>Ga0116153_10000235_pt1:2500-81566 | contig 81566 bp, 43 predicted proteins | sample AD_UKC028_MetaG_FD_89896 | JGI IMG/M metagenome (GOLD analysis project Ga0116153, IMG submission 89896) | Active sludge microbial communities of municipal wastewater-treating anaerobic digesters from USA - AD_UKC028_MetaG | ecosystem: Engineered > Bioreactor > Anaerobic > Digestate...
AGTTGGATATGTTCCTGATGCATCCGGAAGGTTACCACAGCTACTGGAATTCCGCCGTCCGTCCCGGCTATAGCGGCGTCGCGCTTTTCACCAGGGAAAAACCAAAAAAAATCGAAATAGGTTTCGGTATCAAGAAATTCGACGAAGAAGGCCGCGTCATCATGGCGGAATACCCGGATTTTGTTTTCCTTAATATTTATTTCCCGAACGGGAAAATGGGCCCGGACCGCCTCAAATACAAGATGGATTTTTACGCCGAAACCATGAAGTTCACGAAAAAACTCAAAGCCAAAGGCAAAAACGTCATCATTTCAGGTGACTACAACACCGCGCATAAAGAGATCGATCTCGCTCGGCCCAAAGAAAATGAAGATGTATCGGGGTTTTTACCGATCGAGCGGGCCTGGATGGACAAGTGGGTTGCCGACGGGCAGGTGGATATTTTCCGCGAATTCCATAAAGAACCGGGGCATTACAGCTGGTGGGACCTGAAATCCGGCGCCCGTGACCGGAATGTCGGCTGGCGGATCGATTATCATTTTGTGACCCAGGATCTTGTCCCGAAGATCAAAAGCGCCACGATTCTTCGGGATGTGATAGGGTCGGACCATACACCTGTTTTAATAGAATTAAAACCGGGAATCGGGACTCGTTCCTAGGGACTCGTTTGGGCTCCTCGTTTTACAAGGGGCGAGTCCCGAGCTACGAGTCCCTACTTTAAAAAATGAATTCACTCAAAAAACAAATACTCATCAACGCTCCGCTTGAAAAGACCTGGGCGATCCTTGCGGATGTGTCGCGGACACCCGAATGGGTGGACGGCGTCAAAGAAAGCGAGCGGACCGGCCCGGTGCGCGAGGGCAAAGGCGCGCGTTGGCGCGAAAGCTGCGTCCTCGACCGTCAACACATCGAAGTCGAGCACGAAATGACCGTTTGGGAGCCCATGAAGAAAGCCGTCATCCAAAGTTCGCTTCCCATGAACGGCTCGATGACGCGGACGCTTGTCCTGCATCAAAAGCCGGAAGGTGTTGAGATCTCCGTGGAATTTGCTTGGGACCTCGGGATCGCCGGGATGATCTTAGGAGAAGAAAAAGTTCGCAAGATCCTCGATCAAAGCTTTACGAATACGCTCGCCAACTGGAAAGATTTAGCAGAAAAACCGGGACTCGGGACTCGTTCCTAGGGACTTGTTTTTGGTTTCTCGTCTTTTTTCGAGGGGCGAGTCCCTTTATTTTAAGCGGCTTTTTCGGGAAGTTCCTGCGACAGCATCTCGGAAACAAGATTCTCCAGAAGCGCCAGGAATTCCGGGTTTTTGGCGGACTGGTACAGGTTCGGGTTCAAGGCGATGATCCGGTAAAGAACGAGCGAGATGGGCCGTTCCGGCAGCACCACATACACACCGCTTTTATAACCTTCCTTCATGATCGCGAACGGGAATTTTTTCGCGAATCGCTGGAATTTCGGGGTTTGGTTCATCAGCGTATCCAGATCCTCGACCTCAAAACGCTCGATCCCCCGGGAAGCCAGAAAGATCTCGGGAACTTCCGCGAGAGGCACATCCTGGACCAGAACGAGAAAATCGTTGCTCTTGACGATCCCTTCGATCAAGCCCGGGACTTTTTCATCTTCGAGAAGTCTCTTTAAAATACTGACCTGCGAGACCAGCATGGCTTTGCCGTGAACGCCTTGGATCCTTTCAAACCAGCCGCGGACGATACGAAGCTGTTCCGCGCCCCCCAGGAGCTTGAATGATGTCTCGTCGAAGGTTGTGGCGGGAAGCGCCGCGCGGCGCGTGGCGGTCTGTGAAAGGGGGGAATTTCCGGTGAACGCGGCCACGGCTTTGCGGACATCGTTGGTCGCGAGAAGGACTCCATAGCTTGCTTGGAACCTATCGTCGAACCACTCAAGCGCATTTCGGAGTTCCGAAAGCGTCTGATCTTTCACCCTGTCGAGACCCGGCCTTAACCCTGTAGAGACCGGGTCTCTGAGGGGTCCGCCCATTCTTTGGGCGTAAAGCTTTTCATTCATGGAGGCGCCACCAAGGTCCGGGGCGACGGTGATATAAGAGATCCCCGACTCTCGGAATTTCTGGGACAATCCGTCCGTATGAAATCCGCCCGTGACGACCGCGATATTGCCGGCCAAAGCAGGATCGTTCATGATCTTTTCAAAAAAGATATCATCGCGTTTTTTGACCGTGTCGTAGAAATCAAGCGACAAGACAAGCTCCTCGGCCAGACCGATCCCCGCCAGCTCGGGCTCAAGCGCGATCTTTTCATTCTCGTAGATCTTAAGGTCTTTCGGCATGGCTTTAAGGAGCAGCAACCGTTCCGCCAGGTAGAACCGTTCGGTCTTATCCCATAGGGCCTGTTCCTCGGTGGTTTTGATGAGCTTTTCAAGGACGCGGCCGGTCAAAATTTCGATCTGGGACATCAGATCTTCGAGAGAAATACGGTCCTGTAACTGGTAAATGCGGTTCAGTTTTTTGATCTCGGGGTAAAGGAGCATTTTCTCTTCCGGGATCTTGCCGCCGCGGACCAGCTCCTCGAGATTCCAGGAGGAGTTCTTGTATTTCTGCATCAGGTCGCGGACTTCGGCCTCAAGCCGCTCTTTCGAGACTGATTTTTCTTCCGTCATGATCTCCTGAAGAAGCGCGATCTGGTCGAGGTCGGAGTAAATGGCGCCAATACTTTCCGCAGTTTTTAAAAGCAAAGGAAAAAATTTGCCAAGGTCCGAAGTTTCGCGGAATTCTCCGAAGGCCTTCCCGAAATTCTGAAGTTCCGGCCCCCAGACCGATCCCTGGGAATTTTTTAACGAAGCGCCGTAATCAAGGAGTTTTTGGCGGATCTCCGGCTCTTTTTGAAGATGGGCGAGGAATAGCTGGCGGTTCTTTTCATACAAAGCGGCGTCTTCCATCCCGATGAGCATGATCGGTTCGGGCGACATGATCGCGGCATGAACGGGTCCGGAGATTCTATCGTCCTCCAACAGTGCATTAGCAAGAAGCATTTTCTCGCGCGAAGTTGGGATCGCATGGCTTTTGGGAAGGGAAGTTGAAGACCAGGCGCCTTCAAGCGCGGCTTTTTCAACGCCAAAGACGGTTCGCAGCCGCTCTAAAAGCGCCGCGATATTCTGCTGCGCGATCATATGCGCGTGAACATCCTGGATCTGGATGATGATCCTCGGGCTCCCGCCGCCAAAACGCTCCTGAACCTTTCCGATCCCTTCAGGCGCCGCAAAATCGGCAAGGTCCGGAAGAGCTTCAGCTGTTTGCGCGCCGGCGACGGGGGAAAAGATCAAGGAAAGGACAAGCGAGGCAAAAAGAGGTTTGAAGATCATTCTCATGGCGTTCCTCCGTTGGCAAGGATATATATAACGCAGAACCTGTTTAAAATCAACAAGTTATGCCTATTTTTTCATCCAGAAGCTCTATTTTCTTATATAGCAGAAAATAGCAATATTATCTAATAAACCGCTTCTGGGAAATATATTGAGCATGGGTTGTTAAATACTTTTTCAACCCCTTGAAATTTGAGAAACTTGTGTTACCTTTCCCATGAGTTTTCTCAATTCCAGGTTCCGAAAGGGCAAGATCAACGCATGGATTGTCTTAAGAATTTAAGGCGGTTTTTGGCGGGTATTGTCGCCTTCACATTCTTCGCGACGAACACTCTCACCCCAACTCCGAGCGCCTATGCGGCGAACGTAGAGTCTCCGTCCTTTGTTTCTTCTTTTAAGATCCCCGCAGAATTCGGCAAAGTCACCGATATTTTCTTAGGGACTCGGGACTCGTTCCTAGGGACTCGTAGCACAAAGAACTCAAACGAGTCCCGCGTATTAATTCATATCCAGGAAGCCCACGCCAATTATGACGCCCAGAAGAATATCCGGAATATCCTTGAGTATTTATCCCAAAATTACGGTATCAAGCTCGTCCTTTTAGAAGGCGCCGGGAACAAACTCCAGCCCGAACTTTTCAGGTTTTTCCCGCAGGACGCGGAACTTCAGCAGGCGGTGAATGACAAGCTGATGGAGATCGGCGAACTGAACGGCGCGGAAGTGTTTATGATTGAAAATACGGGACTCGGGGCTCGACCCTTGGGACTCGATAAAACTAGGAACAAAAACGAGTCCCTAGTCCCTAGTGACGAGTCCCGCTCCGAAAGCGTTGCCGCTTTCGGTGTTGAGAATACAGCCGCCTATGTCAAAAATCTCGCTAGCTACCGGGAGGTTTTTGAAGGACGCAAGATCGCGGATGATTTTCTCGGAGCTTTCTATACCCGATGGCAGAGATCGGCCGACCTTTCCATGAATAAATCCCTGCGCGAATTCCTGGGCCGCGAGACGGCATTCGAAGAGGATCGCGTTCCGCTCCAGGATTGGCTGGAATCCTTGAAGAAAACGGCTTCCCGGGAGCTCGAACTGGACCTTGATAATGTTCGCGTGCAAAACGACTGGCCCGTGCTTGTCCGCTACTTTCGGCTGAAGCAGATCGCCCCGAAGATCAATGCGGCAAAAGCCCGGCAGGAAAAAGAAGTATTTTTACAGGACCTCAAAGCCCGCCGGATCCCTTCGGAACTCCTTCAGGAGATCACAAAACTCCTCGAGCACAAAAAAGACGGGGACCTTCCTCCTTACAAAACCCGTTTTGCCTTCGAAAAACTCATGGATCTTCTGCCGACGGATTATTCGTTCGAACAATACCCCAATTTTAAGCTGCATCTCCAGCAGTTGATCCTTTTAAGCGAGCTCCAGAGCGATCAGCTTCAGGAAGAGATTGCGAAGCTCACCGAAAAACTCACAGTCCGTCTTACTCAAACTGAAAATGATAAACAACTCGTCGCGGTTTTGCATGATTACCGCCTTGTTAAAAAATTATTTCAGCTCGAATTGAATCGTGGTGAATACCAGCAGCTTTTATCCCGCAATGTTTCACCCGCAAACATTATTAAGGGACTCGGGACTAGTTCCTCGGGACTCGGGAATCCAGGAAAAACGAGGAGCGAGTCCCGAATGACGAGGCTCGAGCTTCTCTACGGGACGGCAATCCGGTTTTACGAGGGAGCGATCGAGCGTGAGCATTGGATGATGCAAAAAGCGCTCGAGCGGATGCGGGAACGTAAACAGGCCAAGGCGGTCCTGATCACCGGCGGTTTTCACACCGACGGCTTTAGGGAAAAGATCCTCGCCGGCGGCAGTTCCTATATCGGGATCACCCCGCGCATCGGCGAGATCACCGCTGATTCTCAGAAGAATTATATTCAAACCTTGTTGGGTTTGAACGGGACTAGCGCCTCGCACCTCGGGACTCGTAAAAACGAGGAACAAAAACAAGTCCCGAGTCCCGAGTCCCGAGTCCCTGTCGCTGTAAGCGACATCGCTGCCACCCCTCGCTCTGACATCCGGCTCATGGCGGAAACGGGAGCGCTCGATCACTCCTTAAGCCGCATCGAGGCCGCCTCGATCGACATCGTTGCTTCTACTCGTCCCGAAAACCGCGAAACCTACCAAGCCCAATTAACCCAAGGCATTCAAACCATTAAAGACGAAGTTTTTAGTGGGCCAACTTCTACCGTACGCGCCGAAATGCGGAGAGCAATCAGGGTCGAGATTCCGGAACAGGTGAATAACGCCTTGAATTTGGAGCAATACCTTCGCAGTCTTTTGGGTAAAGCGGAGTACGGAACGCAAAATGTAACGCTCGAAGCGATCGCCGCGGGTGAATGGCGCATTGTCCTCGTTACCCAAAAAGGAGAAACGATCCCTACTTCCAATATGGCCCTCGCAAGTTCGATTCTTTCCGAGAAGGGCTATCATAACGGCATTCGCGATCTTCAAGCTATTGAATTCCATCCTCGCTCCGAAATGCGGGAGCGGATCCTGCTTGTCGATGACAGCGAATCGGACCGCGCGCTCTTTCGGGTTATCCTGGAAAGCAAAAAGTATGAAGTGGTTGTTGTTGAAAGCGCCGAAGAAGCTCTCGAAGAGTACGCAAGAGCCAAAAAAGAAGGGAAGCCCTTCGCTGCCGTTGTTTCTGATTGGAATATGCCGAAAATGAAAGGCGACGAGCTGGCGCGCCGGATCACGGACGTGCCCTTTATCCTTCAAAGCTCGAACATCCTTGAGGACGGCACCGCGGAGAACCCCGCCGAACAGAAGATCCTGGATGAACTGGCCGCCTTAAACCCTTTTTTCAGGACCCATTCCAAAAACGAGCTGGGATTTTTGGCCGAGAAGCTGGCGGGACTCATTTTTGCCGCGAAACCCCCCGTTTTAAGCTTTTTGGAAATGCACAGCGCATTTACCGCGATCGCCAAAGAAGCCGCCGGCAACGATGATCTTGTCAAATTCATCAATGATAAATGGGAGCCCTTTTTGACCACGGGCCCACTCACGAAAACAAAAGAGAAACCTTTAAAAACCGGGCAGGACTGGCAGCAATATTTCCTGAAATTGGGCCGCTTGAACCACGACCCCGATATCGCCGCCGAAGCCTACAGACGCTTTCAGGCAATGGTGAAAAAAAATACAGGCAAGGAGTTGCCGCCCTTGCGCGAGGGGCCCCGCCAGCGTTCTGAAATACGCACAACGGCAAAAAAAGCTGCTGATGCAAAACGAACCATCAAAAATATCGCGGATTATGTTCGGCCCGAACAAGGACAGAAAAAAGGGATCGGAAAGATCACGATACCTTATTACAAAGGCGGTGTCGAAATCAGCTATCGATTCGAACGTCTTAAAGAAAAAAAGAAAGAAATTATCGAAGTTTTCAAGAATTTGATAGCGGCTTTGGAACTCGAAGCTGAGGAGGAGCCGGAAATAGGCAGGCATTTTGAAGAGGGTATGAGCCATCAGGACCTCGTAGGCGTTTTCCGTTATGACTTGGAGCAGAACCATATTTTTATGTTGCTTGCTTGGCTCAAAGCGTTGGGATTTCTGGACCTTTCCCCGACCCAGCAGGCGCTTTTGGAAAAAATGAAAGAAACTAAAAGCGCAGACAAGATCAAGCTCTACCCTAGAATCTTAAATATTGATTTAAAAGTTTTAAAACCCGAAGTTGAAAAATCGAGCGTCACAAGAGAAGCCGAAGAAGAGGATCTCGAGCCGGACGCAAACGACCTTGAAGGCGAAGACGCGGAAGCGCGCGCAGAAGTCAGGGCCTCTCAACCTGCCGGGAAAACCGGTTTCGGCATCTTTTATCGTTTTAAACTTGCCCTGGCCATCGGGATCATCGGACTCTGGTCCGCGATCATGGCGCGGGCCCAGACCGTATTTCCCGGCAAACCTTACCTCGAGCATTACGCGGGGCTTTCCGGATCAGGGTCGATCGCGCAATATAGCAGCGCTCATTTCAAATGGAATTTCCGCATTTGGAACCCCGGCTACTCATTAGCCGTTTATAATTTTGGAACAACCGCTCAAGGCCCGCAAAATCTAAGCGGTTACACCAGTTTTAGTTGGGACGTCCGCTCCTACATTAACAACACCACAGGCCATCAGGGTGTTTTCCGGGTCGAATTCAAAGACACGGACGGCGATATCGCCAGCAAGACCGTTAGCGGCATTTATAGCAACTATCAGACCGTTACGATCACTTTGGCGGAACTTCTCGCCAGCAATCCTGCCTACAACCCTCAAAACACCAAAGAGATCGTTTGGGTCGCGGACAGCAATGCTTATATGCCAGATGACTATGAAGGGTGGGCTGAATTTAAAACGGGCGGGCTTTTCTTCACCACGAATATTTCTCCCAACGCCTCTTATACCCTTTATGACACGACCGAGCTTCCCGAAGGGACCGAAGGCGCGGTGGACCCTGTCACGGTCTATCCCGTCGGCGCGTCGGTGACAGCCAGCAATCAGGACCACGGGATCGCGTTCACTTATAACACGGGCGGCCAGACATGGGCCGGCGCCGGCATGGCGTTCGATGATTTCGGAACAGTACCTGTCGGCACAGGGGATTTGAGCGGTTTTTCGAACCTTGTTTTTGGCATTAAGGCCACCGGGACCACGCAGCTTAAGATGGAAATCGTGGATAGCGCCGAGAACAAGGAATATGTCTACTTAAACGGCATGAATGCCGGGTACCAGACATGGGTCATCCCGATGAGCTTTTTTGCCGGCATCGATCTTGAGAACGTCAAAGTCATTTATTTTATCGTCGAGGGCGCAGGCAAAAGCGGCACCGTCTCTATTAACCACATTCCCGAGACGATTGACATTACTGGCGTCAGACGTCAGCAAAATAATGATGTCGTCACTTTTTCAAGCATTTCAGGGCTTACCTATCGCGTGGATCAGAGCGCGGCCGGCCTTGTCAGTCCGAATTGGCAGACAGGCGCCACCACAAGAGCTCTCGGCCCCTCCGCGACGATCACCAACAGCACCGGGTCTTCTTCTAATACCGTTGTGACACGGGTGATTTATAACCGTTCTGAGGCGAGGGAAGAAAAAACCCCGGCCTATAAGATCAAGTCGGAAGAAGTAAGCGTTTATGATCCGTCTAGTCCGAAAAGCGAGCCGTATGCCGTCGCCATGGACCTTGTTGAAGAGGTCCGGATATCCGAGACAAGAACAGTTTATTTCAAAAAAGCCGCTTTTGAGGAGGCCTATGAAATTTATCTTAAGGGCGTGCCCAACGCTCTCGGCCTTTTGAAAGAAGGCGTCAGGACCCGAATAGGCGATCTTCCGTTCCGTTTTATCGCCCGGGAAGGAAAACTGATCATCCTGGCGGAAAAACCCGGCATTGTTGTGATGAAGAAAATCCCGCAAACAGAAGCCGCGATAGCCAAGAAAACGCCCTTAGCCGCGAAAGCGCCGCTTCGGATCAAAAAATCCGAACTTACCAAGATCCAGGGAGAGGGAAGGAGCCGCTCCGAAGCGCGGCTTGATATCGAAAAGGAAATGTTCAAAAGTTTTTCGGAGCTTTCTTCCGACCTGCGGGTAAAGCTCAAGACCGAATGGAGCCGTTTCAGGCGTTTCGGCGGCAACTCACTTGAAAAAGCGCTGCGTGAAGACAATGAGGCGGGCGTTTTAACCCTCCTGGAATATTACTGGGAATTCGTCGGGGAGAAGATCGTGCCTCCCGATGTCCTTTCCGGCAAGGTATCGATGGTGGCCCTGTCGCTGACCGGGGCTTGCGTTATGGGGCTCGTGGGTCTGACAGAAATACCGGTCCACGCCTTATTGATCAACCTTTCGATCTGGAGTTTTATCGCGGCAAGCGGTGTGTTCGCGGTTTCTTTGGCCGGAAGCCTTATTGGCAATCGGATGAAACATAGCGAACTGGCCCGCGTCGATCACCTCATCAAATTAATGAGAGAGCTTATGGTCCGCCGGAACCATCTCCCCCTTTCGACTTTGGAGGAAAAAACGCTTTCGGGCGCATCTTCCGGCGCTCCCGTCGAAGCGGTTTACCGGCCGCCCCGAATGATCCAATTTTCGGAGCCGTTTGTGGAAGGCGAACGTCCCGGTAAAAGACCGCCTGAAGTGGAACCGCCTGCCCGTGCCGAACTAAGAGGTTTTGGATTCGATGTTCCGGATTGGGCCGTTGGAAGCGCTTCGAACTACCTCAAGCTTCAGGGTTTTGAGGAAACGGATCTTCGCGACGCAAAGGTTTTGGTCAAGAAAAGATCTGACGGAATGGTTTACAATGTCACGCTTCCTTCCGAATTTTCGCAGCCCTTTGACGCTTTAGACACGCTTCTTAAAGAGATCGAGATATTAGAAGTTTCCCAGATCAGCCACATCGAAGTTGAAAGCCGCGCGTACATCCTGAAACACTTACTTGCCATAGCCCGGGGGTATGACCAGGAAGCCGCCCAAAAGGCCGGTGCGTTGCTCCGAAGACTCAATAAGCCCCATTCAGCCGCCGCCGCGATGGAAGAAGCCAAAAAACTTATTTCATCGTCTCGATCCGAAGCAAGAGCCGCCGGAACCGAAGAGAATCCCGCTTTTGAAAAGATCAGAAAGGCCGTCGTGGAGCTTGCTTTCGAATTGGCCCAAAAGCCGTGGTACAAGGTCCCCAAGGCCGGAGAAGATTTTGACGCGATGGTCAGGATCTTGTCGGAGCACAACCAGAAAAGGATCCTCGGGATCGTCGCCTCAAGGATCGAACAATTCGCCGGCGAGATCAGAAGGTCCATGAAAGACGGTTCCACCTGGAAAATGCTCCGAAGCCGCTATGAGACGGCGCTTGACGCGTCGCGGAAGGTTTCCGGGGCCCCGTCCTCTCTTGAGGAACTTATCACGGAAATGCCTTTTGTTTTTGTGGACCGTATCGTCCAATTCGGGAAGGCACAAAGGCCTCTCGAAGAAAGATTGGCGCAGGCCGTAGAAGCGCTTGCTGAGATCCAGCGGGGTTCTTACGGATTGGAGAACGCAAAGACGGCGCATGAGCTCGAAACCAGACTCAGCCGCCGCGGCAGCGAGAGATTTATGGATGTCCTGGAAAGCGCGGAAGATTTCTCTCGCGCCGTCTTATCCCAGCGCTCCGAAGTCCGCGACAACACCAATACCATTGACGGCTATACGGTCGTCAGCCGCCAACTTGAAGCCGGCCTTGACCGCAGCATTCTTGAAGCTCTTAACAAAAAACTAAGCCGCCGGTTCCCTAATCTGGGGCATATGATCCGTCGTTATGTGGGGCTTGTCGCCGAAACAACGCTGACGGGCGGGTTGGGCGCGTTGATGCATGACCTTTTTCCGGCATGGGGGAAGAATTTTGGCTCCCAGGAAAAACGCGAAAAGGACCTTGTGGCGATCAATGTTGTTTATGAAAGCATCAAAGGGCAGCGGTATGCGAAGTATTTGCCGGCGGAGATCCAGGAGGGAAGAAAAACGCTCGGGGATTCCCTGCGCGGCGTTCTCAAATCCGATAAAAGTCTCAGTCTTTCTTTTGAGCTCGAAATAGGGGACGATTTTAGAAGGAAGGCCGCCGACGAAGAGCGTTTTGCCGCCTCGTATGGCAGCGCCGAATACCGTGTTTTCGCCCATAAAGCCAAACAGATCATCGGACAAAAGATCTATGTGGAGGTCTATCCGACCGAAACGCATTTTGGCCGTGTTCCCAACTACTATGTGGACGCCTATTTTATTGACAACGAAGGCGAAAAAATCAGCATTTTTGACGAGGTCTATCCCGACGCGCCGCATGGGCACCCTAATTTGTGGCGCGATGTCCATATGGCCGTTTACAGTTTGGCAAGCCAGCATCTCCTGGAAAAGCTTCGCAGGAAAGGCGTTGTTAAGAGCAAATTCCTTTTTGTGGATAACGAAGTTTTTGTCAGCACGCCCACGCCCCTTTTCCCCGACGCGATCCATCATCACGTCAACCACACGGTTTTCCGTCCCGGGCTTTACATGCCGGATGAAGCTTCCTATGAAATGCTCGGATTCCCGGAGGTGCAGCGCAAATACATCGTCAAGGACGGGAAGATCAACATCATTGATGCCGTCGGGATCTCTTCCCATCTGATCACCGGGGTCGCCTTGTATGAACACACACCGGTCCTGGCCAAAGACATCATGGCGGCCCATGTCCATAAACTCGAAAGTTACAACAAAGAAGGCGTCCGCAACACCAACGGGGTTTATCTCGAACAGTGGCAATCGCCCCTTTTGACGGATCTGATCAGCCAGTACAAAGCAAAGATCGGCTTGGAGCCGGAGGATTCCAACCAGGCGTTCTATCGAGAGATCCAGAAAACCACCCACGCGAGGATCCTGGAAGAATTCGAAGAGAAAGCGGAATTCATCAAGGCGGTCCATGCGGCCGAACTCCTGCTTTGGCTTAAGGAAGACCAGAATTATTCTCTTTGGTTCGATGAGATGCTCGAAGCGTTTCAGGGCCAGCGCGGCGTTGCGGGCGGGGAATGGCATCTTGATATCGCTGACGCGGGGAAATTCGTCGAAGGGTTCCGGCAAGCCGTTCAAGATGCCGTCATAGACCCGGCGGGGTGGCAGCACTTCAAGGCGGGCCCCATGTTCTTCCTGAAAGAACTCCTCTTGCGGGAGCCCATCATTTCCAATGTCCGTCGACAGGTTTCTTATAAAGGGCCGGATAAATGGCTTGAGATCTTAAGAAAACTGCAGCGCGATCCTCACGCCTTGGCTCAGTTCAAAGAAAATGCTCCCCGCGTTATTCTGGGCGGACGCGAATTTGGCGAAGAGGCGCACGGCATGTTTTTAGAGATCCAAGGCCTCATCAGAGCCCTTGGGTTGCAAGACCGTTTCGCGACCGTCGACGACTACAATAACTACATTGCCCCGATCATTTTCCAGGGCGTTTCCGGCTCCGTGATGCTTTCCGACGAATTCCTGGAAGCTTCCGCGACCAGCATGATGAAGGCGATTGCGAACGGGGCGGCTCTGATCGGGGTTTGGGGCGGAGCGGATCCCGAGATCTTCACGATCGTTGATCATAAAACAAAACGCGAGCTGGATGTTTTTAAAGACCATGTCACCCATGACGAACTCGTTAAAAATCTAAGAACCGGCGCATGGAAGATCACGAACGGTTTTCTGATCGAATATAGCTCTCAAGAGAACAGCACGCAGCCGGGAGGGGGAAGGCGTCCGTCCGCCGATTCGCTTCTTCGCGCTCTTTTAGACCTGAACGAGCAATACCAGGATCCGGAAGCGAGGCGCCGGCTTCAATTCAATACGCTCGCATCTTCTTTAAAGGTCGATATGGCCGAAGGGCAAGCGCTGGCCCACAAAATGTTGTGGGAAGAGGCGATCAGGATCCTTCAGGAAGAGGACAAGGTTTTTGAAGGGCTGAAGATCTCCCAAGAGGACTCGGAGGCCCTTCTTTCCCGCTCGATCCGCGGCCAAGGTATTGTGGATTTTATCGAGGAATTCCGTTATCTGCGCATGAAGGGCCGTGAAAGTTACGACCGGGTCGCTTTTTACGCGACACAGGGGCTTCAAGGGAGCATTTTTGGTTTTCTCAATGAATTTTTTAAAGATTTTGACCACACGCTCGAACCTGTCATCCGCAAGATCCATGAACTTTCCGTTCGCGCCGAAACCACGACCAACCTTCAGGAGAAAGTCATCGCCAATCTGGAAGCTCTGGAGATCGTGGAGCGGCTCACGGTGGAAGTTTCCGTCGCTCTTTTTGAGCATTATGTGCTTTCCGGGGATAAGGCGCTCGAACCGTATCTTGCCAAGCCGATCATTCGCGAGAATCTGGCCCGCTATTTCGATGAACACGCAGTCGCGCTTGAATCGATCGCTAAAAAGATCCCGGGTTATACCGTTTCAATAGGCGATAAAAATTACCTCGTGGCACTAAATCTCGGCGAATTCAGTTACGTTGGCCCTTCGGGAGAAAAAGCGCGGGGCGATTTTTACGGCGAAGAAGGCATTAAGGCCCTTATTGGGGAAGAAGCGGCCAAAAACGATGCGAGCATTTTCCAGCTTGTGGATGCGATCACAGATCAGCGTTACGGCACTTATCCCGTCTGGAAGATGATGGAAAGATTTCCGATCGGCGTGCCTTATCCCGGGGTTCAAGTTCTTCGCGTCGAAGATACAGGCCAGCAGTCGGAAGAAAAAGAAACAAGGCTTCGCAACGACATTCTGCATTATCTCGAAGCCCTGGCCAACAATCGCCTGGTGAGCGATGGAAAACCGATCACTCAGTTGCTGCTCCAGAAGATCCAGACGGTTGTGGAGGATCCGGCCAAGCTTTCCAAAATGCTCAAGGTCGTGGCTAACCTCTCTCGCGAAGAGGCCATTGTCAAGTTTACCCGGGGCGGCGTTCCCGCAGTCATGGCTTTTATCGCTATTTTGTCGCCGGAACTGCTTGAAGATGTCAAACATTGGAATCCCGATGTTTATAAAAAACTAAATGCGGTGATCCAAGATCCCGCGTTTGAAAAGAACTTCAAAGAAGGGAAGATCTGGTTCCATAAGGTGGACCGCGACAGCGCCCTTGTCATTTCAAGGAACCTGCCCGGACAGGATATCCCGCCCGTGATCGTCCCGATCCATTTCCCGGACAGGCCTTACCGCGCCGATGACGGAAAAGCCTGGTTCAGGTTGCTTGATGTGCGGAATTTAGGCGTTGAGAACTCTGACAAGATCGAATATCAAGTTTATGACGCCATCCTTCAAAAGGCTTATGAGCCGAAAACCGGCGCCAAGCTTCATAGCGAAAAATGGCATTTAGGCGTTCCCGTTGAGGGCGCGGGGTACCGGTTTCAAATCCTACAGGTCCAACTCGTCAGCGCCGCCCGTTCGGAAACCCGCGGAGTAAGCAATGAAGAAACCGAGGAATGGACAAAACATATCAATGACTGGATTAAGCATACCCCTGAAAAAGTACTTATTTTGGGGCTGGGGTTTGTGGGTCTTACAAAGCTTGTACTCGGAGTGACGGATCATGGATGGGATGCTGTCGGCCTGGAAATCGTTCCCTCCAAAGCGAACATGATCTCGCAAGGCGGAATGCCTTTTTTTGCGGACATGATGGAGCCGGAGTATGATAAGGAAGGGAAAATGAAAGATCCAGGCCTGCTTCAAACCGCCATCGAAAGCGGAAGATTTCATGTTACCTCAAGCTACGACGAAGCTCTGAAAGACCCCGAGAGAGACATTATTTTTCTCGCCGTTCAAACCCCTCAAAGCAACGATGGACGGGCGGATACATTTTATCTTGAATACGCCGTGCGAGAAGTCGCGCGAAGGACTTTCAGTTATCCCAGAATCATTGTAGGGAAAAGTACGGCACCTCCCAAAACTACCGTGGAAAAACTCAGAATCTCTGTAGAGGAAGCTCGCGCAGAGAGAATGCAGGAAGTTTTCATCAAACAGCTTCATGACGCATCAATGCAGACAGAAAGATCCGGGGACGAGGCAATCTTCAAATTAGTACAAGGCTTTCTTTCGGAACAGCTTATAAAACAAAAAATGGTTTTAGATTCCGAAAAATCTTACCTGGAAGCAGTAAGCCGGGAAGACTGGGCGGGCGACGTCAGACGAACAGAAAAAAAATTAAGAACAATTCATAGGGATAATCCTGAAAATATTAAGACGACCCTTGATTTACTTCGCGAGACAATCGGAGAGGGGAAATTTAATTCTCTTTTCAACAGCAAGGAAATTTTAGACCAAACAATCCCCATTGAATTTGCTTGGGAACCGGAATTTTTACGTGAAGGAAAAGAGGTCGTCGACGATCGTGGAGAAGCCGGGCGCATAGTGATCGGAGCCGAAAACCTTAAGGCGGCGCAAAAGGTCAAAGCCCTCTACGAACATTATAACCCCAATCTGAATCCCCCTCGTCAGCAAGTTCCTATTGTTATCACAGATCTTGCAAGCGCTCAAACCGTCAAGTATGCCGCTAATACTTACCGCGCGATAAAAATATCTTTCATTAATTATATCGGCTGGCTTTGTCAGGTGATGGGTTACGATGTGAATAAGATAGCAGATATTATAGGAATAGAAGGCAATGTTCGAAGGGCGTTTTTAAATGCAAGTCTTGGTTTTGGCGGATCGTGTTTTCCTAAAGATTTGGCGGCTTTTGTTAAATTATGTAGGGAGCTTGGCCTTTTACCCAATTTGGTATTAGACGCTCTTGCGGTCAATGAAGTTCAGATAAGGAGGTTCGTGAATTTAATTGTCAAACAATTAGACGGCGTCAAAGATAAAACCATTGTTGTGCTTGGCGGTGCTTTTAAACCCGAAACGAGCGATACGCGAGATTCCAGAGCCGTTCGCGTCATGCAGGATCTGTTGCAAAAAGGAGCCAAGATCAGGGTTGTAGATCCTAAAGCTATACCGGAGCTTCAAAGAATGTTTAAGGCGTATCCCCCCGGAGTCATTGAATACTTCGAGAATTTAGATGATTTTGAAAACGTCTTTAAAGAAGCAGACGGCATTGTACTCGCTACAGAGTGGGAAATATTTAGAGATAAAAGAATAGATCCTAAAAATGGAAAAATGGATTTTGAAAAAATAGCGGCACTTTTTACTCATAGACAGTCACTTCCTCATATTTTTGACGGCCGAAACTTATTTGAAAGAAAAGCAGTTAAAGAATTTGGCTTTTCGTATATTGATATTGGACGCGCCGAATTACTTAAATCAGACAAAGAACATGTCGCATTTGCAAAACAAGTCAAAGAAGTTTTTCTGGCAGGGAGAGTTTCTCATATCAATGATGTCGCAGAACTTGCAGAGAAAACCGGAGCCAACGCCTTGGATATCCGAAAAGGATTTGGGTTAGATCCCGTCGTCGGAGAGAGCTATTTAGATCCCGGCATTGGTTGGGGCGGTCATGACCTTGTGAATTCGCTCCGAGCTCTTGAGAAGCAATCTTGGGATAATATTAAAGATTTGTTGGATGAATATCGCGAAGCCAGGAAAGATTTTATGAAGCAGTTTGGTTTTAGCGAAAATGAGTTTCCTGATGACGAAAACAGAGTTCCTTTCGTAACAGCTAGCCGCGAAATCAACAAAAAGCAGATCGGACTTTATTTAAATAAGGTCAAAACTATTTTAGGCCCTGATCTTAACGGAAAGGACATAACGCTCATCGGTTTGGCCTATAAGATCGGCACTTATTCTCTCGAAGAATCGCCTTCTATTCATCTCATCGAGGCTCTTTTGCAAGAAGGGGCGATCGTTCATATTGCGGATGAAAATCTTGCTGCTACCGCCAATACGAAGGATTATTTTAGCAGATTTCAACACGGAAAATTCGTAGAAAATATTCGCCTTTATAACAATCTTTCCGACGCAATTGTCAATGGGAAGGATTTGCAAGTTTTAGTGAATCTTTCAGAACGCTACTCTGAAGAATCAGAATGGGCAAAACTCGGATTAAAGAAAGTTTTAGACGCCAGACATTTTTTTAATGATCCGGTTTCTCTTAAAAAGACGGGTATCAGTTATTTTGCTTTAGGGATACCCGAGGTGAGTTTAGCTGAGGAAGAAGTGTTGAGGCAAAGGGAAATGGAAAGTCGCGCTGTTCTGAGCCAAATGCAAAAAGCGATTGTCTTTTATAAAGACAAAGTTATGATCGAAGAAAGGGAAGATGAAACATATAAAGTTACCGCATTTGTAAAAATAGAGGATTCCTGGCTACAAAGAGCCGATTTTTATATTTTTTATGGACCTTATCCCCATGAGCGTCAAACTTTTGATTGGTATGCCCAAGAAGTTTTGGGCGGGAACATTCGAAAGATAGAACAAACACCCGATTTTTATCAGATCAAACTTATTATCTCACCTAAGAACAATTTTCCAGCTGTTGAGGGGAGGTACGGCCTTACCCTTTTTGCCGTTCCTAAAACCATGGCAGAAACGGATCCGGGTTTTCGAAAAGTTCGGTTATGGGCCGCTAAGCCTTTTGACGACACTCCCTTTATCGTACGTCGTACCGAGCGTTCGGAGCTGCGCAGTCCCGTGGAGGATTTCAGGGCGGAGATCGAAGCGGGCAAAGTCACATTCATCATGTTCAAAGAAGACGCAGTGAGGGGCCGGAACGAAGAGGGATTGATGGTTCCTCAAATGCTCGAGCGGCTTAGAGACCACGGGTTTGAATTGGTGTATCTTGGCGCTCAGACCGAATTTACTCAGGAACAGGCCCGGGAGTTTTACGCGGTGCATCAGGGCAAGTGGTTTTATGAACCGTTGGTCCAATACATTACTTCAGGGCCCGCTATCCCCGCGTTGGTACGGTATCATGGAGAAGGCCCGGCGGTTCAGGCGATCCGCAGCATTCTGCCGTCGTTGCGCCAGGAGTTCGGGATCGAGAAGGGGGATCCGGAGCTCAAAAAAGTTGAACGCAACAAGATCCACGCTTCCGATTCACCCGAGAACGTGTTCTATGAAGGCGCGATCGCTTTCCGCTCCGAGCTCCGGACGCTGGATGTCGAGGCGCTCGTTGCAACGATCGCCGAACCGGTCTCCGCGATCGATCTTTTCAAGAAAATAGGGCAAAATTCCGCCTTAAGGCAGATCCGCGCTCTGAAAGAACAAATCATCAAGGCATCTTCCGAGTTCAATCAATCCAAACGCCAGGCCGAAGAAGTCCAGGAGATCGGCGATCTGGGGCTCAAGATCGCAAAGCTTCTTTCCCAGGAAAATTATTCTCCCGAAAAGACCCAAGGGATCCTTCAAAAGGCGGTTTCAGAACTTTCTGAGGCGTTGGGGCTTATTCTTAGATTGCTGACTTACGCGGCAACGGCTAACACCAAAAGTATCCAGCCGTCGGTTTCCGTTGAAGCTCAAAAAATGGTCAAGAAGATCGAAGCGGCGATGGAGCGGCCTGCGCGCGAAAAGAAAGCTACGGAAACGGCGTCTCCCCGTTCCGAACTGCGGAACGTCGCGGCGCTGATCGCGACAGGAGTTGAGGTCAGGACGCCCGAGGAATTCTTCCGGCGCAATCTCGAACAGGGCGGCGGCCATGAACAGGGCGTCCGGAGCGTTACGGAAAAGGTCATGGATGGGATCTATTCGCTTCTGGCTCATAGCTTTGATGCCGCAAAAGTCATTTCCTCCGCTTTCTTTCCGGAAGCTTATGCTCAAGAGATGTTAACCATGGCTTCCAAGCCCGAAATGTTCCTCACAAAGATGCGGTTTGCCGCCGCCAAGGCCGCGCTCGGCATTAAAACATTCAGCGCCGGCGATGTGCTTGTGATCGGGAGGGGATTTGCCCTCGAGCAGGGCGCGATCGCCGCAGTGCGGACGGTCTTTGGCGATATACCCGTTTTAATTTACACAGATCAAGCGGAGGACGTCGGCTTCCTCGAACAACTCAATGTCCAGCTTGCCCAAGCCCATCGGCCGCCAGTCCTGGTGGCTCGGAATCCGGATGAAGCGAGAAAACTCCTGGACGAGGAAGCCGCACGGCTCCGCCAAGCAGGCGTTAGTTCGATCCATTTTAAGGCCATGGTCTACGAAGCGGAGACCCTGCCTGAAGCTCTCCGGAAGCAGCTTTCCGATGTGACGGTCGTGACATCCCGCATGTTCAAGCATTTCCTCAATCTTGCCGGCTCCCGCATTGCCGCGCTGGCGCAGGAAGTCCAGGTCAAGTTCGCCTTCGCGCGGTCGGCATAATCCAAATACCGGGACTGGGTCTGCCTGCCGGCCAGGCAGGGACTCGTTCCTCGCCTGGCTCTCATTAATTCTTTATTGGAAGCCAGCGCAGCGCTTTAGTGCGGGACTTGTTCGGTCTCTCGTTTTTATTTTACGTTTCCCGAGTCCCGAATCCCGTTTTACGCGAATCGGGATTGCGTTATAATCCCTCCCTTATGACTAACTTTAAAACAATCCCGATTCGGATAGGCCACAGTCCGGATCCTGACGATGCGTTCATGTTCTACGCCCTCGCGCATGAAAAAATTGATATGCGCGGTTTTAAAGTAGGGCATGTGATCGAAGATATCGAATCCCTCAATCAGCGCGCGCTTAAGGGTGAACTTGACGTGACGGCGGTTTCCTGCCACGCCTATGCTTATCTTGCGGACCGCTATGCCGTCATGCGTTCAGGAGCAAGCGTGGGGGATAATTATGGGCCGATTCTTGTTGCCCGGGACTCGTCCCTCGGGACTCGTCCCTCGTTTTCTGGTAAAAAGATAGCCGTACCAGGCAAGTTGACGACAGCGTTTCTTATTTTCCAACTTTTTCTGGATGATGTTTTTAAAAAAACAAGTCGCGAGTCCCGAGTCCCGAATTTTGTATTCGTTCCATTCGACAAGATCTTTGACGCCGTAAAGAACGGCGACGCGGACTACGGTCTCATCATCCACGAAGGTCAGATCACGTATCAAAAACACGGCCTTGAAAAAACGGTGGATCTTGGAGAATGGTGGCATAAAAGAACAAAACTGCCGCTGCCGCTCGGGATCGATGTGATCCGAAAAGATCTTGGGCAGGAAACCATAAGGTCTTTCGCGGCGCTTTTTAAGGAAAGTATCGAATACGCCTTGAACCACCGGAAAGATGCCTTAGAATACGCAAGCCGGTTCGGCCGCGGCATTTCCGAAGACCTGAACGACCGGTTTGTCGGGATGTACGTGAACGATCGGACGGTCGATCTCGGCAAGGACGGCGAGGCGGGCTTCCGGCGGCTTCTAGATGAGGCTTATCGCGCCGGGATCATCCCGGAGAAGGTGAAGCTGGAATTTATATAATCTAATGGGACTAGGGACTCGGGACTGGGGACTCGCTTTGGTTCCTCGTTCATTCGAGTCCCGAGGTGCGAGTCCCGAGCAACGAGGGTATTATGGCTAACGACGAATTACGCGCTAAAACACAGGAAATCGCCAAGAAACACAAAGCTTCCTGGATCGAGCTTGGGCAGTATCTTTTCTCGATCTATAAGAACAAGCTTTATAAGGAATGGGGTTACCAGCAGTTTGAGACCTATTGCCAAAAAGAGCTGAATATCAGGAACACCACCGCTTCCAAGCTTATCCGTTCCTATTCTTTCCTCGAAAAGGAAGAGCCGCGGATCGTAAAGCCGGACTTCACGGAAGGAGAAACGCCGAAGAAGATCCCGGATTATGAGGCGGTCAATCTCTTAAGACTTGCCAAAAACAACAAGACTATTCCCGCCAACGAATTTGCCGAACTCCGGAACGATGTTCTGAACGAGGGGAAGGAACCCAAAGAAGTGCGGGCCGCGGTCAAAAAGATCCTCGAGACCCATGCGCCGAAAGAAACGCCGGAGATGAAGGACCAGAAACGGGGTTCGATCTTACGCCGGCTGATCGGATTTCTTAATTCGGCCAAAAGCCAACTTGAGGAAGAGGATCTTGTGCCGGATTATTTACTCAAACAGATCGATACGCTGACGCAGAAACTCGAAGACCAGCTCAACTAAGGACGGGACTCGATACTCGTTCCTCGGGACTCGCTTTGGTTCCTCGTTTTCTCGAGTCCCTAGTCCCCAGCGACGAGTCCCGCTTTGATCGCTTTTTTGCGACCAAAGCTGCTTTTTTAGAGCGCGGCCACTCTTTCACTTCGCATTCCCGGATAAGCGCGCGCGACCGGTCGCCGCATGTTTCGGAATAAAGCATTTCTACAGGCCTGCGGGTACGGGTATAACGGGACGCTTTACCGTCTTGATGCATCTTGAAGCGCCGCTCGATATCGTTGGTGATCCCCGTATAAAACGATCCATCGCAGCATTTCAGAATGTAAAGCGACCATGCCTCCGCGGTTTTCCCAGCGGTTTTTTCTTTTTTAAGACCCGCGAGCATTCGTTTATAGGTGGGATGCATATCAACAACCGGGACTCGTTCCTCGGGATTCGTACCTCAAAAATGAGAAACCAAAACGAATCCCGAGGGGCTAGTCCCGAGTCCCCCTTTTTTTAAATACATGATGGTACTTCACTGTGACGACCACCACACCGCTGAAAAAGACAAGATTCATCCAGCCAAAAACGCGGAACGCGAAATCCTGGGATTGTAGGGCGGCGGGCGACATCAGAAGGATGCAGATCCACACCCCGAAGACCCAAACGAGACTGATGTCATCGGCGGATTTCCGTTTGATGATGCGGATGATCAGGGGAACATTAAAAAGAGGCAGCATCGCTCCCGCCCACGCGCTGATGTGATGTAGAATTTCCATGAAATTTTAAACCTCAAGTTTCTTTGGGAATTTTGTAAGATTAACACAGCCGGTCTTGGTGATCAAAACAACGTCTTCTAAGCGCACGCCGCCAACCCCTTGGTAATAAAGGCCGGGTTCCACCGTGACGATTTGTCCCGAGCTTAAAATATCGTCGCCAACGCTGATGCGCGGCGGTTCATGGACATCAAGCCCCAGTCCGTGGCCCGTGCTATGAAAAAATCCCTGCATGCGACCTTTCCTAAGTCCTGTATTGAAGCCAACTTGTGTAAAATACGTCCGGATCGCTTCGTGGACCTTTTTGGCGCGGGTTCCGGCGCGCAGCATCTTGAACGCGATTTCCTGTCCTTTTCTGACAGCGGCGTACATTTTTTTAAGTTTCGTGGAAGCTTTTCCGCGGACCACGGTGCGCGTGAAATCCGCGTAATAAAGCGTTTTTTCGCTGCGCGGAAAAATATCCATCACGATCGGCTGATGAGCGCGAAGCGGGCCGGATCCCCGGTCATGCGGATCGATCGAATGCCGGCCGCAGGAAACGATCGTGTGCTCTCCCGCGCAACCTTCTTCTAAAAGCGTTTGGTGGATGACTTTTCTTAAGAATTCGGATGTAAGGACTTTGCCGCGGAAATAAAGTTTATCTTTTCGGATCGCCGAACGTTCCAGGATACGGATGGCTTCATGGGCCGCTTTTTCTGTCGCGCGAAGCGCCTGCTTGATCGCCGCGATCTCAAAGCGGTCCTTGATGAGACGTTTTTCAAAAAAGATCCCATGTTTGCAGCAGATTTTAAGACCGGCGCGTTTGAGAGGTTCATAGTACCGAACGGGGAAACTCCCGGGGACGGTCAGGCGTTTTACTTTTTGTTTTTTCAGGAAATAAAGAACAAGGTCCGCGAAAGAAGGCGGTTTCCCGTATTTTTGTTTATATTCCGAGGCGAGGCGGGAGGTCGAAAGGACTTGATCAACACAGGCTTCTTTTTTAGCGCGGTCGATCTCAAGATCGCTTACGAGGATGTATTTTTTTCCGCGGATCCGGGCGAAAGCAAAAGCATCGGGCGCGATGAATTTCGTCGCGTAATAAAGGTCCGCATCCTTTTCGCTTGAGGCGATGATAAGGAGATTTTCCCGTCGCATAGGGAAAGAGTATCATGTCAAGGGCGCAGCGCGCAACGCCTGTCTGGTAAAAAAGGACTCGTTGCTCGCCCCTCGGGACTTGTTTCGCTCCTCGTTTTTACGAGTCCCTAGTCCCGAGAAACAAGTCCCGGTTTTTATCATTGACGCCACCCATGAAAGCCGCTACACTTCCATGTCTTTTCCCCCTATACAAATGAGCCGGAGCCTTCATTTTTAATGGAAAAGCTTTCCATCGAACAACTTAAACAAAAGGCAAGACTGATCCGCCGTCATATCGTCGAAATGACCGGGGCCGCGGCTTCGGGGCACCCGGGAGGTTCTCTCTCCGCCACCGAAATACTGGTCGCTCTCTATTTTGACCTCATGAACCACAATCCCCAGGACCCGCAATGGCCGGACCGCGACCGTTTGGTCCTAAGCAAAGGCCACGCCTCACCCGCCCTTTATGCCGCATTGGCCGAGGCGGGATATTTCGACCCCAAGACACTTAAAGATTTCCGGAAACTCGGCAGCCCTCTTCAGGGACATCCGGACCGGCGTAAACTCCCGGGCGTAGAAGCCTCCACAGGTTCGCTGGGACAGGGGCTTTCCATCGGGATCGGCATGGCGCTCGCGCGGCGGCTTGATCAAAAGAACTATTACACTTACGTGATCACAAGCGACGGCGAATTAAATGAGGGACAAACCTGGGAAGCGGCGGCGATGGCGGCCCATCACAAGGTCGATCACCTGATCGCTTTTCTGGACGATAACAAATTCCAGCTTGATGATGCCACGGAGAATATTTGCGACATGAGGCCCGTGGCCGACAAATGGAAAGCTTTCCGCTGGCGGACCTTCGAGATCGACGGGCATGACCTTAAGGAGATCCTTAAAACCGTAGAAAAAGCCAAAAAGATCAAAGGCCAACCGGTCATCATCATCGCGCACACGGTCAAAGGAAAAGGCGTTTCTTTTATGGAAGGGAACAACGCCTTTCACGGCGTCGCGCCAACAGAAGAACAAGTCCAAAAAGCTCTGAAGGAACTCGAGTAAAATGGAAAAGAAATTCGGAAAAGCCACACGGGACGCTTACGGGGAAGCTCTTGTCGAGATCGGCGGGAAGGACCCCAGCGTGGTCGTCATGGACGCCGACCTTTCCAAGTCCACCAAATCCGCGCTTTTCGGCGAAAAATTCCGGGACCGTTTTTTCAATGTCGGGATCCAGGAAGCGAATCTGGTCGGAGTGGCTGCCGGTCTTGCTTCCTGCGGGAAGATCCCTTTCATCTCCAGTTTTGCGTCCTTTCTGGTCAGTAAAGGTTTCGATCAATTTCGCATGGCGGTCGCTTTTTCGGAGCTAAATGTGAAAGTGGTCGGTTCCCACGGCGGGATCACGGTCGGAGAGGACGGCGCTTCCCAGATGTCGATCGAAGATATCGCGCTTATGACAAGCCTTCCTGGCTTCGTCGTGATTTTACCCTGCGATGAAGTGTCTGCGCGGGCGCTTGTTTTCGAAATGGCAAAACATGTCGGGCCCGTTTATATGCGCACAGGACGGCCCAAAGCTCCGGTCATTTATAAATCCGGGACCGAGTTCAAGATCGGCAAAGGCGTTCGTTTGCGCGAAGGTAAAGACATCACAATCATCGCCAACGGTTTTGAGGTGTTCGAATCCCTTGAAGCGGCTGATCGGCTGGCGGACGAAGGCATCAGCGCGAGCGTGATCGACATGCATACCGTCAAGCCGCTTGATACGGATCTGATCCTCGAAGAAGCCAGGCGGACCGGGCATGTTCTGGTCGCCGAAGAGCATCAGATTTGGGGTGGTCTCGGAAGCGCGATCGCGACATTTCTCGCTAAAAAACACCCCTGCAAGATGGGTTTTGTGGCCATTCAGGATACTTTTGCCGAATCGGGCAAAGCGGAAGAGCTTTTAGAAAAATACGGGCTGACATCCCCCCACATCGTCAAAACCGCAAAAAAGATCCTGGGGCGTTAACGCAACATATTCCCGAAGTTCGAGGTCCCAAAGTGCCTCTTAAGAAGATGCTCATTTCCTTCCTGGCCGTTTTTCTCCTTTCTGTTTTTCCTTCTCTCTTCGTCCAGGCCGCCGAAGGCAAAAAAGCCATGGCAGTCACGCCGGACCCTCGCGCGACGCAAGCCGCCTTAGAGATCCTGGAAGAAGGCGGCAACGCCGTCGACGCGGCCGTGGCGGCTCAATGGGTCTTGAGCGTTGTTATGCCCCAGGCCACGGGGCTTGGGGGAAGCGGCCTTTTCCTTTTTTACGACATCGGAACGCGCCGCATTCTTTTTTTTGACGGAAGCGCGGCCGCGCCGGCAAAGAGTTCCGCCGATCTGTTTTTCGATAAGAACGGCGGTCTCCTTCCGTACGCGCCCGACCGGAATACAGGGGGGGCCTCGGTCGGCGTTCCGGGACTTTTAAAATTGGCCGAAGAAGTTCACGCGAAATACGGAACGCGTAAATTCCCGTTCGCGAAACTTTTTGAAAAAGCGATCCGCGAAGCGGAAGACGGAACGGAAATAAACAAGCCGCTTGCTGAAGCGCTTAAAAAGAACGAACAACGAATAGCCCTTACGGGGCCCTTTCCCGCGGTTTTTTCGGAAGAGGAAGGGGTGATCGTTCAGCATGGTCTGGCTAAGGCGTTCCGCTTGATCCAAGCCAAGGGAACGGACGTTTTTTATAAGGGAACGATCGCGAAGGCGATTGAAAAAGCGGTGCGCAAGGATGCCTATCGCCCCGCTTCTTTGACCGGTCGTGCTCTGGGGTCCTACAGCGTGAAAACGCGCGATCCCGTTCACACCACCTATCAAGGATACGATCTTTTCAGCGCGGGTCCTCCCGCAAGCGGCGGCATGATGCTTTTTCGCGCGCTTCATGTCCTTTCCCGTTTCGGCATGTCGGGTTTCGGGCAGGCGCCGGAGATGTACCACCTTCTCGGGGAGACGCAAAAGGCGGCTTTGTTCAACCGTTCCGCCGTTGCGGATCCGGATTTTTTTGATGTTCCTTTCGAAGAGGTCCTTTCGGAGGCGTGGGCTGAAAATCATGCCGCCTCCATTAAATTCGACCGTGTTTCAAAAGAAGGGGAAGTCCCGAAAGAAACTCCGGAAGAAAGCCCGGGAAGGGACGGCGTTTCGGTCATGGTCGTGGATCCCCAAGGCAATATTGCAGCGATCTCGTCGACCCTTGGCGACGCGTTCGGGTCCGGTTTGTTCGTGGCGGAATACGGGTTCTTTTTAAATAATCTTCTCGCGGGTTTCAGTGAAGGGCGGATCTCCGCGGGAGAAAGGCCGCCCGGAAGAGAAGCCCCGACGCTTGTTTTCAAAGAAGGGAGGCCCGCGGTCCTTCTGGATGCATATGGCCCCAGCGACCCCGCGGCATTGCTTTTAAATATTCTGGTCCAAAAAATCGATTCCGGAGCGTCGTGCGCCGCCGCGATCGAATCCCCCAGGTTATTGACCCGCGGCAGGACCCTTTTTTTGGAATCCGGGCTCTACCATCAGGAAACAACGCGCTTGAAGCTGGAGCTTTTAGGGCATGCTCTTGAAAAAAAAGACCCGATCGGTTTTGCGCAAATGGTTTGTTTTGACGAAGGTTCTGATAGAATAGTGGGCGAAAGCGACCCCCGGGGCGGAGGGGAAGCCGCGGGTTTTTAAATTTTCCGCCAAACAGCGCGGCGGACCCGTCCGACAAAGCGCTGTTGGGACGGACCCGCCAACGCTTTGTGGCGGGCAAATTTCAGGTTTCAAAAATGAAGACGACCCTGCATAAAGGAAAACATCTCGATCTGATCCGGGAGGACAACTGGGAATATGTCCGGCGGACCACCTGCAACGGCATCGTGGTGATTGTCCCCATGACGGCCGATGGCAAGGTGATCTTTGTCGAGCAGTTCCGCAGGCCCGTCGAAGCTCATGTGATCGAATGGCCGGCCGGGCTCGTCAACGACCGGATCCTGGCAGATCCGGAAACGATGGAAGCCGCCGCTCGCCGGGAGCTTCTTGAAGAGACCGGTTACGAGGCCGAACATTTTTCATTTCTTGTGCGGGGCCCCGTCTCAAGCGGCTTGAGTTCCGAGATCATCACGCTCTACCAGGCGCTGGATGTCGTTAAAAAAGGACCCGGCGGCGGCGATGCTACGGAATCGATCCGGGTCCACGAAGTGCCGCTTAAAGAAGCGGACCTTTGGCTTTATGAAATGGAGAAAAAAGGATTTTTAGTCGATCCAAAAGTTTACGTCGGATTGTATTTTCTGAAATGACGGCATCATTTATGAATGCGAAGCAAACATAAATGATAAGCCGGAATTTCACCCAGCACTAATTTTTCAGAACAGAATCAAATGACTTCAATAGAAAAAAGCGTAACTAATTTAAAAATGATGGAATGCAGCTTTGAAATTAGTGCTGGGTTTAATTCGCCCAGACAACTTACGCTCACTGCGTTCCGTAAGTTGAGGGCTCATTAAATGGCGGAGATCACGATTTATCAAAAACCGTCCTGCACGACCTGCAAGGAAGTTTTTCAGATCCTCAAAGAGGCGAATGTCGATTTTGATTCAGTTGATTATTTTGTCGATCCGATCCCCAAGACAAAGCTTCAAGAACTGATCCAGAAACTTGGCGTTCGGGTCGAAGACCTGATCCGGAAAAAGGACCAGCTTTATGAGGATCTCCGCTTGGGTGAAAAACAGCTTACGGAAGGGCAGTGGCTGGATCTTTTGGCCATTTATCCCGACCTTCTTCAGCGGCCGATCGTCGAAAAAGGCGATCAGGCGATCCTGGCGCGTCCTGCCAGAAAAATAAAAGAATTTCTTGTCCCGCCCACACCTGCGGATATTCCGGCGTCCGGCGCGACGGAAACGCCGAGCGCTAACCGTTGAGAGACAAAAGGATTTTAGTTAAAATACCGCTCTAAAACATTTTTAAGGAGGCCACGATGAACGACCCGAAAAATTATCCATACCAGGATTCGCAAGAAGCGGTTTTTTCCAACTTCATGCAGCGCGTGTACCAATGGATGGCCATGGGGCTTGCGCTTACCGGCCTTCTAGCCTTCATGACGCTTCAGAATGTTCCCCTGATGCGTTTTCTTTTAAGCGGGGGGATGTGGCTTTTCTTCATCGTAGAGCTCGGGATCGTGATCTGGCTCTCGGCGAGCATCCGGAAAATATCCGCCCAAGCGGCCACCTTGGGATTTTTGATCTACTCGGCTTTGAACGGCGTCACTCTTTCCGGGATCTTTCTTTACTATACGGCCGCTTCGATCTCCTCGACATTTTTTATCACAGCCATGACATTTGCCGGCGTGAGTATCTATGGATGGGTGACCAAGCACGATCTGACTTCGATCGGAAGTTTTTGTTTCATGGCTCTCATCGGAGTGATCATTGCGAGCGTTCTGAATTATTTTTTCCGATCGCCCGCTTTTTATTGGATCGTTTCCTATGCCGGCGTCGCGGTCTTTATCGGTCTTACGGCTTATGACACGCAAAAGCTTAAAATGATCCACCAAGGCATGCCGAACGCGCCCGAACAGCTCGCCATCTTCGGGGCGTTGATGCTTTATCTGGATTTTATCAATATGTTCTTATTCCTCCTGCGCATCTTCGGCCGCCGGCGATAACAGATCTCAGATCTTTCGCCAAACAGCGTGTCGGACCCGCCAGCGTTTTGTGGCGGGCAAATTTAAAATTTTAAAACAATGATCGACGTTCAATCGCTTACAATGCATTACGGTTCCGTGACCGCTCTGGAAAATGTTTCATTCCGGGCGAATGCGGGTGAGATCCTCGGCCTTCTCGGGCCGAATGGGGCGGGGAAGACCACCGCCATGAGGATCCTTACAACTTACCTTTATCCTTCTTCGGGGACCGCCAAGGTTGACGGATTCGATATTTTGGAAGCCCCCATCGAAGTGCGGAGACGCATCGGTTACCTGCCGGAAACCGTACCGCTTTATACGGATATGCGGGTTGACGAGTATCTGACTTTTGTGGGGAAAGCGCGTTCGCTTGAAGGCGCGAAACTCGCCGAACGGCTTGAAAAGGTCCGGGAAGCGTGCCGCCTCAAGCCCGTATGGAAACATCTTCTGGGAGAGCTTTCCAAAGGGTTCGGCCAGCGCGTGGGTCTTGCGCAGGCGCTTATTCACGACCCCAAAGTTTTGATCCTTGATGAACCCACTTCCGGTCTTGATCCGATCCAGATCATCGAGATCCGGGCGCTTGTCAAAAGTCTCGCCAAAGAAAAAACCATTATTTTTTCCACGCATATCCTTCAAGAGGTGGAGGCGCTTGCCGACCGGATCGTGATCATCAACGAAGGGAAACTTGTCGCCCAAGGGACCCGGCGCGAATTAGCTGAAAAAGTTCCCGATCCCGGGAAATCCCCGCAGGACCTTACTCTCGAAGAGATCTTTATCGGGCTTCTTAAGCCGCAAAAAGCAGTCTCATGAAAAAACTCTCTAATTTCACGATTGTCCTGAACAGGGAAATGGCCGCCTATTTTAATTCCGCCATCGCCTACATTTTCATGATCATTTTTACGCTCCTCAATAACGGTCTTTTCATGACCCAGTTCTTTCTTACGGGCCGCGCCGACATGCGGGCGCTTTTTTACACGCTGCCGGTCTTCCTTTCGGTTTTTTTGCCCGCGGTCTCGATGCGGCTTTGGGCGGAGGAAAGGCGCGGAAACACGCAGGAACTTCTTTTGACCTTTCCCCTCGCGCCGCAGGAACTGGTGCTCGGGAAGTTTTTCGCGAGCTTTCTTTTTTATCTCATGACATTAGCCTGCACGTTGCCGATCCCGGTGATGCTTCTCGCGCTCGGCCGTCCGGATATCGGCGTGATCTTAAGCGGTTATATCGGCGCTGCGCTGCTGGGCGGTTTTTTTCTCGCGATCGGAACGCTCGTGTCGGGTTTTTGCCGCGACCAGATCGTGGCGTTCATTCTTTCCATGATGATCTGCTTCGGGTTTTATCTTGCCGGGACGGAATTCGTGGCATCCTCGCTTGACGGATGGATCGCGGGGTTCGGGACCTTCCTCCGGCGTTTCTTGGGCACCGCAGACCATTACGCGACATTCGCCAAAGGCGTGATCGATATACGCGACGTGCTTTATTTCGTCATCGGCAGCGCTGTGGCTTTGGTGCTTAACGGATTCTGGATCGAAGGACGCATGCGGCCCAAGGCCGCCTCGATCTTTGCCGCCGCCGCCGCGATCTGCGCCGCGATCTTTCTTTTAAGCAACGGTTTGGTGGCCGATATGCCGCTTGGCCGGTTCGATATCAGTGAGGGAAAAATTTATACGGTTTCCGAGGCTTCCCGGAAGATCTTAAAAAGCCTTTCGTCGCCCGTTCTTGCGAAATTGTATATTTCTTCCGTCGACAAGATGCCGACGGCGATGAAAACGCTTGAGCAAGATGTGCGGGATAAGCTGGAAGAGTTCCGCATCGCCTCCGAAGGCCGGTTCCAATATAAGATCATCCATATGGATGTGGCCGCAGCGGCGGAGAAAACTAAAAAAGAGGATTCTCAGGAAGAGCAGCTCTTACAAAAAGGGATCCGCCCCTTTCAGGTTGAATCCATCCAGGCCGACGAACTGGGCGTTCGTCTTGTTTACTCCGGGATCACGCTTTCCTATAGGGAAAAACCGGAGGAGATCCTCCCGCAGATCCATCCCGGGAACCTTGATGATCTGGAATACGCCGTTGTTTCCAAGGTCTATCGCATGATGCTGCCTGAGATCCCGAAAGTCGCGCTGATGGCCCCCTACCAGGAACGCTCCGTCGACCCTAACCTCATGATGCTGCTCCAGCAACTCGGAGGGCAAGTCCCTGAAAGTTATCGCGATGATCCGTATGAATATCTTCAAATGGGCCTTGAAGCGGAGGGCTATCCCGTAACCCGTATTTCGATCAGCGAAAAATCCCCGATCCCGGACGGGACCAAAACGCTCGCCGTGGTCGGTCCAGGCGGTCTCAATGAACGTCAAAAATATGAGATCAACCGCTTCCTCTGCGAGGGGGGCTCTGTTTTTATGGCCGTCCAAAACTACGAATTCAATTACAAGCCCGAAACGGACGGGTCGATCACGCTGGTCCCGAGCGAAAAAGACCCCGGGGTCAACGACCTGCTTTCGGCCTGGGGATTCGAGGTGAATACCCGCGTGTTGGCCGACGAACAAAGCGAGGCCATCAGCCTCACGGGCAGCGGCCGCTCCGCGCTTTTAGGCGTTTCGATCCCCGTGAAGATGCCGGTTCAGATCCTTTTAACCGGCGCGGAAATGAATGAGAGGGTTTCCATCACTTCGCGTCTTCCCGCATTTTTCTATCTTTGGGGCAGCGCGCTTAAACTTGATGAAGCTAAGATCAAGTCCCAAGAGCTTAAGATCGAAACTCTTCTTCATTCAAGCAAGCGTTCTTGGACCGTCCCGTTTAAGCCGGGGAGCATGACCTCCGAAGATCTTGAATTCAAAGATAAAACCGCGGCCGGCCCTTTCTCTCTCGCCGTGCTTGCGGAGGGAAAATTTGAGAATGCTTTCAAAGGCAAAACAACGCCTGATTGGCCCGCGCAAGAAACTTCCGCCGGCGAGCCTTCTTCTGAAGCCGGCTCAAAAGAAAAAAATAAGGAACCCGCCGGGCCTCTTGAGACCAAGCCCGGAAAACTTCTTCTCATGGGGGCTTCCACGCCTTTTCAAAAACAACTTATGCAGAACGGAGCCCATTTGAATTTCTTCTTAAATGCGATCGATGCCATGACTTTAGGCGATGTGTTGATCGGGATCCGGTCGAAAGGACAAGCGAATCGCGTTCTTCCCAAGATCTCGGCGCCGGTCAAAGTGGCCTGGCGCCTTTTTGTCGTGTTCTTCATGCCCGCGATTATCGCCCTGCTCGGATTTTTACGGGCCTACATGCGCCGCCGCGCAAAACAGATTTATTTAAAAAATTTAGCCACCATTTAGGCCCTCTTGCAAAAAACCGGGTCTTTATAAAGTGTTCTTATGAATAAAAAACAGATCGTTATTTTAGCGATGATCCTTGGTGTTCTCGCGCTTGGAACGCTTCTCAAGTTATGGGTCCGTTTCGTGGAAGAAAGAGCGATCTCGGCTCAAAAGACCGGAACTGCGATCATGAAATTCGATCCCGCCAAGGCGGAGCGTATTTTGATAGACCGTCCCGGAAAACAGACGGAGCAGAAGGCGCAATCTTCTCCGGTAGAATTGACCAAGGAAAACAATGTCTGGAAAGTCAGAAGCCTTTGGGGTGTTGAAGCGGATCCCGCCAAAGCGGAAACCTTGATCCGGACGCTGGGCGCGCTTTCAGGCGAAGTCCGGGGAACAGGCAAGAAACTTTTTCCGGATTTCGGGATCCGGGAGGACGATGCCATCTCCATCAAGGTTTTTGACGCAGAGAACCGCCCGCTTTCGGATCTTTGGCTCGGGACAAAACAAGCCGGTAACGGTTATTTTGTCCGTAAGGCCGCCGGTGAAGAAATTTATTTTGTAGAATCCGATATGCCGGGCCTGCTGGCGATCTACACGGGCTTGGCGGAGGCGGCCCCTTTAAGCGAGAACTGGGCGGACCTCACACTGTTTAACCTTGATCCGGCCAAAGTCGTCAAGATCACGGCCTCCCAGATCAAAGGCGACGAAAAGACCCTGGTTCTTGGTTTGATCCTGGAAGCCGATCCGAACGATCCTGGTAAGAAGATCTGGAAATTCATGCGTAAGGATATGAAATTCTCTCCTGATCCCGAAAAAATCGCCGGGTTTTTCGCCGTTTTAAAGGGAATCAAAGCTCAAAAAGTTATGGATCCCGCCGGGAAAGAATATGGCGTTGAAAATCCCGTGTGGCAGCTTGCGGTAACGGCAGAAGACGGGAAAACAATCCTTAACGCGAGCGCGAAGGATGCGAAAGAAGAGCTCTGTTATGTCAAACTTTCAAACAAGGTCACGGTTTTCGGCTTGGCGGCGCATGATTTTGACGATCTGAATGTGGATGATACGCATTTTGTAAAAGAAGCCGTTTCGAAAAACGCGGAAGGGAACCGCGCGTGAAGACCTATCTGGACCTTTTGCGGCACATTCTGGACCACGGAACCGAAAAAAAGGACCGTACCGGGACCGGCACGATCAGCACTTTCGGTTATCAGATGCGTTTCGATCTCGCTCAAGGGTTTCCGCTCCTGACCACCAAAAAGATCTACACCAAAGCCGTGATCTACGAACTCCTCTGGCTCCTGAAAGGGGATACGAACATCAAATTCCTCAAAGATAACGGCGTGACGATCTGGGATGAATGGGCGGATGTCAAAGGCGACCTCGGCCCGGTCTACGGGGCCCAGTGGCGCGCGTGGAAAAGGCCGGATGGGACTACCGTCGATCAGATCGCGCAAGCGGTGGAAATGATTCGGAAAAACCCGGAAAGCCGGCGGATCATCGTAAGCGCCTGGAACGTCGGGGAGATCGAAAAAATGGCGCTTCCGCCCTGCCACGCGTTTTTCCAGTTCTATGTTCTTGACGGAAAACTTTCCTGCCAGCTTTACCAGCGAAGCGCCGATGTTTTTCTAGGCGTACCGTTCAATATCGCCTCCTACGCTTTACTAACCTTGATGATGGCGCAAATCACGGGGCTGAAACCCGGCGAATTCATCCACACGTTCGGCGATGTGCATATTTATGTCAATCACGTCGAACAGGTCAAACTGCAGCTTTCCCGGACGCCGCGGCCGCTGCCTCAAATGAAACTTAATCCGGCCGTCAAAAACATCTTTGATTTCAAATATGAGGATTTTACCCTCGAAAATTACGACCCTCATCCGGCCATTAAAGCGCCCGTAGCGGTCTAAAAAGGAGAGAACATGCTTTATCACATTGTCGCTGTCGCGAATAACCGCGTGATCGGAAAAGCGAACCAGCTTCCGTGGCATTTTTCAAAGGACCTTCAGCACTTCAAGAAAACAACGACGGGCCAGACCGTGATCATGGGCCTGAAGACCTTCGAAAGCCTTGGCTGTAAACCGCTGCCCGGGCGCGAAAATATCATTCTCGATCGCAGCGGGCAAAAGCCTTACCCGGGGCAGACGTTTTTCTCTTCGCTGGATGATGCTTTGAAGCATGTGAAGACCGAGCACGCTTTTATCATCGGAGGGGCCGAACTTTACAGGACTTCGATCGATCGCGTTGACGGTCTTTACATCACCCGCATTCACGCCGATTTTGACGGCGACGTGTTTTATCCCGAGATCCCGCCCGCTTTCAAAGAAATGTCACGATTCAAACTTCAGGACGATCCCGCGCTCGAAGTGATCTATTACGAAAAAGCTACAGTCCACAGTCATCGGACCACAGACCACGGCTAAAGCATGTTTAAATTCGAAAATCTGGAAGTTTGGAAAAAAGCTCTATCTTTGACGAAAGATATTCATGATCTAACTCGAAAATTCCCCAGGGAAGAACTTTTCGTTCTTACAGCTCAGATCAAAAGAGCGGCAGATTCTGTGGGTCTTAATATTGCGGAAGGATCAACAGGACAAAGCAATGCCGAATTTCGGCTTTTTGTTGGATATGCTATTCGATCCGCGGTGGAAGTTGTCGCATGTCTTTTTATCGGTGAAAAAAGAAATATCATCAAAAAAGAGGATTTCCAACGATTATCAGTGGAATCGGAAACCCTCATCAAAATGCTGCAGGCTCTTCGTAAATCATTGAAATAAAACTATGGACTGTCGACCATTAGCTGTGGACCAACTCTATTTCAAACAGATCCCCGTCGGCTATATGGGGAATTTTGTGTATCTCATCGGGGATAAAAAGAAAAAAGAATGCGCCGTGGTCGATCCCGCCTGGGACGTGGACGCGGTGTTAAAAAAAGCCACCCAAGACGGCATGACGGTAACGGCGGGGATCCTGACGCATACGCATTTTGATCACGTGAACGGCGTCGAGGACCTGATTCGCAAGACCGGTGCGAAGATCTACGTCCATGAACTCGAAGCGAAATATCTTAAAAGTATCCAAAAGCATCTTGTCGAGACCCGGGAAGGTTCCAAGCTTAAGATCGGGGATATCGAGATGACCTTTCTCCATACGCCCGGCCATACCGAAGGCGCGCAATGTATTTTGGTGGGCGACCGGCTCGTGACCGGCGACACGCTTTTTGTCGGGGCTTGCGGCCGCTGCGATCTTCCGGGCGGCAGTGAGCAGAAAATAATGCAGAGCTTGAAACGCCTCGCATCCTTGGACGGATCGCTTAAGGTTTTTCCCGGCCACGCCTATGGCGACGCGGATTCTTCCACGATCGAACACGAAAAGAAAACCAACCCTTTCATGCGATTCTGAGGACCATGGACGCTTTTGATCCCGCCAACAAAGAGGAAGCCGCCGCGCAGCTTTTGCAACAGGCCTATGACCTTCAAATGGCCGGTAAAGTCGACGACGCGATCGCGCTTTATCTGAAGTCGATCGCCTCGCAGCCGACCGCCGAGGCGCATACCTGCCTCGGGTGGGCCTATAGTGTCAAAGGCCGGTTCGGGGATGCGATCCGGGAATGCGAAAAAGCGGTTCGGCTCGATCCCGGTTATGGGAATCCCTATAATGACATCGGCGCTTACTTGATCGAAACAGGCCGGTGGGAGGACGCCATTCCTTGGCTTGAGAAGGCCGCCGCTGCGGAACGTTATGACGGCCGTTTTTACGCTTGGTACAATTTAGGAAGAGTTTGGGAGCATCAGGGGGACTGGGCGCAGGCGCTTGACGCCTACCGCCATGCGGCAGAACTTAATCCGGAATATTCTTTGGCCGCAAAGGCCGTCTCAAGAATGCAGTCGATGCTTAACTGAATTGAAGGGACGAATCCCGAGTCCAAAAAAATTTACCCTTGTAAATTTTTTTCCACGAAATCCCAATTCACCAGATTCCAGAACGTTTCTACGTATTTCGCCCGCGCATTCCGGTAGTCGATGTAATAAGCGTGTTCCCAGACATCACAGGTCATAAGAGGCGTCTGTCCGTTCGTCAGGGGATTTCCGGCGTTTGAGATCGCTTCCACCCCGAGCGTTCCGTCACTGTCTTTGACAAGCCAGGCCCAGCCGGAGCCGAAAAGGCCTACCGCCATCGTGGTAAAAAGCGTTTTAAACTCTTCAAAACTTCCGAACGAAGCATTGATCGCTTCAAGCAGTTTTCCCGAAGGAAGGCCGCCCCCGTTCGACTTAAGACAATTCCAGCAGAACGTGTGGTTCCAAACCTGGGCTGCGTTGTTGAAAATAGGGCCTTTGGCGGTTTTGATAAGCTCTTCCAGGGTTTTTGAGGCCTCGGGCTTTCCCTCGGTAAGTTTGTTGAGGTTTGTCACGTAGGCGTTATGGTGTTTGCCGTAGTGGTATTCAAGCGTTTCCTTGCTGATATGCGGCGCCAAAGCGTCCATAGCATAGGGGAGTTCGGGAAGGGTAAAAGGCATAAAAAACCTCCTTTTTCTTAGCGGTTAGCCAGGCTTTTTGGCCACCGCACTAAGGTTAAAAACAAGGCCGTTATTATATCACGCCGGACCATGCCGTAAAGTTCCAAAATCCTCACAAAATCGACCCTAAAGACTAGAATTTGATGCTATAAAAAGTTATAAATTGAGCGTCTATTTTTTAAATACATTTATAAGAAAGTTGCTAAGCAGGATATCAGGTGTTACCTTTTAGGAACATTCAACCTGTTGTCCTGTCTGATGTTAAGAAAAGATGGGAAATCAAAAGTGAAGGGGCTAAGCGCGGTTTCTAAAATGCCAGACCATAACAAGACGACATTCTCTCTTCCGGTAAGGGCTATCGCCATGTTCGTTCTTTTTGCCTTTACGAGCACGACCATCGCCTGGTCTGCGCCTTCAGTCGGGACTGAGGTGAAAGAGCTGAGTCGCGAGATAAAGATCAACCAGCTTGCAGAACGAATAACAGTTCCTTCCGAAATCGGCATCATCAAAGAAATACACACCGCTTCTCCCGCCTCAGCGCTCAGTCCTCAGTTCTCAGGGCTTATTGTTCACCTCGAAGACGCGCACGGGAGCGTGGAAGCCCAACTCCACCAGGAAGCAATCCTTCGCCACCTTCGAAAAGAGTACGGCCTGGATACGATCTTCGTTGAAGGCGGGCTCGGCGATCTCCGGCCGGAGCTTTTGAGTTTTCTAGAAGATGAGAAACGGAATAGCGAACTCATCAACAAACTGACCGAAAAAGGATTGGTCGGAGGCGTTGAGCGATTTTTGGCGACGAAGTCGCCAGACCAGAGACTACAGACCGCAGACCACAGCCTAAAGACAAAAGATTTTAAAGCAATTGCTCCGGTCTCAAGTCTTAAGTCTTCAGTCCGCGCTTTCGGGGTAGAAAGCGCAGAGCTTTACCGCCGCGAACTTGAACTTTTCCGGGAAGTCTATGCGCACAAAGCCGAAAGCGATCAATTCCTGAACGGGATCCGCCGCCAACTTTTAGCGCAAAGCGCTTCCGGTTTTAACAAAGAACTCAAAGCATTCTTCAAGGAATGGCTCTTTCAAGAAGAGGTCCAGAAAGACATTCTTTCCCATCTTTCCTTCCTTCAGAAATATGCCGTCGAAACACTGAATCTTGATCTGACGGATGCCCGCGAACAGTACGATTGGCCGCAGCTTGTCAGATTTTTCAAGTTGAAAAACCTGGAGGGACTCGTTCCTAGGGACTCGGAACTTGCCAGGGATGAAATGCAAAAATTGGCACAATGGCTGAATGATCAAAAGCTGGATGATCTCAATAAAGAATTGGAATTATTTTTTAACGAGCCCCGAGGAGCGAGCTTCGAGTCCCGCGGCGAAACTTTCAGGACGAGAATGGAAAAATTCTATGCGAAAGTTTCGCCACGGGGTTTCCGGTTTGAGGACTATCCCGCTCTTACCAAACGGATCGGTTCGATCATCCTAAGCCAGGAGATCCAGACCGGCGAGCTCCTTCAGGAAATGGAGCGGCTCAACGCGAAGATCCTCGAAGCGCTCGCTAAAACCCAGGAAGAGAAGCGAGGCATTGCGCAATATCAGGAGTATTTACTGCTTAAGAAATTGTTTTCGCTTGAATTGACGAGAGAGGAATTTAAACAAATGGGACTCGCTCCTCGCGACTCGCTCCTCGAAAAAACAAGGGGCCAAGCCGAGTCCCGAATCCCTAGTTCCGAGCCCCCCGCGAGGGAGGTTTATTCCCGCGCGCTTGAGTTTTATGAAATCGCCCAACAGCGCGAAGAAGCTATCTTCAAGAATATGCTCGCCAAGATGAAAAGCATCAAACAACCGAACGCCGTCCTGATCACCGGCGGTTTCCACTCCGAGGGGCTTTCGGAATTCCTCAAAGCAAAAGGCGTTTCTTATGTCCGTATCGCGCCCCGCATTTCCGGGAAGATGGACGACGCAAATTATCTCCGGATCATGACTTTGGGACAGTGCGCACCGGCCGCTCGGTCTTCTGCCCGCTTCGCAACACTCACCAATGATCCTAAAAGTCTCGATGCTGCCACAGTTGAGTTTATTCGCGCGGAGCTTCGTACTTCTATACGAGAAATCGCGGACGATGTGATCCCTTCTAATGAGTGGATTATCTCCAAAGACCTCTTGGGACGGCAGTCCGAAGCTATGGTTCCTCGGGACTCGGGACTCGGGACTGGTTTTAAAAACGAGTCCCTAGGCACAAGCGACAAGTCCCGCGCCGAAGGACGCTCCGAGGCCCGGGAAGAAGAAAAAGATCCGTCCGCTTTGGAAAAGGAATTTGAAAGATTGTTTCCTTCAAATAAAGAATTAATGCTGGCTCTGTTCGGGGAAATCGTTCTTCAAAATAAGAATATTGAAAAGTTTTTTTATCAGCTCATGGCCATTTATGGTCTTGCATCCTGGGATGGCGAACATTATCAATCGACCACCAAAAGGCCCTTGTCTCCGGAGCAGGCTCTTTATTTTGTTTCTTTGTTGCGCTTGGAGGGAGGAGGATTTTTAGGGGATGAATATGAATTTATTTATAAAACGAAAAAAGGAAAAAGGACCGTCGAAAAAACCGTCGCCTACACCGATCTCGATCCGGAATACCTGGAATGGGCCGTAAAATACAAGATTCCCATAGAATATTTTCCCCTCACCTATAGCCTCTTTATCGATAAGAAAGAAGGCCTTCCTCAAACGGGCACCACAAAAATAGCGATCCGAGCCGGGAATCAATTGGGCGAGGAATTGTTTCGCGAGTTTATCGAAAAGCGCGGGCCGCGCGTTCGCGAACCTCTTGTTAACGCAAAAGGCGTCGATCCCAAAAATCTTCGATGGTTGAAAATTCATCCCGACAGCCATCTAAGCAAGATCGCCGATTCCCATGGGATCGATCCCAAGGATTTGAAGTTGGGGTTCGAGAAAGAAGGGGATCAACATTCCGTTTACCTTTTTACGGCAAACGAAACTTTTAACGCCGAAGCGAGTCGGCGGTTTGATGCTTCTCATGTCGCTTCAATTCCGATCGGTTTTGTTTCGATCCGCTATGACGGAAATACCCCTTTTATTTATGGTTATCAGCCGAGATTCTTTATTCCTTCTCATGGAAAAGAAGACGCGAACGATGTCGTCGGAAGAACTATCAAGGGCGGTATGCTCTTTCTCGAAGCGTTTTTGGAAAAAGAAATTTCAAAAATTGTTTCCGCGAAAAAACCAGTTAAAAAACTTCATTTTCCTACCCCTAGCTGGCATTTGGTAAACAGTAAAGTTGCCGGGACAACAGCTTTTCGATATTACTACGAATTTCCAAAAGAACAGGGATTTCAGCTTGTTCTCGCCACGCCAGAATCCAAGGCCTTTAATATGGGCAAATCTTGGCAACCTCATTGGCTTCTGGAAAAACATATCGAAAAAAACCGTTCCGAGATGCGCGGAAGCTCGATCTCGGTGAAATGGAGCGAAAAAATCGCCAAACTCAAACAAACCCCGGATTATCGGCTGCTTGCCTACCTTTTAAAAAATACGGGCCTTTCGGAGATCGAAAAAAACAGATATATCACTCTTTGGCTCATGATGGCGATCTCGGCGCCGCTGACCGGCAGCCTGAAATTTGTTTTTGCCGCCGGGGCCGCCTCGCTTGCGGCCGTTTCGCCCTGGTTCGTTATGGCCCCGCCTCTTGTGGTGTTGCTCTTAAGCCCCCTCTTCCGGCTCGTGTTCTTTGTGGGGCCTTTCTGGGCCGCTTCCGGTTTTAAAATGAAACTCGATTGGCTGATCCCGGCGAATTTTGTGCCCGGTTTGGGCGCTTTTATCGCCGTTCCCGCGCAGATCCTCAAATCCTTAAAAGGCGAATACCGGCAATATCAGAACATGTCGGTCAGAAAGCTCCGGCAGCTTGTCTATCAACTCGACGGCATTCTCTCCGAACACAGAATGAACCTCCCGCAGGAAGACCTGGACGCCATAAGATCCAGACTGCCCATGATGGCTTTTAAGGTGCTGGAATTCCAGGCGGCTCATCCCGGGTTTTCTTTAAAAAAGAACGGAAAAGAAAACCCCGAAGCCATCCTCCATCTCGAAAGCGTCGATCTTTTGCCCGTCCGTCTCGAGAGTTTGATCCGGGAAAAGACGCCCACGATCTTTTTGGGTTCGGGCCAGGAAAGTTTTAATACTCTGCGGCAAAGGATCCCGCCAGACCGGTTGCCCGGCCTGGATTTTTATCAATTTGACCTCAGCCAGGAGCCCGGGATCGAGAAAGATTCGATCCAGCCGCTTGCCGCGAGATCTGAGGCCAGACACAAAGGTTTATTTTCTAACGTAACACCGTTAGATAAGATCGTTGAGAAACACAAACAATGGAACCTCCATAAGGTAGTCGATGTGTTGGATCGTAAGGCGAGGGAAATAAAGACTTTTTTTTGGTGGGAGCTTTTAGAGCAATGGCGAACCGATGGCGGCTCTTTTTATTTTACCTCTGAAGAGAAAAATTTTTCCGAATCATTACGCCGGGCCAGCGATGATCAATTCAAGGAGCAGGTTGAACGTCTTCTCAGGACCTCTTTTGCAAAAAGAGACCTTATTCTTTCAAGCAAAAAAGACTATCCGACTTTCGATGAACTCATAAACAGCTTTGAAACCGGATTTTTGTCATTTTATTCCAACCTTTTCGGTGTTTTAGCGGATGAAGCCGTAAGCGGAAGACTTCCTGCGGCGGAAAAGAATTGGAAAGTTTTGATGCCCGAGCTCATTCGTCGTTGGAATGAGAACGATTCAGCCCGCTCGGAAATGAGAAATGATATCGAAAAAAATATTGAAAAGATCCTTGAACAGGCGGATGTCCGGATCCGTTCCGGCGATGAGGTAGAGTCAGAGCCGGGAGTTTACGCGGCAACGCCCCCAGTTTATTTGACCGCTATTGAAAAAGTGCTCCAAATAGATCCTCGCAAAGAATTAATCTTGATCGAAGCAGGACACGCACAGGGACTTCTCGCCCTAAGACTTGCCATGAAACATCCTAATCTTCGAATCATCGGCATCGAAGGACGCCCCAGTCTTTACGAGGACAGCAAAAAGATCCTTGAGGCCGCTATAGAGCTTCGCTTTTTAAGACCGGAACAGGTCCATTTTTATGAAGGTGATTTGAATGATGAAGAATTCAGCAAAGACTATGAAGCCGCGGATATCGTCTATTACTACAACTATGGCGCGGACGATGAGACAAAATTCGCTCTTACCCTGGCGGATCATTTGAAATATGGTGCGCGCGTTGTTGTTTTTGACGGTTTTTTAGATGGCGGGGAGGCCGATCATTTTAGCCAGGCCTTGCGGGAGACCGAAGTTTTTGAAGGAACGATTGTTCAGGGGGTCCGTAGCATACCTGTTTTCAAAAAAACGCTGGACACTCAAGATGTCTCTTTAGAAGGGAATCGCTCCGAGGTCCGGAACGAGGCGGCGACCTCAAGGGCTCTTCCCGGCGCCTCGAAACGCTTTGCGTACGCCGAAGAAGTGGCCCGCGTGGTCGGTCTTTTAGGAGAGCTCCGGCAGCTGGATAATACCCGCGTTCTAGCTCAAACCGAAAACGGGGTCGGCGAAGAAAACTGGAGCCGGTGGATCCAACACCATATGGCGGGAAAATTGCACGTTTTCTTCGGCTATTGGAATTCTTTCAATGAATCGGGGGACATCGAGGATCTTGAGACCGCGGAAAAAGGGTTGCAAGAGGCGGAAAATATTTTTGAGAGCCGAAAATCGTTCAAAGAGGCCCTTCAAAACGATTTTGATCATTTTCACCTGAATCCTCCTTTGGAAAAGGTCAGGAGCGGAAAACCGCTGTTTCCCCTCGAACTTGTCCATTATTTCCTTCACAAAGTTTTTGTCGAAAACCCCAATGCGCAAAAAAACCGCGAGGTTTATGCCCGCGTCATCCAGGATCTTGAAGAGGCCTTTTATGAGATGCGGGAGGCTTTTGAGAGGGTCAAGACCGAAAAATATTTTAAAACGGCGGAAGAACTGGAAAAAAATCCGCCGGCCAATGTTTCTTCTCAAAAAGCTTCTTCAGAGGTTCTGCGTCATTTTCGCGTCTATGACGGTATGGATGGGAAACTTTACGCGGATCCGCGCGTCTGGTACCGCGAGAATTTTTCGGGCTTCGACCACTTCGCTGCCATTGGGCCCGGGGAAATTGTTTTTCTCACCCTCGATGAAGGAGCGACCGGCGCCGTGGCTTCGCTGGGTCATCACGAGTGTCTCTCGTTGGCGATCCGCGCGCGGGCCGGGAACAAGAACGTGATCGGCCTCGCCCATGTCTTTTATGACATCATGGCCGGAAACTCCCAGGATTCTTACGTCAAGTACCTCAAGATCCTCGATCATCTCCACGCTCAAAAAGAGTGGTCGGATATCCAGATCATACTGACCGAAAATAACGTTTTTCACGGTTTTCCGAAAGGTATGAATCTGGATGTTCTCAAGCGGGAAGCCGCCGACCGCGGCATCCAGGTTTCTTCCGCCGAGGTCTGGAAATTCGGAACGGATGCCTGGGTGGACATCATTGCCACACCCCAAGAGGTTTTTCTTCGGAAAAGGGAAGGAACGGCTCCTTTCCGTTATGAACCAAAAGATTGGGGCGCGCCAATTCGGACGGACCCGGGCGATCCTCGCACGGTTTCGTTCATGCCTTCCACGCTCGTCAGTGAGGATGGAGAGGAATTTGAGGTGTCCTACGAGGACGGATCTGTCGACGGTCAAAGAACGATCAAGCTTTTATACGATGGTCAACCGGTCGCGACCGTTGATTTCAGGATCGATCCCAAACAGAATGCGGCCATTCTGGATTACAACAATGATGGTCCCAAGCGCTATGTTGGGATCGAAGTAAATCAGTTTTTTAGCGAACGTTATTCGGGCATTGGTACTGCGCTCATGGGGCTGGCATTCCGCGTAGCGCGCGATGAAGGTATTCCGGAATTTTATGTTCTACATTCCAAGGCGGATGGTTTTTATGAAAAGCTTGGCATGATTAAGATTCGCGACGGCGTTTTTCGCTTTCCCTTGGAAGATTCTGAAAGGGAGAAACAACGCCTTTCCTTTCCTCCGCTTCGCATTCGCTCCAACCCCCGCTCCGAATTAAGAAAGAAAAAAGAGGAAGATCCGAATCAATTAAAACTGTTTGAAGCGTCCGAAACAAAAGAGCTCGATCCCGAAAATGCCCTCATGAGGCAACTGGGCTATGCCTGGGAGCAGATGAAGCAGGCCATTCAAAGCCCCGAAGAACTTGAAAAAGCTCTCTATGAAAAGATCCCAGCCGTTAAGAAGGCGGTTGAATTCCTCGGGTTCCAGGTCGTCGAAGAGAACAGGAAGCTTTTTGTCACAGATCCCGTTTTCAAACGGAAGATCCAATTCCGCGCTTATCAGGTGCTTCTGGCCGCTCATGCCGCGCGGGGCGATGCGATGGTGATCTTGCCGACCGGTCTGGGGAAAACGATCGTCGCCGTGCTTGTCGTGGGTTATCTGCTGAAACAAGCCCCTCAGAAAAAGATCCTGATCACGGCGAATTCCAACCTGCTCGTTGAACAGCATGCCGACACCTTTGATCAATATTTTGAGTCCGACATTATTGCCAAAATAGGCGAGAGCGATAACGAAGAAGGCCGACGAAGCTTGTGGCGAAGAGCGCGCATCGTGATCGCCACCAACGACCTTGTAGTTGCCGACCCCGGCGTCTTTTTGATCGACGATATAGGTTATTTGATCGTTGATGAAGCGCACAGGGTTGGTGCGGCTCCCGACGACCGTTACGCCGGTACCCGGCTCGTTCAGGCTTATCGCGAAAAAAATCCCGATGGCAAATTGCTCGGCTTGACCGCTTCTCCGCGCCCCAAAAAGGAACTGAAGGGGTGGCAGCAAAATCTCCGGCTCAGCGATACGGATTTTTTTGCGGCTTCGGAAGAAGACTCGTGGATCTATCCTTATGTGATCAAGCGCAACGCCGAGATTGCTCGAGCCGAACGGGACGCCAAATTCCCCCTTCTTTTCATGATCCTCAGATTCCTGGAAGATGTTTTTAAGGTAGTCAGGACAACAGATATTCGGGCCGATTTCGAAGATGCCCGTCAGAAAGTCCTGAATGCATGGCTCGAAGAGAATGACGAAAAGATCCAGAAGGTCTTTGACGGATTTTTGCAGGATACCGCTCGTCAAGCGGCTGCAAGCAGCCAGCGCGTGTTAATGCAGGAACAGTACGGGCCGGTCTTGGAGCTTATCCGTAAAGTCCGCACAGAACTCGTTCCTCAGATGTTCGATTTAAAAGCCTCGAAAGCGGTCCGTATCGCGGAATGGGCCGCTCTTTTTGAAAAACCCGTTTTTTCCGACCCAAAATTTTTAGAACTATCTGTCGCCGTTCGAACCTCTTTTGAGACGGAGCTTTTCAGAAAAGCAGCTCAAGACCTCGAAACGCTCATCGACAGGCAAAAATACAGGATCTATGAGCTTTGGCAGCAAAACCTTCAAAAATCCCTTTTGAATGTCAAAGGCGATATGTCCCGGCTGTCTCATGAAAAGATCGAAAGGCTCTGGGAAAAGACCTCCGAGGAATTCCGCGACAATCCCGACGATTTTGGAGTGGCTTATAAAGCGGCTGTGGAAGCAAAAAACTGGAAGGAAAAAGACAGGCTGGATGTCCTCGTAACGCTCAACCAACTTTGGCATCTAAGGGGCGATTGGATCAAATACGGCCCCGAAAAATTCACAGGAACGATCCAGACAAAAGATTTGGAAGCGAAAGCCAGCTGGAAAAAAAGGACCCGGCCTGCGCTTGAAAGAACGAGCGTCCTTGACGCGGCAAGCTGGTTTCAAAAGAGCCGCGAAATCTTCCCCAAAGAAAAAATACTTTTAGACCTGCTTCGACCCGTCCAGGGAAAACCTCACGACAGGACCGCGATCTTTGTTGATGATAAAAAAATGGCGCGGCGTCTCGTAGAGCTGATCAAAAAAGAATTTCCGGACCTTCGGGTCGCCATGCTCGTAGGACGCGGCATGGGGGGATCCGACGAAGGAATGACCCCCCGCGAACAAGAACGGGTCAGGGATGATTTTAATAAAGGGAAATTGGATATTCTGGTGGGAACCGATGTCATGGCGGAAGGCCTGAACCTCCAGGGCCTTCGCCGCGTTATTGAATATACGCCCGCCCGGCGCGCCATTGAAAAGATCCAACGGCAAGGCCGCGTTTCTCGCTTTGAAGAGGGTTGGGTACTCAGTCTCGTGACGCCTTGGGACAGAAGCATTTATTTTGGAACGCAGCAACGCGTGGAAGCGACCCGTCGGCTTATTCGGGACCTTCAAAAACGCAACCCCTACACGGAATTCCGTTCGGAGACGCGTATCAGTCTCCGCACTGAGAGAAACGAAGTTCCCGTACGTGCCGAGATGCGGGCGTCGGTTGCCGAAGAGATCGAGGAACGGGTTAGCAGCATGTATGACAAAGGCGATCTTGAGGTCGGTTATTGGTGGTTCGATTTCGAAGAATATGACGCCCGGCGCAAAGATCCCGACTATCCCACCCTCCCTACAGATCGTATCTCGAAGATCCGTGAAGCTATGGAAGAATTCCGGGATCTTAGGACGGATAAAAATCAGATGATCTATGCGCGGAATATTCATTGGATCCTGGGGGTTCCGTCCGTCGGGATCATGTTGATTCATCTGCTTCTCCTTGCGCAGGGCGATGGGGAGGTCTACTGGAAGACATCCTTCGGTCTTTTAGGGGCAGTGGCTCTCTTGAATTATTTCTTCAGCCGGGTGGTCGACTACACGACCAATGAACATCCTTACGAGAAGATCCTTGATATCTTGGAATCCATCGACAGGCAAGGACCGGACGAATCGCAGGGACCTTCCGTTCGCTCGGAAGCGCGGGATCGCGTATCCCAGCTTGCGCAAAATTTTGTGATCCAAAACCCGAACGGGATCCATCTGCGGCCCGCGGCCGGCATTGTCAAAATAGCGCAGCAGATCTTTGCGGCGCTCGGCATTACCGTATGGCTGCAAAAAAGTGGCCAGGGAGAACGGGTCCCGGCCCAAAGCGAAACAAAAGTCGCCCTCCTTGGGTTGAGGCAGGGTGATTCAGTAACGGTCATTTTGGATTCGCGAGAAGGCGAATCCTATCCCCGCCGGTTCTTTGAAAAGATCATGAAGCTTTGGAAGAAACTTTTTAACGACCCCGAAGCGCTCAAGGCCGGTCTTTCCGGGGAGAAAGGCCTCCCGTATTTTAGCGCCATCACTTCCCTGGTTCCGGAAAAAGACGCATCCCGTCGTTCCGAGATACGGACAAAACATCCGCCGCAGAAACGTGTTATGAAGTTCCGGGACGTCGCCTATTACTACAACAATTTTGACAAGGCCGCCGAGATATTCAAAAAGATCCTCAAGGCAAGCGAAAAGGGCGTGATCAACGCCGGAGACCGCATCTGGCGCGAAACGCTTCCCGCGATCAAAAGTTATTACGATGCCTACAACAAAAGAGGGGAGATCCCTGAAGATTTCAGGGTCATGGCTATGCTTGTCCGCGCCATCATGATCTTTCAAATGCTTATGGGCAAGAAAACTTCGATTCCCCAAACATCCAAGCCCGCGAAAAGAAGCGCCGTTTCAGAAAACCATTTTAAAGACCGGTACCGTTTCTGGTCTGACGCGGCACTATTCAATAAAATCGCCGAAGTCCTCAAGGCCCTGAAAAACCCGGACATGGCCGCCAAGATCCGGGATCCGAAACTGGGACTTCCCCAATTCGACACGCCTCAGATGACGCGCCTCAATGAACTGGCCGCTATGGATCGATTCGTTCATCCCGAAAAACTCGAATTGGAGGATATTTTTACCCGCTTTGATCGCCGTCATGCTGCGGCCCGAGGAGAGACCTCTTTTCGTTCGGAAACGAGGGAGCCGCTTCTTCTGGATGGTAATGTCAAACTGACCGCGATCCGGGAAAAACTCTCTGACATCAGCGAACTTCACCTCGACCGGGATATCCGCAAGGCCGTCGCCATGCAGATCCGCCGTGTCATTTTGGCGAAACAGGACCGGCTGGGATGGGAGGACCTTCAAAAGATCGAAGGGCTGGAAGATCTGAACCTTTCTGTCTTGAAGGAAAATTTCAAATTGCCCGTCAAAACTCCCGTAAGATCCCTGAAATACAGCCGCCGCTTCGCATGGGGCTTGGCCGGCCTGCTCGCCGCATCGGCACTTTCGATCGCCGGCTGGTTCAAGTGGGAATCTTCTAGAGCAAGACAGTCTTTGACAGCAACATTCCAGAAGGCGGGAGACGTCAAAAGCGAGATTTATCAAGATTTGGAAAAAGTTTATTTTGAAAAAATGCCTCTCTATAACGTTTTTCCAGCTGCGCTTTATAAAGATCCGCTTTATTTCCCGAATCAGGAATGGGGCAATTATCACCTGACTGTTATTGGCGATATTCACACACATCCGGACACCCCCGCGCTGATTTTGGATGCCGCCCGTTTGATTGCTGAAGATCCCCAGCAGTGGGTTCTTTTAGTGGAAGGGTATGAGGAGTGGAAAAAGAACAGAAATGAGAATGCCGTGGATCTGGTACTTCTGGATGAACTTATCAAGAGAACAAAAGCTCCTGTTCTGGATTTTGTTCCATTGCCTAGCGATGCTGATGTTCTCGAAGGGATCCAGGAACGTCTCGAATTTTCAAAAGAAGAGATTTTAAATATTTCATGTTTTCTTAAACTTGGTTTTTATTTTACCGTGGCTGATGATTCCGGTCGCCCTCAGGAGTGGGCCTTGGAAAAAACTCTTAACCTTATGTCATCCCGAACAGGCCTACCCAAAGAATATTTTTTAAACCAGCTCACGGCATTGGCGCAGTCCCTAAAGGATTTAGATGATGTTGGTTTAAAAAAAGTCTGGGAGAAAATAGTTCGCTTTCAGCTTATAGAAATTGAAGCGCGCAACACAGTGGGTCAAAAACGTGTTCGGGAATTTTTATCAAAATACCCAAACCGTAAGAATATTTTTGTTATTACCGGATCCTTACATCTCCCCATCTTTGATATTCGCTTACCTCCCGAGCATCAACCAATGACATTGCCCTATGATTTTTTTACCGAATCTCTGTCGCGTTATTACAGCGTCTTAGAACTCAATGCATCTTCTTTCCGCTCGGAAATCCGCGGCGATACGAAAGATTCCGCGTTAGCGTGGTCGCACAAACGCACCAAAGAGCTTTTGGCGGCGATGTCTCCTGCCGTCCAGGATACGATCTCCAAATTCTTGAAGGAAAAGATCCTTCGCCACCGGAACAATCGTTTGATGGAATGGAGCAGATCGCTTAAAAATCAAAGTCATGCTGCAAAAATAAAAAATGATATAGAGCAATGGTCTGGCGGAATAGAGTCCCCAAAGGGTAAGAAAAACGAAGAAATTATAGCCCTAATCGAGCCTTGGCTTGATGGAGATTATTTCTGGTTTGATGAGATTGCCTGGAATCCCATCCAGGTAACTGAGTATATGCTACAAGTTTTTTTAAGCCACACGAGCCCGGCTTTTTCAAATTGGGCAGAAGAGAAAGCCGCTCAATTCAACATGACCCGTGAAGAATTTTTAACCCGGCTTCTGACGGATATCCGCCTGATCGAGCTTCTCGTCATTGTTTTTATGCAAAGCAACCTTCACTCGACTTTCCCGGGCATGCCGGTGACAATTCTTACCCTCAAAGACGAGGTTCTGGCAAGCGCGACCCATACGGGAGATACGATCGCAAACGGACAGAATCCACTCGAAACAATCCCCGAAAAGAAAAAAGAACCCTGGCTCGAAGTTCTGAAACGGTCATTTCAGAAACCGCAGCCTGTTTCCAAAAAAGAGCCCGAAAAAGTCGCTTGGTATAGGCGCGTGATCGCAGTGAGCGAGGAGAAGATCCGCGGTCTGGTGGATGCGAAAGCGCGCGAAAAGGGGACCGAGGAGTTCCTCGATAGCTTTATTCCGGAATTGATCCATTTCGTCAAGCATTCGCGGGATTTTAAAGCTTCGGAACATGAACTTGTCAGCATGAAAAAAGAGCTGGATCGATATGTCGGCCTTAAAAATCTTTTTTCATTCATCCCGCGCTCCGATCCGCCTGCAAGGCAGGACGGATCTCCGACAAAGAACTCGACGGATCCGTCCGGCCCCGTGGCGGACGTCCTGCTTTCCCGGGCGGAAATGCGGATCTCCGCGGCGGAACTCGTCAAGAGGGAACGCCAATTGGATCAATGGGCGCTTATGGCGGAAGAACTCAAAAAAATAAAGCGCTTGCAGGATACCTCGGAAAAAGCGTTCCGCAGACAACGCGAAAGCATCGCCGAGCAGGTCATGAATTACGCGATGTCGGATGAAGTGTTCATGGACCGTTTGATTACCGCCGATTTTGAGGCCGCGGCCGGTATGTTGACATCATTCCCTTACCTGAAAAAAGAAGACCAGCCGATTTTAAAAGTCATGCTGGAGATCGTTTTCCCGCCCGAAGCGGCGACGCGGCATTTGAAGGCCTCGTGGCTCCAAGTGATCTGCTGCGGCGTTTCAGGATTAGGTCTTTTTTTAAAAAACATTTTGCGGCCTAAGAAGACCTTTCAAAACGGAACTCAAGGATCAAAAAGCGAAAGCCCCGCAGTTTTTACCGATACCACTTCTTCGGCTGGCCGGCGTTCCGAAATGCGCGCAGAAGAAAAAAACCTGCCGCAGACCGAAGGAAAGCTCTTCAACAACCTTTCGCTGGATACGTTGGCGGAGACCCTTGCGCCCGTTGTTTTAGATATGCGGGATAGGCGGGAAAATGTTTATGTTGAGGGCAAAAACAAAAGAAGGGAAGTAATTGGAGTTGTTCGTTTTCAGCCCGGACTTCAGATCGCTCTGGCGCCAAGGTTTGCTGGCAGATCATTTTATAATTCGCATGACGAGTTCGCTCAGAAAGCAGGTTTTACCGAAACGGTTGATGAGAAAGGATATGCCCGACTATGGTTAACCTTTAATGAAGAAAAAGAACTGATCAGGATCGGCCTCTCCCCGGATGCGGACAAAATCATTTCTTCTGATGAAAAGCGAAAACAGCTTGCCGCTCTGGCGCTTATGACAGCCAAGATCTTAAGAAGTCTCGAAGATCACGATCTCGATTTTAAGCTCGGAGGTTTTGCTTTGGAGATCGGCGGGAGGACGAGTTTATTGGGTGACCATGAACGCAACGCCGTTTGGGGTCAAAGCCAGTCTTCGATCGAGATGCTGGACCGGCTTTCGACGCTTGGAACAACCGAACCCGGGGTCCAAGAAATGCGGAGCGAACTTCGCGAAACAACGGGCGATATTGTGTTAAGACAAAAAGGCCGGGACATGTGGGAGACCGAGCGCAAGCCCGATAAGATGGTTTTTCATTTCGAAACGCTCGAGATGCAGAAGCTTCCTAAAGGAAGCCAGCGTTCCCGGGCCTATGAATTCCGGACTGTTTTCAAGACGTTATTTCCCGCTCTGGCTTATGAAGCTTATAAAGGTGAACGGAGCTTCGCCTTAAATCCCGACCGGATCAACGTCCTTCTTCTTTCGGAAGGAAAACCCGCCGGCTTTTACAGCTATTCCAAATTACCTTATCAGCGCAACCAGTTGTTGGGTTTCGGCGTGATCCAGGATTATCGCGGCACTGGCGCCGAAGACGTGCTTTGGGAAGATATCAAAGCCCGCGTTTTTTACAATAACCCCAAGGCCAGGATCATTGTACCGGATATAGCATTGCTCAATTCCCGGGCCGCGCCGGGCCGGTTTGAAGGCACGGCTGAAGATTTAAAATCAGCCCTAGGCATTGAAGGCGCTGCTCCAAAAGAGGAAAGCAGTGCCGGACAAGGTGTAAGAGCCGATGAGACGATCGCTCAAGAGCATGCTTTTGAAGCTTATACCAAAAGGATCTTCACGCCTGAATTCTTGAAAAAATACGAAACGAAGCTCGCCGAGATGAGAGATGCGATCGGCCTGACTTTAAGGTCCTATGGGCACCAGCTCGTGAACCGGCAGGAAATGGCCAAAGAGATCGTGGACTTTTTGGAACAATCCGCCGCTACTACTGAAACAAGGCTTTCTTTGGCGAAGCTGCCGCAAGGCGTCACCCAAGAGGGATCAAAGCGAGCCACCTTCTTCTTTTTTATAAATGAAGAATATCTGGAATTTATCGGAGGCGCGCGCTATGACGAGAAAGGCGAAGAATATCACCACGGACGCTTGGCTCAGGCCTTTGAGATCGACCTCACTCAATTTGACCATGTGCTTATTTACGGTTCTGCGGAAGGCGCCTCTCCGAAAAACCCGGAAGGAGAGATCAGTTTGACATTCTTAGAGAATCATTACCCGCAGGAAAAGGGAAAATTCCTGGCGACGCTTCTTGCGGCAGGCGGGGTCCCGCTTTCGAAAAAAATAAATGTCCGGAACAATTCCGTTCCCGTCAAATCCATCAAAACCCTCGCTGACATGCTTTCGTTTAATGACGGCTCTTCAGCTCCGCGTTCGGAAACGCGCGCGCCGCTCAACTTGACGATTCGATACTCCCAGGATTTTTATAATGTGATCGCCCGGATGCAGGCGAATGAGCGGTACGCTTTGATGAACCGGCTATATCGATTCCTGAGAAGCGCTCAGCATACCACAAGCACCACGGGAGTCGGCAAGCCCTTGACCGGCGGTTTGAACATGTACAAAGAGTTCCAGTGGGGGGATTACAGGATCCTGTTCATTTATAATATCCATCGAAATTTTCCGGAAAATGATCCGGCGCGCCGCGAATTCATCCTTTTCCTCTGCTGGTACAAAAAATGGAGCATTGATAGTCAAAAACCTTTGAATGACGAAGCCCGTAACAATAAAGCCATTCAAAAAATACTGGATCCGGCTTTGCCGCAGGACGGAGAAAAGATCCAACAGCTCCTCAAGTGGTTTTATGAGGAGCGCGAAGAAAAACCAATAGCCGATCTGGAAGATTTTGATTTTTTAAATCAGGTTGCGCCTTCGCTCCTTTTTTCCCCCATTCAAAAATTAGACCTTGAAGATCTAAGGGGGACCCTTGAAGCCAATCTCAAAGTTAAAGAAAGTTTTACGAATGCTCCCATTTTATACTTTGCCATTCACGACATGCAGGCGGCGCTGGAAAAAGAACCCGACAATTTAGAAAAAGCCGCGCATCTCTGGCTGGGCAAGAGCGGGACAGTGCCGCGGGAAGAAGCCGAGCGGGCGAAGCAGTTTTTAAGGCAATGGACCAGCGCTGAATACCGGCTCTTGGCGTTGATCGAAAATGATTTAAAAGAAAATGAATCCGCTCAAGGTTTTCGCAAGGCGCTTGGTAACATTGCGTGGGTTTATTTCGAACTCGCGGAAAAACCTTTCAGAAAAAAGATCCAGCAGAAAATAGAAGAATGGGCGCAGCGCCGGCCCGAGACCTCCAAAGGGTTGGGGCAGATCCAAGCGGCCTATGCTCAATTAAGGAAAGGAAATGCGGGGGAAGATGTTTTTTCGAGCCCTCTCGTTGAAAAAATGATCGAAGCGCGGAAGGAATGGCTGCGTTCGCCGCCAGTCGTAAAAAAGCCTGTGTTAAAACCGGAACCGGCCGCTGTATCGCCGGCAGAAGTTACGCCTGTTTTGGCGATTCGCAGGGAGCCGGAACCGGCTTCCGTTCCACCGTCCATCGAGCGCGAACCTTTGAAACTTCCGGACACGCCGGTTGTTAAGGAAGCGATTGGGAAAGCCAAGAAGCTTTTTGAAGATTGTAAAATCCGGCCCGATCTAATAACGGACGCCAACGCCGAAACCGCTTTGGCCGTAGCGCTGGATCCCCAATACACGTTCAAAGAAGCGGGAGCGAAGCTCGAGAAGCTTTTTGAATCTTCAATCGGCGAAAATACGGCTAAGGATCTTCGCAAAGAGCTCGAACAGCTCGGTTTTTTAGCGGCTTTGCATCAAATGAACCAAATCCGGGCCCTTAAACATTTGACACAAATGTTTAGCAAGGCAGAAGTTTCCTTCGAGTCAGGAGACGTTATTCAAGCCGAAACTCTTGTAAAGTCGGCTATCGTCGCGGATGGTTACGGCCGGCCCACTGAAGGCAAAAGCTCTCTTGATAGCTTATTGGGGAAAATAAAGGAGCTCGAAGAGTCGATCAAAGCGTTGAAGAAATGGACGGCGGTTCTGCTCGAAAATCCTGAAACCTCGGCGCCCTTATCAAAAGCGGACCTGGATAAATTGGTTGCTGAGTGGGATGGTTTTTCAAAAAAACAGCAAAAAGCCGCCGAGCATCTTTTGTCTTCCGAAACAAGCCGGGGCCGCTTGAAGGACAACCTAGCAAACTCCTTTTTTGTCGCCGCTTTTCTCCTGCCGTTTGTTAGGGAGCACAAGGCCAGTTCCGGATGGGTAGAGATTCTCATCAAGGACCCCGCCATGATAAGAGATATGAACAGAGAGCTTATAAACCGTGGGGCAAAGGTTTTGACCGAGACGCAACATGTTTTCCCCGTAAGCCCAAAAGGGTCTCTCCGTTCGGAGGTAAGAGGAAAAAAAGAAGTTACGCTCGTCATGCCAAAGGGTCCGTACGTTTTTTCTGATTTTGAAAGTCAAGAAGACCTGGCGCCGGAGGTCAGGGCTTTTGATTTAAAAGATCACGACATGGAGTTAAGTTTTAACTTCGAAGCCTTTGATGCTCAGGGGAAAAGCCGGTTCTATTTCGATCGTATTCACAATATACTTTTTTTCAACGGCGTACCGCTTGCTTTCTACGGTAAAGAACGGGACGAGAATTCTCCTCTCGAAGAGATCTATCAAACGCCGGACGAATTGGCGGCAGGCCATTCGCCAAGCAAAGTCGATGCCATCCTTCCGAGCGGCAATTTGGGGCAAAATGATTGGTTCGTTGCTATTGTGGACGACAAGGTTTACCACTATTCGAAGGACCCGCTTGACCGAGTTTACGACATGCTTCTTGTCAAAGAAGACGGTACGCTTGAGGTCCGCAGCCTTCGATTTAAAGATCAGAAAGGAATGCGCGGGATTTATGATAAAAACTATCGTTCGATCCCTTTCAAGATCCGTTACGGGTTTTACGGGCAGCGCCTCGTTAAAGACAGGAAGCTCAATCTTGCGGGGGTCGCCACACAGTTCGATGATCTCAGGCATCTTTTCCGTTTTCCTAGATTCAAATTTTCGGACGACCGAGAAGTCCATCTTGGATTCAGCGACGACGAGGGCGAACTTTACCGGGACCCTCATAAGATCGAGAAAGCTTTGCGCGGCGAAACCATCGGCCTTTCCTTAAGGCCCCTCCTCGATATGGGGGTTTCTGTCGACCAGGTCGAAGCTATTTTTGAGGCGTGGGGTTATATTCGATTGGTAATGCCGGTACCGCTCGCGGAATTCAAACCGGGCGAATATTTCATCAACGAAGAGAAGAACATAATCTGGGTGAAATTACTTCCCGGCATTCATCCGCACAATTTCTTCGGTTTGGACCAAAACGGAAAATTCCTTACCGGCGCTGTCCCGGGCGACACGCATTTTGAAGGGGCAACCCTCGAAACCCTCGGGAATCATTTGATCGAAAGATATCGGGCCAGGGATATCTTTATTTGGGGGAACGGTAAGGATTCGGTTCTAAGTCTTCCTCGGGAAAAGGAGGTTTTTGGCGCGAAACATAAGCGCGAAAAATTCTTAAGCGCCATTTTAGTGGTTCCCAAACAATTCCGTTCCGAAACGCGGGAGTCTGAAATCCGCGGAAAAGAAGAACAAGCGGTTCTTGATCGCATCGAAGCTTATCTGGCCGCCATGAAAATAGGGGATGAGCTCGAGCTTGACATCATGAAGGCGCAGTGGATGGATGAGCTCGGGAGGGCGGGAAGCAGGATGATGTGGAGCGATCTTTACGGGATCCTTTCAGTACAGCTTTTTCCAAAATACGGCATTGTCTATGAGCCCCACAAGACCGGCGGGTATTTCAAACGTTTTCCAACCAAAGGGCCGGCTCAAGAAAATATTCGCACGCCTGAACTTGCTCCGGCGGAAGAGTTAAAAATGCAGGCAGAAGCGGAAATGAACCGAGAAGAGCTTCAAGTGCCGGAGGATCTTAAGGATAAGATTTTTATCCATGACAGTCACCGGTTTGCCTATTATCAGATCAAAAAAGCCGTGGAAACCCAGAAGATTCCTAGCGGACTGCCGCTTCTTTTGCTGGACCAGCATAGCGACAATAAAGGCATTATGCTGGAAAATGTTGCCGAATGGCATGGCATCACATGGAAAATCCCCGCCGAAATGGACCGCGCTTCCGGACAGAACATCCTCGATTCCGGCAACTGGATCAATTATCTTCAAAAAGACAAATTGGTTGGGCCGGTTTTCTGGGCTTATCCCTATGGTCGTGAAATTTTTATGGGCGAAGGGCAGCAAGCCTTTGAAGCCCAGGGAGCCACTCTGCGCAAGATCTTGAAAGATCATCCGGGATCTTTTCAAGACGGCGTAATCCTTTCCCTGGACCTGGATTATTTTGCTTCTCAAGCGAATGACAAAGGGGAAAAAGGTTACCGGCCGCCCAAGGGCGAGATCAAACAAAAAATGGAAAATATTTTTAATTTGCTCAGAACGTATGGCGTCAAGATCCGTTTGCTCAATGCTGCTTATTCTCTGACGCCGTTTTCTTACGCGCCCTCCGACTATAAACCGGAATTTCAGGAAGCCCTCCGGGAAACCATCCGGGCCAATACCGAACTTTTTGTTCGCTCGGAAGCGCGGAAAAAAGAAAGTTCACAGGAATATACAGAACAGGTTGAAAAGGTTCTTGATCTGCTGGGTGGCATGAAAGCGAGTAAAGGCCGGGAGAGGCAAAAAGCCTTTGAAAAAATACAGCAATGGCAGAATTGGGTCGCTCCGGAAGATCAATATGCCGCTGATCGTTTTAAACGAAAAGATGAAAGGGTGTATGCCCCGCTGGAGATCATCACGGGACATTTGAAGAATCCAAGATTCTATCCCGAATTCGAGCAAGAAATTGTTGAATTCTTGTTTTGGGTCCATGCGGACGATCAGCCGCTCTTTGAAAAGACCGTCGAAGTTTTATTTGAAGACGCTGCTTTTCAACGTCAAAGTCCTGATGAAGGAAAGCGCAAACAAGGCGAGGCGAGCACGGGTCTTCTCCGCGAATTATTGATGCAAGCGAGCAGCCGGGATAATAAAACCTTTTTGCGTTATCTGGAAAAAATGTTCCGTGGCCTCGGGAAAAACCGTTCTACGGCCGAAAAATTCATCGGGGAACTGATGGTCACCCATAAAAATGACGCCATGGGCAGAGGATTGCGCGACGCCTTGGATAAGGTTTGGCCCTCAAGAGCCGAAATAAGGGTTTCGATGGATGCGGCGGAGGGGACGTTCCGGCAAAGCAAAGTTTCAAAAATGACGCGCTCGGAGTTAAGAGATTTATTGGAACAGGTGATGCCAAACGCTTACCCTGAAAAAACCATACAAGCCACCCGTTTTGCCAAAGCGAGGGAAATGCTTGGCGTCAAAACCGTGGAGACCCAAGACGCTCTTATCCTTACCAAGGAATTCGCGTTCGATCGTAAAGCCCTGCTGGCGGTTCAAAAAGTTTTCAGCGGTACGGAGATCGTTGTCTTAGCCGATGAAGACCAGCTTAGTCAAGCTGACCGTGATTTTCTTGACCAACTTCCTCAAGCCAACCGGCCTTATTTGGTCTCTGCTGCCCTTTTGAATCATCCGAAAGTCTTTTCGGATGCGCTGAGAAAACTCCTGGGCCGTACAGCCGTCGGCCGCTCCGTTCATTTTAAGGCTATGGCCGGAGCGAACGATCCTGCGGCGGAGCTTTTGAAATCCCAGTTTGACGATGATGCGATCCTTTTGACCGAGCGGACATTCGAAAACTTCCTCAACATCGCCGGCGTTAGCGCTCTTGTAAATGCCATGACGGTCCAATACAAAGCCACGGCGAAGTCGGCGTAAAAAGCCAAAGTTTTTCACTTCATTCTTCTTGAGGTATAATCCCTTCATGACAGATCGGAAAAAATTCCTGCCTATTTCCAAAGAAGACCTCGCCGAACGCGGCTGGTCGGAATGCGACATTATCTTGATCACGGGAGATGCTTATGTCGATCATCCTTCCTACGGCACGGCGGTGATCGGCCGCGTTCTGGAGGACGCCGGTTTCCGCGTCGGCGTCATCGCGCAACCCGACTGGAAAACTTCCAAAGATTTTCTCGCGCTCGGCCGGCCCAGGCTCTTTTTCGGGGTTTCGGCTGGCAACCTCGATTCGATGGTCAGCAATTACACCGCTTCCAAGAAGCCGCGCCGTAAGGATGAATACGCGCCCGGCGGCCGGGGCGGCCTTCGTCCTAATCGCGCTTCGATCGTCTACACAAGCAAAGTTAAAGAACTTTTTTCCGGCGTTCCGGTGGTGCTCGGCGGCATCGAAGCCAGCCTGCGCCGTCTCGCGCATTTCGATTACTGGGATGAAGCGGTGCGCCGCTCCATCCTTCTTGACGCCAAGGCGGACCTTTTGATCTACGGGATGGGCGAAAAACAGATCGTCGAGATCGCGCGCCGCGCCCGGGACGGAGAAGAGATCAGAAAAATGGCCGATATCCGCGGCACCGTAAGTTTGCAAAGCGACTCCAAGGGCTTTGAAGACGCGGTCAAACTTCCTTCTTTCGAGGAAGTCAGTGCCGACCCGGAAAAATTCAATCAGGCGTTCAAATTATTTTATGCCGAAAATGACCCGGTCCGGGGGAGGCCCGTGATCCAGCCTCACGGCGGCCGGTTCGTGATCCAGCAGCCGCCCGCTTTCCCGCTTACCACTGCGGAACTGGACCATATCTACCAATTGCCTTTTGCCCGTGATTGGCATCCTGTTTATGGTAAAGAAAAGATCCCGGGGTTTGAGACGACGCGATTTTCCATTACCTCCCACCGGGGATGCGCGGGGGAATGTAACTTTTGTTCGCTTTTCGCGCATCAGGGGCGGATCGGCCAGAACCGCAGCAGGGAATCGATCCTTCGTGAAGTAAAACTTCTGGCCGGGCTGAGGGAATTCAGGGGCACGATCACCGATATCGGCGGCCCGACGGCCAATCTCTACGGCGCCGCGTGCGACCAGTGGGAGACGGCCGGGGCCTGCAAGAACAAACAATGCATGATGCCCGCGAAATGCAAACAGCTGAAGCTTGGATACCAAAAAACAGTCGAGTTATGGCGCGAAGTCATGAAGGTCCCCGGCGTGAAGCATCTTTTTATCCAAAGCGGCTTGCGTTACGATCTTTTGATCGATAAAGAGTCCGACCCATACCTTCAAGCACTTTGCCAAAGCCATGTGGGCGGGCAGTTGAAAGTCGCCCCCGAACATGCCGCCGCACCGGTTCTTCGGCTCATGAACAAGCCTTCCGTCAAGGCGTATGAAAAATTCGCCGAACGCTTTAAAATGCTCAGTCAGAAAGCGGGAAAAAACCAATATCTCGTTAATTATTGGGTCAGCGCCCATCCCGGAGCGACCCTGAAAGAGGCGCGGGAGCTTGAAAAATATCTTCAAGCGCATCGTCTCAGGCCCGAGCAGGTTCAGGATTTTATTCCGTTGCCGATGACCGTTTCAGCGTGTATGTATTACACCGGCAAGCATCCTTTTACGGGGGAGGCGGTGCCGGTCGTGAAAACTTACAAAGAACGCGAAGCCCAGCGGCTGCTTCTTCAGCCGAAAAAGACAAAAGGCCCTCTTTTGCGCCATCGAAAGGACTATGATGCGGTATGACGTGATCGTGATTGGCGGCGGCCCCGCCGGGTTGATGGCCGCGATCTTTGCGAAGCGGAAGGGGAAAAACGTCCTCATCTGCGAAAAAATGCCGAAGCCCGGGAAAAAACTTCTTGTGACCGGCGCCGGACGGTGCAATCTCTTAAACGACACGCTCGACACTTCTTTTTATCACCCCGGCGCGGAAAAATTGGTCGCTTCTGTCCTTGAAAAATTCGGCAAGGAAGCCATGCTCGGATTTTTTAAAGAGCTGGGCCTCGCGACTTATGCGGATGAAACGGGCCGGATCTTTCCCGCGACCAATCAAGCCGCGTCGGTCTTGAAAATTTTTGAAATGGAATTGAAGCGTTTGAAGATTCCGATAGAGCTAAATTGTGAAGTTAAAAATATTCATGCTATTCAAGACGGATTTGAGCTGAAATTGTCTAAAACAACCCCCTCACCTTTATCCTCTCCCCCTTCCCAAAGGGGGAGAGGGCAGGGTGAGGGGAAATGCGCGGATATTAAATGCAACAATGTTATTTTGTGCGCCGGAGGAAAGTCCTATCCCGCGCTTGGCGCCGACGGGAACGGCTATGCGCTTGCCGCCGCGTTCGGCCATACGATTCTCGAGCCGGTCCCAAGCACGGTCCCGCTGACGGTAAAAGATCCCTGGTGTCATTTCCTGCAGGGCCAGAAGATCCGCGCGGCGGTCACCAGTTTCATTCAAGGAAAAAAGACGCGGACAGCTTCCGGCGAGCTGCTTTTTACGCAATATGGGCTTTCCGGTACGGCCATCCTCGATATCAGCGAAGAGATCTCAGTCGCCATGAACCGCGAGCACATCAAAGGCGTTGCCGTGAAAGCCGACATGGTTCCGTTCATGGAAGAAAAAGAACTTCGCGCCGAACTTTCTAGAAGGTCAAGCCGCGGTTTTGCCGGAGCAGAGCTCACGGAAGGATTATTGCCGCCTAAAATAGGGGATCTTCTCCGGAGGACGCTTAAAACCTCCGATCCCGCTTCGCTTGCGAAGATCCTCAAAGAAAAAGAATTCCAGATCACCGGCACGCGCGGTTGGAATGAAGCGGAATTCACGGCAGGCGGGATCCCGCCGCAGGAAGTCGATCCCGCCACTTTAGAGTCCAACCTTCAAAAAAGGCTTTATCTCGCCGGGGAGATCCTGGATGTCGGGGGAAGGCGCGGCGGTTACAATCTCGCGTGGGCCTGGGCGAGCGGTGCTGTCGCCGGAAGCGAGGCCTAAGTTCTAGTAAGCCAGACCAGTACTTCGATATGCTTTGTGCGGGGGAACATATCGAAGGGAATAATGTCGCGGATCGTATAACCGCCGCCGGCTAAGATGGTCTTAAGGTCCCGGATCAGGATTTGAAGGTCGCAGGCCAGATAGACGATATTTTCCGCGACATTCTCTTTCGAGAAAAATTCCGCAAGCGACGATGCGATGCCCTGCCTCGGCGGGTCAAGGAATACAAAAGTTTTTTCCTTGCGGTGTGGCAAAATGAACGCGGGAAAACGTTTTTCGACTTTTCCTGGATGAATACCTCCCAGAGGAACCCCTAACGCTTTGAAATTCTTCTCCACGCACGACATGCTGTAGGGATTTTCTTCAAAACAATGGATCTCGGGAACCGCGGAAGCGGCCAAAAGCGAAAAAGTTCCGACGCCGGAATAAAGGTCAAGGAACCTTACCGGGCCGGTCTCCCGGACCCACGCCTCAAGCTGTTCGGCGATAAGCTCTGTCACCGCGAGATTATTCTGGAAAAATCCCATCGAATTTGTCTTCAGGGAACAGGAGCCGACCCGCACGCTGTAGATCTTTTCGTTGTCGCTTGAAAAAATGCGGCCTTCCTCATCCGTTTTAAAGACCCGTTTTTCCTCATTTTTCCCCAAAGTGTGCTCTTCGGTGAAGATCTTTTTTAAAGCGTCTTCGGCAAGGAGGCAGTTTCCGATCAGGATCACGGAACGGTTATCGCGGCCGATGAAACCGAGCCGCTGCGGTTTGTTGCCTTTTTGCCGGGTCCGGTGAAGCGTGATGCTATTGCGGTAGCCGTATTCCTTCGGCCCGCGTTGGATGGGGCGGATCATAGACGGGTCAAGTTTCAGCGCCTGCCGGAAGCTTTCTTTGACTTGCTCTTCTTTCCAGCGGAGCTCTTCTTCATAGGGAAGGTGCTGGTACTGGCAGCCGCCGCAGGCCTGGATATAGGGGCATGGAGGAGCGATGCGGCAAGGCGAAGGTTCCAGGACGCGGATCAGGCGAGCTTTGGCGTAATTGGGTTTTTCGTGGACGATGCGGGCGAGGACCTTTTCGCCGGGAAGCGCGCCTTCGACGAAACAGGCTTTTTTATCGATAAACCCTAGGCCGTCTCCGCCAAAGACCAGTTTTTCGATCGTGAGCTCAACATTCATTCCGCATTCCGCACTGTGGCGGGCATCTCTTTCCACCGCCGGTGCCCCCAAAGCCACTGTTCGGGATATTGACGGATCTGGCGCTCGAGGATCCCGTTCAGCTGTTCCGTTAAGACAGTTTCCCAATCCGGGCGGTTCCTATCCCACGCGACGGCTTTCTCAGCGTGGATCTCATAGCGGCCCGGCTCTTTTCTCAAACAATAAGCCGGAACCAGGGCGCATCCCGTTTTTTCGGCAAGCCGCGCGGGGATCGAAGTGGTCGAGGTTTTTTCCCCGAAGAATTCCGTCCAAAGGCCCTCCCGGCCGGCCCATTGATCGATCAGGATCGCCACACCGCGCCCCTTTTTTAGTTCGCTTAAAACCGTCCTGATCGAACTGTCTTTTGAGATAGGATTCACGGTCATGACACGGCGCATGTCATTGATCGCTTCATTCAGGTAAGGGTTCTTGATGTCTTTAACGACGACGGACCAGGGTTGGCCCGTGAGGAAAGGAAGAAAGGAAAGGTATTCCCATGACCCGAGATGGGAGATAACGAGCACGACACCTTTTTTTTCGGCGAAGGCCTTTTCCAGCGATTCATTGCCGAAAAGCTTGAAACGGTCCCGCGCTGTTTTTTTGATCTTCCTGACCGTGAAAAGTTCTGTCATGGAAAGCGCGGCGCTTTGAAATGCCGAACGGGTGATCTGTTTTTTTCTGTTGTCCGGAAGGGCGCTGCCGAAAGCGTAAGTTATGTTCTCAAAAGCGATCTTGCGGCGCTTGCTCAGAATAAGATAGCTCAGGTCCCCGAACCGCCGCGTGACCCAATCCGTCACTTCGACGGGGAAAAGCGTCGCAAGCGCGGCCAGAAGGCGAACAGCCCAATATTGAAGACGATAATTCATCAAAGGATCCTTTTTGGAACGCATCCCACTTGATACGACTGTCCAAAAAGCTTCGGGCTTGAGCCCTCGGCAACACTTCGGGAATCCCCGGCGCGGATTCCCTCGTTCAGTCTCACTCCTCGCTCCCTGCTTACGCAGGACCATGCCCGCTCGTTCATTCGAACGTGCCTTAAGCTCAACCCTTCGCCTTTTCTGCAGGAGTGAAGACGGAAAGTGTGTTTAAGCGACGTAAGGAGGCCCGAGCGCCACGGTTCCATCAAGCGAGGACCGACGCCCCCGAGTGCCGCCACGGCTCGGTGGGCCGTGGCAAACGTTCACGAAACACACTTTCCGGCGGAATAAATATATTGCTTTGAAAACGACCGCAGGAAGCGGGAGATAACCTTCCTTCTTGTGAATCGTAGCATAAAACCGGAAAAGAGCGTCAGAAAATCTCGTTTAAAATGTATTCGACATCCTGGCGGGTAATGGGTTTGGGATTCGCCGCCGTAGAGCCGGATGCGAGCGTTTCGACGATGATCTTTTCTTTTTCGGCGAGAGGTTTTCCCTTAAAAGGGGAGGTGATCTTCAGGGTTTTTTGCAGTTCATGGACTTTTTGCAGGAGATCCATGCCGACCGCCTGGCTCATTAAAGCGTATTTCTGGTTGCCGATGGCTTCCAAATTCAGCTTAATGGAAGGCGTGAAGCAGATCGAACAAATAAGCCCGTGCGGCACATCATAAAGAACGCCGAGCGGGTGCGCGATGCCGTGGATCACGCCGAGGCGCGAATGGGAGAACGCAACACCGGATAAAAAACTTCCGAGCATCAACCCTTCCAGATCCTCATCCCGTTGGGCATTGAGGGCCGGAACGAGGTGCCGGCTGATAAGCTGCATGGCCTTCAGCGCCATGCTTTCGCTGAACCAGCTCGCGTATTTGGAAATGAAGGATTCATAGGCCTGGACCCAGGCGTCCATGCCCGAATGACACATGACCTCAAAAGGCAGGCCTTTAAGAAGTTCCGGATCGAGAATGACTTTTTTCGCGGTAAAACTTTTATCGCGGATGGAAAGTTTTGATCTTTTTTCCGGGTTAATGATCACGGCGTTGGGGGAGGCCTCGGAGCCGCTTCCAGCCGTGGTTGGGATCGCGATAAAAGGGATCCCTTTTTCCTTTAGCGAGCCGCCTTCCTGATAATAGGCGGGAGTTTCTTTGGCGTTAAAAAGACCGGCCGCGGCTTTTGCAAGATCCAAAACGCTTCCGCCGCCGATGCCGGCGATCCAATCAATTTTAACTTTGCGTCCTTGCGCGATCACGGCGCGGATCTCTTCAAGCGTCGGTTCGCCGTGCGTACGAGAAAAAAATTCCGCGAAGATCCCAACATTCTTAAAGTCATTCTCGACTTTGCCTTTGAGGCCGTTCTTTTCGAACGAAGCGCCGTGAACGATCAAACCTTGGGAACCCAATTCCGGGACTTCTTTGGCGAGGTCGGCAAGGCCGCCTTTTTTAAAGAGGATCTTCGGAGGAATAAGGGTTTCCTGCGGGAAGACGGGATGCATCAGTATTTGATGATAACTGCGGTCACGACAAGGTCTTCGTTGCCGGCATTACGGATCGAATGGGAAGCGCCTTGCCCGGTAAGGATCGCGTCGCCGGCCGCGACGGGGAATTCTTTGCCGCCGTCGGTCATGATGCCGCGGCCTTTTTGGATGATGTAGATCTCATCTTCATCCACATGGTCGTGAACGCCGATGCTTGTGCCGGGAGGGAGAATGAGCTCCGAGCAAAGCCGTGTCCGCGCCTTGATCTCTTCCGGTTTGAAATAATGCCGGACGGTGATCTCGCCCGTGCCGCCGCGCATGTTCTTGCGGACTTCCGTTTCGCGTTCGGACGATTTTTTAATCATGTCGCACCCAAATCAGCGCCCGGCTCTCGTGAGGGCCGGGCATTGGAAAAGGACCGTTAAGGTTTAAAAAGGAAATTCTTGAATCCCCAGGGATTTTTCTTATCCAGATGCGAGTTCGGGTTTTCGGGGAAGAAGACCTGATAATTCTTAAAAGGCGTCCAGTCGTAAGCTTCGGAAATGAAGGTGCCAAGGTAGGGCTTGGCGACATTCAGGACCTCTTTGTGCGGAAGATCATCCGGGACGCAGACGCCTTTATTGGGATTTTCGATCATCCACATGGCCGCCGCCACGACGCCGATCGCGACCTGGATCGTGGTGGCGTTCTGGTGCGGCACAAGCTTGCGCGCTTCTTCGATCGTGAGCGCGCTTCCCGTCCACCAGGAATTATATTTATGCCCCATGATGAGCGCGCCGAGGATATCGGCGCCTTTGATGATCTCATCAGACATGATGCGGCATCTTGGCTGAAGCTCGTAATTACGGCAGCGGAGCTCGTGGACGGATGTGAGCGTTTCATTGCAGGGCATATACACATAATGGACGGTCGGTCGGTAGATGGGTTTGCCGTTCCTCCAAACGGTAAGTTTTTCGGAAATACTGAATGCTTCGCCGTGGCGGATTACCATGCCGACGATCTCGTAATTCGGGACCCAGGAGCGCACCCAGGTGTTCATGCCCATCTGCGAAAGGAAGATCTGGTTCTGCGGGCCGTAACTGGGGACCGTCGCGAGAGGAGGAAGGATTTTTTCATGCGTTCCCCAACCCATCTCCACGGGCGAAGTGGCTTCTTCGCGAAGGCCTTCGATCGACCAGGTCCCGACGAACTCATCCACTTCTTTCGGCCGGTCCGTGATCTGCGTATCCCGCTCGCTGACGTGGATCGTTTTCACGCCGAGTTTCATGGCCAGACGGTCAAATTTTTCATCGCGGATGAGGCGCTCGAATATTCTCCGGTCCGATTTTGAAACGGTCTTATCACGCGTCGCTTTTTCTGCGATATCCAGGAGTCCCTGTTTCGTGAAATGAGAGATCAATCCGGGGTTAGCGCCGTGGTCCAGGACCGCCGTCGTGGTATCGCCTGCCCAACTCGCCGTCATCTTGCGGAGTTCCATCTGCTTGAAATAGAGCGATTTTTCAAGCGGCGTTTTTTTATCGATATTGGCGTAAGGGTCCCATTCCTCGACCGAGGTGTTCACGTAAAGGACTTTGTTTTCATGGCACCAGGAGAGCATATCGAGGGAGTCGATATTCCAGGAAAGGTCGATGATCATGCCGCCGGGGGAGACATATTTGGAAAGTGTCCGGGCGACATTGACCGGGCTCAGCTTTTCCTGCGAATAACGGACACCTTTTTTGATCCAGGGCGCGAGTTCTTTACGCTTGTCGGCGAAATCAAGGACCGTGATATTTTTGTAAGGAATGCGAATGTGTTTCAGGAGGATGGGCAGGGTGCATTTGCCGACCGATCCGAAACCGATGCAGAGGACTTTTTGTTTGAATTCCATCATGGTTATTTTCTCCCGTGAGAATTATGGGGGATTATAGAGACTTCCACTCGTCCGGGTCAACTTTTTCCTGAATTTTTTAGAAAAAAAAGAGAACGGAAATGCGTCGTTTTTTCAAACGCGGGTTTTTGAGAGTTGTGGCTATCCCAATCCCTGGTAATTTCACGAAGCTGAAATGGGGGCGGCCATAACGGCCCGTTTATCCTTAATGAAAGGAGAGTTATGGCCGTTATTTGAGGAGGATGCTTCTCACTTTTGTTTAGGTTCACAACGGAGATATGATGCAGAAAGCGCCCGCAGGGCTTCTTCAAAAAAAAGAAAGCCGCGCCGTCGAGCCCCTTAAAAAAGCGGTCATTTTTTTGACGCCGCTAAGGACGATCCAGCTTTTGGGGTTCCTTCTGGCGTTCATTCTCGCGCTTCATTTTCAGGCGCATCAAACCTTCCGTTCCCTGGACGAACCTTTTTTTGATCCCTTTCTTAAATTCCAGGCCTCCCCCAGAGTGCATCCGGCGATCGTTTATATCGGGATCGAAAAAAAAAGCGGTCAAGATCTTCCTTTCTCGCAGCGTCATAAAGCCGAAATGATCCAGGCCCTCCGGGCATGGGGCGCCAAGGCGATCGTTTTCGACCTTTTTTTCAAGCAAACCGGCGAAAACTCCGAAGACGATCGGTTTCTAATCGAAGAATTCCAAAAGACGGACAATATCTATCTGTCCGTTTCTTTTGCCGGTTCCGGAAGGGCAGAGGGAGCGTCCCCGCCCACGGGCTCGGATCCTGTTTTCATCAACCGCGCCAAAGCGGTCGGGCATGTGGATATTGAACGGGATCCGGATCATGTTGTTCGCCGCTTCCGTCCTTTTATTCAATCCGGTCAAAAACCAATACCGTATCTTGGGCTTAAAGTGGCCTACGATTTTCTGGGAGGCCCCATTTCTTTGGAAAAAAAGAACGAGCTGACGTGCGGGAAGGATGGCAGCATTCCGATCCGCTGGACGCAAACGCGGGATACCCTGCCGCGTTATTATTCTTCCGCGGATGTGGCCGGAAGTTATGCGCTGTCGCTGGAAGGAAAGACGGCTCCCGTTCGGCCCGACGATATACGAGGGAATATCTGCCTCATCGGCCTTATGGACTTGGGCTTGATGGCGACCCCAATTGAAAATGCCAGTTCGGGTATCGGCGTTCTCGGGAACATCGTCAATATGGCCTTGACGGATCAGTACATCCAGACCCTTTGTCCGTGGCCTTTCGCCGCGCTCCTTTTCTTTTTTGCCGTCGCGTCGGGTTTCGCGCTGATCCCTTACCGCGGGGCACCTTCCATTCTCGCTGTTTTCGGCATCGCGGGCATGTGGGTCCTTACGGCCTTCATCCTTTTTTCATGGATGGGGCTCTGGGCAGGGATCACGGCGCCTGTTCTGATGATCGCCGCGTTTTTTCTCATCTCTTTTACGATCGCGAGGGTCGAAGAATACCGCGAAAGGATGCATTTTTTAAGTTTGGCGGCGCAGGACGAGCTGACGGGGCTTTACCTGATGCGGTATGTCTCCACTTTTCTTGAGCGCGCGATCAATTACGCGCGAACGTTCCGGAAACCCTTTGCCGTGCTCCTGATCGATTTTGATGATTTCCGTCCCCTGAATGAAACATACGGCTACCGGACCGGTGACGGCGTGCTTCAAAGGGTGGCGGGGGTCGTTCAAGGCGCCATTCATACCCAGGCCCATCCTATCCCCGATATCGCGGGGCGTTTCAGCGAAGACCAATTCATTGTTTTGCTTTCAAGCTGCAGTCTGGCGGCCGCCACTTTCGGCGTGGCCGAAAAGATCCGCAAAGCTGTCGAAGAGCTTGTTTTTGAAGTGGGCGATAAAAAGTTCCATACCACGATCAGTCTCGGAGTTTCGATCCTGAAGCCGGGCGAGAAAAATTCTGAAAAGATCATGGCGCGAGCCAGGCAAGCCCTCCTGAAAGCCAAGACAACCGGCAAGAACCAGACCTGCATCCAAAACGACTGATCTTTTTTAAAAAAGCATAGCGCTTTCCAATACATTCCCCTAGAATCCGACCATTCAGTCTTTCGCCGTTGCCGGTCCAGTCTCTACCGAAAACCACAGCGTTAAACGGACTTTTTGTTTTATAATCTTCCCATGCTGAAACGGCCTATCCTGATCCTTGCGGCATTCTGTTTTCTGCTGAGCGGTTGCGCCACTTCCTCGCCCGAACGCAGCGCCAAAGCTTTTACCGTGGCGCAGGAGGCCGGCCTCCAAAAAGAAATGGTCAAGGCTGCTCCGTTCGTATTGACCGCTTACGCGCGTCTTTCCGCTCCCGGCAAACCGATCCATATCTATATTGAAGGGGACGGTTATGCTTGGGTGACGCGGAACCGGGTTTCCGGCGATCCGACGCCGCGTCAACCGATGGTGCTTTCGCTTGCCGCGGAGGATCCCGCGCCAAACGTTGTTTATCTCGCTAGGCCGTGCCAGTACACGCCGCAGGAGCAAAATCCCAAGTGCGAGGAGTTTTATTGGACCGGCGGCCGTTTTTCCGAAGAAGTCGTGCGGTCGATGGATGAAGCGGTTTCTTACTTTATCGGAAAAACCGGCGCGCCGGGCGCCGACCTGATCGGATATTCCGGCGGCGCGGCGGTGGCCGTGCTTGTGGCAGTGCGACGCACGGATATTTTGAGCTTCAGGACCATCGCGGGCAATCTCAACCCGGAACTCGTGAATCGCTATCACGAAGTAAGCCCTCTCGACGGCTCTTTGGACCCGATGGATGCCGCCGACAAGGTCGCTTCTATCCCGCAGCTTCATTTTATCGGCGGGGATGATGAATTAATTCCGCTTGAAACAGTAAGTTCATTCCTGAAAAAAATGGGCGACGAGCGGTGTTTCCGGATGAAAACGATATCTGACGCCTCTCATGAAAACGGCTGGATGGAGGCCTGGCCCGAATTGCTTCGCGAACCTGTTGTTTGCAGGAAAGAGGCAGTCTAAGCGGGATTTTTGGAGACTTCGCGTTTCATCGCGAAGAAAAAGGGGAGCGAGGTGAGCTCCAGGGCCGCGGCGCTGATCATAAGGGCGGGAAGCGAACGCTCGTAAAGAAATCCCATCACAACGCCGCCAACGAGCATCGCAAGGCCGTAAGCTACGTTCAAGATGCCGTAACCCGTGCCGCGTTTTTTAAGCGGCGTGATATCTGCGATCGCCGACTTCATGATGGTTTCATGCCCCGCCATGACAATTCCCCAAAACGCGATGCTTAGGATCGCGATCCAGGGAACGGTCGTAAAACAAAGGAAGGGGATCACGATCGAAAGAACGGGGATCATCAGAAGCGTGCCGATACCCGCCCAGTCGTGTTTTTGTTTTTCCTTCATCCCGTCGTAGACCTTTCCGATCACAAGCGCTGCCGCGCCGTCGATCCCCATCGCGATGGCGTAAAAAAGAGGGATCTGCGCGTCCGAGAGCACCGCTTTGGATTTAAAGTGATAGGCCATCAGCACGAAATTCACAAAACCCATGGTCGCGAGGAAACTGAACGCCGTGTAAAGCCAGAAGATCTTCGGCAATTTTTCGGATTCTGTTTTTTTGACGGCGGTCTCAAGCGTTTCGGGATTCGGGGTTTTCCAAAAAGCAAAAAGGACGCAGGCCATCAGGAAGAAGAAAGGAAGCCAGAGAAGATGATAAGCCGATTGGTAATCCCGCAACCCTTTTTCCGCATGGGAGGTGCCCATGAAGGCCACGGTAAAAAGGAGCGGGCCGATAATGGCGCCGATCTGGTCCATGGCTTCGTTCAAGCCGAAACCAAATCCGGTGCCGACCTGTTTGGTCGCCTGCGAAAGGATCGTGTCTTTGGCGGGGCTGCGCATGGCCTTACCAATACGTTCCATGACGATCAAAAGTGCCGCGATCTGCCAGAATCCGGTGAGCGCAAGAAGCGGGACACTCACGAGCATGCCGTATCCCAGGATCGTGAAAAACCAGTAGGCCTTCGTTTTGTCCGAAAAATATCCCGACAAAAGCCGGATGCCATAGCCAAGGAATTCTCCGAGGCCCGCGATAAATCCGACCGCGATCGCGTTCGCGCCGAGGACTTTTAAATACGGTCCGTTGACGCTTCGCGCCCCTTCGTAAATGATGTCCCCGAAAAGGCTTACAAGACCGAAGAGAAGTATGAGCTGGAGGGCTTTTCTTTTATTGGGAGCGAGATCTTTTATGTTATTCATGGTTTAACCCGCCGCCACACCCGGTGTGTACACCAATGTACACACCGGGTGTGTACGCGGGTGTGTGAAGCTTACTGATTTTATAAAGGAAATCAAATACAATATTCCTGCCGAAATACGGCACGGGACTCGCTGCTCGGGACTCGCCCCTCGTTTTTTGAAATAGTTTCAACGAGAGGCCCGTTCGAGTCCCTAGTCCCTAGTCCCGAGGAACGGATTTGTGGGTAATCGTTTCTTCAAGCATTATTCCTTTCCCATCTTTCTTCTCATCTCCATTTCTATCGGGGCTGGATTAGGGATTCTCTTTAAGGAAAAAGCCGCGGTCATAAAGCCGCTGGGGGATATTTTCCTCAACCTGCTTTTTACGGCAGTGGTGCCGCTTGTTTTCTTTTCGATATCCTCCGCCATTGCGGAAATGTCCGATCTTCGCCGTCTTGGGAAGATCATGGGTTGGATGATCGTTATCTTTATTGTCACAGGCGTTCTTTCTTCTCTTCTCATGATCCTCGGTGTGAAATTTTTTCCTCCGGTCTTAGGGGATCATCCGGTGTGGACCGCGCCCGCGGAGGCTGGACAGATAAAAACTTTTGGAGAGATCCTCAAGGCGTTCACAGTTCCGGATTTTTGGCATCTCCTTTCCAAGCAGAATATGTTGGCCTTGATCGTTTTCGCGATGCTTGTGGGGCTTGCGGCGTCGCTTGCCAGGGAGGACGGGAAACCGTTCACAGCTTTTCTTGTTTCAGGAAATAAGGTCATGATGAAAGTGATCCATCTCATCATGTTCTATGCGCCCGTGGGCCTTGGGGCTTATTTCGCTTATCTTGTGGGAAAGCTCGGAACCGAACTTCTCGGGTCTTACCTCCGCGTAGTCGCGCTTTATTACCCGCTGGCCCTCGCCTATTTTTTTATCGGTTTTTCCCTTTACGCTTTTCTGGCGGGCGGAACGGAAGGATTCAAGCGTTTCTGGGGGAATATTCTCACGCCGGCACTGACCGCTTGGGGGACCGGGAGCAGTCTCGCGGCGGTTCCCGCGAATCTCGAGGCTGCCGATAAGATCGGCGTTCCAAAAGATATCAGCCGGATCGTGATCCCGATCGGCGCGACCGTTCACATGGACGGGACCTGCATGGGAGCCATTCTGAAGATCTCGCTTCTTTTCTCTTTTTTCGGAACGCCGTTTGCGGGCGCCGGCACTATCGCGACGGCGATCGGTATCGCGATCTTAAGCGGCATGGTGATGAGCGGGATCCCGGGAGGAGGTTTTTTAGGGGAACTTCTGATCGTAACGCTTTACGGCTTTCCCGTGGAGGCATTGCCTCTTATTTCCATAGTCGGCACCTTGGTCGACCCACCCGCCACCATGGTCAATTCCACCGGCGATACCGTTGTTTCCATGCTCCTTACCCGCATCCTTGGCAATAAAAAATAAAAATTCCAGGGATCGCAAATCGATTGATAAGCTTTATTTTTTCATGATTTTTTGACATCTTCGTGCTATAATGCCGCCTCGAAGTAAGAAGTAAGTGCCGCCAGACTGTTATCCAGCCATCCTCACGGCAGTTCTCCCTTAAAAAAGAGAGCCCAAGGTCGCTTTAACATCTTGCAGGCAAAAGACTTACGGAAAGTTCGAAGGAAAGATGGAATTATTCTTTTATGCGCAGGTCCTTCTCCATTGTTTGGGGGGAGGCGCGGGTTTTTTATTTGATCAACAGAGCGAGAGCGCAAACCGCGCGACACATTTTCTAGCTGTAGCGGCCGGGGCGGCAGGCGTTGTTTTCTCTCTAGCTATTCTTCTCACGGGAAAGCCCTGGATTTTTGAATTGCAGGGGAGTCTGCCTGTTGGCCCTTTACGGTTCGTGATTGACCCTTTTTCCGCTTTTTTTGTCCTTACCATATCCTTTCTGTCTTTCGCGGCCTCCCTTTTCGCGGTCGGTTATACCCGGGAATATCAAAGAAAGAAAAACATCGCCCTTTTAGGATTTTTCTATCATATTTTCATCCTGGCGATGCTGGCTGTCGTAACGGTGCAGAACGCTTTTTATTTCCTGTTCTTTTGGGAACTCATGTCGCTTGCATCCTATTTTCTCGTGGTTTTTGAACACGAGAAGCCCGAGGCCCGCTCCGCCGGCACGCTTTATCTCATTATGACGCATATCGGGACCGCTTTTATTGCGGCGGCTTTCCTGCTTCTTTATGTTCATTCGGGATCTTTTTCTTTCGATGCATTCCGGTTCGCCGCCGCGACGCTTTCTCCCGCTGTCAAAAACGCCGTTTTTTTAGCGGCCCTGATCGGGTTCGGGACCAAGGCGGGCGTGATCCCGCTCCACATCTGGCTGCCCCAAGCCCACCCGCAGGCCCCGAGCCATGTCTCGGCCCTCATGTCGGGCGTCATGATCAAGACAGCGATCTACGCTTTCTTGAGATTTCTTTTTGGTTTTTTAGGAGAGCCGTTCGCGTGGTGGGGGCATGTCGTTCTTGCCCTCGCGATTCTTTCGACGCTTCTGGGGATCCTTTACGCTTTAATGGAAAATGATCTGAAGCGTCTGCTTGCTTTTTCAAGCATTGAAAACATCGGCATTATTCTTCTGGGGATCGGTATGGCGCTTGTTTTTAGGGTCTTCCACCAGCCTTTTAATGGCGGTTTCGCGCTTATGGCGGCCCTTTTTCATGTGATCAACCATGCGGCGTTCAAAGGCCTTTTGTTTCTTGGGACAGGTTCCGTTCTTCATAGCGCTCATACGCGACAGATAGAAAACCTCGGAGGACTGATCCGGAAAATGCCATGGACTGCCGTTTGTTTTTTGACCGGCGCTATGGCGATCTCCGCGCTTCCGCCGCTCAACGGTTTTGTCAGCGAATGGCTGACTTTTATGGCGCTGCTCCTGGGGTTTCACGGCGCGGGCGCGGGCATGCCTTTCTTTTCGCCGGTCCTTGCCTCGCTTCTCGGTCTCGCCGGCGCTTTGGCGGCTACATGCTTTATCAAAGTTTTCGGCATCAGCTTTTTGGGAAAGCCCCGCTCGGAACACGCTGTTCAAGCCCGGGAAGTAAGCGGGTCGATGAAGTTAGGTATGGGGATCCTTGCAGTGAGTTGTTTGGGATTATCGCTCGCCGCGCCTCAGGCCTTAAAGATCCTGGCAAAGATCGCCGGGACGCTTGCCGGTACCGATATTCCGGTCGAGACTGTGACTCAGAGAATATTTTTGATTTCTCCTTTAAATTCCAGCCTATTCTCTCCTTTGGCTGTTGCCCTGGTCCTTTTGGCTCTTCTGGCGGTGATAATGGCGCTTCCCAGGATTATTTTTGGAAAAAAACTTGTCCGGACCGGCCCCAGCTGGGATTGCGGGATGCCCGCGCTTTCCTCCCGGATGCAGTATACCGCGACGGGTTTTTCAAAACCGTTGCGCCGGATCTTTTCCTTCCTTTATCAACCGACCCGGCGCGTGGAGTTGGAAGATGAAGGTCATGAAATGCTCCGGACGGCGCAGCGCTTCGAAGCCAGGATCACGCATCCGGTCGATGAATGGGTCTACCGTCCTTTGGCCGCGCTCGTTTCCGAGCTTTCTCAAAAAGCAAAACGGATCCAAACGGGCCATATCCAGCTTTATCTGAGTTACATTTTTATCACGCTGATCCTCCTCCTTCTTTTTCTGGGAGGACATTCCTCATGAACCCGGTCCTTCTCTCGTTCCTTCAGCTTTTATTTTTGATGATTTTGGCGCCGGCCATAAGCTGGTTCATCAAAAAAATGAAGGCGGCTTCCCAGAATCGCATTGGGCCGAAGCTGGCGCAGGTTTACGCCGATCTCTGGAAGCTTTGCCGCAAGGATATGGTTATCTCAGAGACGGCGTCATGGATCTTTCATGCCATGCCGTTCGTTCTTTTTGCGGCGACGCTCGCGGCGGCCTCGATGGTGCCAATCCTGTGGAATCACTCTCTTTTTGGTTTTATGGGAGACGCGATCCTTTTTGTTTATCTTCTGGCCCTAGGCCGTTTTTTCATCGCGCTCGCCGCGTTGGATACCGGCACGACTTTCGGGGGGATGGGATCAAGCCGGGAAATGACGCTTTCTTCCATCGCCGAACCGGCGCTTTTGCTTTCTTTTTTTGCTTTGGGCTTTCATGCGAGAACCTTATCGTTGGAAGGCATGACGGCACATTTCGCCAATGCATCCTCCCTTCAAATATTATTCTTCACAAGTCTGGCGTTCGGATCGCTTTTGATCGTGACCATTGCCGAAAGCGGCAGGATCCCCGTGGATAACCCCGCCACGCATCTGGAACTGACCATGATCCATGAGGCGATGATCCTGGAATATTCCGGAAGGTATCTCGCCCTGATCGAATGGGGCCATCAGATCAAGCAGCTGGTTTTCCTGACGCTTTTGGCTGATTTCTTTTTTCCGTGGGGGATCGCAACGACCGGAGGTGCGGCGGCGCTGGGGTTGTCGCTCGTCTTTTATCTGGCGAAGGTCTTCGGGCTGGCTTTTGTGATCGGATGGATCGAGATCCATTCCGCGAAACTGCGCCTTTTCAGGGCGCCGGATCTTTTGACGGTCGCTTTTGTCCTGGCGATCCTTTCCCTTTTGGGGCAGTTGATCATCGGGAGGGGCGTGTGAGCGCGGAATTTATGGCTTCCCTGATCCATTTTCTTGGCATGATGCTTTTGATCGCTTCTTTCTGGATTCTCGTCTCTTCCCAGATCGGGGCGTGCATTCGCGCGTACGCGACGCATTCTTTCCTACTCGCGCTTATCACCGCGGTAGTTGCCTGGAGTCAGCACATCGAACATTTGATTATCCCGGCGCTTTTGACCCTTGCGCTGAAAACGATCGTGATCCCGCACGTTTTTTTCCGGATCATCCGGCGGCTCGGGATCCGCAAAGAAGTGGAAAGTTATATTAATATTCCCTTCTCGCTTCTTTTGGCCGTCTTGCTCGTTTTCATTTCGTTTTATGCGACCGGGGAAGGGAGATTCCTTAAGCCCGCGGCGTTCGGCGAGTTCATCCCGCTCGCCATTTCGACCGTGTTTTTCGGTATGCTCATGATGACGACGCGAAAAAAAGCGATCAGCCAAGTTCTCGGCCTGCTTTTGATCGAGAATGGGCTTTTTTTAATGGCGATCACCATGACCTTCGGCATGCCGCTTCTGGTTGAGATGGGGATCTTTTTTGACGTTCTCATTGCGGTGATGATTATGGGGCTTTTTGTTTTTAAGATCCGCGATGCTTTTGAGGGCATCGACGCGGACGACATGACGGTTTTGAAAGGATAATATGATGACGATCGACAAGGCGCTTTGGATGCCGCTTATTTTTGCATTCCTTTGCCTGATCCCTTCTCCCAAGCGGATCACCCGCCTAACTTTTATCGCCGGCGCCGTTATTTCCGCGATCGGAGCATGGGGCTTTGTGTTTGGGGCTTCCTGGTCACCACGGGTATTCGCGTTCAACGGAAACCTTATGATGGATGCGCTGTCCGCGGTTTTTGCGCTTCTCATCACGGGCGTGGGCGTGCTTTCGGCTGTTTATGCCGGCGGGTATCTTTTCAAGGAAGGGGACGGGAGTATTTCCCCGTTAAGGCTCCGGCGGTATGCCTGTTTTTTCCATCTTTTTCTCTTTACCATGCTTCTGACGGTCTTTTCCAATAACCTCGGGATCATGTGGATCGCGATTGAAGGAACGACGCTAGCCTCGGCCTTTCTTGTCAATGTCGACGACAAAAAAAGCTCGATCGAGGCGGCATGGAAATATCTGATCCTTTGCAGCGTCGGGATTTCGCTCGCTCTTTTTGGGATTATCCTGGTCTACTATTCGGCGATCGCCCAGGCCGCATCGGGTGAAAGCGGCCTTTTGTTGAACTGGACCTTCCTTTTAAGCAAAGCCAAGCAGCTCGATCCGCAAGTGCTCCGGCTCGCTTTTATTTTTATTCTTGTGGGTTACGGCACCAAAGCCGGCCTCGCGCCTTTCCATTCCTGGCTGCCGGATGCGCACAGCCAGGCCCCGGCCCCCGTGAGCGCGCTTCTTTCCGGCGTGCTCTTAAGTTGCGCGACGCTTGGGATATTGAGATTCCATATCCTGACGAAAGCCGCAACCGGTTCCGCGTTCTCCGACACGCTCCTCATTTTTTTTGGCGTACTTTCGGTTGTCGTGGCCACGCCTTTTATCCTGGAACAAAAAGATTACAAACGCCTTCTGGCCTATTCGAGCGTCGAACATATGGGGCTTGCGGCGGCCGGGCTCGGCTTCGGCGGGGCTTTGGGACTTTACGGGGCGATCCTTCATATCATGAACCACGCTTTTACCAAGTCGCTTCTTTTTTTCAGTTCCGGTCATCTCTATTACCTTTTTCACTCCAAAGAGATCGCTGATGTCAAAGGTCTCTTAAGGAAAAACGCCTTTTTAGGGATCATTTTCTTTTTGGCGGCCTTAGCGATCGCCGGGATGCCGCCTTTCAGCATTTTTGTGAGCGAATTCTTGATCTTAAGCGCCGGGTTCCTTGGCGGAAAATATATTTCATGCGCCGTCCTGCTTCTTTTTCTCGCGTTGATCTTTGTCGGTTTTTTGAGGCACGCGAGCCGGATGACCTTGGGCGGTCCCAATACCAATCAATCGAAGCAAAGCGGAGATTGGGGCCGTCCAAACTACCATTTTGGAAAAGAAATAAAAAGTTTGGGCGGTTCGGAGGAACCTCCAAAAGTTGAACGGAGCCTTTTGATGGACAGCGTGCTTGTCGTCGGCATGATCGTGATCCTCACAATGGGGTTTTATATTCCGGGACCTCTGAACGCGTTGATCCAGGCGGCCGGCCGCATCGCCGGTGGGACGATCTTATGAAGACAGCCCTGGAGATCTTAAGGGAAAGATTCGGGGATGCGATCCGGAAAGACCTAAAAGGACTGGCGAAGCAGTCCCATATTCTCGTCACGAAAAACGAGATCGTGGAAATAACAATCTTTCTCGTCCAGAACCTCCGCATGAGGTTTCTCTTTCTTTCCGGTTCCGATACGAGAAAAGAGAACGGCGCCTTCACGCTTCATTACATTTTTTCTTATGCCCAGCAGGACGAGTTCCTCGTCGTTGAGACAAGGATCGAGGAAAAAGATCCGTCATTCCTCTCTCTTTCTCCTTTTTTGCCGCAGGCCAACTGGCAAGAGCGGGAGATCCAGGATCTTTTGGGCCTGATCCCGAAAGGACATCCGGATCCGAGGCGGCTCGTGCTTCATGAGGATTGGCCGGAAGGGCTTTTCCCGCTGCGAAAGGATTTTAAGTTTCAGGCAAAGATCCCGAGGCAAAAAGGTGAATATGCTTTTGAGCGCGTGGAAGGCGAAGGGATCTTTGAGATCCCCGTAGGCCCTGTTCACGCCGGGATCATTGAACCCGGCCATTTCCGTTTCTCGGCCGCAGGAGAAAGCATCCTTAAACTTGAAATTCGTCATTTCTACACGCATAAAGGCACCGAAAAATCAGGGGAAGGAAGATCCCCGGCGCATCTTCTCTGCTTGGCAGAGCGGATCTCCGGAGACAACTCCCTGGCCCATGTGGTCGCATGTGCCCAGGCCCTTGAGACGCTCGCGCAGATCGACGTCCCGCCGCGCGCCCAGTTCCTTCGGGTTGTTTTTCTTGAATTGGAGCGTCTTCATAATCATATGAGCGATATCGCCGGGATCTCCCTGGATGTCGGTTTCAGCTTTGGGGCAAGCCAATTGATGCGTGTGAAAGAAACCCTTTTGAGACTTAATGAACAAGTGGCCGGGACGCGTCTCTTGCGGTCGGCGGTTCCCTTGGGCGGTGTCCGCGCGGATATCTCTGAGGCCAGAAAACAATGGCTCATGGAACAGATAAAAAAGATCAAAGAAGATTTTGAAAAAACAATTCAGATCCTCTGGCAAGTCGACTCGTTGATGGACCGGATTGAAACGACGGGAATTCTCAAAAAAGAGATCGCCGAGACCTTGGGCGCGGTCGGCCCGGCAGCCAGAGCATCCGGCATTGACCGTGATCTTCGCCGCGATCACCCTTATGGCGCCTATAAAGACCTTTTTTTCATGATCCCTGTTTTCAGCGACGGCGATGTTGAAAGCCGCATGAAAGTGAAGGTCCAGGAGATCTATCAATCCTTCAAACTTATTTATGATGCCCTTCGTGCGATGCCTCAAGGTTCTTTGCGCGGCGAGATTAAGCCGCTTATACCGTCTCAAAGCGCTTTGGGCTATGTGGAATCACCGCGCGGCGAGTGTTTCCACTGGATCTCCACGGACGGCCACGGAAAGATCTCCCGCTGGAAAGTGCAGTCGCCTTCTTTCGCGAATTGGCCCCTGATCGAATATGCGGTGTTGGAAAATATCGTTCCGGATTTTCCTCTCATCAATAAAAGTCTTAATTTGTCCTATTCAGGGAACGACCGGTGAAGAAGAAGGAGAAATAAAACGTGTTCAGGATTCTTAAGAAAAATATCGCGGTAGGGAAGGCGACGCTTCCGCCGGCGTTTGTGAATGCCTCAGCCCCGGAAGGCTCTCTCGGCGCGCCTGAGATCGATTTTCTCAAATGCACCGGTTGCGGAAAATGCGTTGCCGCCTGTCCTACCAGTGCTTTGACCGCGGAAGATCGCGAGGCCGAAGGCAAGCGTCTGCTCCATCTTTCCTACGGAAATTGTATTTTCTGCGGCCTTTGCGCTCCCGCGTGTCCGCATCAGGCGATCTCCTTTAAAGGAAAATTCGATCTTGCCGCCAAAACAAAAAAAGAATTAGTCCGGAAACTTTCTTTTTCTTTGTCGGGTTGCCGGAAGGATGCCGCATTCGTGACTTCTAGCGCCTTACCCGTAAAAAAGATGGCGGAAGAAGCGCCGGGATTTGCGCAAGGCGATTTCGCGGACAGGATCCCGATGAGGGAAATAGGATCGAAATTAAAAGAAAAGATCAAACGCCTTTTTGGCCGGTCACTTCATATCCGCGAAGTGGACGCGGGTTCCTGCAACGGCTGCGAGGTGGAGATCGTGAATCTTTCCAACCCCGTTTATGACGCGGAACGGTTCGGGGTCCATTTCGTGGCATCGCCGAGGCACGCGGACATGCTTCTGGTGACAGGCCCGGTGACCCGCCAGATGGAACTCGCGCTGGTAAAAACTTACGAAGCCGCCCCTTCGCCGAAGC
>Ga0116153_10000248_pt1 | contig 78713 bp, 88 predicted proteins | sample AD_UKC028_MetaG_FD_89896 | JGI IMG/M metagenome (GOLD analysis project Ga0116153, IMG submission 89896) | Active sludge microbial communities of municipal wastewater-treating anaerobic digesters from USA - AD_UKC028_MetaG | ecosystem: Engineered > Bioreactor > Anaerobic > Digestate | place: USA...
GTTCTACTAACCCCTTTAGAAAAGTTGTTGCGATCCCAAAAACTACGATTTAAAGAAATGTTTGTTGTTTTCTTGAGAATTAGGCATATGAAAACTTCAAATTCACAAAATCTACAAATTAAAATCAGAGAATAATTTAGAAAAAAATAAAAAAAGAAAGAAGTTAATTTATACTAACTTCTGTTGTATCTTCTGTGTTAAAGTTGTAAGTTACTATATGGTTGTTTGAAATTGTGTATAACTCGTCACCAATGTACAAAGACCTTAAAAGATTACCATAATCTTGATTGTGTGATAATTTTTCTTTCTTAACAATGTCATCATCTTTTATTTCAAGAACATAGAAATTTGTTTCATTTCCCCTTGTATTGAAGTATTCACTTACTGGAAGAACTATTAAATTGTTCTTTTCAATGTATAAGAATGCTTTGTGATCTTCTTGCACTTGTGTGTAAGAATTCTCTGCAGAAACTTTATAGGTTGCTACTTCTTTTGGATCAGAATAATCTGAAACATCAAACAAGGTCACTTTTACTCCATCTGTTGAAGTTCCACCCCATTGGTTTTCTTTAGTATCTTGACCAACACCAAGTATTAAAGTATCACTTATTGGATGTAAGTAACTACTATATCCTGGAATCTTTAGATAACCTAAAACTTCGGGATTTTCTCTGTCACTTAAGTCTATAACAAAGAAAGGATCAATCTGTTTAAAAGTTACTAAAAACACTTTATCTCCCATAAACCTTACACTATAGATTCTTTCATCTTTTGCTAAATCATCTAATTTAGAATACTCTTCTAAATCAGAATCAAGAATTACTATTCCACTATTGCTTTTATAATCCTCATCTCTATAAGTAATAGCAACTCTTAAATAACCATCCTTATCTTCATCTAAAGAAAACTGATTTAAAAGTTCTCCTGTAACATAACCTGTTGTTATCTCGCCTAATTTTCCATTTGCTTCTAATTCAATTTTACTAATATTTGTTTTTTGTCTTTCTCTTTGTTTTTCTTGATAGTATTTATCTGTTGCTGCGGAAATTTCTTTGTATAGTTCTTCTTTTTCATCTGCCTCTAAAGAATTATAATATTCATTTAATATTTCTTTAAGTTTTTCAGGATTTTCTAGGTTATCTTCAATATCTTCTTGAATTGAGTTTGGATAAACGTCTTTGTAAATTGCTTTAAAAACATCTAAATTATCATTATAGTACCCTCTAAAAAACCAAGGGCCCCAATAATTATTTTCTTTGTGAGCAATATATAAGTTGTCTTCACTCATATAGATTGTACTTGAATAATCAAGTAATAAATCTAAAGAATCAATTACAGAATCTTGTGATTCGTCATATTTAATTGTTGTAATTGTATAAATGTTTTTATTATCAGGAGTTCCATCTTTTGGCATTATCATTGTTCTTTCTGTTGTGCTTATTTTTCCTGCTTTTTCTTCTTTTATTGGACTAATTATTATGTCGTCTAAAAGAATTGGATTAGAATAGAAGAAATTATTTGTGTTTGTTATTAAATAGATATATCCCTCTTTTAATCTGGATTGATAATATTCTCCATCAACTTCAATTGCACTTAACTTATCTAAACTATCTTCATTTATCTCATAAGTTGTAACAACTGTTGTTGGAATATAAATCATTTGCGGGTATAACAAAGAACTATCAAACTTTGATTCATTTCTGTATTTTGTTGTTACTAGATATAATAAATCATCATCTAATAATATTGTTCTAATTGTCTCTTGTGGACCAGTATAATATTCGTAGTTTGTTACTTCTTTTGATATTTCTAAATTGTATATGTCTTCTAATGGCGGAGTAACATTATTTACAACTACTAATTTATTGTCTTTACCAATAAATATTTTTTCTCCATTTGTTTTTACTATATCTCCTTCATCAATTCCTCTTACTTGAACATTTGTTGTTGAATAGTCTGTATCTCCCAAGCCTCCTGTTGATTGATCCATTCCTGGAGCAGGTGCATTTGCAACCACGTCCATTGATGAAGTCATTTCAAGAGTTTTTAAGCCAGATGCTCTTCCTACTGTGGACGAAGAACTTTGTTTTAAAAGAGTTAAAAGATTACTTTTTGTAAGAATCACAAATTCAGAATTTTTGTATGGCTTTGGTTCTTCAATACTTATTTGTGTGGTATTTGTATTTGTTGTTGAATTAGTTTTATTGATATTTGCTCCAATAAAGAACGAAGCAAAAATACCAATTACTAGTATTCCTATTATTACATATAAAAAATTATTTTTAGTTTTCATTTTTTCCACCATTTTTTAATTATTAATTATAAATATAAGAAACAAATTACTTATAAATAGAATTTAATACTTAGGAAAAAACCTAAAAGAAAAAAGATTAAGCAACCAAGCATAGAACAATACACTTTTTGGCTGGGCGCGAGCTCATAGAAACTTTGTTTCTAGGATGCTAAGAAATGCCTTTGGCATTTGTTTAGCACGACCGCAACCGGCTCTATTTGAATTTTGCTATTCTTATAACAACATAGATTGAAACAACTAATGCTGCTGGCCCAACAAAGCTTGCAAAGTTAAAGACTACTGCTTGTAAAAATGCACCAATTAGTGGAAGATTACCAACAGGTGTTGCACTTGTTGCTATTAAAACTAAGGATGCTATCAAGAATTGATTAGTATCTTTGTCTTTAATATTTAAGAAACCAACAATCAACCCTAGAACAACTAAAGTAATTGTTACAATGTCTGTGTGTAATGGTATTAAAGCTAAAATTACACAAAAAAATAAACCTGTTAAAAATGCTATTGCACCTATCTTTTCTATTTTCATTAATTATTACCCCCTAATTATAAATAGAAGATAATATATATTTTTAAATAATTAGTAAATAGGCAGAAAAGAGAAAAGATGAAACTCTTTATCTCTTTTATATTTTTTTAAGTGCAGAAAAGAGGAAGAAAAAGGTGCTAAATGGGGGTTTTTATAATATCTATTACCTAATTATAAAATACACCTTTCTTCCTGCTGTTATTTTTTGTAAGTATTTATCTTTTACAAGACTATTTAATCTCTGACTTGCTGCATTTGTTCCCTTGTAACCAAATGCTACTTTTATCTCTTCAGCATCTGCTCTCTTCTTCTCTCTTATATAACTTATTATCTTATCATCTGTTTCTGATAACATCTTGATATCTAAATTACCTTGTATTTGATTTTGTGAGAGAGAAAACTGTAACTTGTCATACTTTTCTTGAATATCCTTTAGTATCTTATTGGTCTCTTTTCTTTCTTCAAGTAACTTAAAGACAAGAACTGAAAGAACCAATGGATCTTTTGTTTTCTCTTGAATATCCATCAAGTCAGATAATCCTAATTCCTTGAATTGTTGACCTAACAATTGCTCAAGGAATATCTTTTTAGTATCTTGTGTGTTGTCATTATTTGTCATAGTATATCATGATATAGTCATGACTTTGTTTTAAAAGGATCGTGTTTTATTTTTTTAAAGAAATAGTGTTTTTGGTTAGAATTCCAAACACTGACCTTTTTTTCCCTCAAAAATAGAAGGAATTCATTAAAATTTATGTGTTTTTAATGAATTTATGTATAATTATAATCTAAAATGCCTTAATTTTACTTCTAGCAAGATATATTGTACAAGCAATACATATTGTTAAAACTCCGGAGAATTCCAAAACATCTAAAATCATCATATCTACCACCAATTTCCCTATATTTAATATACTCTGTATTACTATTACCACTATTATATTAATAAAAGAACTTATTTGTTTTTTAATTTAAAAATAGTTAAAAGTTTGGAAAGCAAACCAATCTTAAAAAACCCTAGATTCTCTTCTTGGAAGCCTAAAGCCATAGCTTCTTGTTTTCTCTAGAATCTTATTTGTTATTAAATCAATTTCTTGAAGAGTCAAACGACTTCTAATGTCTGCTTCTATTAGAACTGAAGGATAGGTATATTTTGGATTAAATGCAGAAATATTTGATATCATTGTAACAATTCTATCTGTATATTCCTTAAGAGAAAAACCAAAATCCTTATAGTAAACAAACTCAATTCTTAAAGGATAATCATTATCAGAAAGCTTTAGATAACAACAATAAAGATTATCTCTTATCTCTTCTGGAAAATCTGCAAGTATTGGATGAGATTTTGGATCCTTAGAATATTTAAAAACACCTGTTCTTTGATTCTTCTCTAGAAGAGAAAAAACAACAAAAGCATCAAACAATTCAAAATCAATCTCTTGATCATTAAATATTTCTGTTTTTAAAATTGAGAAGAATCTATTTGCTCTACAATCTTCAATACAACCTACAAGAAAAATATTTTTTTCTTTTGTTTCTTTGTAAACTGATAAAAACCTTGAAATTAAATGCTCGTATTTTTTTTTCTGAGGACAATCCTTTGTTGGCTTGTTTATATATTGGGGGACTATGGAACCGTCGAAGAGGTGGATGTTTGGCTTAGTTTGTCCAAGAATTAGTGAGGAAACCTCCAGTTCTTTTTCTAAGCGAGAAATTGAAGTATTCCACATAATCTCTTCTAGTTCAAGAGAAGAACTTGAAAGATAAGGTTTTGGAAGATTGTACATATTTGGAAAATACTTATAATCTTTTAGTTCTCCATCCTGGTAATCAAAAAAAACTCCACTCTCTTTTATGATTGTAATATTTACAAAATTAAGTTGTTTTGATACAAAACCTGAATCCACACCAGAAGCCTTTAAAGAAAAATTTTCTTCTATTGTGATTGGTTCAATTAATTTTTCTTCAGAGTTATACGGATTTATTTTGGAAGAAACATTAAATGTTTTTAATCTAGAAATAAATACTTGGTTTTTATTATAACCATTAACCATCTGTTCTATAATAGTATTAATGTCTTGTTCCATGTTTATTTCTTTTTTGTTTCTATTTTTTGCAATTCTTTCCTAATGCCTTCTTCTGCGACTTTATTCCAATCAATGTTTGGATATCTGTCCATTGTATCTTTCATCTTCTGAGGAATTTCAATTGCCCATTCTTTCATATTATCACCAATTATATATAATAAATATAATTAATTCTTTATATTACTTTCTAGAGTAGATGTCCAGTGGGGAAACTACTTTAATTTATATTTTTTTAGAACGGTTATTTTTCCAGAGAACGAAGGATAAAATTTAGCTAGTATGATTTCGGTAACAACCATTTTTCCAAAATTCTGTGTTTTATATTTTTTGGCTTCTTCTAATATCTTTTGGGAATCAGAAACTATGTGATTTAATGTTATGTGTGGAATATAGTTTGCTTTTTCAAATTTAGGAAATGAACTTGGAAGTACTTTACAGAATAAGTTATGATAGTTATGTAATTTTTTATTTTTAGAATAAACTTTTGCAATAACTACATTTGGGAAATTACTTACTCCGTTTACTTCTATTTCAAATGGATTGATTTTATTTATGACAGAATCTATTTGTTTAATATAATATTTAATATCTGTTTGATTTGGAGAACCATTAAACTGAGTAACTTCTTTTATTGTACAATGAAAACTTTTTTCAGGATAGATATCTTGCTTTGGATCTGCTTGTTTTAATTTTTTAGAAACAACTACTAGTTCTTTATTTAAATTTTTACTAGTAAGTAAAATTAAGGCTATAGACCCAGATTTTTTATTCATTTTCTTCAACCCCTACATCGCATCTAATCTTTTTATTCTTTCTTTAATTGGGGGATGTGTTGAGAACAAATTTGCAATTCCCCCCCCCTCTAAAGGATTAGCAATATACATATGTGCTGTTCCTTTGCTTGCATTCTTTACTGGTTGATTAAAACTGTCAATCTTTCTTAAGGCATCAGCTAAACCTTTTGGATATCTTGTTAGTTTCGCACTTGAACTGTCTGCTAAATATTCTCTATTTCTTGAAATTGCAAGTTGTATTAACATTGCTACAAGCGGTGCTAAAATAAGTAAAGCAATACTAATAATTAACCCAACAATATTTTTACCATCAGAATCATCACTTCCACCAAATATTAAAACCCTTAAAGCAATGTCTGAAACTATTGAAATAATCCCAAACAGAATTGAAGTTATTGTCATTACTTCAATGTCTCTATTTTTTATATGGGACATTTCATGAGCAACAACTCCTTCTAATTCTTGTCTAGACATTATTTTTAATAATCCTGTTGTTACTGCTAGACTTGCATGCTTTGGATCTCTCCCTGTTGCAAAAGCATTTGGGGAATCGTCATCAATAACATAAACTTTAGGTTTTGGAATTCCTGCTGAAATAGAAAGTCCTTCAACAACATTATTAAGATATTGGTGTCTCTTTGAATCTGCCTCTTGTGCTCCACTTGTTGCTAGAACTATCTTATCTCCTAAGAAATAACCAACAATTCCATAAATTATAGCAATAATTCCAGCAATAAATAATATTCCAAATCCTGCAAAATTAAAAATATATTTTAAAGCAATTGCAATTAGAAAAATAAATGCAAAAAAACCCAGAAATAAAAAATATGTTTTAATCTGATTCCTACTACTCTCTGTAAAAAAATCAATCCTTTTTCTTTCTTCCATAATTATCACATCAAAATTAGTATATATGATTAATAATAATAACATTTAAAAAGAAATACATCTTTAAAAGATTATGTGAATTATATGGTTAATAAATATCTATACTATAATGAAGAATACAATAAAATTATAGAAAAACTAGAAAATGATAATTTAGATATAAAAGATATTTCAAATTATATTTTAAATGAAAAAGAAAAAGAAATTATTATTAAAGAATTAAAAAAACTTAAGAAACAAAAACCAATAATTCAGAACCTCGAAAGTATAAAGAACACGAAAACTAAATTAAAAGAATATTTAAACAAGGATTTTGCAAATTATCTTGTGGATTATTTTTTAGGATACAGACAATTAACTAAATTATTTGATTCTAAAGATATTGAAGAAATAATAATTAATGATTATGATAAGATATTTATTATAGATCGCGACCAAAATAAAATTTTAACAGGAATTTCTTTTACAGAGAAAGAATATGATAAATTTATTGATGTTTTAATAAATACTGTAAATAAAAACTTTAATAGAAGAGAATTTATAGACGGAAGTCTTCCAGACAAATCTAGATTAAATATTGTTTCTACAAATGTGTGTGGTTTTCATGCAATAACTATTAGAAAGTTTACTAGAAAACCATTAACTATAATTGATTTAATTAATTCTGAAACTGTGGATTCTTATACTGCTGCTTATCTTTGGACAATTATTGATGGATTTAAGATAAGGCCAGCAAACATATTTATCTGTGGGGGAACTGGTTGTGGTAAAACCACTTTTCTTAATGTTTTGTTAGATTTTATAAACAATAAAGAAAGAATAATATTAATCGAAGATACCAATGAAATTGATGTATCTAATTTTGAAGACTCTGTTTCTTTATTGTCTGATATTTCAAACGAAAATAGTCTATATGATATTACAATTAATACATTAAGAATGAGACCAGATAGAATAATTATAGGAGAAGTAAGAGGAAAAGAAGCACAAGGATTATTTGTTGCAATGGATACTGGGCATGACGGTTGTCTTGCAACTCTTCATGCAAACAATAGCGAAGATACCATCAATAAATTATTAAATAAACCTATGGAAATTTCAGAAACAAATATTCCATTATTAGATTTAATAATTATATTAAAAAGACAACAAATTAATGGAAAATTAAAAAGAAAAATATCTCAAATTTCTGAAATCACAAAAGTTGGAAATATAAGTTTAAATCACATATATAAAGAAAATGATGTATCTCAAGCAACAACAAACATAATGCTTTCGCAAGTTGCAGAAAAACTTTGTGAAATTATAAATATTTCAAAAAATGATTTCAAGAAAATTGTAGAATATAGAGCTGGACTATTAGATGAAATATCTAATTCTAATCCTAAAATTGATAAAGGAGAACTTAAAAAAATACTTCACAGTATAGAGTTTGATTATAAGACTATTCTAGAAAAATAAATAGATTTATTAAATATAGATATTAATATATAATATATAAATGGTGGTAAAAAATGGCATTTAATTTAAAAGAAATATTTAGTAGCAAAAGAAATACAGTTAAAGAAGAAGAAAACAGAAATTTTAATGCAATTCCTGTTTTAGAAAAAACAAATAAGATTGATTTAGCAACACTTATCTCTAAAAGATTACAAGTAAATATTGATAAATACATAGATACAGCAAAAATTAATGAAGAAATTGAAAAATACAAACAAATGGTCTTTGATTACAAGAAAAGAGGAGCAACAGAAAGACAATTAGAAAATCTTAAAGAAAAGATTGAAGAACTAGTTATTGAAAGGCAAAAAATGGATGTCTTAATGGAATTATTAAACCAAGACAATCTTGTTAAAACTGCATTTGGTAAGAAAAGACAATCTGAAATTTACACAACATTATTGAATAGATATAAAACAGGAAGACTATCTTTAATTGAATTTAAAGAAACACTTCAAGATTTATCAATAGTTTTAAAATCTAGAACAGATGACAGAAACGAAACACAAAGACTTGAAGACTTTAATGCAAGATTGTTTTAATTATAAAAAATTAGTAATTGTTATTTGGTTAAGGTCTTTTAATGGTCTTGACCAGATGCCTAATTCTTTTGTTATTGATTTTGAGAATTCTTCTGCAAAGCCGTGCATTGTATAAACTTGCTTAGGATTAACTTCTCTAACAAATTCTAAAAGATCTTTATAATCACTATGGTCTGAAATAGGAATACATTTTCCTGAGCGATAGTGTTTCCAGCCAGTTGTTAAATAACTTGATACTTTTCTGTTTTGTTGATGTTCTAAACTTCTAATTAAATCTTTAGTTATAAGATTCATTGGAACAATTAATATATTGTGAGAATCAATATTGTGATCTAAAAGATCATATTTCCCTAAATTAATTTCAAAGTTTTCATAAACTTTTGAAAATTCAAAAGCTTTATTTGTAATTAATGGAGTTTCTTCAAGATATTGATTTACAAATTTAATTAATTCTTGAGTCTTTCCTAGAGTGTACGCCCCAATTAATATTAATCTATTCTTTGAAATGTCTTTCTTTAACAGTTCAGCAAAATCAGAGTAGGTTTCTTCAACATCAGGAAAATTAAATTCTTTTCTACCAAAGGTAGTTTCCATAATTAATACATCTGCTTGTCTTGGAAGTGCCCCAGAAAAAAGCAAAGAATCTCTTGCTCTAAAATCTCCTGTGTAAAGTACGGTGTTGTCTTTACTTTCAAAGTAAAACATCTTGCTACCCAAAATGTGTCCAGCATTAAGCGCTTGTACTTTTATGTTGTCTGTTAAATCTTGTGGTGCACAATTAAGAAAAGAATAATCTAACTCTCTTGAAGTTTGAAGACCAATCAAAGCACTAGTTTCTTTTGTTGTAAATGTTTTTTGATTAGATATTGAAACATGATCAGAGTGTGCGTGTGTTATTATATTATAATCGTCTTGTGATCCTATTTTTCCTTGATCTACATTTGCTTTTTGATTGTTGTCTATTATTGAAAAGCAATTAGTGTAATTTAATTTCATCTTATATTATTATCCCAACATTATTTTATAAAGATTTAGTTTAGAGGCAAAAAGCAACACATATATAAAGATTTTTTATTATAAAATATATACTATTTGGGGATATAGGGTAGTCCGGTCTAGCCTAACGGGCTCCAGATTTTACAAATACAGGATGTTTTTTAAAGAACAAATGACTGAAAAATTTACAGGTATGCTAAGATTTATTTCTTAGAAAAAAAAGGAGATACCTGTTGACCTGGGTTCAAATCCCAGTGTCCCCAGATTTTTTTATTTAACAAAATTTAAAGCAAATTTTGCAAACCCAAATTTAATTTTTTTAAAGATTCCTCTAGATTGATAAGTAATTTCTTTATTTTTTAATGCAAGTTTTAATTCTGCGATTCTTTCATTAGAATTTAATATTCTATTTACTGCTTCTTCTTTAGCATATACAACTAATGTAGCTTTTTCATCTTCTTCAAAAGAATAAGACTCAATCATTGCATTTTTCATTGTTAAAGTTATATGCCTTGTTTCTGTTTCTCCTATAACATAAACTAAAATCTTTTCACTTCCAACTAATGATTTGACTGATTTAGGAACATTATCTATATTTGCATTATATTCTGCAACTCCCGAATCAGGATTAGAAAACAGATAACCAATTGCAGAATCTTCTGCAAAAACAAGACTTATTAACATAAATAAACTAATTAATACTAATATTTTTTTCATAAATTTACACTCCTTTTATTTTTAAAAATCATTATCTGAAAATATAATCTTTGATTTTGACATCTTCTTATACATTTCAAATTCTAACTTATTTGATTTTGTTTCAAAAAACAAAATGTATGAACCTTCCCAAAATAAAAACCAGCTAACTGGTTCAATTATTATAAAGAAAACATTCTGAGTATTAATTTTAAACAAATTAATTAAGAAATATTTAAAAAGAAGTAATATCAATCCAATAATTATAAGAGAAATACTTGTTATTATTTGCTTTTTTCTTTCTTTATTTAATTTATTAAACTGTTTTTTAAAAAATTCTTCAATTCTTCTTTTAATTATTATTTCCATTCTTGGATTTCTGTGTTTCTCTAAAACAATCATTCTTAGTGTGACATCTTGGCAATGCCCTTCAGAGAATTCCCTTTTTAATTCTTGTATAAAATCATCTGATATTGCTCTTTGATGATAAGGCTTATTATCAAAATCCGAAAATAAATCATCATAATGATTTAAATTAAACATTATTTCTTTTGTGCCTTTTTCTTTTGGCATAGTTTTTACTAAGTTTCCTAAACCCATCTATAATCACTTATCTTTCAATAATAATCTTTAAGTAATTGTTTTTAAAAATAGTGGTTTTTTGCAAAACAAAATTTAATTGTTAAATCTAATTTTCGCACTGGACAGCTACCCCCCCGAAAATGACCCCCTTTCTTAATTACATCAATATTAGTATCTGCCTAGAATATAAGAAAATTGTGGAAAATATGGAGAATAGATTGTGTTTATTAAATAGTGTCTATGATAAAGACAAAGCAAGAGTTGTACTTTACTTTGGTAAAGACCCCTTAAGTAATTCTTTTGATTTTGTATATAAAAGTAATTTCTTTCCTTATTTTGTAATTGATCTAAAAAGCGAGCTTATTTGGGAATTGCTTTCTGAGTTTAAAAAGGATATATCTATTAAATCTCTTGAAAATAAAACAAAGGTTCTTGCAAGAGATTTTGAAACCTTACAAAAAATTGGAAAGATTCTACAACAAGCAACTGGAAAAAATATAATACTTATTGAGCCAGAAAGACAATTTCTTATAAAGAATAATTGGAGTTACTATGATTCTTTCTTTGTTTCTAAAGACAAAATAAGTAAAGTAAATAATGAAGACTTTATTCATTTTGCAATAAATAATTATACCGGTCATCTTGAAGACAAAGAAAAAATAAAACTAATTGAGCCACTAACTAAAAAATTAATACTTAGTAATATTCTAAGAATAAAACCTGAAGTTAATATTAAAAATGATCAGATACTAAATGCTCTTTTTGAAAACGAGTTTTTCTCTAATGAACTTATCTTACAAAATACAAATAATTTTTATTATCAAACAAAAGAATCATTTATTAAAGATCATATCAATCTAGACTTTTCAAATGTTTTACCATATCTCCTTACAAACAGATTTAATAATATTGGTTATGAAACCTTAAATTGTTCTTGCTGTTCTCCTAAAGAAATATTTGAAGAAAATGTATTATCTTCTTCTCTTGTTAAAGTAGAGTTTACTAAACACGGTTTTTATTTTATATCTTGTGATGATTCTTGGTCAAGAGAATATCATAATAGTCATGAAAAAAAAGAAAATAGAGAAAACTACAAGAAACAAAGCAGACTGCTTAAATGCCCTGTTGGTCCCTTTAACAAAGGAGAAACCGAATATATACTCTTAAGTGATGCGATTAAACTTCTTAAAGAAAAAGACATAAAGATACTTGATAATAAAGATAAGCTTTTATGGACCTGTAGAAAAAAAGAATCATTTGTTTCTAGAATAATTAATGATCTAATATCCAAGCAACAAAGAATAGAAGAATCAATTAATATTAGTTCTATTGTAAGTTATTCTTCTGGAGATTTAAAAAATTCTATACATTTAGAAGAAAACCCTCTTTACCTTCAATATTTAACAGAATATTCACTTATCAATTCCTTGATTGAAGAAATACCTAGATTCTTACAACATAAAAATACAAAGTTTTATTCTTATGAGATTGATAGCACAATAAAATCCATAAAATATAATACTTTGAATCAGATTAATAAAGAAGAAGAACTATTACTTGTTAATACCAACAACATACAACTTAGAAACAAGAAATTACTTTCAAAAATAAATCAGACATTTCCAAAAATGAATCTACCAATCCCAAGACTTGTTATTGGATAAAAAAATAGAAAAGTAAGTTAGAAAACTTACTTATTTAATTTGATTTCAATTGCTGAAACCTTCATTGGGGTGTTATTCTCTGTTGTTATTTCTTCTGTTGAAATTGATATGTCTGTTAATTTTACTGTGTTTACAAATTTATTCTTAACAATTTCTGCAACATCAACTGCTTTTGAGATTGTTTTTCCTCTTGCTTTTATAACAACTGAATTTGTGCCTTGGTTGAATTGTGTAATTACAGCTAGAACATATGACATAGTTCCTTTCTTTCCTATATAGATTGTATTTCCTTCCATTTCGCTCATAGTAATTTCTCCCCCTTTGTATTTAATAGGTATATATAATGTTCTAACAAAATGTTTAAAAAGAGGTTTTTTATATATTTATATTAATTAATTTATTGGAGGGAATAATTATGCCAAAAATAGAAGTGCATTGTGCAATATCAAAACAAAGAACAGGTAATGATTTTAAAGAACTACATGAATGGATTGATGAACCCGGAACAAAAAAAGGAGCACAATTCAGATTAGAAAGACACAAATATACAGAAGAAGATAGAGACTATATTAAGAAAATGTGGGATAAAAAATTAGGCCCTGGTTGGGGAAATAAAGCAATTGTTGAATGGTTGTTTCATATTTCTATGGATTACCTAGATGTTGGTTTTAAACTTTCAAGTACAGTTTATCAAAACAATGAAAATAATGTTTTTATGTTTGGGTTTAATAATCAAGGCAACATACACACAAGTATCGGAACAATTGATAGAAAAGAACTAGATAAAATATCTAAAAGTTATAAATATGATCCAGAAGCAGACTTTGAATATTATTAAATCATCTTTTTAATTTTTTTTAAAGTGTCTGCTAAATGATCTATTTCTTCTTTTGTATTATAGAAATACATTGAAGCTCTAACTAAACCGTCTTTATTAAGTCTAGAAACTATTGGTTCAGCACAATGCATTCCGGCCCTTGTTGCAATATTTCCGAACTCGTCTAAAAAAGAAGAAAGCTCTCTGGATTTTATCCCTTTCATATCAAAAAGAACAATTGGTCCTTGGGTTTTAATGTTTTTTGGATTATAGATTGTAATTCCATCAATATTTAGTTTATCTAAAGCATAACTTAGAAGTTTTTTATCCTGATTTAAAATATTATCCATTCCTACTTTTTCAAGATAATCGACTGCGGCAAGAGTTCCAAAGGCCCCAGAGATATTAGGAGTTCCTGCTTCAAATTTATATGGTAAGCCATTCCATGTTGATTTTTCTAAAGTAACATGAGAAATCATATCTCCTCCAAATTTAACTGGAGAAAAATGTTTAAGATGTTTTCCTTTTGCAATCAACACTCCAACTCCTGTTGGCCCAAGCATCTTGTGCATGGTGCACACAAAGAAATCAACATTCATTTTCTTAAAATCAATTTTTTGATGAGGTGCAGATTGTGAACCATCTACACAAATTAAAATATTTTTAGATTTTAAATAATCAACAATTTCTTTTACTGGTGCAATTGTTGCAATAGTGTTAGATGTGTGCGCAAAAGTCACTAGTTTTGTTTTTGATGTTATTTTCTTTTTAAAATCTTCAAAATCAAAAGTAAAGTTTTTTTTAATTTCTACAAATCTTAACTTAAGCCCAAGCTTTTGAGAAAGAAATTGCCAAGGAACAAGATTTGCATGATGCTCATAAACGGTTGTTAGAATCTCGTCTCCTTTCTTAAAATAATTACTATTGTATAACATATACATTATTGTATTTAAAGAATCTGTGCTATTACTTGTAAGAATTATCTCTTTTGAAGAACAATTAAAGAACTTAGCTAATTCATTGTGACAATTCTCATAAACAACACTAGCTTCTTGAGAGAGCTTATATACTCCTCTGTGAATATTAACCGGACATTCTTTATAATAGTAATTCATGGCGTCAATTACTGTTTTAGGCTTAAGGCTTGTTGCTCCATTATCCAAATAAATGGTTTTTTCTAAAACCGGAAAGTCTTTTCTGTATTTTTCAATAGTCATATAACCACATTTATTAAATATACCCTTACATTTATATATTAGCAATCTTTTTAAATAAATATGGGACAATATATATTATATAGAGTGACCTAAAATTAGGCTCTTTTTTTAATATTTACTAAAAAATGATTTATTATGAAGATACCAAAAACAATTAAAACATACTGTAAAAAATGTAAGAAACACGAAGAACATAAGCTTTCACCATATAAAGCAAGAGGAGCAAGAAAGTTATCTCTTGGAACCAGAAAAAATGTTAGAAAACATAAGACAGGTTACGGTGGAATGGCTAAACACATTGCAACAGTTAAGAAACAGAATAAAAAACCTGTGTTTACTGCTGAATGTTTAGTATGTAAAGCAAAACACTATTTTGTAATACCAAAGAAAATGAAGAAAACTGAGTTTAACGCTTAGATTTCTTTTCTTTAATATTTTTAAATTCATCTATAGTATATTTATACTATGGAATTTGACACAATATATAAATTTGTGGCTGCAACTTTTGCCTTAGCCTACTTTATAGGATTAATTACAGGAATTATTTCTGTTGGCCTAGGGTCTACAAATTTTCAAGAAGCAGATATTGCTAAGTCTTTTTATTTAACTGGACCAATTAGTTTTAAATTATTATTTAATGAAACAATAGATACTTGTTTAAAAATTTCAATATTGCCTTTTTCTTATTTAATTGTTGGAATAAACTATGGATTTACACATGCAATTCACATTCTTTCTCCTTTCTTAGGACAAATAAAATTAGCAGTATTATTAATTCCAGAAATGTTTTATTTCTTATCCTATATTTTGTTTTCTGCAATTGGATTAAAATTAATTGCGACAATTGTTTTATTTATTGTAAATAACTGGATTTTAAAAGAAAAAAAAATAAAATTAGAGCAAACCATTTTACGAAAAGAAGATGTTTTTTTAATATATCTTGGATTAATTTCTATATTTCTTGGAACAATAATTCAGATTTACCTTTCAAAAGTATTTTTTATATTTTTAATTAATTTTCAGTTAATTACATATATATTAATTGTTTTAATATATGTAGCTATAATTTCTTTATCATTCTATATTTTATATAACACAATACAATCTTTAATAAAAATATTTAATAAAAGTGAAAAATTATGAGTTTAGATTTTGAATCAGAAGACATAATTGTTGGTAGAATTGCAAGCCATATAAAAAAATACGGAAAGAAAGCAACAGGATATATTGGTAAAGTTGTAGTATCTAGTGGAGATGACCCTGTGCTTGGTAAGAAAGTATTAATGGATGTTTCTCGCTCACATGTTGCAATTGTTTGTGGAAAAAGAGGTGGGGGAAAATGCCTTTCTGGAGACACCTTGATTACATTAGAAGATGGTAGAGAAATACCTATTAAAGATTTAGAAAAAGAAAGTAAAAAGATTATTTCTTTACAAGATAATCTTAAATTAAAAACAAATAATAAAGAACAATTCTATAAAAGAGAAGTACCCAATATATTAGAACTTACTTTAAGAAGTGGAAAGAAAATAAAATTGACTCCAGAACACCCTTTATTTACAATTCAAGGGTGGAAACAAGCAAAAGAGTTGAAAAAAGGAAGCAGAATTGCAACACCACGAATTATTCCTGTTTTTGGAAAAACCAAAATAAAAGATTGTGAAGTTAAACTTCTTGCATATCTTATAGCTGAAGGACATTTGGGAAACGGTTTTGTATTATTTAGTAATACTGATGAAAAAATAATCGAAGAATTTAAAGATGCAATTAAAGAATTTGATAAAAATCTAAAAATAATGCCACATGGGCAAAGTAATTTAAGAATTTCTAAAATTGAAAACAATAGAGATAAAAATAGCTTAAGAAAATATCTTGATAGTCTTGAATTATATAATGTAAAATCAGAAACTAAATTTATACCACAAAATATCTTTCAATTACCAAAAAAACAACTTTCTTTATTCCTAAATAGATTATTTAGTTGTGATGGCACTATCTATTTTGATAAAAACAAAAAAGAATGGAATATTTCTTATTCTTCTTCATCTCAAAAATTGATTTTACAAGTGCAAAGTTTATTATTGAGATTTGGACTTCTATCAATCATAAGAACAAAGAAAACAAAAAAATTACCAAACTGTGAACTTAAGATCTTATCTTCTCAAAATTTAGAATTTATTAAAAAAATTGGATTTTTTGGAAAGAAAGAAGAACTACAAAATAATGTTAAGCAAAAGGTCAATAATCCAAATATAGATACAATCCCTAAAGAAATTTGGGACATTTATATACCAAAGAATTGGGCCACCATTGGTAAAGAAATCGGTTACAAGAATCCAAAATCATTAAGATCATCTATCAATTACTCCCCATCAAGAGAAAAACTACTTAAAATAGCAACAATCGAGAAAAATAAAGAACTTAAAAACCTAGCAACAAGCGACATTTTCTGGGATGAAATTATTGACGTAAAAGAAATTAAGAAGAAAGAAATAGTGTATGATATTACAGTTCCAAATTCTCATAATTTTGTTGCAAATAACATTATAGTGCATAATAGTTACACAATGTCCGTACTAATTGAAGAATTTGCAAAACAACCTTTTGAAATTAAAGAAAGATTGTCAGCAATAATCATTGATACTGTTGGAATCTTCTGGACAATGAAATATGCTAATGAAGAACAAAAAGATGCATTAGAAAAATGGGGACTTAAACCTGAAGGAATAGAGATTAGAAATCTTGTGCCTTTTGGAAAGAAAGACTTTTACACTCTTAAAAATCTTCCACATGACGGATATTTTTCAATCAAAACTTCACAAATGGATATTGAAGACTGGCTTGCGGTTTTTAGACTTACTTGGAAAGACCCTGAATCTGCATTACTTTCAAGAACCATAGAAAAAATAAAAGAAAAAGTTGGAAGTCTTTATGATATAGATGATATCATTAATGAAGCAAGAAAAGATCAAGAAACAATAAAAGACGTAATTAATTCTCTTAATAATCGTTTAATGGTTGCTAAATCTTGGGGATTATTCTCAAAGATGGGAACAACTATGAAAGAGTTTGCTAAACCAGGAACAATAACTGTAGTTGACACAAGTACTTACAAAGAAGCAATTGGAATGGAATCCATTAAGGAATTAATTGTAGGAATTTTAGGAAAAAGACTATATGAAGAAAGAATGCTTTATAGAAAAGAAGAAGAAATGAGTTTATTATCCGGTGGAAGAAAAGAAAGCGAGATGCCTATTATTTGGATGATGATTGATGAAGCACACATGTTTATGCCTGCAGATAGACCATCAATTGCTCTTGATGTCTTGTTACAGTGGATAAGAGTTGGTAGACAACCAGGGTTATCTCTTCTTCTTGCAACACAAAGACCAAACAAACTACACTCCGAAGCAATCTCACAATGTGATTTTTTCTTAAGTATGAGAATGACTGCTCAAGAAGATATTAATGCTGTTGCTACAATTAGACCTAGTTATCTTAATGTGCCTATGGACAAATTCTATGGACAGATGCCAAAAGAACAAGGTTATGCGATACTAGTAGATGATAACTCAGAAAAAGTAATGTTAATAAAAATAAGACCAAGATTAACTTGGGATGGCGGAAAGACCGCAAATGTCTTTTTAGATTAAAGAAAAAAAACTACTCATCAAGTAGTTTTCCATCAAATTCTTTTGCAATAGAGTCTGCAAGTTTTATCTTCTTACTTGGTGCTTCTATATGTAAAATGTTGTCTTTTTCAAAATAAACCACAATTCCTTCAGAAGAAGACAATCTAAATTTCATGTTCTGCGATTTTAAAATTTCATCGAAAATTAAATCAATATTACTTGCAGGAACAACAATGTCTATTCCTACTTTTCTTCCACCGACATGTGTTGCTATATTATTAAGGTCGATTGTTCCAACAACACTAAACTTTAAAACAAATTCTTCAATATTAAATGAATCAATAATCTTTGTTAAATAATCTTTTGACTTTTTAGAATTTTCAAAAACAATTGTTCTGTAGGTTCTAAAATTCTCTAAGAATACATTACCCTGATTGATTTCTTTCTCGTAATTATCTATCTCATCTTTTAAGTTTTCAATAAGTGTCTGCATCTTCTTGTAAAGTCCAATTAATTCTCTTCTTTTTACTTCTTCTTCAACCATTTGATTAAATAATGGCTCTTTTTCACTAATATCCTCTAATTGTCTAACATCTTGAGCAATAGAGTTAATTATTTCATTCATTGGCTTGTATAATTCCATAACTTTATTTGTTTTATAAAGGTTCTTATTTAAAGAATCAAACAATTTAGATAATTTAGCATCAAGTTCTGGCATAAACATACCTCTTTTTTTTAATATATATTAATTAGATAAGAAACTCTATTTAAAGGTATTTTTTATACGAAAAGCTTTAAAAACCTATAAATATCTAACAAACTTATTGTTCTTATCAACAAGTATTTTTTTTGATTGAATTGGTTTGTCAGTTATCTCAAAACCCATAATTATTACTTCTTCTCCTTTCTTTATCAAATGAGCAGAAGCACCATTCATACAGATTACTCCTGAATCTTTATCTCCAGTAATAACATAAGTTTCAAGTCTGTTTCCTGTGGTGTTACTTACAACTAAAACTTTTTCTCCATCAATTAAATCAACTAAATCCATTAAAGTTTTATCAATAGTAATAGAACCAATATATTCTAAATTTGCTTCAGTTACTATTGCTTTATGAATTTTAGATCTTAATATTTCTCTCATATTTTTACTCTTTAATTTCTAAATAACAATGATAAGCAGCAATTGCTCCTTGACTAGATGCGGTGATAACCTGCTTTAAATCTGTGGAATCTGTTGCATCTCCTGCAGCAAATATTCCAGAAATGTTTGTTTCTTGATTCTTATCAACAACAATATATTTGTGTTCATCTAAAGAAAGATTAAGTTTAGACAATAACTCTGTGTTTGGAACAGAACCAACTTCTATAAACAATCCATCAATAGAAATTTCTTTTCCTGTGTTTGTTTTTATTCCTTGGAGTTTTTCTGTGCCTAAAAGTTCTGTTACTTCTGTGTTATAGAGTATTTCTATCTTAGAATTATTTGTTGCTTGATCAATCCAGGCTTGTTCGGCTCTTAGTTTTTCTTTTCTATAAATTAAATAAACTTTACTTGAAAGGTCTGCCAAAAGAAGAGCAGAAGTAACTGCAGCATCACTTCCTCCAACAACACCAACAATTTTATTTTTATAGAAACCGCCATCACAGGTTGCACAATAGCTTATTCCTTTACCTGTTAGTTCTTCTTCTCTTTCTACCCCTAATTTTCTTCTAGTTCTGCCGATAGCAAGAATTATTTTTTTTGCTCTTACTGTTCTTTGATCTGAATTAACTATAAATTGATTCTCTATTTTATCAATAGCCATTACCTTTTCAAAACCAACTTCTACTCCTAGACTTTGTGCTTGAGAAATAACTTTTTCTGACCATTCCATTCCAGAGATTTCAACAAAACCAGGATAATTACACACCTTGTGAGCATAAGATATTGTTCCACCAAAAGAATCAGAAAAGACAATTGTCTTTAAACCATATCTTGCTGCATAGATTGAAGCAGTTAAGCCCGCAGGCCCTCCACCGATAATTGCTATATCATAAATTGTATTCATAAATAAATAATAAAAGAAAAAGAATATAAATTGAATTTTATCTTGTTAATCTTCTTCCAACTCTTTTGTATATTTTTTCTAAAAATTCAATTGCTTGAACTGGGCTCATGTTTTTTATTTCTGTTGGAATCACTGATTTATGAATTTCAGAATAGAATGCACCAGTAACTTTGCGGTTTACTTCTGAAAAAGATGGAGCTTTTACAAATAATCCTCTTTGTTCGCGTTCGGCTTTCTTTGCTAACTTTTCATAAACTTTGTTTACTAATTTATCGTGTATTTTTTGTACAGTTAAATCTTTTCCTGAAATTTTTAATAAACGGTTTAATTTATTGACCCATTCTTTTGTCTGTCTTTTCTTAATCGCATTTAATCTTTTTCGTTCTGCATTTTTTAAATCATATTTTCTTTCTAATTTCATTAATTGTAATCTTTTATTTAATTGTAGTCTTCTATCAATTAATTTTTGTTCTTGTATTTTTTTATCACGTAATTCTTTTGCATTTTTTACTCTTTTTTTATATTCTTTAATAAGTATTTCTTTATTTTCTTTTTCAAAAGCAATTTTTTCATTGAATTTTTTTGTTCCAGGTTTTGTTAATCTTCCGGTTTTTGGATCCCTTTCATAACCAAGTTCTTTAGGTGTTGCTCTTTTTCCTGTTACTGCTTTTCTTAATCTTAATAATAGTCTTGGTACGGCCATATTTTCATCTCCTATTGTTTAAGTCTAATCTTACATTCTTTAATATTTCTTTTCTATTTGAATGTATAGAAACTGACAAATGATCTACTAGATTTTGAATTTTTGCATAATCTAATTTCCCATTATAAAGGGTTGATTTTAATGAATATAGTTCTGTAAAAAAAGCAGATGTAAATTTATCTTTTAATTTTGCTTCAAATAATTTATATTCTGGATTTGCGTGTTTTTTCTGATATTGCACTTCTGAATCAAATATCTCATGATATATTTTTTCCTTAATACTATTTACTGTTTCTCCTCTTCTTATACTTGATAATTCGGAATTTATTTCTTTAATCCAATTACTTAATTGCAATCTTCTTCTTCTTGCTATTCTTGCTTGTTCTATTTGTAATGCTTTTTCTCTAATAATTAAGTTTGAACTTTTTTTTGGGTCAATTATTCTTCCTGTATTTTTGTCCCTTGTTAAATCTAATTCTGCTCTAGTTTTCTTTAAAGAACTTGTAGTTAATCTTTGAATTCTTGACTTAATTAATTTTAATGGAGGCATAATATATCACTTAAACTCCTAAAGACTTAAAAACTTTTAAAGAATTCTTTGTATTTTTTAGAAATGTTTTTGCATCTAAAATTTGCTCAGGAGTATAGTATTGTCTTATTTCTGCTTCTGGATATCTTCCAATTTGTAATATTTCTGGCAACGTAAAATGCTTTTTTGCAATACTTAAATGTATCCCTGCTTCCTGTAAACTATTTAATTTCAAAAATCTCATTAAATCTACAACTTTTCTTTTTTTTGTTATTCTCCACGTATTTACGCTTGCATCAGATTCTCTTAATGTTAATCTTCTAGAATCCAATAAATCATTAAATAAGCCAGATTCTTTGTAATAATCTCCTTTCAATAAATCTACTCTTGTAATTCTTACTTTTTTTGCTATTGGACCTTCTCCTGTGGTAAATACAATATTTCCATTTTTGTGATCAATTCCAATCTCTGCAACAGGGGCATTAAAAAATGGTTGTCTTGGTTTACTTGTATTATTAATTTTATGATCTTTAAGAAGGTATTCTTGTGCTTTTACAATCTTTGCATTTTCTTTTCCAATTTTTTTTAATTTCTCTAATTGAGCTGGCGTCCATCTTACATTATTTAAATCTTGAGAATGTCTTTCATAAGACTTAAGTAATAATCCACCTTTCCAGGTTGTTGCAACTTGTTTTGTACCTGAAGCAGTTTTTTGAATCTTTAAAACCCCTTTTGGTTTTGGCTGTGGTTTTATTGGCATTTAATATCGTCTCCATTTATTTTAATTACTAATAATTAAATGGTTAATAGAAATGCTTTTAAATATTTAGAATTAGAAAAACCCCAAAACAAATCGCATTCGCGATTCCCAAAGAAAATTATTAATTTTCTTGGGCGCATAAAAGCTTTGCTTTTATTGCGTCTCTGGGCCCAGAAAAATCGGTGGATTTTTCTTGGGAAAAAAATGCTTAAATTAAAATTTAAGCATCGATGTTTAACTTAAGTTTCGACTTAAGCTCTCTGTATCTGTTTCTTATAGTTACTTCTGTTACACCTGCAACATTAGCAACCTCTTTTTGTGTCCTTCTCTCCCCAACCATCAAGGCAGCGATGTAAACTGCAGCAGCTGCAACTCCTGTTGGGCCTCTACCAGAGATTAAGCCTGAACCTATTGCTTTCTTAACAATCTCTTTACCTTTCTCTTCAACTGCTCCTGAAAGACCTAAAACTGAAGTAAATCTTGAGATATAGTAAGTTGGGTCTGTTAATGGAACTGCAATTTCTAATTCCTTGACTATAAATCTATATGTTCTTCCAATTTCTTTCTTTGTTAAACCAGAAGCCTCTGCCATCTCGTTTAATGTTCTTGGAACATTGTATGTTCTACATACCGAGTAAAGAACTGCAGCAACAACTGCTTCAATTAATCTCCCTCTAATTAAACCTTTCTCAACTGTCTTTCTGTAAAGTAAAGCAGCGGTTTCTATTAATGATTCTGGAATATTTAAGTATGAACCCATTCTTCGTAGCTCTGTTAAAGCAATTGAAAGATTTCTTTGCATGGAGTTTGAGATTGATGATCTCTTATGCCATTTAATTAATCTATACATTTGTGCTCTTGATTTTGAGGATAGCTTATTACCTCTAAGATCTCTTCCCGATCTTTCAATCATTGTTTCAAGGCCTTTATTAATCTTAACATACTTCATTGGAGAACCAGACCTTGCTTGTTCTGAACCTGGAGACTGATCAAAATTTCTCCATTCCTTTCCCATATCAACCATGTCTTCACTTATAATTGTGTGACAATTCTTACAGATTAATTCACCTGTTCTTGGATCTTTGTAAACTTTGTCCTTTCCACACTCTGGACATTTCATTGCCATTTATATCACTCCCTTGTTATTATTAACTTTTCGCAAATCATAATTTCAAAAATAGAGCTTGCAGCCATAATAATCATTAAAAAACAAACTAAAGCAAACCTATATAAATATTATTCTTTTTTCTAGTATATATAGCTTTCGGTTTTAGCTAGTTTTTAGAATAATTAAAGAAAATTGCTTTTTTAACAATAATTAAATAATGTCGTCTTTTTTTATTTCTATATTACTACTTGTTAAGGTTGGTCTTAAAAGAAGTCTTAATGGATCTTTATCTGGATATCTAATAACTGCGTCATTTCCTTTTATTAATTCTATTCTTACATCGCTTATATCTTTATCCCTAAAATCATTTAAATATTCAGAACTTATTACAAAACTTAGTTTTGGATTTTCCTTTAATAAAGTAATTAATTCTTTTCCTATAAATCCATTATTAATTATTGAATTTAATTCCGGAAGAATAATTAACAATTCCTCTTTTGTTTCTTCTGATATTTTTTTTAAAATTGTATAAGTGTAATAAACATAAAATGGATCATCCATCTTCAATTGAACAATTTTACTAGATCCTATATTCTTATATGTATTTTCAAATATTTGTGAAATGTCTGTATCTCCAAAATAAGAACTATATTCTGTATTAATAATATTTAATTTAGAAATAATTCTCCATTTTTCAAATTCTGTAATTTCATCTGTTAAATCTAATTTAATTATTTTTTCTATTAATTCAGATATGTCTTTTAAATTAGAATCAAAACAAGAATCTATGATTTTTTGAGAAACTTCTGTTAATTTAAACATATTAATAAATGCAGATTTTGGAATTATTCCTAAAGGCATTTTAAATTTAAAATATTCATAATTATTTGCAGGAAAACCAAAAGGAGAAATCTTCATATCAAATTCAGAAAGTAATTCTTCTTTTTGTTGAGGATAAGATAAAGTTTTAAAAACTCCTGTTCCATCAAATACAACAACCTTCTTTGAAGATAACAAATAATTTTCACAAATTAATTTTATAGCGAAAATTCTTTCATCTAATTTTCCATTAACAACACAAACAGATCTTAAATTATCTAATGTTGCATTAATTGATATTCCATTTTTCTTACCAAGTAATAACTTGTCTATTGAAGAAATCACCGAGAAATCCACAGCTGTTGGTAAATTTGTTAAAATTTTTACAACAAATGGATCTGTAAAAAAGAAATTCTTTATATTTTCTGGTAATATCTTCAAAGAAATTAATTTTATATTATATGATTTTATTATAGAAACAATGGAACCTGTTGTTTTATTTAATTGTAATATCTTTTTTTCAATATGGGTATTTAATTGAGAACTATCTACAATTTCTGTTTCTGTATTTAAAATTAAAAACTTATATGTGTTTTTTTCACCAATATCAAAATGCTTTTGATAAATTATACATTGATTTGGTAAAGTTTCGGCAAATGTCTCTATGTCTCCATTAACTGAAAATACTTTATAAAGTTGTATAACTACATTTGACTTGTCTCTAGATTTAAGGATAGATACAAAATTGTCTTCATCGTAATATATAGAAAGGTCTTTCTGGCCATAGTGACCTTCAAATAATGTATTCCATGTTGTTATCGGTTGCATAATTATACCTTTCTTGTAACTTATATTTAAATCAAAACATTTAAATAAATAATATATTATATATCTTTAACAAGAAAAGACTTATTTTAATAAAAAATGATGAAAAATGGTAGATGTTACACTAATAAAAGACACAATTACTGAATTATTAAGCGCTAATGTTGATAAAGAAACAATATTTGCAACATTAAAAGATATAGGAGTAGAAGATGGAGATATTGAAAAATATTATTCTGAAATAACAAATCCTAAAATTCCTAATAAAGAAGAATCTAGAAAAACAGAAGAACCTAAATTAGCAAATAAACAAGAAATACTTAAACCAACTACAACAACAGAAGAACTAGAAAATGCAACAAATGATGTAATTGAGTCTGAACCTGAAACAAAAGTAGAACCTGCAATTACTAAAAAAACAGAAAATTTTTCATTTAATGTAACTGATTCTGTTAACACCGAAGAATTAAAAAAACAAATTATCGAACTTGAAGAAAAAGTTTCAGAAATTAAAGCGCAAATTAATGGACTTACAAAAATAATGAAAGACATCTTAGAAGAGAACAGAAATATTTTAAATAAATTAAAATAAACCTATTGTTTTCCAAGCATTCTTAATAAATCGTCGTATCCGCCAGAGTCTTCTTCTTCTTGCTTCTTTGATCCAAATATTGAAGCAATAACAATTATTGCACTCATTATTCCCATCAAATACCACCAAGTAATTGCAATTTCTCCAGTCTTTATGAAAACAATTATCATAAATAATAAAACGAATAATAAATTAGTTAATGTAGGATAAAATAAAGAATAAATAATAATTATAAAAACAGAAAAAAAATCATAATTATATTGTGAAGAAATTATCATTAAAATACAAATTATAAAAAAATTTAAAAATTCCAAAATTTAATCACTTTCATTTCTTTATAATAAATAATCCTTTTATATTATTTTTTAAATCACTACCAAAAATATAATAAATACCAATACCAATAGCAACTAACCAAATTATTTGAGGATATCTATAAAATAAAAGGAAAACAAGAAAACCTGTCACAAGAATTGCAACAATTTCATTTCCAATTTTCTTTTTAGCCCAAACATAAATCGAAATAGAGAAAACTATAAATAATACAATCCAGATTGTGTCTTGAAATGTTGTAGATAGTATTGTATTATTCATTTAATTCATCTACTTTGCTTTTCTATTATTTGCTCTTATTGATGGTCTATTTTTTTCTGTGCCTGTTCCTTTCTTATCTAATCCTCTATTTTTCTTTCCAGCACTTGTTATTCCTTTATAGACTCTTCCTTTGTTTTGTGGCCAACAAATCCAATTAAGGTCTTTGTCTGCAACAATTCTTGGGTGTGTTGGATCAATTAATATTACTTCATAATATTTTTGTTGACCGTCTTCTCCAATCAAATAAGAATTTAATACTTCAAGACCTGGAAACTTTGATGCTGCTCTCATTTCTGCAATTCTTTGAATGGATATTCTTCTTGTAATTTTGTTTACTCCCATTCTTTTTGGTTTTCTTCCATTTACTGGTCTTCTAATTAATCCTGAACCTTTTCTTACTTTTGTTAAAGCAACAATTATTCCTTGCTTTGCTTTATAACCTAAAGATCTTGCTCTTGGAATATTTGTTGGATTTTCTAATTTTAATACAGCTTCTTTTGTGTGTCTGTATTTAATTAATCTATCAGTATATAATTTCTTATAATTATAATTACTGTCTTTTTCTTTTTTAAATTCCTTTTGTATTGTTTCTTTTATATATTTTGTTGCTGTTGCCATTTTCACACCTATTTTTTAAATTATGGTTTAATATATTATTTAACCTACTAGATATAATTATAGTAACGAAACCTTTATATAGTGGTTGTTAAAATAAGCAAAAATCTAGCTTATTTTCAGAAAAAGAACAAAATTTAGAAAAATATGCATTTATTCCCATCAGATGTTGCTAAGAAAAAAGCATTGTTGGCAATATTTCTAATCATATTTGTTTTGATTTTATTTATCATTCTTGTATTTCCAATAGTAAAATACCTAATACGCCCAACACAATTAAAATTATTTGTTCTGCAGTTTGGTGTATGGTCACCAATTGTTTTTGTTTTATTACAAACATTGCAAATGCTTTTTTTGATTATACCTGGCGCACCTTTCTTAATTGCTGGGGGATATGTTTTTGGAAATCTTGGTATTGTTTATTCAGTTATTGGAATAATGATTGGATCAATGATTGTTTTTGGAATGGGTAGATTATTTGGTAGGCCTTTTTTAGAAAGTGTTATTGATAAGAAAGCAATTGCAAAAATTGATTATCAATCAAATAATGTTGGAAAAACATTATTTGTTTTATTCCTTATACCTCCAATTCCACATGATATCTTCAGCTTTATTGCAGGGATTACAACTTTAAAATTTAAAGACTATATGCTTATTTCTTTTGTTGGAAGATTACCCTTAATTGTGTTTTATACACTTGTTGGATATCAACTTACAAAACTTAATCTATTTTATTCTTTACTGTTATTAATTATTATAGTAATTGGTTCTATTTTTATCTTTTATCACAAAGAAAAAATAGAAAATAATATACACGAATACACAAAAAAATTTGATAAAAAATAAAGGTCCTGTGGTCTAGCGGTTATGATGTTACCTTGACATGGTAGAGATCCCCGGTCCGAATCCGGGCAGGACCATTTTTTGGTGAGAATTATGATATCAAAACTTATTTCTTTAATTGTTCTTTTTTTTGTAATCATTGATCCATTAACTAGTTTTGTTGTTTTTTTTGTAAGCACTAAAGGTTTTGATAATAAAGCTAAAATTAAAATTGCAATTCTTTCTGTTCTTCTTGCAACCTTTATTTCTTATCTTGTTCTTTTTTTAGGACAGAATCTTTTGAAATTGTTTAGTACAGACATTAATAGCTTTAAGATTGCTGGTGGAATCATTCTTTTAATTTTAGGAATAAATATGTCTCTTGGTAAATCATTTAATGACCTAGACAAAATGGAAGGAGATTCTGTACATGCCGTTGCTTCAATTATTGCAACGCCATTAATCAGTGGCCCAGCAACAATTACTGCAATAATTATCTCGGCTGCAGACTTTGGTAAGCTTTTAACAGGCATTGCTATTGGTGTTATCCTTGCAATGATAGGAATAATGTTCTATCTTTCAATTAGATTTCACGATGTTACTTCAAAAGCAAAAACCACTATACAGGTTGTAACCACAATCATGGGACTTATAACACTTGCCTGGGGAGTTAACTACATTATCACTGGTGTGCAAGCAATCTTTGGATTTGTCTAAAGCAACTTCTTCTGATATAAGTCATTAACGATGTTATCAAGAGTTTTCCATTTTAAACGAGTGTTTTTTGGAAAACTTTTATGCTTCTTAAAATAGTCTTTAAGATAATCAATGGTCTTTGGATCAGAAGAATATCCTGAAATTTCTAAACCATCTAATTCTTTTTTTAACAATGAGTCTCTTGTTACTTTGGCTAAGATTGATGCACAAGAAACTGATGGGTGATTAAGATCTGCTTTGTGCTCTGAAATAATCTTACTATCGCAAACACAAGAAATTGCTTTTAAATTGTCTTTTATTCTTCTAGAAAAATGATCAGTGGAAGTGTCTGGAGAATCAAACACAATTATTTCTGGTTTTGCCTTTAATTGTGAAATTGCAAAACAGGCTTTCTGTGCTTCTATCTCGTTTAAAGAATACTTGTCCATTAAGACATTTAGTTCTTCGGCAGGAATTGCAGTAATCTTATAATCTTCTGCTTCTTTTTTGATAAGCTCAAATAGTTCTTCTCTTTGTTTTGGAGACAAAAGCTTTGAGTCTTTTACACCAGCATCTTTAAACATTTTTTCTTTATCTTTATCTATTACACAAACAGCTAAAACTAAAGGACCTAATACGCAGCCCCTTCCGGCTTCATCAACTCCTGCGACTAGTTGTTTTTTCATTTTAATCAAGCTTTTTAAATACTTTGTTTATTAAATATAATATAGTACTTATTTTAAAGCTTATTAAATTGGTGAAAAATATGAACGGAACAATAACAAATTACAGAATGGGTGTAAACACACAAAAGAACAATCATTTACTTATAAAAATAGATGATGAGAAATACAATAGCAAGATTGCAGTAGCTCCATTACTTGGAAAAAAAGTAGTTTTTACAACTATTGGAAAAAAAGTAATTAACGGAAAAGTTGCTTCAGCTCACGGTAACAAAGGAATAATTAGAGTTATCTTTGAGAAGGGTCTTCCAGGAGACGCAATTGGACAAAAGGTAGAAATCAAATAAAGGTTTCTATTTTTTAAAAATCAAAGAAAACTTATGGATAAAAAACTATTTCTTGAAAAAACAATAAAAGATCTTAAAGTTGAACTTGAAAGCCCAGATCAAAGAATTATTGCACTTTATCAAATTGTAGATAAACTACCTAAAAACATTAACGAACTTTTTGAACAACTAAGGGTTGTTACAGACACAATCTATCCAAACTTAGAAAAAGAAATTAATGTTAAAGATTATTGTAAAATACTTTTGTTGGAAAAAGTAACAATAGAAGAATTAAAGAAAATTGGAATTACTAATACAAAGGTAATTGAGATTATTGATTCTGGAGTATCAATAACTTTAGAAGAAAAAGAAAAAAAACTTATTAAAAATTTTGCAGAAAATATTTTAGAACTTATAAAAATAAAAGAAGAACTTGAAAATCAAGCACACACAATTGCAGAAAAAACATACCCTACTTTTTGTTCAGTTACAGGAACAAAGATTGCTTGTCAGATGCTTGTTATTGCCGGATCTATTTCCAGACTTTCAAGAATGCCAAGTTCTACTATACAGCTTCTTGGTGCAGAAAAATCTTTATTTAAATCAATAAAAATGGGAAATAAGAAGACTCCAAAATATGGTCTTTTGTTTAATCATTCTCTTATTATTAACAAAACTAAGAAAGACAAAGGCAGAATTGCAAGATTTTTAGCAGGAAAAATTGTTATCGCAATTAAAGCAGACATTTCAGGTAAAGACTTAAGAAAGGAATTAAGTGAAAAAATTTCTAAAAAAATAAAGGAATAAATATGAGTATAAAAAACCTAATTAGAGCAGACGGAAACTTCTATACTCTTGACCTTAATACCAAAGAAAAAAGACTTTGGGAGCCAACAAGATCAAAAGTTTGTGCTGCTTTAAAAAAGGGTGTTAATTTCTTACCAATTAAAGAAGACTCTATTGTTCTTTATCTTGGATGTGCAGAAGGTTATACTTGCTCATATCTTTCAGATATTGTTGAGAAAGGAACAATCTATGGAGTTGATCTTTCTCCACACAGTATGCAAAAATTTGTGTTACTTTGTAAAGAAAGAAAAAATCTTGTGCCTGTACTATTTGATGCTAATAAACTTGAAGATTATGATCTTCTTAAAGGATTAAAAGTAGATGTAATTGTGCAAGATGTTGCTCAGAAAAATCAAGTAGAGATATTAAACAAGAATGCTTTACTTTTTTTAAAGCCAAACGGTTACTTTATATTAAGTCTTAAAACAACAGCAATATCTCAGAAAAACACAAGAGACATAATTGAAAATGAAATTAAAAAACTTGAAAAAGACTTTGAGATAACTGAAAAAAGAAGACTTGATCCTTTTGAAAAGAAACATATGATAATAATTGGAAAAAAGAAATAATTATTGTTTTTTAAATCAAAAATAGAATTATATTAAAAATAATATACATTAATAATAATAATCCGCCTTCTTTCTTTGTTAACTTTTTATCTAATATCACATAGATAAATGAAATTACAGCTAAACCAAAAATTGGAATTGCAATTGTAAAAAGGGTTACTGGAACAATAATAAAACCAAAAAATCTTGAAAAACTTGTAACAATCAAAAGATCGATTATACTTGCACCAATGATGTTAGCAACTGCAATATCAAGATGACCTTTTCTTAAAGACACTAATCCTACAGTTAATTCTGTAAGACTTGTTCCAAAAGCAATAACTGTTATTGCAATAATTTCTGGAAAGATTCCAAGAATTTTTGAAATATGTAACATTGAATCAACAACATATTTTGAACCAACATAGATTAAGAAAGAATAAATTAGAAGTAAAAAAATACACATAAAGGTATTTGACTTAGGCCCAGATTCTTCTAATTTTACTGGTTTTGATAACCTGTATTGATATGCAGAATATGCAATATAGATTAAAACACATAAAATAGCCTCAATCATTGTAAAATTATTATCAATTATAAACAGAATAAAAAGACAAGAAACTGTTGCAAAAATCCATAAATCGGTTTTTATTGTTTCTTTGTATAAATATTTTGTACCATATAAAAATCCAACTAATCCAATAACTAAAAACACATTTGTTGTAACTGAACCAAGAACTGTTGGTATAACAATCTCTGATTCTCCTTTTAGTGTGGCATAGATAGAAGATGCAAGTTCAGGAAGAGTTGTTCCAATACTTACAATAATTAGGCCTATAAGAAATGTTGAAAGCCCTAAATTCTTCCCAAGTTCTTTAGATTTATCTACAAATAAATCCGCAGTATAAATCAAAATAAATAAACTTACAATAAAAACAAAAGCCCAAAATAAGAAAGCAAATAACATTTTAATTTTCCTCTAAATTTTTAATTTTCTATGTTTAAATATATTAAATAAGAACAAAAAGTATTTAAAGATAAATTAAACCAAACAAAAATGCAAGATAAATTAATATTGCAAATATACTGTGAAAATAGTTTATTTTTTTTAAATTTATTATTACTCCAAATAATATTATTGAAATTAAATAAAATGGAACAATAAAAAATATTGTTTCTTGAAATATTATTGGGCCAAAAAATCTAGTAATGCTTAATATTCCTAAAGTCTTTATTATGTTTGAACTTATTATTGTACTTATTGCTAAATCGATCTCGTCTCTTTTTATTGCAGATATAATCAGTAAAAATTCAGGAATTAAAAGCCCGATTGAGACAACAGTTAAAGAAATTATATTAATATTTAGATTAGAAATTTCTGAAAATTTAAATATTGTTGTAATTAAATAATTTGCAGAGAAATAAATAGAAATGAAACAAATAACAAAAACAATAAAATTAATTACACTAATTTGATTTTCAGGTAAACTGATTTTTTCTGATTTTTCTTTCTTAAACCAAACATATATTGAATAACAAATTAATAACAGTACTGAAATTATTGATTCAAATTGAGTATATTTTAAATCAACAATAAAAAATACAAATAAAAATGTAGAAAAAGTTAAGAACAATAAATTCAAACTATGTTTTACTTGTAATTCATATTTTCTTTTTAAAAGACCTATCGCAATTATTACAAATAATGTATTAAAAATCAAAGAACCAAAAATTGCATATATTCCTATATCCGAGAAACCCTTTAATTTAGATAAAACAGATATTGTTAACCCTGCAATATTTGAACTTATTGCAACAAATAGAATTCCAATAATAATTGGTGGCAATTTAAGAATCGCGCCTATATTTATTCCTGCTTTAATTAACCAATCAGATGATGTCAATAATATAAAAAAACAAATAAAAAATAAAATAATCCAAAGAATTATTTCAAACATTTACATTTACCTCATATATGCTTTTGTTATAATTATGTCTTCAATTGGCCAATCTCCATTTCCCTTCTTTGTGGTAGTCTTTGCATTTTCTATATCAAAAACAATATGCATGCCTTTTATTACTTTCCCAAAAACAGCATATCCTGGATTACTAGGTGTATAATCTAAAAACCCATTATCTACTGTATTAATAAAAAACTGACTTGTTGCACTATTAGGTGCATTAGTTCTTGCCATTGCTATTGTTCCAACTGTATTTTTTAAACCATTATTTGATTCTAAAACAATTGGAGCTCTTGTTTGTCTTTGTGTTCCATCGGGTGTAAAACCACCACCTTGAACCATAAATCCTTTAATTACTCTGTGAAACACTAATCCATTATAGTGCCCTGCATTAACATAAGCTATAAAATTACTTGTAGTAATTGGCGCATTTACAGTATCCAATTCTATTTCTATAATACCTTTTGTGGTTTCTAAAACAACAATATTTGACATTTTCTCCTCTCCTTTATTATTATATTTAATTGCTAAATTTATTATAGCAACCATTAAAATTACAAACAATATACTGAAAATTATAATTAAATATTTTTTTTTCAAAATTTAACACCCTTCTTTTTTTATTTCTTTTTCTATTTTTTCACAAACAGGGACTAAGTTATTTTGTATAACCGAGGTTATATTATTTATTAAATCCCCTAATACTTTTTCTGCAATTTCTTCCCATTGTTTTATTTCTTTTTCTAATTTTTCATATTCTTCTTTACTGTTTGCTCTTGAAATTAAATACATCTTAAGTTCGAAAATAAAATCTTTTATGTGCTCAGATAATTGTATTAATTGATATCTTAATTTAATTGTTTTTTTCGTATCTTTTATTATTTCTTTTCTTTCTTTTTTTATTTTTTTATATTCCCCTGTGATGTATGGTGCAATATAAACATTAAATCCTTGCCTAATAGAATTAATTATTTTAGAAAGATCTATTGGCTTTGAAATCTTTTTTTCAGAAACTGGAAAAGCCTTATCAATATCTTTAAGATCCATTTCTATTTTCGGATCAATTTTTTTTATTATCCCTATTCTTTTTGGTTTTATTTTTTCTTTATATCTTAACGGCATAACTGGTTTCACATTTTAGCCCCTGATGGGAATTGGACCCACAACCTTTTGCTTACGAAGCAAATGCTCTACCATTGAGCTACAGAGGCATTTGTGGGGAAATCATTTGATTTTTGAAAACTTGGTTTTACCATAATAAAGCTTTTCAAGACTTTTTCCTAAAGATTTTATTGAAACTCTCTTTTGTTCTTGAGTGTCTCTGTCCCTTAGTGTTACTGTTTGTTTTTCTAGAGTCTCATGATCAATTGTTATACAATAATTACATCCAATCTCATCAAGACGAGCATACCTCTTACCAATGGAGCCTGCTTCATCATAGAATAGTTCATACTTCTGATGTTCTTCTTTTAAAGACTTAAAGATTTCTATTGCTTTTTCTGCTAATCCGTCTTTTTTCATTAATGGTAATATTGCAACAAAGTAAGGAGATACTTTTGGATTAAGATGCAAGATATTTCTTTCCTCTCCATTTATCTCTTTTGTTTCAAAATTGTTTTCTAAAAGAAGATAGAATAACCTTCCAAGGCCAATTGAGCAAACCTCTAAAACGTGAGGTTGTATTCTTTTACCGTCTTCTGAAATTGAAAGATCTTTCTTTGAACCTTTACCGTGTGCTAAAAGATCATAATCTGTTCTATAATTTACACAGAATAGCTCTACCCATTCTTTTTCTGCCCTTATCTCACAATCAAAGGTTTGTTTAGAATAGAAAGCTCTATCATTATCTGGGACTTCCCTAAATCTTATATTTTCATGAGAAAATCCTAAGTCTTCTAAAAACTTCTGAGTTATATAAAGGGCATAGGTTATAAGATTTCCACAAGATATATTTTTTTCTGTAATCTTTGAAATAGAATAGTCTTTTTCCTCTTTGTCTTTTAATAATTTAAATCTAATTTTATATTTTGAAATAGATTCTAATGGAATAGGTGTTTCATTAATCTTGTCTGAATCAAAAAACATCTCTGTTTCTAGTTGTTCAAACTCTCTTCCTCTTAATAATCCGTTTCTTGGAGATATTTCATTTCTATATACTGTTCCATGCTGTGAAATAGTCAATGGTAGATTTTTCCTACTTGTTTTATAAATTCTTGAAAAATCTAAAAATATTGATTGACAGGTTTCTCCTCTTAAATAACCAGTGTTACCAGATTGTGCACCAACATTAATGCTTGCCATTAAATTAAATCTTTTTATGTCTATTAACTTACCTTTACATTTTGAGCACACTATGTTGTTTTCATTAATTAATTTTTCATAATCTTCAATAGACAATTTTTCAGGAACTTCTTTTTCTGTAATTTCAGATATTAATTTATCTAAACGATAAACTTGCTTACATTTTTCACAAGTAGCTATTGGATCATCAAAATTCCCTAAATGCCCTGAAGCAACAAAAACATCTTTTGGAAGAATAACAGAACCAGATATTTCTAAAAAATCATTCTTTCTAACAAACTCTTCTCTCCAGAAATTTATAAGATTTATTCTTATTCTGTTACCTATTGGCCCAAACTCATAGAAACCTGCAAAACTATTTGCATAAATCTCTGCTGATGGAAAATAAAGAGAACGAGTTGCACAAAACTCATTGAATTTTTCTAATCTTGTTGCCATATTTTCACTATTTCATATTATAAATATTTTGTTTACTATATATTTATATAATAATAGAATAAAAACCTATTTAAAAAAGGATTTTTTTATTTTTTATTGGCTATCTGGCAGTAAACACTATTGGGTGCGAGCTGACCGAAACCAGCTCTTGCAGGGGTTTCCGAGCGGTCAAAGGAGCATGGCTTAGGACCATGTGCTTAGTGCTTCGCAGGTTCGAATCCTGCCCTCTGCAATTATTTTTATTTGTAGATTGTTCCTGTTTCCATATACCAAAGATAAAGATCAAGTTCTCCAAGAGATAAGTTTGTTTTATTTGCTAATTTTTCTAGTTTTTTTTCTATTGTCAAATAATTTTCTTTATTTAAATTTTTTGGCTTTTGAATTATTTTATTATCTACTAGAATATCAACAATATGAAAATCAATAATTGCATAATCGAAGAAACCGATATTTCTAAGGAAATGACTAGATTCTTTAAAACCAAGACCCTTTATGTTCTTTACAAGCCATTCTCTTTTTTCATATCTGTCTTTTATAGAAAAAATTTTTTCTTTAATATCTTCTTTATGTTCTTGCGCAACAAAAATAAAATGAGCCCTAATATTCGGAAATCTGTGACCATGTTGCTTTAGAATCCTTGAAAGCTCTTTTTCTGTTCCTGTAAGAAAAACGTCTCCACACTTCTCTTGAATTTCAATTGCTCTTTTAGCATTAAAATTGGCAGTCATCAGACAGAAACAAAGTTCTTTAAAAATAGCATGATTGCTTTCCTTTTGAAAACTTAAAAATTTTTTCTTCTTCTTCTCTATGTCTTTTCCTAAAGTGGTTTTTTTTAAATTATTTATTTTAAAAATTAGTGGATTCATTGTCGTCCAAGATTTAGTGTTTTTAAGTGAGTTGGAAATCTATAATGATTTCCAAACACCGTGAAGATTACAAAGACATCTTGCACTTATCTTATAACCATCGCCTTTAAATTCAGCAACAGGTTCGTCTCCTGGATTCAATTTCTTTACATAGACTGAACCATCAATATTGACTTCAATCCATTTTATGTGGTGTTCTGCACTCATTGGATGTGGAATTTCTCCAACTCTTACAACAACACTGTCTCTTGTTTTTTCAATAATTGGAATGTGCTTCTCCTTTAACTGTTCATCGCTTGTGTCGTGATGAAGATCCATGTTTTGACCACAACAAACAAGTGTTCCCCCTCCAGCATCAATTACTTCTACAACATTTCCACATATTGAACATCTATATATTTCTCCTTTTTTTACCATATGTTATTACCCCCTTTAATAATTTTCATCCTGAACTTTAAAATAATTTGTTGAATGACCGCAAGATGGACACTCTTTTGGTGGTTCTTTTCCTTTGTGCATATATCCACATTTCATACACAACCACACAATTTCTACTTCTTTCTTGAAAAGTTTATCTTCATTTAAATTTTTTAATAATTTTTTGTATCTTTCTTCGTGATGTTTCTCTGCTATTGCTATTGCTCTTAATTTTCTTGCAATTTCAATAAACCCTTCTTTTTCAGCAACATCTGCAAACTCTGGATACATTTCTGTATATTCATGATTTTCTCCAGCAATTGCTGCTTCTAAATGGTCTTTAGTATTTCCATAAACTGTTGGAACATCTGCTTCAACTAATATTTCTTTTGTTATATTGTGTTTCTTTTTTAGTTCGTTTATTAAAACAAATAATTGCTTAGCGTGTTCTTTTTCTTGTTCTGCAGTTTCTGTAAAAATATCTGATATTTGTATTAAGTTTTCCTTTAAAGCAACCTTTGCATAAAAAGTATATCTGTTTCTTGCTTGACATTCTCCAACAAATGCCTTTGCTAAATTATCTATGGTTTTTATATCCATAATTTTACCCCCATTTATCAATTAGATGTAAATATATATAAAAGCATAAATATTAAATATATTGTTATATTATATTTATTGGAATAATATCTTAAAAATGGGAAAAATAATGACAGATAAAATTGTAAATGAAATTACGGATTTAAAATTAAGATCAGAAAACATCTATAAATCATTTATATACCCTTTACATAAACTTGGAAAATCACAAAGAGTTTATTTTTTAAAAAATCTAAAATTAGAAATCGATGAGCTATCTAGATCTGTTGGTTCTCTTCTAGGATATTCTTCAATACAATTTTCAAAAGAAATCGAATCAGAAAAAATAAAGAACTTTCAAGAAGTCTTTAGTGATCTTTCTGGAAAAATACAACAGCAAATTTTCTTTGAAGAACATTCTACTGAAATTGATAATGATTTAGTAAACATCAAGAAAGAAATATCTTTACCTGAAATTTATTTTAATATAGAACAAATTACAAAAAATCAAATTAATAATCTTATTTTATTCTTAGAGTCTGCAAAAAAACAAATTGAATATAAATACATAGATTTAGCTAATAAAAGAAAATCAGTAGAAGAACTTCTTGCCATACTTGATAAGAAAGAAAATTTAATCAAAGAATTAAATCAGAAAATAGATGATTTAAGATATTTAGATGCTAAAGAAAAATCGAAAGATTCCAGAATTGCAAATTTAGAAGAAGATTTAATAAAGAGTTATAAGGCTTCAGAACAAGATTTAACTATATTTAAATTACACGTCATACAAATAGAAAGAACTTTAGAAGATATAACTAGACAGACAAAACAACTTGTGTCTGATATTAATCATCTAGAAACGAAGATAATTGTTAAAGAACAAAATTCTTTAGAATTAATTAAAGAATTAAAAACTGAATTAATTACAAATAAATATTTATTAAATAAGAAGTGAAAACTATGAGTGAATTTGATCCTTTCTCTGGTGGAGGAAATTTTAATAATTACGAATCTAAGCCAAAAAGCAAACCAAATAATTTAAAACCACTTCTAATTAAAGGGATTATTATTTTTATAGCTCTTGCTGTTATTGGGATAGGAATATATTATTTATTTTTTAATACAGCAAATATTGATTTTATTGTAAACGACACCGAAGGAAAATCCATAAATTCTGCACAAATCAAAATAAAAAAAGAAGGAACAACAAAATTTACTACGATTGGAACAGAAGAAATTATAAAACTTAAAAAAAATACAAATTATGTTTATAATATAACTGCTCAAGATTTTTCATCAGAAACTAATCTAAAATTAACTCCAACTGCTGATGAGACAATAGAAACCACTTTAGAGAAAAATATTGCTCTTCAAATCAGTTCAATTACTTGCCCTTCAAAAGTTTTTTTGGGCCAAAAGGTTGTTTGTACTATAAATGTAGAAAATAAAAGTCCAAGTCAAGATTACAACACAGATTTTTTTGTTTTTTCAGGAGATGTTTCTAACTGGGCAGACTTTAAAGATAAATCTTATAAATTTGTTGATCAATATGGAGACGAAATTAGTACTGCAAGAAAAACAATACTTCCTTTAAGAAATGAAGTTTATTTAGTTAGTTTTAATATCCCAACAGATAAAAAATTAATTGGAAATAAAAAAATTAACATAAGAATAAAATATAAACTTGAAAAAAAAGAAGCAAGTTTTGAGGTTGCCGATTCCCCAACCGTTACATTTACTTCAGATATATCTAAAATAGAGAAAATGGTTAGTGGCGAAGAAAAGAAAGCCCCATATTGGGTTGATAATACCAGAAACAATAGCGAAATTACAGATTTAATTTTATCAATTGATGCAAATTATACGAGTGAATACGATTATAACCTTGATCTAACAAATGCAATTATAAGAGATAGCATTAATATTGGAGTAAATGCTAAAACAAAATATCCTGGGCAAATTACTCTTAAAATACCTGCAAATGCAAGAGCAGGACAAATCAATGGAAAATTAATATTAAACGGGACCGTTTTCCCAGAACCAAAAACAATTTCATTTACTATAAATATTGAAGAACCAGAAAATAAATTTTTATTATCTTTAAGTAAATCTGCTGAAGCTTTAGTTTATGATACAAATATCTCTCAAAGTAATGAAAAAATAATTACAATTAAAGTAGACAATCAAAATAATCTAAAAGTAAAATTACAAAATATTATTGTAGAAAACTTATCTACAAATAATTGTGAGAAATGGATTACTGTTCCAGAATTGTATAATAATTACGACATCCAACCAAAAGAAAAACCAGAAATTCCAATTATATTAAAGGCAAACTCTACAGAAATTTCGGAAATAATTGGAACAAAATTATGTGCATTAAAAGTTAATTATGTTAATCCATTCACTAATGAAGAAATTACAAAAATACTTAATTTAACAATAACGGTTGGTTGATTAAATGGATTATATTGATTGGATTATTTCAAGTTTTATTTTTTTGTTAATGGTTTCTTTAATTTTAATCTCAATATCTAGTGTGATTCCACTAAATACACAAGACGACTTATATTCTAAAAGTATTTTTTCAGGAGTAACTGAAACTGTGCCAATTTATAATTTTAAATTAGATTCTTTAGATTCTGAAATTTATCCTTATGTTATAGATGTTAATTCAGCAGCGGGTGTTGGTCAAAATTTATTTTTAATTGATAATAATAAATATTTTAGTGTTATTAAGAATACAAATCAATTTTTTGATTATAATTTTAATAATCCAACAGATGCAATGGGTATTCTTGTTTTAAAAGAAAATTTTAATGATTTTAATTATTTAGATTCTTTTACTCTTTTACCTGATACAAACATTAATGCCGGCATTTTAGAATTAAAAGAACCAACCATAATTACAACAAATTCTGAATTTTATGATTTTTTTGGTTTTGTATCTACAACTAATTCTATTATTGCTTATGTTAGTTACACAGATGTTAATAATAATTATTTTTGTAGATTTGGAGATTCAACAATAACAATTGGAAAAACAGAAAATGCAATTCAAACCATACTACAAACAACTAATTATTCAAAAACAAATGATTGGCACAGGGTTTATTTTGGATATACTAAAGATAATTTAATTATCTGTAATGTAGGAGAAACAGATAGTAATTATCAAGATGCAAATATAATTCCTAAAACAAATGTTGTTATTTCTACAATTTACAATAATACTTTAATTGATGATTTTTATATTTATTTAAATAATGATATATCTTCTGATTCTAATACCTCTACAGTTAATGGAAACTATTTTGATACAAATATTTCTGATAATCTTGCTACAGTTACTTTAACAGATGCTGGTTTTTCTGCGATATTGGATTTTAATTTTGATGAAAACTTAATAGTTCCAGATACAAACGGAATTACTTTAATAAAAACAGAAAGTGAAGATAATAAACTAGGAATATTTTCACAAAGTAAAGAATTTTGGATATTTAAAGATTCTGATGAAAATATAGAAATAACTTTTGATGAAAATACTGGACTCGATTTAGATATTTCTGAAATCGAAGACCTTTCTCTTTGGTTAGATGCATCTTCTTTAGAGTTAGAAGATGGAGCGTTAGTAAGCAGTTGGACAGATCTTAGTGGTAATGAAAATCACGCAACACAAGACAATGATGGAAATAAGCCTACTTTTAAAACTAATATCTTAAATGGAAAACCAGCAATAAGATTTGGGGGTAATAATTTTCTTAAAACTGAGGAGTTTAGCACACTTTCACAACCCAATAGTATTTTTTTAGTTTTTGCAGCTATTGAAAATACAGGATATGTTGTAATAGATGGAACAAATGATACAGAACGGATTGCCTTTGGATCCTCTGGCCCAACCGCAAATGATGTTACGATATTTGGAGGGGGAGTAGTTAATTCAAATGAAACACTTCCGCAAGATTGGGCCGTGTGGGGAGGAATATATAATACAACTGATTCTAAAATTATAAAAAATGGTTTAATTAAAAACACCGGAAATGTAGGCACTCAAGATTTAAATGGGGTTACTATTGGATGTAGATATAGTCTTACAAGGTTTATGGATGGAAATATTTCAGAAATCTTAATTTATAATTCTGCTCTTTCGGATTCTAATCGCTTACTTATAGAAAATTATCTATCTCAAAAATATGATCTCGATGTTGAAAATGGATTGGATTTGAATGGAACATCTGTTGAATTGATAAATCTTAATTCTCCTGATAAAAAAATACTATTAGAGTTTTTAGATAATGAAACTCTAAGCCCAGTTGATTGTAATTACTCATATAAAAATAAAAAATTAACAATTACTGGTTGCTCTTCGGATATCATTATTAAAATAAGATTTAGAAATAACGGAATAATACCAACAAACCAAAAAACAAAAATAACTAAAACAAAAGAAAAAATAATTACTAAAGATAAATTTTATTCCTTGTCTGGACAATCTTATTATTTAAAATTATATAATAAAATCTTAAGTTTAGAAAACACAACAAATAGACCAACAACTAAAATATATAAAAATACAACACAGTATCTTACAGAAAACGGATTCTTAGAGAATGTGTTTGTAGAAATTAAACCTTTTAATTAAATTATAATCCGAATGCAAATTTTGCAATTAAAATTAAAACAGCAACAGCTATTGCAAAACCTATAACCATTTCTGGGGTTAATGCTGGACCAGCATTACTTTCTTTAAATTTCATAATACCAATTGCTGAACTTGGCCCTTGAGTTGTATTTTTTGAATAGTTCATTTTCATATTTTTTCACAAATTTATACTATTTATATATTATTTATAAAACCAAAAGCATTTTATATTAATCTATTTTATATTCTATAGATAGATATGGACCAAAAACAATCAGAATACAAATGGCTTGTAAGATTAATCTTTCTTGTAGTTATTATTATTATATCTGTTTTTATTTTTATTTGGACTGGGACAATAAGATGTAGATCAATTCCTGGTGGCTGTGAAATCTATTGGGGAATAATGACTATAGTTACTGGAAGAAATCAACCAAGTGTATTAATTTTACACGACCCTACTGATGAAAAAGGACTGGGAAATCCTGAACTTTTAAGACAATTACTTGCGGATAAAAAAGGGCTTGCAATACACCCCTCTATTGCAGATATAAGATATCTAAACTCAGAACAATTAAAAGATGTAAGTTTAATTATTGTAGAAAAGGCAAGGAAAATATCTACTCTAAAACTACTAACTATTCAAAATTATGCAGCACAAGGAGGTAGAATTATATGGATTGGAGATGCTGGAATCAAACCCGACGATGATGATAAATTATATGTCGGCCCAGGGGTAACTGACACAAATAACGGATGGATTAGACTTACAGACGAAAACATAATTATTTATTTTAATAAATTTATTGGTGTTAATTATAGAAATAATTTTTGTGAAATAAGAGATTGCTCAAAGAAAACATTTTCTGGTAAATTAATTACTATATCCCAAGAACACCCTTTAACTTACGGTCTTAGAACAAACTTACCAATTTATGATAACTATGCGATAGTCAAATTAACAGAACCTAATCCTGTTCCATTAAAGATAGAATACGGCTCTAACTTATTTGATGAAAATAAAACTAGCTACGGGGATGTTTTTGATGCAATTGTTACTAGTAATTCTAATTTGGTAGCCTACTATGCAATCCCTCCAGAATATCTTGCAGAAGACAATGATGATGAAAAATACTATTCTGTAGTTTGGAATATGTTTGATGGGATGGTTAGGTAGCTATGACAAAATCTTTTGAAGTTTCTATTGCCATTATTTTATTATTGTCCTTTGTTTTTTTTGTCTTTGAAATTCGTACATTAGATTACAATAATATAGAAGCCCCAGAATATGTTAAAAATATAATTTTAAATAATGTAAAAGATACTCAATTTAGAGAACTTGTAAATAATAAAGATTCAGATAACATATATCAATTGCTATATAATGATATTGATCAAAAATACACTATAAAAGTTTGCGATTATATTCTAGATGATTGTGTAATTAAAGACATTGGAAATTACAAAAATAAATCTACAATATCATATTATTTTATTGATATCAATAAAACATTATATATATTATTTTATTAAAAGTGTGTAATTAAATGAAGAAAGGATTTACTTATATAATCACAGTTATGATATTAATTATATCTATAACTGGAATAATATTAATAAATAGACCAAATAAAACAATCACAAATCATAATGCCCAACAACTAATTAATAATTATCAAGAAGAGTTTTTAGTTTTTTCACTAAATGATGTCGCTGATGAAAATACAATTACCAGTTATAACACTAGTTTCTCAAATTATGTTAACTCTTATAACTATAATATTGAATTATGCAATATAATTGAATCAGAAGAATATATTTATTTCAGTAATTTTACGGGAAATGATTGTGATTTATATATTGACGAAGATGTTAACCAGACAATAAACGACAAAACTACAATTAGAATAGATAGATTTATAAACAATACGAATATATATTTATGTAACTGTAATTATCAAAGAGGTAAAAACAGTTATTATATAAATATTTATAATGAAGATATTAAAATAATATATGAAAATTAGGGGTAGAAAATATGGCTGATGTAACAACAATATTAAATAAAATAGAAGAAAAAAGTAATATAGTTATTGCAAAATTAGAACTTTTAAGATTTGCAGAAGATGATGCAAGCACAATAAAAAAAGCACTTGATGGAATAAAAAAGAAATTAGATGATGGAGAAATTAGTAAATTCTCATATGCAACAATGCTTGAAATGAATAAAAAAAGAGCAACAGAAAATACAGGCGTTAAAAAGAAAACCTGGGATGAAATTGCAGAAAATATTAATGATATCAGTGATGCATTAAATGAATTAAAAGATATCTATAATGCAAAAACTGACGCAGACGGTTCAGAAGAAATTAAAACTAAAAAGTTATAATTTCAATCTTAAATTTGTTTAAAAGATGAGTCATGAATTTACCAACCCAAGAAGAGGCTTCAAAGCTACTAGAAATAGTTCATAAACTTAAAGATATAGAAAATAGTAGATCTGAAGAAGAAAAAGAACTCATCTCTAAATTTTATGATAAAAAAATTACAGATAAAGAATTTCTTAAAATTTTAAAAGACAAGAAATTACTTTCTAATTCTAAGAAAAAAGACGAAGAATTTATTAAAGAACTAATTACATATAATGATGCTTTAATTAATTTTTCAAAAGAATTAGATATAAATTACAATTTAAAGATTTATTCTAAAAAAAGATCAGAACTAAATAAATTAATCAATAGTTTATTTTTAGCTAAACCAAAAATGGAAGTCAAAAGACCAGAGAAAAAGACTGTGCCAAAAGTTTCAGAAATACAACCAAAAATCCCTGAAACGCACCACAATATACTTGAAAATGCTTTTAAATTACTTACAAAAAATAAAAACAAATTTGAAGAACCAATTAAAATTTCAGAACAACCAGCGCCCGTTTTTGAAGAACCCAAAGAATTACTTCCTGAAAACTATCAAGTATTAATTCCTGGTTTTGCTTATGCTTTTGTTGAAGAAAAGGCCGGATCTAGAAGGTATATTGTTGCAGAACCAGAATTAACTTCTGAGGAAAACAAAATTCTAGAAAATACAAAACAAGAACTAATTAACAGAATTTCTTTAATTGATTTAAAAGATGAGTCACAATTAATAAAAACCGTTGAAAAAACATTTTCTAAAAATAAATTGGATTCCAATCAAAAATCAAAAATAATCTATTATGTTGTAAGACAAATTAAAGGATTAGATGCTATTGAACCATTAATGCACGATCCACTTATTGAAGATATTGAATGCGACGGTACAAATATACCAATATTTATTGTTCATAGAAAATATGGACATATAGAAACTAATGTTTTATTTAAAACAGAAAAAGAATTACAACAATTTGTAATAAAAATGGCACATTTAAGTAGAAGTTATGTCTCTTATGCAAGTCCATTACTTGATGCAATCTTGCCTGATGGTTCTCGTGTCAATGCAACATTAACAAGTAATGTTTCAACAAGAGGGCCTACATTTACTATCAGAAAATTCCCACAAAAGCCATTAACTGCTATTGATCTAATAACTAGTGGAACATTAACACCTACGCTTGTGGGTTACATTTGGACAGTAATGGAATTTCAAAAAACTGCATTAATTATTGGACCAACTGCTGGTGGTAAAACCACTTTATTAAATGTAATAACTTCTTTTATTCCACCAGGAAGAAGAGTTGTTTCTATCGAAGATACTAGAGAAATTAATCTTTTATTAGATAATTGGATACCACAAGTTACAAGACCTGGATTTGGGCCTCCAGATTCTAGTGGTAAGAAATACGGAGAAGTAACAATGTTAGACCTAATAAAAGAATCATTCAGACAAAGACCAGACTATCTGATATTAGGTGAAGTTCGTGGAGAAGAAATGTCTGTAATGTTTCAAGGTATGGCTTCTGGACACTGTTGTTTATCCACAGTTCACGCAAGAAGTGTTAACGATCTTGTAAACAGATTAATAACCCCACCAATCTCTCTTGAACCATCATTATTAACATCTTTAGATCTTGTAATTGTTACTGGTTTTTCTGGGGGAAGTGAAACAAAAAGAACAATTAAAGAATTAGATGAAATATTAGGTTTTAATGTTAAAGACAATAAGATTGAATTTAATGCAGTATACAGTGCAATAGATAAGAAGAAACCTGTAAAGAAAGAAGGAGATTTATTTACAACAGATCTTCCAATTACTTATAAAAGTGAAATATTAAAGAAGGTTGCAAAAGAATATAACATTAATATTAATACTATTTTAGAAGTTATTAACAAAAGAATTGCATTTATTGAAGAATTAACTAAAAACCCACCTAAAGACTATATTGAATTTAAACTTGCAATAAATAAATTTAAAAGTACAGAAGAAGAATTAAAAGAAGTTACCTAAATGGATCTCTTTTATTTAATAAATATTCTGGGTCTGTTGAATCTTCTTTTGATTTTTTGTTTTTTTTCTTGGGGGATGATAATTTTTTAAATAAAAATATTATTGCAATTAACAAAAATAATCCAACTACAACAAAAATTAAATAAGTATAATCTGTTGCTTGCTCTATTTCAATTACTCCTGCTTTACTTATCTTTTTTACTTGACTTTTTGCCAATGTTATTTTTGGTAATGCTTCTGTATATTTTCCCTTATTATATAATTCCAATATTTGATTATAATTTTGACTTAATTCTGTTATTGTTTTCTTATCTTTCCAATAATTTATATTATTCTCACTTAACATTGTATTAATTGCATTATTAAGATTATCTTTTAATTCTGAATCATAAGAATATAGGGCGGTTTTTGCTAAATAAAAATCCTGTCTTGCTTTTATTTTAGATGCAAATTGATCTATTGTACTATTTGGTCCTGTTCTTTCAAATTCGGATACAATTTCTTGATAAAATTGACTTGTACTAGACAAATATTCAGAAATTGTTGAAATTTCTGAAGATAGATTAGATGGTGCTTCAATATAGCTTAAAATTAATCGTTTTGTTGTTTCATCTAGTGTTTTATCTGCTACAACAACCTCAATTATGTTGTTTATAGAGTCTTTGTAATTAACAGATTCTGAAATTAGTTTATTATATCCAGAAAATGACGTTTTATACAACTGTAATATAGAATCCACTTTTTTACAATCTGCTGTATCTAAAAACACTGTTTGTTCTTTTTGTAATTTTACTAAATTTTTATAAAGAACATCTAATTGTGAAATTAAAGAATCAACCTTTGATTTAGTTTCTGTGGTTCTTTGATTTATTGTAGTTGAATAATTGGATTTGATAATTCCGTCATATTTTGCACTTTTTGATTTTAATATGGTATTTAGATTATCTATTCTATCTAATAATTGCTGAGAAAGATAATTATTTCCTGATTTTGTATTTATTTGTCTATAAAGTTGTGCTGTTCTTAGAACATTTTTAGTGTTTTCGTTTGTTTGGTATAATACATTACCATTATTTGATTCTACTGGAATAAAGAAATTTAATGCCCCTTTTCCATCTACAATTCCAATCATATAATATTCATTAGAATCGCATTTTACATAATAAAAAGAAGAATCAATGAATTCATTAGATTGCATATATTCTTTTGCAACATCTTGTGCATTATATAATGATATACCATTAACCATTGGTAAAATAAAAATAATAAATATAAATATAAATTTTAAATTTTTCATGATTATCCTTTCTCTTCAAATATTTTATTAAATATGGATACAAATAATGCATATACTAAAAATATAATACTTAGATAAGTATAAATAAAAGAAGACAAAAAAAGCATAAAGATTATAGCAAAGAAATTTTCAATTAAAATCATAATAGGTATGCTTTTTATTGTATCCATTACTTTAATTTTTACTTCTGTAGAATTAAGATTAGGATACAATTCTTCTATTTCTGAATTTGTTTTATTTTCTAGTGATTTATCATACAAATCATTTAAATATTCAGTAAATGCAATAGATTCTCGGTCTGTTTTTTTTTCTAGTGACTTAAATTGATTAGATGATTTTAGGTGCTCTAGGTTAGCTTTTGTACACTGCGCACTTATTGTATATGATGTACCAATCCAAGGTCCTAAATCATCTGCAACAAATAATCCTACCATTCCCGCTTCCATTTTTTCTGCATTTTCTTTTTGGTGTGGTAATATATAGAATGTGCCTGCTAAAAAAACAGCAATCAAGATAAACATTGTTAATTTTGATAATTGAGAACTTGATAGCTCATATAAATTTTTATATCCTTCTTGTGCTTTGTTTCTTACTAATACTGAAATAATTCCATGAGCAATAAAATAAAGCACTAAAAATATAATAAAAAATAAATTTGGCTTAAATAAAATCAAAGAAATTATTAAAACTAAAAATAAAGAAATGACTAGTAATTTTATACTTTCCATTATTTCTGAATTTATTGCCATAGATATTATGATTATTGAAGTTAATGGAAAGAAAATTAAAAACAATAGAAAATTCAAAGTAAATATGGAGTTAAAAACTGAAATCAAATCAAATACAATTAATGTATCCATTGTTAATTTAGATGAAATTAAAAAATAGATCCAAAAAAGTGTAGAAAAGACAATTAAAGATATCTTAATAATATTCTTTGTCTTAAATAATTCTTCACTCATAATATCTCATCAATTTCTACAAAATCAATTGCTTCTTTGTCATTAACAAAAAATGTTGTTTCTGCTTGGGAAACTAATGACCCTGGTTTGTCTATTAAAACCGGATATGCTGCAATTATTTGTGCTTTTAATAGCTCTCTTATTGCAACCTTTCTTTCAAAAGAAGACATTCCTTTTCCAATCCAGAATTCTGAAAATGCAAGACCATCAAAAGTTTTTATTTCTTCTAAAAGCTTTCTTGCATTTGGATTTCTTATTGGATATTCTTCTTCAAATTTAAAAATATAAACTTGATTTCCTTCTGTTACATAACCACTTCCGGTTGTTACAAATGGTTCTACTGCAAACCAAGAATCTATATCTTTAAAGTAAATATCTAGATTGTTTTTTACATTTGGAATAGACGGATAATTGTGTGTAGTATATCTTGTTATTGTGTGCCCTGTTAGATTTGAGACAGGTTTAAAGTTATAAGATATAATTTTATTCTCTATAATTTCTCCAAGTTTTGAAATTTTTGCAGTTTTTGGATTTTTAAAAAGATAGTCTTTTGCAGAAAGTAAAGCCTCAATACTTGCTTCTCTTAATTTCTCATTTTCTTTTTTAAAAACAAATGTTTGAGATGAGTCTGTGATATATCCTTCAATTGATACACCTACATCTACCTTTAAAACATCGCTTTCTTTAACAAGCACTTGCTCTTCAGGATTATAACTATTATGTGCTGCTTCTTGATTTATTGAGAGATTTACTGGCCAAGCAGGAACTCCTCCTGCTTCTCTGATAAATGTTTCAATCTTTGTTCCTATCTCTAAAAAACTTACACCTGGTTTAACTATTTTTTTTGCAAGCTTTTGTGCTTTATTATTAATTATTCCTGATTTTTTTAAAATTTCTATTTCTTCTGCTTCCATAACTCAATCATTTCTTTTTACTTATAAAAAACAAAACTAAGATTCCTGCAACTAAACCTAAAGCAATAGGCATATCAGGAACAGGAGTTTTTCTTTGCCCTTTTGAAACAGTTATCCATTTTTGCATCATGTTGTTTGAAGGGTTATTATCAGAATTTAATATAATTGCTCTAATTAAATGTGGAGAATTTGAGGCATTGCTATCTGTTACTATAATTGTGTGAACTTTTTTAAATGTAGAATTTGCATTAACGTCTATATCTTCTAGATTATCTTCTCTTATAATTGCTCCAGAAGGAGAATAAAAATAAACATTTAAATCTAAATCTTCTGTGTTTGTTGAATTGTTTACTAAATCAATTTCTATAGAAATATTTTTATCTTCATAAGCAACTTTAGGAATAACCAGGTCACTTATATAATAATCCTCTGCAGAAATAAAACCAAATATTAAAATTAAAAATATAGCCAATAATATTTTTTTTATGATTAATCACCTTATAATATTATATTTATAATAATATAATATATGTAAGGTTTATAAAAATAGCTAATTTAAAAGAAAAAGAAAAAAATCAGTTGAGTTTAGAATCATACTCTCCTGAATTAAATGCTTTTAGAGCTTCTGCTGGTGTCTTTCCATCAATATTAACACCAAGGGATCTACAAGTTCCCATAACTTCTCTAATTGCAGTTTTCATGTTTCTTGCATTTAACTGGTTATATTTTGCTTTTGTTATCTTTAAGATTTTATCAAAAGAAATATCTCCTGCGACGACAGACCCTGCTTTCCCTGATGCGGTCTTTAAATTTAATTCCTTTTTGATTAATGCGCTTGTTAATGGTGCACCGACTTCTATTGAAAAGCTTTTATCTGTGTTAACATGTACTTTAACTGGCACTTGCATGCCTTCTAAATCTTTTGTTTTATTATTTATTTCCTTAACAACATCAACCGTGTTAATCCCAAGTGGCCCTAAAGCTGGACCTAATGGTGGACCTGCGTTTGCTTTTCCTGCATCTACTAAAACTTTTATTGTTGACATATTTTTTTCACATCCTTTAGTTTAATAATTTAATATTTTCTGCTTTCATTGTTATTGGAACTTTAACTGTTGCATCAAATAATTCAATAACAACTTCTTCTTTTGCAACATTTACTCTTGTTACTTTTGCTCTTGAGCCTTTAAATGGACCAAGTATTATCTCAACAGTTTGTCCTGGTTTAATTGAGCTCATTAATGGTCTAGATTCTAATATCCCAGCAATCTCTTTAATGTTGATATTACCTGTAACAATTTGCCCTCCTTTAATGTGAGGAACATTGTGTATAAGTAACTCCACTGTCTTTTCAGAGTCTGCTTCAATTAAGATATATCCTTTAAGATCTGCCATCTCTACTAAAGAAAAAACAGGAAGTCCGTCTTCTTTTATCTTGTGATATAAAATATCTATAACAACCCTTTCTTGACCAACTGTTGTTCTAACTGTAAAAATCATATCGCACCACTTATTATATTCATTATAAGTCTTACAATAAAGCCAATTACTCCAATAACAACCATTCCAAGACCAACAACTTTTGCCATTGCCCAGAATTCTTTATTGCTTGGCTTTTTTGCAATCAATAATATTCTTTTTGAAGATTCAAAAAATTCTTTTAATTTATTTGCCATTTTTTATCATCATTTTACATACTATCTATATCTAAATCAAGATTTTGTTTTTTCTTACCAATATTATTTCCAACAATGTCACTTAAGTAAGAAATATCTGCTCCTGCAATTACAGCCATAACTTTTATGGTGTTTCTTGGAACATCATCATCAACCATAGCACCCCAGATAATGTGTGCATCAGGACTTATTCTTGATGCTACTGTTTCAACAATCAACTCTGCTTCTTTTAAAGTCATGTCTTGGCCACCTAAAACATTTACTAATGCTTTTGTGGCATTACCTATCTCAATATCAAGCAAAGGAGAAGTTAAAGCATTCTCTACTGCTTCAATTGCTCTTGAATCATTATTGTTCTTGTGTGTTGCACTTTCGCCAACACCAATCATTGCAAGACCACCATTTGTTAATATTGTTCTAAGATCCGCAAAATCAAGATTAATTATTCCTGCTTTTGTTACAAGTTCAATTATTCCTTTCACTGATTGAGTTAAAATCTTATCAACTTCTTGGAAAGCAATCTGTAATGGTAAATCTGGTGCAATTTCTAAAATCTTATCGTTTGGTATAATTATTAAAGTATCAACTTCTTTTTTTAATTTCTCTAAACCAGATAATGCATTTTCAATTCTTTGTTTTCCTTCAACAGCAAATGGTAAAGTTACAACACCAATACAAAGTGCTTTTTTTTCTTTAACAATCTTAGCCACTTCTGATATTGCTCCAGTTCCTGTTCCTCCACCAAGTCCACAAGTAACAAAGACCATGTCTGCATCTTTTAATACTGTTTTTATTTCTTCTTTTGATTCTTCTGCTGCAGCTCTACCAACTTCGGGGTTTGAACCTGCTCCTAATCCTCTTGTAGTTTTTTTACCGATTAGCATTTTTTTATCTGCTCTAATCTTTAATAGCGCTTGAGCATCTGTGTTCATTGCAATCATTACTGCGCCTTCGATTCCTGTTTGGTTCATCCGGTCAAGACTATTTCCACCAGAACCTCCAACACCAATAACATAAATGCTTGGTAATGATGCTCTTAAAAATTCCTCTAAGTCTTCATCGTCACTTCTTTGTACTTTCTCGCTATTTTTGTCTTGTGCAACTACTTTGCTGCTTGGTATTCCGCTCAAAACTATTCTCCCCCTTGTTGTCTTATCTTTATGCTCGCAAAAATTAATATTATATAAAAAAAGATATAATATTTATAGATAAGAAACCTTTAAATATAAATCTATTTTATGTTTTATAAGGACAAAGGGATAATTTATGGTAGATTTAGAAGTTTCAAGAGTGGCTAAAGACATTAAAGATATTAAGATACAAGGAGCAAGTAAGATTGAACTTGCTGCAATTAATGTTATTAAGGATTTTATAAATAGAAGTAATTTATCTGGAAATGATTTCTTGGGAGAACTTGTAATTAATATTAATCATTTAATTTCTCAAAGACCAAACGAGCCAAAGCTTAGAAATTCTTTGACTTATATCTGGCAGGTTGCTAATAAATATTCAGAGATTAAAGACAGAAATTATCTTGTAGACTATATTGACAATTATGAGAATAATATTAGTAAAGGAAACGAACAGATTTCTGAGTTTGCTTCTCAATTGATTACTAATGGCTCTATTATTCTTACTCATTGCCATTCTAATCTTGTAGAGCAGGCATTTAAGAAAGCTTACGACAGAGGAATTGACTTTGAGGTTTACTGTACAGAGACAAGACCTAGATTTCAAGGAAGAATTACTGCTAAGGCTTTGGCTGATTATGGAATCAAGACAACACAGATTGTTGATTCTGCAGTTTCTGGTTATCTTAAAAAGATTGATTTTTTCTTGACAGGAGCAGATGTTGTTTTTCAAGATGGTTCTATTATGAATAAAGTTGGAACACACACCATTAGTATTGCTGCTAAAAACTTTAAGACGCCTCATATTGTTTTAACATCAACACATTGTGTTGAAAGTGATGTTTTTGTTTCTTTAAACGAAAAGATAGAAGAAAGAGATATTGAAGAAATCTGGAAAGAAACAGACGGAAGACCAGAAAATTTAAAACTTAAAAATCCAAGTTTTGATATTGTTCCAAACGAATTAATTGACAAATTCATAACAGAAGAAGGAGTTTTCTCTCCTGAGACTTTAGCACTTTGGAATAGGAAAAAGAAATAAAAATTAAAAGAATTAATAATCTAACTATTGTTAATCATCTTACCAAATATGAATAATATTACTGCAACAATTAGAAACCAAAACCAATTGGAATTACCAACTAACGCAAGCATTCCTGCAATTAATACTGATACAGCGGCAGTTCCGTATCCAAATGCCCCAACATTCATGTTTTTCATTATTTCACCTCCGTTATAATTATTCTTCTTTTATTACTAATGAAATTACTGCAAAGACAAATGCTACTAACCCAATAACCACAACCAATACTGTAGAAAATATGTTATCAGGGAACAAAATAGTCAATAAAAAGAAAATTGCCTGTATTACTAAAATCCACCTTATACTGTCTTTATATTTTCTGCGGTTTTTTTGTTTCATATTAGTCTCCATTTACAATCAATAATCCATTGTTTCTAAATCTTGTTTTTTTGCTTTTTCAGCTTCTTCTTTTAGTTTTTTTACAGTGTCTTCAAATTCTTCTATTCTATAATATAATGTGTGGATATTAACTTTCATTTTTTCTTTTTCATCTGCTAATTTATAGAAAATACCTTTGTGATATCTCATATTTTTTAATCTTTCCTGACCTTCTTTTAATTGCTCTTTAAATCTCTTGATTTTATTTTCTGCTTCCATAATGTTTCTAGGCCAATATGATAATTCTTTTAAAACTTCAGAAATATGAAAATTATATTTCTTTTTTGTATCTTTTATTCCTTTTTCTACATCTTCTATTTTATCTAATATTTTTTTAAAACTGGATTTGGTAGCATATTCAGGGTATTTATCTAGATATTCTTGCATTGCATTTATTTTTACATCATCAATGTCTGTATCCTTAAATTTTGGTTTTATTATTACTTTTGTTTTATTGGTTGCTTTTTTAGATGTAACTAGCATTTCTTTCTCGAAATTTTTTTCATCTTTCAATAAATTAAATAAATTTGTGTATAATGCGTGCTTCTCGTCTTCATCTGCAATAATGTCTTTCTTTAATTTCTGTATAGCTGCAAGATTATCTTTTAATTTATGATTCATCATAAATAGCCAACTAACTTTTTTCTTTACATCTTCGTGTGCATAATTTAATGCATTTTGATATTCTTCTTTTATTGCCATTGCATCTTTTTTGCCGGTTATATCTACCATTTAATCACCCTCAATTTATTTAAAATAATCTTTTTCTTTTATATTTTTAGGTTTTATTTCTACTTCGAAATGTTTCAACATAACTTTTATTGCTTCTTGTTTGGTCTTTAAGTTATTCATTAATTTATAGACTTCTACAATCTTGTCTTCTTTTTCCGATAAATCTATTTGAATTTTAACCATATAATTCCCTATATTGCCATATATCTTTATAATACAAAGTATTTAAAAATACTACTTTTAATTAAAAACAGATAAATATTAAAAAACTTTTAAAAAAATTAAAAGAATTCACCAAGACCTTTTTGCTTGGTGTTTGTTATTAGTTCGTCTTTTGTTACTCCAATTTCTTCCATTATCGGAAGAAGGGCAGGGATTAATTGATTATTTATATAATATTCACTATCATAATCCTTCTCTTTAACAAACTCAGCAATTTGTGATTTTTCTGAAATTGTTTTTCCTGCCTTTTCTGTTACAATGTATTCAACAAGATCTCCAACCTTAAATTTCTTGCCTTTGTCTTTTGCATTTTTTACAGCAGACATTGCAGGATTTAAAGTCTTATAACTTTCAAGAGATTTATGAACAAATGTCTGAATAATTAATTTAGAGTTCGGTATTTCTTTTTTTTGTAAATCAGAAATAACTAATTGAAGAAACTTAAGTGCTTTCTTTGGGTCTTTTTCTTTTAGAATAATTTTTAAGATTTCTTTTTGCGTCTCTTTAACAAGAGGACACCAATCATGTCTTACATATTCAAAGCCTTTGATCTTAAGGTTTCCATTATAATCCAAAAGAGCATATTTCTTTTTTGCTGCTCTGTCTTTATCTCTTGATTGTACAAATATTCCAGATTGATAAATGTCTTCTAGTTCTAGAGTCATTGCCTTTGGAAGAGATGCATTTAAATTTTTCAGATCTTCTTTTAATTTCTCAATATTTCTAAACTCTATAAAACAAGAATCTGTGTCTCCATAAACAACCCTATATCCTAGATTTTCAAGATCTTTAATAGTTTCTTGAATCTTTGAGCGCACTAAAGAATACATAATTTCTAAAGTAGGTCTAGAATACCATCTTGCTCCTGCAAAACCCATATACCCGTAGGTTGATGCTAAAAATATCTTTAAAGCATACTGTTTAGCATACATTTCTCTATATTCTGTGCTTTCTTTTGGTAATGTCTTTGCTTCTTCTTTGTATTTTGATCTTAAAGCTAACAGTTCTTCAAGAAGAGTTGGGACAAAGCCTTTTTTCTTACAGGTGTAATGACTTCCAAGAACAACAAATGGCTCTTCTTTACAGCAGGGACAATCAACAGTTTCTGGACTTAGATTATAAGAGATAATCAAAGATATATGATAACTTCTAAAATCAAGAACTGCTAAGTTTTGATGCAAGCCAGAAATTGGAGCTTTAACAAAAGCACCACTAAATGAAAATTTTTGTCTTTCTCCTATTGTTTCTTGTGTTGGTTTGTTTGGTATTATCTTTTTGTTATTAAAATAATATTTTGTAAATAATCTTTCAACCATAACTCCTGCTGAAGAAAAAATCAAATCAGAAACTGGATAGTTAATAAATTCTGATATTTCAAAAACAATTTGATTATAGTTTTCTGCAAGTTCTTGAGTTGCATAGACATCATCAAGATTATATTCTATAATTTTAGCGTAATCTCCTGAAAGATAAGCCTCTCGCATATCTAGAGGGGGAAGAGAAAGTTTTTTCTTTCCTGTGAGTTTTGAATATAAGGTATTAAGATCCAGTTTTGGATAGTTAAAAACTTGAAGATATCTTAATAATTTCATAATCGCATAAACATCAATATGAACTATTCCTTCAAGATTTACTCTTTTGTTTTTTCCTTTTGGATAAATTAGATGACTATTACCAAAAGTGAATTCTTTTCCTGTAATAAAGTTGTAGGCTTTTTTAAGATAATCAAAGTCAAAAATTCCATTATAGGTATAAACTACATCTGGTTCTTTTTCCTTAATAAACTCCATAAAGCTTTCAATCATTTCTCTTTCGGATTTGAAAAGATGTACATTTGAAAACTTTGTAATTAACTCTCCTTGTTTTTCAGTTAGGTTTACTTCTTCTCCTGCTAAGAAGAAAACAGCACTTGTTTTATCTGAATCAAAATAACTTATAGAGATGATTGGATCTTTTCCTGGTTCTGGAAACTTTAAGGTTTTAGAAACTAATACTTCTATATCAAAAGCACAATATTTAATTTTCGGTTTTTCTTTTGTTGTTGGTTTAATATCAATTATCTTTTGATTCTCAATTGTACATTCTACTTCACAAAAATTACTTAAGTTTTTGTCTAAGAAAAATCTAGAAACAAAAGGGATATCATACTCATAAAGCTTATAGTTTTTTCCTGGTAAAAAATCAGAAGTCAACAATTCATTTCTAGTTTTAACAAGGTCTTCAACTGTATTAAAAATCAATTTATTTATTTTTTCTTTTTTTTCTATATCTTTAATATTCAATCTTGTAATTTCTTCATTTGTTAAAGACTCTTGAGAAAAAAGATAAAAATAAGGATAAAAATCTACAGGATAGATTTCTTTCTTTTCTGTTTTTAGAACAACAAAAAGTTGATTGTCTTTATAGAAAGAATCTAGAAAGATTGCATTTTTTGAAATTTTGCAATCTTTTTTTTCTTCTTGTTTTTTAAAGATTTTAAACATATTTTATAACTTTATAAAAAAATAGAATTAAGTAAAATTGCAATAACAAATATTAATATCATTAAAACTATTTTACCTATTGGATTTTTTATATCAAATACAATTTCAGTAAATTCATAGAACATAATTATACAATACACTATGAAAAATAATGAAATTAAGGATAATAGAATTATACCAATAATATTAAATACAGTAAGTGTTGGAAACAATGTTGTGCTATTTATTAATGCAGGATTTTGAAAAACGGCTTGTATTACAGGTATAAAAGAATTTAAGAAAACCAAGAAAATTACTGCCGTAATTATAGAAAATATTATTGTAGGAATTCTAAAAGATGCTAAAGAAGACAAAACTTTTTGAAAAGCATGCTTTGGTAATTTTTTTGCACCTCTTATAAAATACATTATTAAAAATAATAAAACTCCTAGAACAAACCAGTTAATTAATATAGACGAAAAAATCTCATATACAGAAACTGTTCCAAGATTTGGCATTTTAATAATTAAATAAAATAAAATATTTATTACAAAAGAAATCAGAACAACAATTAAACTTTCAGTTAAACTAACCTTTTCATAAAAATGATCAATTAAAGCCTTTGGCCCTCTTTTTGCTTTATATACTTCATTTAACATTAATAATCACCTATTTTCAATAATATATTTTAGACAAAAGAATATATAAATGTTATGAATTGCTCTCAAATGCATTTAAATATTTTTATTATATTATATTTTATTAATGGCAACTAAAAAACAGGTTTTTTCTAAACCTTTTAATCTTGTTTATGAGAATAATTATCCTGATTTATTAGTTGGTCCTGGTTTTTTTAATAACCCTGGTAATGCAAAAGACTCTAGTCCAGATAAATGGATTAAACAAGACCCTAAAAAAATAGAACAAGAAAGAGCAAAGCAAGTTTTTTCTTTTAAAAGTTTTAAAAAAACTGATGCTTCCAAATTTGATAAATCTCTTTTTGAAGTTCAATTATTAGCACAAACCGAAAACACCTCTGAACTTGAGATTAATATTAATCAAAAACCAAAACTTGTTAAAGAAAACTATAGTGGAATAAATAACTTCTCTTATGAGTTTGAAGAACTTAAAGTTGTTGACAATATTAAGATTCCAACAATAATTGATAAAACTGTTAATGATGGCGACTTAAAAGCAAAAGAAGGAATAATAAATATCTATAATAAACTTGATGATGTTTATAAGGTTGAACAAGTATTATCTCTTGGACTTCTTGGAAGAACAAAAAATAGAGTACTTGTTCCAACAAGGTGGGCAATTACTTCAACTGACGATATTATTTCTAAGGATTTGATTGAGAACACTCTTGTTGATTATCCAACGATAGACAAATATCTTGTATTTTCTTTTAGTTTTTATCAGAATATCTTTTATGTTCTGTTTATTCCAAGAATCTGGGGTTTTGAACAAATTGAAATACAAGGCGAAAACATCTGTGAAGATTTTGAGATTAATGGACCAAGAAAAACCTATGCATCTTCAGTTACTGGTGGTTACTATGCTGCAAGAATTGAAGTTGCTAAATATCTTTCAAGAAAGAAAAGACAAGCATCAGTAATTGTTTTTAGAGATATTTCTCCAGAATATAAATCAAAAGGAGTTTGGGTAATTAGAGAAACGGTTAGAGAAGCACTAACAAAAGAGCCTTTTGCTTTTGATACACTTGAAGATGCAAAAACATTTATTAATCAAAGAATAAGAAACGGAAGTGATTATTGGTTAAAGCAATCAAAACTATATTCTGAAATAAAATGCCAAAAAAGACTTTTTGATTTTTTATAAAAATATAATAAATCCTGCTACACAAAATAAAACTTCTACAAGAAGAATACCTGTTGTTACTTGCTTTTCTGTAAAGCGTTTTTTCCAAAGGGTTGGTAGATACATCATTATGTGTGTCCAAGAATAGATGTGCTTGTATGGTGCTTTTAATGTGCCGTCTTCTTGAAGATTTCCAAGACTTCTTACTTTTAGTTTTCCTCTAACTTTTAGAAGAATCTCTATTGCCCAAGGAATAAAAATAAAAAGCGCAAAGCTTTCAATGTTACCTACAATTGCAATTGTTGCAAAGGTTGCACCGAAAAGATATGTTAAAGAGTCTCCTGGAAGCATCTTAGCAGGACACCAATTGTTCATTAGATAAGGTAAAACTGCACCTAGTGCTAAAAACGAAATAACGGCGGCTTCAGTTCTTCCATTAATTAAAGAATAAACCCCAAGAGAAAGAGTTACAATTGCCATTAAGCCTCCTTCTAAACCATTTGTTCCAGCAAGCATATTTGTAGAATTTGTTATAACAACAAATAATATTGGAACAATTAGTAAAGGATACCAAAAACCAAAATTAATTGTACCTATTATTGGAAGAGCCATTGTAAAGTCTCCAGCCATTATAGCAATCAGAGGTATTGCTGCTAATATTGTCAATAACGGCTTTAACCATTGAGGAAGACCAACTCTAATTTCTAAATCTCCATAAATGTTTTTTACAGGTTCTTTACTTACATTTAAATCATCAAAAAAACCAACTAATGTTGCTAAAAGAATGGCAAGAACTGAAGAAATAATTATGGTGTTATCTACCTTAAAATAAAAACTTGATAACAAAACAAAAAACATAGAAGCAATAAAAAAACCAAAAAAAACAGGAATTCCGGCTGATTGTGGAAGAACTGGTTTTTGCTTTTTCTGTTGATCTACAGCAATTATTCCTCTTGTAACAAAAAATTTTTTAAATTGAGTTAAAGTAAAAAAAGAAATTAGAAAAGCAAGAACGAAACTAAAAAATAACAAATAAATCATTTAGTTTCCCTCTAATAATTCTTTATTAACTTTGTAAACTCTAACTTTTCCAAAAGATTGTGCTTTTGTAACAATTGGCTCTAATGTTTTATCATCAAAAATCATTCTTGCAAAAATGGTTTTGTTTACTGCTGCATTTAATAAATAAATTTTAGAATTGTCTTTTTCTCTGTACATGTATATTGGAACATTCTCCATTACTTGATCTGGGGCTGTGTGATATTCTGTTTTTATTTTGTTTATTTCTACTTCCGATATTGCTTGATTTCCACAAATGTAATTAACTGTTCCAGATATCGCTTTTTCTTGCTTATAACAATCAACAACAACACCAAGATATCTTGTTATTTTTGGATCACTAAAATTTGTTGTCCAATAACCATAGATTGCAAAAGAGGACATTCTTTGAAGGTAGTCTGATTCTACCATTATGTAATCTGTATCATATTTCTTTAATATTTCTTTTGTATTGTTAATATCTTCAGAAATCATAAACTTTCCAAAATCACTTGTTGCTTCTCCACTTGAGTTTGTGTTATCTGTACTTACTTTTCTTTCTGAGAAATATGCAATCCAGTGTCCATAATCCCACCAGTTTAATATTTTTGCATCTGTTGGTGTATTATCATAAACCCAAAACATTGCATTTTGCCAATCTTTTTCTTGAGAGACCGGTGGTTGCTTACTTAGAACAAAAAAAGATCCGGCTGCAATTGCTCCAATCAAAAAGATTCCAGCAATTATTGTAAATGCTCTTTTATAATTTATTGATTTACTATCAATCCATTCTGTTGTTAAAAAGAACAAAAAACCAAATCCGGCTGCAATTGGAAGACCAAGAGTGTAAGTAAACTTTAACTTTGTCCAAGCCATAAATCCAGTAATTAATATCCAAAAGAAAATAATTAAAACAAAATAATCAATTTTTTGATTATGTTCTTGTTCTTCTTTTTCTTTGTTTTTGTATTTCCCAAATAACAGATATAATGGAATAATAAACAATGCTAAAAAAGGAATAACAACTAAAAGACTATACTTCTCATAGAAGAATTGCTTACCGGTATTTTCTTCACCAACAGTTGCCCCAACAACATCTGCTTCTTCGACAACAGTTTTATTTATTCTTCCAACATTTGTTTCTGAAACTGGAAGATAATTTGTAACATACTCTGATGTTCTTTTTAACCAGCCTGTTCCACTATGTGCTGTTGTTATAATCGTAAATAATAAGAAACAAGTTAAGAAAACTTTTGAAAAAGCAAGTATTTCTTTTTTATTTATGTTTTTGATTAACATGTAAACAATCATTGTGCCAAAATAAGCTAATAGCACTAAAGGAATTAATAAAAACATATCCCAAGTTATTGCCATTAAATAAAAGAAAAGCGCTCCAATTATAGAATATATTAACCAATTCTTTAATTTGTGTCTATTCTGTATTGCTGTTACCAAAAATATGAAACCTAGAACTAACCACAAGAAACCTAAAGCATCTTCTTCGAAGAATCCGCCCATTGTTCTATAAACAAAAGCAGGAACAGTTGCAGCCATTACTCCCATTGCAACGCCTGTTCTAGTATTATACATTTTCTTTCCTAAGAAAAACATAGCTACTGAAATTAATGCTCCAAAGATTGCAGGAAGCCATCTTGCATATTCCATTAATAGCCATTTATCGTAAGCTGCTCCAAATGTGGTGATTTTATAGATTGCAGCAGTAAAGAACCACAAAAATGAAAATTTAGATTTATATGTTTGAATAGATTCTGATTGTAAATAGAAACCTAATGGATCACTTGTTGGAAGATTTCCTTGTACAACATATCCTGTTGCTCTAAGATGCCAATAAGGGTCAAATTCAAACATGTATTCATATCTTAAAATATGTGCTCTAATTCCAAGACCTAAAATAAAAATCAATGAGATTATTAAAATGATTACCCAATGTTTAGAAAAAAAGTTCTTTATTTTGTTCATAGTTATTTCTCTTAAATATATTATATTATATAATAAAGAAACATTATGTTTTTAAAAGAAATATATTTATGTAAAAAATTTAATAATTTTTTAAAAAATAGAAAATCACTAAAATGTTAGCAACTAACTTGCCGCTCCAAGAAAGAACTTAGGGCAAACAATATCGGAGACAAACTTAACTTCTGGGTTCGGAAAGGGTCCAGGTGTTTCTCTATCCCTATGGTCGCTAACAAATAATATATGTTTGAAAAGGTTTATAAATGGTTTGTTTTACTATTTTTCCTTAGCTCCTGCTAAAACCTTCTTTAATTTATTTAATCCTTTAACTATGTCTTCTTCTGACTTTGCGCCCGCACAAATTAATTTTCCATTCTTGAAAAGTAACATTGTTAGCTTTGGATTAAAGATTCTTACAATTGCACCAGGAAATTGTTCTGGTTCATATTCAATATTATCTAAAGTAACTGCTGCATTAAAAAGATCAATTTGTTTATTTAAGTTAGACGTTGCAACAAGGTTAACAATCTTATAGCTTACTCTGTCCTTTATTGTAACATTCTTTTGAACTTCGCTAATTATCTTTGAAGCTTTCTTTATTGCAGTCTTTATGTCTTTTTCACTTGATGCTCCGGAAATTATAATGTTTCCATTCTTGAAAAGAAGTAAAGAAACTCTTGGTTCATCCATTTTTAAAATTGCACCAGGAAATTGCTCTGGTTCATATTCAACTTCAGGTATTGCTGTTGCAAGATTATAAAGATCTAAGCCTGTACCAAGAGAACTAGATGCCACTAAATTAACAATTTTATATTCCATTTATTTTTCACCATTTTTTTATAAAAAGCAAATATTTATATATAATATTTATATATAAAAGCATTTATAAAGCAATTTTTTGTAATTTTTTCTTAACCTTTTTTCTTTTGAAAGTTTAGTTTTCTACGTTTTATGTGGCAAAAGGTTAGGCTTTTATTTCGTAAATCAACACCATATAAAAACTTTATGGCTCAATAATTATATATCATTTTAAAAAAAATAAAAAGGATAAGTGAAATAAATGGCAAACAAAAAAGCAAAAGGAAAGAGATCTTTAACAAGATCAAGATATAGAAGAAATGTAAGAGCAAAGACAACAGTCAATGAATTAATAAAACCAATTAAGGTTGATGATGTTGTTCAAGTTAATGCAAACAGTTCTGTACATAATGGATTACCACACAGAAGAATGGATGGTATAACTGGAAAAGTTATTGGCTTTCAAGGAGATTGTCCTATTGTTCAATTAAAAACAGGAAATAAAACAAAGAAAGTAATAACACACAGAGTTCACTTAAAGTTATTAAAGCAAATAGCAAAAGGTGAAAAGAATGATAAATAATCCTAATTATATTGATGACTTAAGCCTTGCAGAAGTTAAAAAAATCTTAACTGAAAAAGGGAAAGACAAAGAGCTTAATTATGAACAAAAGCTTGCTTTAGAGCACGCTAAGCTTTTTGCTAAATTAACCCCATTAAAGGCAGAAAAATTAAAAAAGGAATTAATGGAATTGGATTTAAGTAGTGAGGTTGCTGTTAAAATTGTTGATATTTTGCCTAATGCAGTTGAATTAGATTTAATTGCTGAAAAAAATAAAACAATAACAGAAGAAAATAAAGAAAAAATTTTGGAACTTGTTTCAAAATACAAGAAAGATGAAGAATGATAGAGATTAAAAAAGAAGCAATTGTGCTTGACAAGGCCACAAGAGAAGTGCAGTTTAAACAAACACCTGTTATTCAATGTATAGGGGTAACTAATTTCTCATTACTTGAGATATATAGTGATGAGTCTCCTAAATTGCAAGAAACAATAAGCACAGATGAAAAAGTTGTAAAAAGAATAACCTTTGATAAACTTACAACCATTGCTAAAAAAGAACTTGAAAAAGCAGTTGAGACAATTGTTCTTAATAATCAAGATAGATTTGTTACTTTCTTTAATAATGCTAGACCAATTAATGCTAGAAGACATCAGCTTGATCTTCTTCCAATGATTGGAAAGAAACACAGAATGGCATTAATGGAATATCTTGAAAAGAATGGGTCAATTAAAGAACTTAATGATCTTAAGAAAATTGAATTGTTCCCAGATCCAATAAAAGTAATTGTTAATAGGGTATTAACAGAAATTGAAAATAATGAAGAAGAAAAATATTTCTTGTTTACTGTTCCAATTATAAAAAAATTCTAATTTTGAGAGCTAATGATTAAAGACCTATACACCCTAATGCTAAAATATAATTTTAAACCAAGTCATAAGCTTGATCAAAATTTTATTATTGACGATAATACAATTCTACGAGTTGTTAAAGAACTTGAATTGAAAAAAACAGATGTTGTTCTTGAAGTTGGACCAGGTACTGGTTTTCTTACTAAAAAACTTTTAGAAGACTGTAAGCAAGTTATTGCAATAGAAAAAGACAAAAAAATGATTTATATTTTAGAACAAGAATTTGCAACAGAAATAAAAAATAAAAAACTTATTTTGATTACTTCTGATTTTTTAACAATTGATTTAAGTAAATACAATTATACAAAACTTGCAACATTTCTACCATATTCAATTTCACAGGAATTTATTGAAAAAATTCTTGGAGAAAAAAAATTAATGGTTGGAGTTGTTCAAAAAGAATTTGCAGAAAAGCTTGTTTCTTTTCCAGGGTTTATTAACTATAATGCAGTTTCTGCACTTTCTCAAAGCTATTTCGAAGTAACAACAGTTAAAAACATAAGTAAAAAATGCTTCTTTCCTGTTCCATCTTGTGAGTCTGCAATTATTAAATTAAAACCAAACAAAAAAGAGATGGATGAGAGATATAATTTGTTTGTAAAAAATTTATTTAGATATCCAAATAAAGACATTAGTAATGCTTTAAACCTTGTTTCTAGAGATCAAAAGAATAGAGAAATTTCAGAAAATTCAAAAAATCTAAAATCAGAAATACTTGACAAAAAAGTAAGACAAATAGAAATTAAAGAACTTGAAAAAATCTATTCTGTTGTTTATTCTATTGTATAAAATGTTTCTGGACTACTTTGATTATTATATTCTGTTTCTATCCAATCTTCTGACAAATTTGTGTTTGAGACTCTTACATCATCAAATATACCTGAATGATAAACTGTTGCATAACCTGAACTTGCACCAGCACACGCACCAATCCAAAATTGTTGTGAATTCATAGAAAGATTAGCATTTAAACTTCCTTCATAAATATTATCTACATATAATTTTATTGAAGAACCATCATAAATTGCAACAATATAATGCCAAGCGTTATCATTAATTTTCTTGGTTGTAGATAAATAAGTTAGATCTGTTCCGCTAAGAAGTCCAGATAACATTCCGATATAGCCGTTGTTTGAGATTATTGCAAAATCATTAGATCCTGTTCCTGATGTTGTTTGACCAAATAATGTAGGACGTTGCCAATAGGTTGTACTTGATTTACTTTCTGTTGTTTTTACCCATAAAGACATCGTAAATCTATTTATTCCAGATGTTGTTACCGATGGAATTGAAATATAATTATTAGTTCCATTAATTGTGGCCGCACCATCTATTGTGCCCGTTCCAATCTGTGGTGCTGAAGAAGATAAAGATCCGTTGTTTAAAAATTGAGTTGAATCTTGAACATTTAATGTCCCTGAACTATTTTTTAAATGCCAAATCCCTTTATAATTGCTATTCCATACATTTGCATCATTAGATTCAGAAATACCTGTTCCTCCAAAATGCATATATATTTCCGTGTCTGTTGTTGATGATAATTCTGGAATTTTTACCCACGCCACAAGTTCTCCTGTTTCTGAATTATAACTTTCAATCTCTCTTTTTAATTTTATTCTATCAGATGAAACAAAATAAATATCTGATGTATCACTTTGGGCATATGAAAGTAAATCAGAATCTGTAACTTTAATTAAAACAGGGAAATTAGATAAAGTTGCTGCAACTTTTGTGTGATCAAACAATATAGCTTTACTATATCCATCGCCTATATTTACTATTATATTGTCTGTTTTTGTTTCTAATTGATCTGTAACTGTAAAAGTAATTATATGCGATCCTAAACTTAAATCTACATTAATTTCTTCACAATCAACTCCCAAATTGCCATCAATATCTGAATTCCATAAACAACTATATTCTCCATTATTATTTAATACTGTACTGGTTAATTTTAAATTTTGATAATATTGGAAAGAATCAGTAATTGGGCTAGTTATTTCTGGCTTTAATCCAATTGTATAAAATGTTTCTGGACTACTTTGATTGTTATATTCTGTTTCTATCCAATCTTCTGAACGATTTATATTTGATACTCTTACATCATCAAATATACCTGAATGATAAACTGTTGCATAACCGGAACTTGCACCTGCACATGCACCAATCCAAAATGATTCTGAATTCATTGATGAATTTGAATTTAAACTTCCTTCATAAATATTATCTACATATAACTTTATTGAAGAACCATCATAAATTGCAACTACATAATGCCAAGAATTATCATTTATTCGTGTATTAGAAGACAAATAATTTAAATCTGAACTATAAAGTCCAGAAAGCATTCCAATGTAACCATTATTTGTTATTATTGCAAAATCATTTGTGCCTAATCCGTCTGTTGTTTGACCAAATAATGTAGGGCGTTGCCAATAGGTTGTACTTGATTTACTTTCTGTTGTTTTTACCCATAAAGACATCGTAAATCTATTTATTCCAGATGTTGCTACCGATGGAATTGAAATATAATTATTAGTTCCATTAATTGTGGCCGCACCATCCATTATGCCTGTTCCAATCTGTGGTGCTGAAGAGGATAAAGAACCGTGATTTACAAATTGAGTTGAATCTTGAGTATTTAATATCCCTGAACTATTTCTTAAATGCCAAACACCCGTATAGTTATTATCCCAAACTGTTAAATCATTCGGATCATTTACATCTGGATTTCCAAAATGCATATATATTTGTGTGTCTGTTGTTGAAGATAATTCTGGAACATTTACCCATGCGACCAATTTTCCTGTCTCGGAATTATAACTTTCTATTTCTCTTTTTAATTTCGTTCCTTCTGAAGATAAAAAATAAATATCGGAAGCATCATTTTGTGCAAATTCAAGTAAATCAGAATCTGTAACTTTAATTAAAACAGGGAAATTAGAAAGATTTGCTGCAACTTTTGTGTGATCAAATAATATGGCTTTATTATATTCTTCAATCACAGTTATATAAATTTGACTTGTTTGTGTTTCTAAATCATCAGTTACTTCAAATGTTATTGTGTGCTCACCAACATTTAAATCACTTATATCTAATTCGCAATCGTTTCCAAAAATTCCGTCGATATTAGATTCCCAAGAACAACTATAATTTCCGTAATTATAATCTATAGAACCAATAAAAGAAATATTAAATCCCTTACTTGTTGTTATTTCTGATTCAGGAGATAATATTGATACCGCAAGATGTTGTTTAACAAGCACACTTAGGTTATAAGTTTCTGTTTCTGTTCCGTAATTAACAGTAAGTGTTATTTCGTGAGAACCAATATTTAAATCAGAGATATTAAAATCACAAGCGTCTCCGATATTTCCATTAATATCTGATTCCCAAGAACAACTGATTTCTTGCCCATTAGAAAATTTAAAATTTATATCCTCTTCTAAGAAAAACACAGAGTTGTCAGCAGGTAAAATTATTATTTCTGTTTCGACAATATTTCCTGCATTAAAATAATTTATATTCCTTAATAATATGAATTTATTGTCTGCTGTTTCTAATTGAATATCTATTCGATTATCTGATATGTTTAGGGTTTCAAAATCAGTTAAATCTAAAATATTTAATCCTTCTTTTAATAGATATTCGGTATTTAGAGTTATTGTTTGCGTTTCTGAATTTTTTTCTAATATTTTATATTTTATTATTCTTATATTATTAAAATTTGAATTGTCAGGAGGATAGAAATTAAATTGTAATACCCCATTATTAAAATTTTTAGTAGATATAAAAAAACTAGCATCAGAAGATTTTAATTCTCCAAAATCATTAGCTTTATCTAAACTTTTATTTGTTGTGTCTTTTCCAAAAGACATAATCAAGGTTACAATTATAACTGCAACTACAATTAATAATATACTTGAAATTAATGGCTCTAATGCTTTTCGTTTAGTCATAATTTCTCAATTAAAAATATTTGTGATATTTAAAAATAAAAAAGAAATGAACTAATTCATTTCTTCTAATATTATTTTTTCAACCTTTACTGTTTCTTCTAAAATAGATTTTGAAAGATCTGTTGCAATCTTTAGTTTTTCTTTACTGTTTGCATATATTGTAAAGATTACTTCTCCTTCTTTAATTTTATCTCCTGCTTCTTTTGCTAAGATTAATCCCGCAAATGAATCACTTGGAGCACCAGAGGTTCTTGCAATCTTTGTTAAATTAGAAACATTTAGGCCTACAATTTTTCCAGAATCGACTGCTTTAATTTCTTCTTTAAATTCAGCAAATGGAATTTTATCTGATTCAAATATTCTTCCATTTTGTGCTTTTAAAATTTCTTTAAATTTAGTTAAAGCTTTTCCTGATTGTAGTGTTTCTTTTGCTAAATCGTAACCTTTGCCCTCTTCAGTTCTTCCTACAAGCTCTAAAAGACTTCCTGATATCTCGCAGGCTTTTTCTGCTAGCCCATCAAAATATTTTCCTTCTAATACTTCTAAAGCCCCTCTTGCCTCAAGAGCAGCACCAAAGTATTTTCCACAAGGTAATGCCCCATTTGTTAAAACAACTTTTGTTTTAATTCCAATATCTTTACTAATTTTTATAAATTTACTTGCCCATCTTTCTCCATCTTCTTTGTTGTGTACTTTAACTGTTGGGCCAACAGGAATATCAATTATTAAGTGAGATGCAGAAACGCTTTTTTTCTTAGAAAGAACAGAAGCAATTACTAGGCCTTCTGGGTCTAACCCTAAACCGTGTCTAATCTTAATCATCTTGTCATCAGCTGGGCAAAGATCAACTTTTCCATTCCAAGCAACCATTCCTCCGTGTTCCTGAACCATTTTCTTAATGTCTTTTACATCAAAAGAAACATCAGCTAATACTTCCATACAATCTGCTGTTCCTGCTGCTGAACTTATTGAACGAGAAGCGGTCTTTGGCATATAATACCCTAGAGATGCTATTATTGGAGTAACAATCATTGATACTCTTCCATTTATTCCACCAATGGAGTGTTTATCAAGAATCTCTGCTCTATTAAAATCAATAATGTTTCCTGTTTGTGTCATTGCCTTACATACACTTGTAGTTTCATCTAGATTAAGGCCATTAATTGTTACTGCTGTCAAAAATGCAGAAATATCAATGTCTGATAATCTATTATCAACAATGTCATTAATTATTTGAGTTAATTGTTTTTCATCTAGTGGTTTATTTCTAATTTTATCAACAATAAAATGAATAGATTCAGGATTTGGGAGTAATGCCACTTCGACAAGATCTCCTGTTTTTAATTTTATTGCACCGGTTCTATCTTTATATAACCCTATTGTGTTTTCATCAACAAAGTTTTCTGTAATATCAACAATAAAGTTTTCTTCAATGTTTTTTAGTTTAACTGAAACTCTATTCTGTGTGTTTACTAACAAATCTTTTGCAGTTTTACTATTAAGTAAAGCAACTTTTTTATCTGCATCAATATCTAATATTTTTACTGTTAATTTCTTTATATAAACCATAATCTTTTCTCTCCTCTATTTAACTGAATCCACAAATGCCTTTAACATTGGTTTTGGAAGGGCTCCTGTTTTTTGTGCTACTGGCTTACCTTCTTTAAAAATTATTATTGTTGGTATTGACATGACATTATATTTTCCGGAAATTGCGGGTGCTTGATCAACATTAACTTTTGCACAAAGCACATCTGTATTTTCTTTTGAAAACTCTTCAAAGGTTCCAGCAAACATTCTACAAGGACCACACCATTCTGCCCAGAAATCCACTACTACAATTTTATTTTTTTTAATTGTTTCTTCAAAGTCTTTATCTGTTAGTTGTAACATATTTTTTCCCCCTATTTTATATTAAAGCAATTAAGATATAGGCAATACCTAGAATAAAACAAAAATAAGAAAAGTCTAATTTTTGCGCAATCTTCATAAGTATGCCGATTGTAATGTACCCAAAAATAAATGCAAACAATATTGAAACTAAAATTAATGGATTAAATGAAAATCCTGTAAGTAATAATATTCCAAGTTCTGCAATAAGTATTGTTGGAATTGAAATTAAAAAACTATACTTAAAAGCGTTTGTTGGATTAAATCCTTGAAATAACATGGTGCTTGTAGTTATTCCTGATCTACTAATTCCTGGAATTGCAGAAAACCCTTGAGCGATACCAATAAAAAAAGCATTGCTTGCTTTTAGGTTTGGAATTAATTTTTCTGCTTGTTTGATTTTTATTTGCATAACTCCTGTTAGAATCAATAATACTCCAATTGCAATTGTTAGAGTTGTTATTTGAAAAGCAGTTATGCTATTTCTTAATAAAAAATAAATTGGAGTTCCAATTAATACTGTGAAAAATACAGAAATTATAATAAATCGTGAGGAACTTGTAGCATAATCAAACTTTATATTTTTCTTGAAATTAAAAAGGTCTTTTATTTTTGTTTTTGAAAATATATCTTTAATCTCATCAAAGAAATAAACAAATGCAGCCAAGAGGGTTCCAAAATGTAAAAATATTGACATATCTAAAGCATTTTGTGCAGATACTTTAAAAAAATTAGTTAAAACAACAACTGAAATCCCTTGAGAGCTTATTGGAAGCCATTCAAAAATTCCTTGTAATATTCCAATTACTATAAATTCTATAATTTCCATGTCTTTTCACTTAAATAATGTTATCCAAAACTATTATAAATAGTTAAATATAATATATATTTATTAAAACATTTAAAAAAAGATAGCATGAATAAAATAAATCACATATTATTTGCAAGTTTGTTATTTATTGTATTCTATTTCTTTTTTGTAGATATATTATCAATAACTGGGCCAAACATGTTTTTGGCTTTTGTTTTCTGTGTGCTTTATTCTTTGATACCTGATTTAGATCTTAAAAGTTCTTGGATTAAGGGGCAATTTAATATTATTGTGCTTTATGCTATTGTAATACTTGGAATAATATATTTGTTTGTTTCTCCAAATTTTACTTACCTTTTAATTATTGGAGTTTTAGTTTTAATTGAAATATTTTTACTACTTGTAAAACATAGGGATATCTTACACACTCCTTTAGTAGGAGTACTTTTTGCAATCCCTTTATTATTTGTTGATTATCCAAATATTGTTTATTTCTTAGCAGGTAGTATTGGAATACTATCCCATTGGCTACTTGATAAAATTAGTTAATTATTTTTTTGCAAAAATAATTAAAATAATCAAAATTATAAAAATTGCAAGCAAAACATGTGTTTTTGAGTCGTCCATTTTAAATAAAGAACTATTAATTTTTGGAAGACTTAAAAAACCTGTAATGTTATTTTCTTCTGGCTGAACTGATGTTTGTAAAATTTCTTTTTGAGTTTCTTCTTTTGGAGTATATCTTATCTTTATTTCTTTAATGTCTATTGTCTCATAACCATCTTGTAATTTACAATTTAAGAAATAATCATTAGCTTCTATTGATTTATTTTTATCAATTGAGAGATTGATGTCTATTTTTTGAGAATTTATATAATTATAGTTAACAACTATTGCTGGATTACTGGTAATACAATCTAAAGAATAAGTATTTCCTTCTTCTTTATTTACATAAATAGAAATTAAATCACTATCTTTCTTTCCATTAATTACAGCAATTGATCTTGAAAGATTATAACCTAAGATTCTTGGTCTTGTGTGGTTAATTGTATAGTTATAATATTCTTCCGAATTGTTTGGAATTATTGTAATATATTTCTGTGTTGTTTTTATTTTATTATTATATTTATCTAAAATTTCTACTTTTAATTGTAAGGTTTTATTCTCTGTTAAGGTTTTGGTGTTAACATATATTTTTTCTTTAGTGTCTAAATTATTATAGAAATAAAACTCTTGTGTTGAAACTAATGCACTTATTTCTGAATCATTTGGAAAAATACTTACAGAAATATTTACTTTTCCTTCTTTTAATTCTTCTGATAAGAACTTAATTCTAAAGTCTATTTCTTTTGTGCTATTATTTGAAACATAGAAGGTACTTGGTTTGTCTTGAGAAGATTGTATATTAACATTTAAACTATCTGCAAAAATAAACGGAAAGATAAATACACCAAATATTAAAAATACCAAAATTAGTTGTTTTTTATTCATTAAATAATTATAGAGAGTTACTGCTTTTAAATATATTGTTTACAATAATTTTATTAAAAACTAACAAATTCACAAAAATATTAAAAGTTGTTTTTATTAATCTCTTAAAAAATAAATATATATGATATTTGATATTGATGTAAGTGGGGAAGATATTTTAAGTGGAGACTATGCTGTTTGTATATCTGATAATAATCAAATAATAAAAGCATTTAAGATGCATCCAAAAACCGTAAATCAAATAAATAAGAATTTTAATTTAGGTAAATACACAAAATATAAACCAACTCTTAAGAAAAAGAAAGATTTGAAAATTAGAATTTACTCTATAATTATCTATTATATATTTAAAGAATTAAACCTCAATTCCAATATAGAATTAAAAATATGTAGAGATTTTTATAATAGAGAACAAGATATAATTTATAATCTGGAATATTTTTTAATTACAAAATTAAATTTAAGAATTAATAATATAGAATTTTGTAAATTAGAATCCAAATCTTTAGCACACAAATATTCTTATTTAATAAGAAAAAATCTTATAGATTCTAGAAAATATCTTATTAAAATTAGTTTAGAAGAAATTGAATTATTTTTATCTAAATAATGTACCTGAGAGCACTACTGTGAGTGTCGCAACCCTAGTCTATCCCTTCAGATTTGACTGAACGAATTCGCTAGCAACAGGCACATATATATTATGGGTAAAGACATATTTAAATGTTTTCTTTGATTTTTTTGTGAAATTGATAAATAGTTAATAAATATTTCAATATCACAAAAACTAAAAAAACATAACAAAAGAAAAGCTTTCGCAGATAACATCGAAATAAATTGCGCGCGAGCCAATTATAGTTTTTCTTTTGGGGGGAATGGGCTTTACGCAAGGGATGGGATTTGAACCCATGTGTGGTATTACCCACATCTAGTTTTCGAGACTAGCACCTTCAACCAGACTCAGTCACCCTTGCTTATACAAGTAGTCGTTAATAACTTTTAATAGGTCTGTTAGCATAGTTTTTGCAACTTTTTCTTGAGTTGTGTCTCTTATTATTATTTTTAAAGAACTAAATATTGTTATTGTTCCTTTTTTTGTTTTTAGAACAATTAAAAATGGAGAGTTATCTTTTTCTATAAAATAATTCTTTGCTCTTAAAGTCATTAATAATTTCTCTAAATCAATCTTTGTTGATTTCTTTGGATAAAATTCAAAACCAGGTGTTGCTTTACAACTATCTAAAATAAAAGAATCAACTGTAAGATTTTTATCTTCTTTTTTATTAAGTAGGTTTAACATATGATTTTTCACTTTTTATGCATCAATGATTTGACCAAGAACTGCATCAATAAGAATTGTTCTGTCATTTGCTCTTTTGTCTCTTGAGGTTATATCCCAGATTGGCCAATATATTTTTTCTATATTTTCTATTTCTATGTTTTGCCATAATTTTTCTAGTCTTTTAACTGTCTCTTCCTCAGGGATGTCTTTATCAATATCTGTTTTAGAAATTAATTGTTTTCTTAGTGGCAAATTATCTACAGAAGAAAGAATTGTATATCTTGGAGAGAATGGCAAATCTATTCCTCTCTTAATTCTAAATTTTTCTTCCTTGTTTATTATTGAAACATCTACTATGTCTTTATTAACTAAAGATACTAAATCTTCCTTTACTTCTTGCTCTGAAGCATTTAATATCTGTGAGAGTTCTTTTGGTGTAATCCACCTTTCAAGATTATCTAACAGAACAATGTCATCTGTTGAGATATCTTCAACAATATCAAGGCCTGTTGATTCTTTAAAAATTCCATCATAATGTAAGAATTCTCCAGTAACTGAATCCACATAACAACAAGACTTTGTGTAATTTTCTTCATCATCAAAAATATTATAATTGATTTTATAGATTTCTCTATAAAGTAATTTTATTTCAGAAATAAACTCTTCTTCTTTTAAAAATATTAATTTTTTCTTATTTGTTCTGCTTGCTATATTAATTGCAATTTCTCTTGAGATTCTTGAAGGAAGTATTGGAACTGTTTCTGGTTCTATTGTTTCTGGAGTTATTGCTGTCTCTAGTTGTTCTCCTTGCTCTTCAACTAAATTAGAATACTCAATTGCTTGATTAATATTTTGTACTTCTTCTTTAGAAATTTCTGCTTTTTGTTTTTTTTCTGCAAATAATAATATTTTTTCTTTTTCAACAATCCCCATCTTACTTAAAGAAACAAGTAATTCGTCAAAAGTTACTTCGCTATTATATTTCGAATTAACAACATCAAGAATATCTTTTGCATCACTTACTTTTAAAGTTTTTGAAGAAAGTAATTTCTTATAAATCATGTCTGAAGAAAAGTTAATTATTTCTTTTTTAGAAAGCTTTGGAACTTCTCTTATAGTTTCTGCATCTCTTCCTTCGTGTTGACTTAATCTTGGTTTAATCTTTAGAATAAACGCTCTTTTTGTTTCTTCGCCACGATCACCAGTTAGAGCAACACCCACAGGTAAAGTCTTTATGAAGTTTGGATCTTTATAAACGTCAGGAATAATTGCAGGCATTCTTTTCTGGACTGCGTGAATATCATCATTAAATACAAGCTTATGGCTTAAGAAGATATCAACCTGAGACAATACCTTAGAATTGATTGCTGATGGTTGTTGAGTTGCAAGAACCATAGAACATCCTGGTCTTCTTCCTTGCTTAACGTATTCTATGATGGCATTAGTTGCTGGAGTTATGGTGTTACCTGAAGGAATCAATGTGTGAGCTTCATCAATATACACCCATGTTGGTGGAATTGAAATCTCAAGTAACTCATCTGGGCTCTCTGAAGTTGAATCAAACTTTTTAATTGCATCTTGCCTTGTTACTAGTTTTCTTGCTGCTAGTATTCTTCTTGCTAATATTCCAATGACAAGAGCAGTAATATTATCATCTAAAAAACTTGTATCAAGAATTGTTAGTTGCTTTTCTTTTGATAATTTTGATAATGGAGTCCCATGATCACTAAATATTCCCCAGGACTTTGCAGCTTCAAATCTTGAAACTAAAGCTCTAATTGAATCTTGCTTATAGCCTGATGATGATGACTTAAATTCATAAGCATTTTGCAAGCAATAAATAATATCTTCTAAAGTGTAAAGATTTCCTTTAGCTGGAATTTGTTCTATCTCTATTTCTTCATTAGTTGGGTCTCCGGCCTTATATCCGTGTTTTACAAAAGATAGTGTTTTCTCAAGAAGTAAACCAGTTGGATTAAATCTATCAATTCCAAAAGTTAGACACCAATCTTCAGCTAGAAGCATTGAAGGATACATTGAGAATGTTTCATCAAAGGTTTCTTTAGAAACTTTACCTACAACTCCTTCTGGAACAAAAACTTTTAGATTGTTTAAACCTTTAGGTGCTAGTCCCCAATTTGCAAGATCCTCTATTTCTTTCTTTTCTTGGTTTGGGTATTTCATGGACCAAAAGACACCTACTGGATCAACAACAACTTGACCAATATAAGGGTTGTTGACAGCTAACTCTTCAGCAATTACACCAAGGCCATAACTTTTTCCTGAACCTCTTGAACCGTCTATAAAAACTACGTGGGGGTTTAAGCCATCAAGATAAACCTTTTTATCCCTTTGATCGTCTTCAAAAACTTTTCCTAAGAATGCACAAGATCTTGAACCATGTTCTTTCAGAACAGATTTTTTTCTTCCAATATAGACTATTTCAGAATCCTCTGGATCTGTCAAAAACTCTAGTTTTGGAGTAATCTCTTTGAGCCGGTTTCGCTCGGACTCGCGCGCAGTGATATTTTCTTTCTTTTTTATTTCTGACTTTTTTGGTTTTTCTAAATCTTCAGGGTTAAGGGTTGGAAGTTCTGTCTGATAGATACTTTCATCATTTTCGATTTTATCAAAAGGATTGATACCATCACTTTTAGATTTTTCAACAGCCATAACCATCAATAAATATATTTTAGATAATATTATAAGAAACTAAAGAAATATAATATATTAGGGTTTTTAAAGATAACTGGAAACTATATAGTGATACTTTTATTTACAAATAAAGTTGGATGAGTAATATTTTGGTCTATTGTTTTTGTATTTAATGCATTAATCCGTTTTATAGTAAGATCTAAATATTTCTTATCTAAATCGATACCAATATATTTCCTAGAATACATGCGTGACACTAAGCCCGTTGTTCCTGAACCATTAAATGGATCTAATACTGTGTCTCCTTTATCTGTTGTTGAAAGTATTATTCGTTTAAGTAATTCTAGGGGTTTTTGAGTTGGATGCTTTCCTAATTTTTTTTCTTGCTGTGGGGTTAAAGGTATATTCCAAACACTTCTCATTTGTTTTCCAGATTCACTTATTTTATCATCCCATTTTTTCATAAGTTCATAATTAAATTTGTGTTTTGATTCTTTTTCTTTTCTTGCCCAGATTAATGTTTCGTGACTATGTGTAAAATATCTACAACTTAAATTTGGAGGCGCATTAGGTTTATACCAACAAATTTCATTAAGTATTTGATAATTTTGCATTTGTAATGCATAACCAACTTGATAAATATTGTGCATCGTTCCAGAAATCCAAATGCTGCCGGTATTTTTTAGAACTCTTCTACATTCAGATAACCAGCTAAAGGTAAATTCAAAATCTTTATTCATACCGTTTGATTTATCCCAATCAGCTTTATTTACTGACACCATTTTTCCTGCTCTACAAGAAATACCCCCATTAGATAAAAAATAGGGCGGGTCTGCAAAAATTAGATCCACTGAATTGTCTGGTATTTCTTTTAAAATATCTAAACAATCCCCTTGATAGAGATTGAAATCTAGAGAATTATAGTGTTTCATAAAATATATAGTATATTTATTATTTATATACCTTTCTAGGGTAGATGTCCAGTGCAATTAAGGATTTGGTAATCCTAAAAAGTCTAAAGGTATTTCATTAAAGAAATAATAACAATTTACTGATTTTATGTAATCTAAAACATCTTTGTATTCTTGTTTTTTAAACCAGTCGTTTAGAACATAACAATATTTTACTTTTATATTTAACGGCTTAAATAATTTATTATATTGTTTATTTTTGAAATCACAAGTTTGTAATTTTTCATCTACTGATCCTGAAACTTCTTGAAATTTTATTTCAATAATAAATAAAGTGTTTTCCTTCATAACAAAAATCGCATCATCTGGTAATAATTTTTTAGAGATGTAATTTAGATAATTTATGCCTTTTGGTTCTAAAAAGTTTTTATAAATTTTATTTTTTTGATAAAATGTCGCTATTTTTTTATTATCAAAAAACACGTCTTCTCCTTTAATTTCATACCTTTTCATTCCGGAAAATATTTGCTTTAAAGAGATTCTTTCTTCAAATCTTAATCCTGTTATAGTCCTTCCGCCACCAACGCCACTTTTTATCATTTTATCACCTTTAATAATTTTTTATCAAAACTTCTTTTATATTGTTTCTTTTAGCACCATCACAGTTTATCATTCTTTTTGCAGATATTTCTTTTATTTTATAATTTTTATAAAGATTTTTTATAAAATCAGTAGAACTATTACTTTCTAGTACAAAACACCCTTTTTTATCTAATGCTCCATAAACTTCTTTTAATCTCATTTGATCTTTTCTTGTAAAATTGTTACTAGTATAACTAACAAAACTATTTTCGGTTATTTGATCATAAGGTGGATCAAAATATATAAAATCTTTTATTTTTGCTAAATGCAATGTATCCTCAAAAGGCATAACTTTTAATTCTACATTTTGCAATAATATAGAGGTTTCGATTATATTTTTTTTATTAAATATCTCTGGATTTTTATATCTACCTATTGGAACATTAAACTTATTGTCTTTGTTTACACGATAAAGACCATTAAAACAAGTCTTATTTAAATAAATAAATCTGGCTGCTTTTTCTACTTCTCCTAAATGTATATTAGAATCACTTAGTGTAATTCCCATTCTTTGTGTAGCTGTTGTTTCTAAACCTCTAACTGTATAATAAAATTCTGAGGAGTGTTGTGATTTATAATATTCTAATTCTTTAATCAATTTCTCTGGTTTTGTTTTAATAATATTATAGGTATCTATTAATTCCACGTTAATATCAGATGCAATTACTTTTTTTGGATTATAATTTTCTAAAATATAGAATAATAA
>Ga0116153_10000249_pt1 | contig 78681 bp, 66 predicted proteins | sample AD_UKC028_MetaG_FD_89896 | JGI IMG/M metagenome (GOLD analysis project Ga0116153, IMG submission 89896) | Active sludge microbial communities of municipal wastewater-treating anaerobic digesters from USA - AD_UKC028_MetaG | ecosystem: Engineered > Bioreactor > Anaerobic > Digestate | place: USA...
AGGTACCCTTTGGTAAAGCCCGTATCCGGAGGCCAGGCAGCGATCTTACCCTGGTGACCTACGGCAATACCGTGCACCTTGCTGTGGATGCCGCCAACAGGCTCCAGTCCGACACGGGTGCAAGTGTGGAAGTGATCGATCTGAGATCCCTCATACCCCTCGACAGGGAAATGATCCTGCAATCCGTAAAAAAGACCGGAAAGGCTCTGGTGGTACATGAAGATAAGGTCTTTTCCGGATTCGGTGCCGAGGTGGCCGCTATGATCGCTCAGGAGGCCTTTGAATACCTCGATGGTCCGGTAAAACGCGTAGGATCAACCTTTACGCCCGTAGGCTTCAACAGAATCCTGGAACGAGCCATTTTACCGGATGTTGAAAAGATCTATGCCGCGGCAAGAGATCTGCTGGCGTACTAATTAAGACAGACCCCACCCCCACCCCTCCCCTTGAAGGGGAGGGGATTGGGGAGGGGTCATTTCCATAAATCACGCGAGGCGCCGCAAGGCGCCGAGCAAATGACCACAAATAACCATGAAACCAATCGGTCTCTTTTACAGCTTCAACACCAGGCATACATCGGATGCCGCTGACCATATTGCCAGGGAACTGGGTGAAAAAAATGTGGATAAGATCAATATCGAAACCATTGAGGATAAGGTCTTTCTGGCATATCCCTATATGATCCTGGGAGTTTCCACCTGGTTCGACGGAGAGTTGCCCAACTACTGGGATGAGTTTCTGCCCGCGATGGAGGATATGGACTTCTCAGGAAAAAGCGTAGCGATATTCGGCCCTGCCGACCAGGTGGGCTATCCGCAGAACTTTGCCGACGGCGTGGGGATCCTTTCCCGTTTCCTGAAAGATAGAGGTGCTGCGATCGTCGGTCATTTTCCGGCAGCGGACTATCATTTTATCCGCTCCAGAGCGCTGGAAGGAGATCATTTCACCGGACTGGTCCTTGATTATGCCAACCAGCCGGAACTGACGGAGAAAAGGATCCGGGAATGGTGCGCTGAACTGAAAAAAGTATTCATTTAGATCATTTACTATTTGCAGGCTTTTTTGGCTACTCAGTACTATTTACCTCCATTTCGTCGTTTATTTCTTTACATAGGGACAGGTAGGATGTATTTTTGCATAGTATTTCTTTAATATAAAATCCCATATCATGAAAAAACAACTGATCCTCTTGATGGGTATCCTATTCCTATGCTCATCAAACGTATTCTCCCAGGAAGAAAAAGAGATGCAATATCTTCTTAGCGGGTCCAACCGGCCTTCCATATCCGGATTCGGAGGCCCGATGGTCGAATTTTCGTCTGTGGAAGGCGATTTTGCGGTATTCGTAGGCGGAGGAGGCGCCATCATTTTCAATCAGACCTTTTATTTCGGAGGGTATGGCGAAGGCCTGACCACAAGTCATTACCGGTACGATTTAAGCGACATCACCGATATTCAGGAGCCAAAGATCTCCCTTGGGCACGGGGGATTCTGGCTGGGGTATGTCAATAAATCCTTTAAAGCCATACACCCCGCTGCCAGCCTGAAGATCGGCTGGGGAAAGATATCCCTCTATGATGACAACTGGAACGATTACAATCCGGAAAATTATGTCGCCCAAGACGGCATCTTTACCCTGATCCCGCAACTGGAAGTGGAGGTGAACCTTACCTCCTGGTTCAAGCTGAATGTGGGCGCTGGGTATCGCTGGATGACAGGGATGGATAAGCAGTACTCCCAGGGAGGAACGATGTATGATTATTATGAGAGTAGCGATTACAGCAGTCCTGTTGGTACAATATCCCTGCTTTTCGGTGGATTCGCTGTCAAATAGCCCGTCATCCCTGCAGAATTACCGGTATGAAGGTGAACTTGCGAACAACTCTTCTTGTTCTGACGCTGGTTATTTCTCCATTCTCCCTGTTTGCAGATGGTGGGGAAGGATCCGTAAAGCGCTTTACGATCAGCGGTGTCGTTACCGATCAAGTGAATGGTGAAACACTGCTGGGGGCAACCATCTACGTAAATGAACTGGAAACCGGTACAGCTACCAATTTATACGGTTTTTATTCCATCACCCTTTTTCCGGGCAATTACTCCCTTACCTTTTCCTACGTGGGTTACCAGACCCTGCAGAAGAACATTGCCCTCAATGCAGACATCACCCTGAATATTGAACTGGCACTCAGGGAACAGGTACTTGAGGAAGTGGTGATTCAGGGTGAAATGAAAAAGGAAGAACTGAAAATGGCTGAAACTTCTGTGTTCAGAATGGATACCCGTACCATCCGGCAGATTCCTGCCCTGATGGGGGAAGTGGATATCATCAAAGCCATCCAGCTGCTTCCGGGTGTACAGTCAGCCGCGGAAGGAACCAGCGGATACAGCGTGAGAGGAGGAAATCCAGATCAGAACCTTATCCTGCTGGATGAAGCCACTGTATATAATGCCTCCCACCTGATGGGATTCTTTTCGGTCTTTAATAACGATGCCATCAAAGATGTCACACTTTACAAAGGCGACATCCCTGCTTCCTGCGGTGGCAGGCTTTCGTCGCTGCTGGATATCAGGATGAAGGAGGGGAACAACAAGAATTTTACAGGTACCGGAGGCATTGGAACCATTTCCAGCCGACTCACCCTGGAAGGACCTATCTCCAAAGACAGGATCTCATTTATGCTCTCCGGCAGAAGAACTTACGCCGACCTTTTTCTGAAACTGTCAAAAAATGAAGACCTGCGGTACAACACCCTTTATTTCTATGACCTGAATGCCAAACTGAACTTCAGGATCAATGACAGTAACCGTCTGTACCTGTCGGCCTATAAAGGCAAGGACATCTTTAAAAATGACGACTTCAGGATGGGATGGGGCAATCAGACCGTTACCATGCGCTGGAACCACCTGATGTCGAAAAAGGTCTTCTCCAATTTTTCAGTGATCTACAGCCTGTTTGATTATAGCCTGGGCATGGCCGAAGGTGAGCCCACTTCATTTACCTGGGAGGCAGGTCTTGAGGATGTGACAGCCAGGGCCGATTTTGGCTGGTACATCTCACCCAGTTACACCCTGAAATTTGGATTGAGCGGTATATTTCATAATTTCCAACCGGGCAGTGTAAAGGGCACGGGCGACGAAACCCTTGTAGCAGACTATGACCTGCAACACAACCTTGCCCTTGAAAGCGGTATATACCTGAGCATCGAACAAAAGGCGGGAGACCGGTTCAACATGAAGTACGGGCTCCGGCTGTCGGTATTCAACAACATCGGATCAGGCACTGTCTATCATTTTGACTCCAGCTATGTAATGATCGATTCAACCCTCTATTCTGCTGGGCAGATGTATCATACTTACTGGGGACTGGAGCCCCGGATCGGGATCAGCTACGCACTGTCGGGAAAATCCTCTCTCAAGGCCAGTTATGCGCGAAACATGCAATATGTGAACCTGGCGTCAAACTCCACGGCAGGCACGCCCCTGGATATCTGGTTTCCATGTTCTCCCAACGTCAGGCCCCAGATCGCTGACCAGGTGGACCTCGGCTATTTCCGTCATTTCAGGGATCATACCATCGAAGCTTCGGTGGAGGGATTTTATAAACATGTCAGGAATGCCATTGATTTTAAGGACCATGCAGAGCTCCTGCTGAACCGGCAGCTGGAAGGCGAACTCCGTTTCGGGACAGGCCATTCCTACGGAATTGAGTTCCTGGTCCGAAAAACGGAAGGTGATTTCAGTGGCTGGATCAGCTACACCTGGTCCAGATCATTTCGCGAAATAAAGGAGATCAACGACGGTCGGGAATACGTCTCGCCCTACGACCGGCCAAACAATGTCTCGGTCGTTCTGAACTATGATCTGAAAGACCGGTTGATCTTCGGGATCAACTGGGTTTACTCGACAGGTTCCCCTGTCACGTTTCCAACCGGTGGGGCATGGTACCAGGGCGTACGTATCCCCGTTTACAGTGACCGTAACTCGTACAGGCTGCCGGATTATCACCGGATGGACTTTTCCCTTACTTACCGCGGGCAGGGGAAACCCGACAGAAAATGGCACGGAGAGTTAAACCTGTCACTCTATAATATTTACAACAGAAAAAATACCTGGGTCATTAATTTTGAGCAGGAGCCGGATGATCCCTCTCAGCTTTATGCTGAAAAGACCTATCTGTTCGGGATTGTTCCTGCATTGACCTATAATTTCAGATTTTAAAATGGAACGATCACGGGCTTTTGTTTTCTCTCTTTTGCTGCTCATCGGGATCCTGACGGGCTGTACCGAAAGGATGGAGCTGGAACTGGACGAAACCTATGCACGGCTGGTGGTGGATGGGGAGATCACCAGCGAAACCAGGGCACATTGCGTCAGGCTGACAACCAGCAGCAGTTTTCTGGGAGAAGAACCGGATTTACCGGTACGAGGAGCCTCTGTCAGGATTTCCGACAGCCATTCGATTCATGTCATGAAAGAAGATCCTGACGAACCAGGGCATTATTATACGGATGCTCAGGTAAAGGGAATACCCGGGGAAACCTACCTGCTGGACATCGTGCTTCCGGAGGAGATCAATGGCACTGACCATTATACGGCTGCCTGTCCTATGTTACCGGTAGCTCAGCTGGATTCAATCGGGATTGTGTGGAAGGAACAGTGGGAAGTATGGGAAATACAGTGCTTTGCCCTTGATCCGCCCACCACTGATTTTTATTTGTTCGATATACTTATCAACGACATCCTGGTGACAGATACGATCAATGAGCGGTTTGTGATCGATGATCGCTTTTTTAATGGCAATTACACCAATGGTGCGGGCATCGGGTACCTTTCGCCGGATGAGGGCGAGAACCTGCAGCCTGGTGATAAAATAACCGTCCGGACATCCAGGATCTCAAAAGAATATTACGATTATTTCTGGGAGGTAGTATCAGAAACAGGCTACAAGAATCCATTGTTCGGCGGTCCGCCTGCCAATATCAAAGGGAACATCAGCAATGGCGGCATTGGTTTTTTCCTGGCCTGTCCGGTCTCGGAAACCAGCGCGATCAATGAAGAGGGCATCGCAAAGTGATCCCTGGGATCAGCCTGGCTGTTCCCTGCATGACGACCGCTGCAGGTATGAATTGTGCACAATTTTACGATCTTTTGGATTTTTATTTTAAACTTTTCTACATTTGATAGTGACTAAATGACTGCATCATGAAACTGTCAGCCCTCACTGCCATCTCCCCGGTCGACGGCCGCTACCACGATAAAACGGAAAGTCTTGCCAGCTATTTCTCCGAAGCTGCACTGATCGGGTACCGCCTCCTGGTGGAAGTGGAGTATTTCATCGCTCTCTGCGAGCTGCCCCTGAAGGAGCTCTCACAGTTCGATCCACTGAGATTCTCCGAACTACGCAGGATCTACATCGATTTTACTCCCGAAGAGGCACAGGAAGTAAAAGAGATTGAACATACCACCAACCATGATGTGAAAGCCGTGGAGTACTACCTGAAAAACCGGTTCAGGAAGATGGGTATCGGTGAATACAAAGAATTCATTCATTTCGGATTGACCTCCCAGGATATCAACAACACCGCCACACCTCTTTCCGTCAAAGATGCACTGGAAGACGTCATATCACCCATTCTGAACGAGCTCCTGCACATTTTGAACGAAAAAGCCAGTGAATGGAAGCAAATCCCAATGCTGGCCCATACCCACGGGCAGCCTGCCTCTCCCACCCTGCTGGGTAAAGAGGTACGGGTGTTTACCGAGCGGCTCGAAAACCAGATCAGTATGCTCGAGGCCATCCCCCATGCAGCAAAATTCGGCGGAGCTACCGGAAATTTCAATGCGCATTATGTCGCCTACCCACAGGTTGACTGGATCGGATTCGCCGATCGGTTCGTCAACGATAAACTAGGGCTGAAACGCTACACAACCACCACTCAGATAGAGCATTACGACTACCTGGCCGCTTTCTGCGATAACCTTAAAAGGATCAATACCATCTTGCTGGATTTCTCAAGGGATATGTGGATCTATATCTCCATGGAATACTTCACCCAGCAGGTACAAAAAGAGGAGACCGGTTCTTCCACCATGCCGCATAAGGTCAATCCCATCGATTTTGAAAATGCCGAAGGCAACCTTGGGCTGGCCAACGCACTGCTGGAGCACATGGCAGCCAAACTGCCGGTGTCAAGGCTGCAAAGGGATCTTACGGATTCCACGGTCCTCAGGAATATAGGCGTCCCCTTTGCACACAGCCTCATCGCATTTAAATCACTGATCAAAGGTATCAGCAAGGTGGTCGTCAATGAAACGAAACTGAGGGATGATCTGCAGTCCAACTGGGCAGTCATCGCTGAAGCCATTCAGACCATCCTCAGAAGGGAAAACTATCCTGACCCATACGAAGCGTTGAAGGAGCTGACCCGAACCGGGGAAAAGATGAATAAAGAAATCCTGCAGGAATTTATCCGTAACCTGAAAGTCTCCAAAATAGTGAAGGAGGAATTGCTCAGGATCACTCCGGAGAACTACACCGGCCATCCATCGTTTTAAGGATACTGCAATGAAAGTCAGCGGATTCACGTTCATACGGAATGCTGTACTGTACGATTACCCTGTGGTGGAAGCCATCACCTCCATCCTTCCCCTGTGCGACGAATTCATTGTGGCCGTAGGTCAGTCCGAAGATGCAACCTATGAGCTGATACGAAGTATTCCATCCACTAAGATCCGCATTATCAAGACGGTATGGGATGATTCACTACGAACGGGCGGAAGGGTCTTTGCCCTTGAAACCAATAAAGCGTTTCAGGAGATAGCCAATGATTCGACCTGGGCTTTCTATATTCAGGGCGATGAAGTGGTGCACGAAAAATACCTCCCGGAGATCCGAAACGAGATGATCCGGTTTAAAGACACCACGCAAGTGGAGGGATTGCTGTTCAGCTACCTTCATTTTTATGGTTCCTATGACTATACTGGTGATTCACGAAGATGGTACCGCAGGGAAGTCAGGATCATCAGGAACCTGCCCGGGATCTGTTCCTTCAGGGATGCTCAGGGATTCCGGCTGAATCAACGCAAACTGAATGTGAAGAAGATCCACGCCAGCATCTATCATTACGGCTGGGTCAAACCACCTGCCGTTCAGCAGCTGAAACAGAGGAACTTCAACCGCTACTGGCATCCGGATGAATGGATCGGCGAAAAAGTACCTGCAGTGGATACCTTTGACTATTCAACGATCGACTCCCTTCAGCATTTCAGTGGTTCTCACCCGGAGGTGATGAAGGACAGGATCCGTACCATGAACTGGGAATTCACATTTGATCCGACCCAAAAAAAATTCGGCCTGCTGAACCGTTTTTTACACGGCGTTGAGAAAACAACAGGCTGGCGCATCGGAGAATACAGGAATTACAGGATCATTTGAACAATTGCGCCCCCTTTTCCAATGGATATTCCTATCTTTGCAGGAAAATAGTACAGCCATGATGGACCTAAGTAAGATTCTGGCAATTTCTGGAAGGCATGGATTGTTCAAAATGATCAACCAGACAAAAAACGGCGTTATCGTCGAATCCCTTGCCGACGGCAAACGGTCGACTGCCTTTGCTCATGAGCGTATCAGCGCCCTGGAGGAGATCAGCGTGTTCACTACCGGAGAAGACATGCCATTAAAGGAAGTATTTAAAAAGATCTATGAAAAGCAGGAGGGTGGCCCTGTCATCGACCCGAAATCGGAAACTGTGAACCTGAAGGAATATTTTGCTGAGCTGGTGCCTGAATATGACCAGGAAAGGGTTTACGCATCGGATATCAAAAAGGTGCTCACGTGGTATAACACCCTGGAAGAGCTGAAGATGCTTGATTTTACCGAAGAAAAGACCGAAGAAGAACCGACCGGAGAAACAATTCCGGATACCGGCGACCTTGAGGAAAAGTCTGCCGACTGAACGGGAATTATTCAATAGTACACCCAGACAAATATCAGCCTCCATGAAGCGGATCCAGGACTGCACGATCAGTAAGATCACCTGGCTGAACACCGACAGCTACCTCCTGGAACTCGATGTACCGGATGAGATACCCGTACTTGCACCCGGACAGTTTGCAGAGATCCGCATAGGCAACAGCCCGGACGTCTTCCTGCGTCGTCCGTTTTCCTTCCTTGACGCTGACGTTGAAAACAGAAAGCTCGTTTTTTTCATCAAGAGGATCGGAAAAGGAACCCGGCACCTCGGTGAACTGCATCCGGGTGAAACCGTGAACATCATCTACCCCCTGGGCAATCATTTCCAGGTACCTGAGAAGGGAAACGTACTCATTGTGGGCGGAGGATCAGGTATTGCCCCGTTTATCCTACTGGGAAAGGAACTGCAGAAAAAAGGCGTCGGAATGACTTTCCTGCTGGGTGGGAAGGCAGGCAGTGACATTTTGCTGACCGACCGTTTCAGCCAGTACGGAGATGTCCTGATCACCACCGAAGATGGATCCAAAGGTGAAAAAGGAATGGTAACGGATCATTCCGTATTCACCAGCGATCCTTTTCCATTCACCATGATCTATGCCTGCGGTCCGGAACCCATGATGAAGGCCGTTGCCCGCATGTCATGCCTGAAGAATATACCCTGCGAGGTATCGCTGGAAAACCTCATGGCCTGCGGATTCGGCGTATGCCTTTGCTGTATAGTGGAAACCACAGAAGGGAACCTGTGTGTATGCACAGAAGGCCCCGTTTTCAATACCAACCGTCTGAAATGGCAGATCTGCGCGTAACTATTGGTCAGATGGAACTCAGAAATCCGGTGACTACGGCATCCGGAACCTGTGGATTTGGGGAGGAACTGGCCGAATTTTTCGATCCCGGCCGCATCGGGGGCATCTTTGTCAAGGGTCTGACACTGAAGCCACGCGAGGGGAATCCATATCCCCGGATGGCTGAAACTGCATCCGGAATGCTGAACAGCGTCGGACTCCAGAATAAAGGTATCGACTACTTTACCGAACATATCTATCCCCGGATAAAGGACTTTGACACGCACATCATTGCGAATGTAAATGGCTCAACCATAGAAGATTATGTCGATTTAAGCGAGAAACTGAACCGTCTGGAGAAAATACCCGCCATCGAACTGAACATATCCTGTCCCAACGTCAGGGAAGGCGGGATGGCCTTCGGGATCAGCTGCCCCTCAGCTTCCGCGGTCACCAGGGCTGTAAGGGAAGTCTGGGACAGGACCCTGATCGTCAAATTGTCACCCAATGTCACCGACATCCGCGACATAGCCCTGGCAGTGGAAGAAGCGGGCGCCGATGCCTTTTCTCTGATCAATACCCTGCTGGGTATGGCGGTGGACGCTGAAAAACGGCGACCCGTGCTGGCCACCATCACAGGAGGATTATCGGGCCCTGCCATCAAACCCATCGCCCTGCGAATGGTCTGGCAGGTAGCGCAGGTTTCACGTCTGCCCATCATCGGGATCGGCGGCATCATGAATGCCACCGACGCCATTGAATTCATGCTTGCAGGTGCTTCCGCCATCCAGGTGGGCACCGCCATCTTCATCGATCCACTGGCACCTGTGAAGATCGCGGAAGGTATCGGGGAATACCTGGTCCGTCACGGATGCAGCAAGGTATCAGAAATTATCGGAGCATTAAGAGTTGATTAAAAGTCCAAATCCCAGGACCAAATTCCAAACAAATAACAAATCTCAAATTCCAAAAAATTGGGGATTAATCCATTGTTGAATTAGAATGGATTTTGGAATTTGGGATTTATTTGGAATTTGGATCTTGGATTTTGGATTTTGTTTGGAATTTGGTGCTTGGAATTTGGGATTTATAGATATCTTTGACCTTACTTAAGTAGCGCTACCCCATGAAATGCCCGCACTGTAAATCCACCATGATCGTCCTGGAACTGCACCAGGTGGAGATTGATTATTGTTCCCAGTGCAGCGGCATCTGGCTCAACACAGGAGAAATGGAGCTGCTGCTGGAAAGCCCTGATAAAAGGGATCTGGTGCTGGTATCTTTCCGCGTCGATCCGGATTCCTCCGAAAAAAAGCTCAGGTGCCCCATCTGCCGGAAAAAGATGCAGAAGGCCATGGCAGGACTCGATTCGGATATCCTGATCGACAAGTGCCGGAAAGGTCACGGGCTGTGGTTTGACAGGGGTGAGCTTCACCGGATCGTAGAACAGGGAAGTTCGCCGATAAATCATGAAGTTATTGATCTGCTCAGAGATATGTTCGATTATAAACTTAAATAAAATCATTATGGGTGCACTAATCGTTTTAGCCATTATCGTTGTCATTGCACTGTACGTGGTTGGTCTTTACAACGGACTGATCCGGCTGAGAAACCAGGTAAAGAATGCATGGGCTCAGATCGAGGTACAGCTCAAAAGGAGACATGATCTTATCCCCAATCTTATTGAGACGGTGAAGGGATACATGAAGCATGAACGTGAAACCCTGGAAAGCGTGACCAATGCCCGTACGGCAGCCATGGGAGCCCAGACGGTCGGGGAAAAAGCCCTGGCGGAAAGTGCACTGACAGGCGCCCTCGGTCAATTGCGTGTCGCGGTGGAAGCCTACCCTGACCTGAAGGCCAGCCAGAATTTTCTTGCCCTCCAGGAGGAGCTGACCTCCACGGAGAACAAGATCTCATTCTCGCGTCAGAACTACAACGACCAGGTGCTCATGTACAATAACAAGATCCAGATGTTCCCCTCGAACATCATTGCCGGCATGTTCAACTTCAAGCTGGAAGAATTTTTTGAAGTCGAAGTGCCTGCCGAACGAGAGGTGCCCAAGGTCGACTTTGGTACGAAACAATAGAAAAAAAAAGACTCGTCCGTTATGTGGGAGCTTATCCGCCTTAACAGGCGCAAATCCATCCTGCTTTTCATTGGCATGGGTGTGACCCTCGTCCTCCTGGGTTACTTCATTGGATTGTATTTCGATCCAGTGAAAGGTGGCGTCGCCGGTGTGGTGATCGCCTTGCTGATTACCCTGATCCTCAATCTTGTCAGTTATTTTTCAGGGAGTAAGATCCTCCTGCAGATGAGCAATGCAAAGGAAGTGACTCCTGATGTACATCCGCGGCTTTTCAATGTCGTGGAAGAGATGAAGCTGGCTGCTCATCTGCCCGCCATGCCCAAAGTCTATATCATCAACAGTGAGGCGCCCAATGCGTTCGCCACGGGAAGAGATCCGGAGAACGCCGTAATAGCAGTCACCGCAGGTCTGCTGGCCCAGATGAACCGGGATGAGCTGCAGGGAGTGGTTGCCCATGAGACGGGGCATATCATCAACCGCGATATCCGTTTCCTGACGTATGCGGGAATCATGCTGGGGGTCATCGTCCTGCTCTCGCAGATGTTCACCCGTACCATGTTCTATTCCTCGGTCGGCAGAAGCAGATCGGATTCCGGCAAAGGGCAGGGTCAGATCATCATCCTGGCCGTAGCCATCCTCCTGGCCATCCTGGCGCCGATCTTTGCACAGCTGTTGTATTTTGCCATCTCCCGCAAGCGGGAATACCTGGCCGACGCCACGGCCGCCAGGCTCACACGATACCCCGAAGGACTGGCCTCCGCCCTCGAAAAGATCGCCTCCTCCACGCAGGATCTGGAAACCGCCAATAAGGTGACCGCCCCGATGTACATCGTCAATCCCCTGAAAGGCAAAGGGATGAGGATGTCGGACCTGACCAGCACTCACCCCCCTATCAGCGAGAGGATCCGTATCCTGCGAAGCATGTCGGGAGGAGCCAACTTCCGGAATTACCAGGAAGCCTTCTCTTCCGTCAGGGGAACCGGTTCTCCGATCATCCCCGGCTCAGGAATGGCCGACACCGAAACGATCGGATTGCGTACCGGGCTCACAGAATCGGGTGCTGAATTTGACAAACGACAGTACAACAGGGAATTGGGTGATATTATGAAAACCGTGGACGACTACCGGTTCATCCAGTGTGACTGTGGTATTAAACTAAAAATTCCACCGTTATTTTCCAGTGACCGGGTAGAGTGTCCGAAATGCGGGACAATTCATTCTTTATGATATTTAATTTCATTGCAAAACATGGCCAGAATTCTGATCATTGATGATGAAAGAAGCATTCGTAATACGCTCAGAGAGATCCTCGAATACGAAAAGTATGAGGTGGACGATGCCGTGGATGGCATAACCGCCCTTGAAATGATCAGGCAGGTCCACTTCGACGTCATCCTGTGCGATATTAAAATGCCTCAGATGGATGGTATGGAAGTTCTCGAGAAAACCCTTCAGATAACGGATACGCCCGTGGTCATGATCTCTGGTCATGGAACCATTGAAACAGCTGTGGACGCCATCAAGAAAGGCGCCTACGATTATATCGCCAAACCACTCGACCTGAATCGTCTGCTGATCACCGTCCGCAATGCGCTGGATAAATCCACCCTCATTACCGAAACCAAAGCCCTTAAGAAAAGAGTAAACAAAGCCTATGATATGGTAGGCGAATCACCGGCCATCCAGCATGTGAAAGAAATGATCGAACGCGTGGCGCCAACCGATGCCAGAGTGCTGATCACCGGCAAGAACGGAACAGGTAAAGAGTTGGTTGCCAGATGGTTACATGAACAGAGCAAAAGATCTGCCGGACCGTTTGTCGAAGTCAATTGTGCCGCTATCCCATCGGAGCTGATAGAAAGTGTGTTGTTCGGACATGAGAAAGGATCGTTTACTTCGGCCATCAAGCAACGCAAAGGAGATTTTGAACAGGCCACCGGCGGAACGCTCTTCCTGGACGAAATTGGCGACATGAGCCTCTCAGCACAGGCCAAAGTACTGAGGGCGCTGCAGGAGAACCGCATCATGCGGGTGGGCGGTGAAAAGGACATTGCCGTGGATGTAAGGATCATTGCAGCTACCAACAAGGACCTGATGGAAGAGATCCATAAAGGGACATTCAGGGAGGATCTTTACCACCGCATCAGTGTGATCCTGATTAACGTTCCTGAACTCAAAGACAGGCAGGACGATATTCCGCTGATTGCTATGCATTTTCTGAATGTCATCTGTGAAAACGAAGGCAAACCTCAGATGCAGTTCAATACCGATGCCCTGGAAGAATTAAAGACCTATCCATGGACTGGCAACGTACGTGAACTGCGGAATGTGGTGGAGCGCCTGGTGATCCTTTGCGACCAGGAGATCACACTGGAGGATGTCAGGCAGTATGCACAACCCCTGCAGCAACTGAAACAGGGATGAGACCATGAAGCAAATGAATGTGCCTCCATATTATGGATTAAGGATCTATCTGATCTCGACCCTGATCTACTATCTGCTGGTCACTCCTTTCATTGGTGTTCTTTTTCTGAAATATGCCCCACAACTCATCGAGAAAGGCGAAACCAGGTACAGGCGACAGGAAACCGGATCCCTTCTACCGTCAGCTGACAGCCTGGATGAAGTTTTTGATTCACTGACCAATGTGCTGCTGGATACCAGCATTTACTTCAACCCTTCCAAAGGCGATTTCGATACACTGGTCAAACCCAGACCGGGCGCGGAGATACAGGGGGAAGCCAGTGCCGAGTCAGGTTTTCCGAAGCTGAGAAGCGAGAAAAGCCCATTGACCACCTCTTTCAACCTTCAGCTTAAGCTGTTGCTGGTCAGCTTTATCATCGGATTTATCTTTAACCTGCCATTCAAACGCTATTTCACACGCAAGCGCAGAAACAGGAAGATCTCCAGGAAATTGTTCCTGTTCAATAAACGATTACTCCTTTTCACACCCATCATCAACAGCGGCATCCTGTTGCTGGCCTACCTTTCGGCCACCATTTACATGACCGTCATCCTTTCATCGCCCGATAGGTTCTCCGATGAGACCCAGCGCCAGATATTCCGTCAGTTCTTTTACGTTTCCATGGTTGCCTCGGTTCTGGTCCTTCTTTTTGTTTACTTCTGGCAGAAGCACCGTGTGCATATTAAATACCTGGAGCACGTATATACACCCGAAGAACTCCGCCGCAGGATCTTTAACTTCAAGGTGGGCAAGATCCGGAACCGGTTCCTGGTATCCAGCATCATGACGACTTTTCTTCCCCTGACCATTGTGATCCTTTACCTGTTCATCAGTCTTACCCCTGTGGCTGAACTGGATAATGTCACGCCAGAACAGGTGAAGATCCTTCTGGGCAACTATACGCAGCTTTTCGGACTGCCGGAAAGCCTGGATGAAGGCAGTCCCTACCGTAGCCTCTATTATGTGAATGCCATTGATAACATCTCCATGTTCATCGGTATCGGAGCAGGAATCTTTGTTTCATTCATTTACATCTTCCTTTTTGTCCGGTGGACGACACAGGATATTGTCAGCCCGGTGAGCGAACTTCTCAGCAATATGCGCCTCACCGGAGAAGGCAAACTGAATAATTTCACCATTGTCAGGACCAACGACGAGATCGGTCAGCTCACCGAAGGATACAATGATATGTCACAGAAGATCAAAGACTATATCCACAACATCTCACGGATGAACCAGGCTTACTCACGCTTTGTTCCGCAGCAGTTCCTCGACTTTCTTGGCAAGGAAAGTTTTGTGGATATCAAGCTGGGCGACCAGGTACAGCAGGAGATGACCATCCTGTTCACGGATATCAGACGTTTTACGGAGATATCGGAATCCATGACCCCCAAGGAAAATTTCGATTACCTGAATCACTACCTCGGGTACATGGAGCCTGTCATCCGGAACAACAACGGCTTCATTGACAAGTACATGGGCGATTCGATCATGGCCCTGTTCCCAGAAAATCCCGGAGACTCCATCAACGCCTCCATCGAGATGCGCATCAAGCTGGTACAGTTCAACCAGGTGATGGGGCAGTTTGGCAAGCCGGAGATCGACAGCGGTATCGGGATCCATATCGGAAAGCTGATGCTGGGTGTGGTCGGAGGAGAAGGCCGAATGGACGGCACTGTGATCTCCGATGCCGTCAACCTGGCCTCCAGGCTTGAGAACCTGACAAAGATCTATGGATGCGCTATCATCATCAGCGAGGATACACTCATCAAACTGGATGATCCAAGTGTGTATAATTACCGGTTCCTGGATATCGTCAAGGTAAAGGGAAAGAAGCAGGCAGTCTATATCTTTGAGATCATCGACGGTGAACCGGAAGATATCAAGCGGCTGAAGATACAGACCAAGCTGCAGTTTGCCCGTGCCATCAATTATTATAAGAACAAGGACTTCCGGAAGGCCCTCGAGGAATTCAGTGCCATCCATGAGATCAATATGCACGACAGGGCCACCTTTCTATATATAAACCGCTGTGAAAAGATCCTGCGCACCGGGGTACCCAGTGACTGGGATGGAATTGAAATTCTTGATTCAAAATTTTAATCTATGAGCAAAACAATCCTCGTACCCACCGATTTTTCAGAGGTCTGCCGCAATGCTGCGGACCAGGCAGCAGAAGCAGCCCGGATATTCAATTACCAGCTTATCCTGCTGCACATTATCAATCAGGACACCAAAGCCTTTTTAAAGAGGGAATCCGCCGACCTGGCCCTGATTGACCAGATGCTGGAAGAGCAAGCCATTGATCTTCGCAACCGTTTTGGGATCGATGTGGAAACACGGGCCATGGAAGGAAGCATCTTCACCACCATCAGCGAAATCGCGCGTGACCTGGAAGCAGGCCTGATCTTCATGGGCACACACGGAAAGGTAGGTATGCAGCATCTGACAGGCAGCTATGCCCTCAAGGTGATCACCGGCTCCCCTGTTCCTGTGATCGTCGTACAGCAAAGAAAGGTCGAAAGGTACCGGAATATCGTCCTGCCCATCACCAGTGAAGCCGGACCCTGGGAAAAGACCAAATGGGCGGTATTCATTTCCAGAACCTTTCTTGCCACCATCCACATGTACATGGCCGACACCGAAAAGGAAGAGGTCAAAAACGCAGTCAACACCATCGGCCAGTATTTTGAAAAGAACGATGTCCCCTATACATTGAAGATTGCGGAAAAAAGTTCCGGCTTTACCGCACAGGTCATCACCTATGCCACTTCCATCAATGCCGACATGATCATGATCATGACCAATCCCGACAAGAGCTTCACCAATTTCCTGCTGGGCACCTACGATGAGGAGATCATCCTGAATTCGTCACAGATCCCGGTGATGTGCATCAATCCGCGGAGGTTCAATTACGAGATACTGGGGCTGTAGCCGGTCGGCGGTCGGCGGTCGGCGGTCGGCGGTCGGCGGTCAGCGGTCAGCGGTCGGTGGGATGCAAAAATGTTGTATCTTTGCATTTTCCATCACACCCACACCCACACCCACACCCACACTCACACCCACTTCGGGGCTGCACTGGTTTTGACAGCAAGCCGAGTGGATCTGTAAGCATGCCGGGCAATGCAGACACGCCCGTCAACAATTTCTGCGAACCAATAACTGGCGAAAATAACTTCGCTCTCGCTGCCTAATCGAAGTTAGTAGATTAAGCTTAATCCCGGACAAGGTCCGGGAGCGTGACGTCCTGCCGGTGGAGATGCCTGATTCCGGCCGGAGCACAGGGCGCTCGCAATTTCGGGCTGGTCGCGGCAGCGCCTCGATGCCGCGGCGAGATTTCAGAGGATAAGACAGGATCCTGGGTGCCGGCTCCCGAATCCTGTACGAAAATCAACTACCGGATAAGCATGTAGAAAGCACATCTGTTCCTTGTCTGGACGAGGGTTCGACTCCCTCCAGCTCCACCTTTCCAGGATGAATTACTGATTTCATAATGCCGAGCTGGGAGTGATGTACGAAATCATGCTCCCGAAAAAGATCCAGTATCAGGATTTCCTGTTCAATTCCCTGGTCAATGGATTCCGGACCTTTACATTTGCTGGTTATTTTAAGGAAAATCAAGAATCCGTCAGACAACTGTTTGAGGATTACTCGGATGTAATAAGCTCTAAAAAATTTGACCTTGAATTGTTCGACCGGGATTATAAACCGGTATTCCAGGGATATTCCATGTATGAAGTCTATGGTGTGTTTCGTCATGAAGACAGCATGGCTTTTGACGAAGAACTCACGCACATCATCAGGGTGTATTTTATACCGGATTATGCAGAAATGGGCAATCGGTTTCCGGCTTTTTCCCAGTCTGAAATATTTCGGTATGCCGATGCCTTTTTCGCTATGTCAACGAATATGTACAGGCGGCGGCAATCCATTGTGGACATGGGGAAACTCATTGAGGAACTGGGCATTTCTTTCCAGAAGGGGCATGAAGAACTGTTCAACTATTTGAATAACTGGGTTGATTCAGTTGCACTGCTGGTATTTGGTTCCATCATTCATGAGATTTGCAGGAATTTAAGTACATGCTACGAAGAGGATAAAATCAGAGCCCTGGAAAAAGAGATCTGGGTTACCTCACAATGGGGGATCCTCATCAATAAGACCATACTGAAAGAGTAAAGGACGATGATAATATCCATTACCGATTACCCAGGGAGCTTGTCCTGATAATAATCAGTAATGTGAAAGGAGAAGGTGAAGGAAAGGGAGGGAAGGAAATCAGAAATGATCTTCATCTGGATTAGATATTAAAGATTTATGCAATGACAAGGGTCACAAATTGATCAAATTCGTATTAATGATTAGGTAATCCTAAAATTATTTATCATGGAGGATAATCTGGTAAAAAGAGAATTGATCAATTTTATCTTCGAGTTTCGAGGATTAAAAGTCATGATTGATGCCGATCTATCAATGATCTATGGTGTAACAACTAAAGCATTGAAGCAGCAGGTAAAAAGAAACAAGGATCGTTTTCCGGCTGATTTCATGTTTGAACTGACTGATGATGAGAAAAAACAACTGGTCACAATTTGTGACCGGTTAACAAAGCTCAGACATTCTTCAGTAAATCCGATGGCCTTTACCGAACATGGTGTTGCCATGTTATCTTCAGTACTTCATTCCGAGAAAGCCATTTTAATAAATATTGAAATTATGAGAGCTTTTTCCAGATATCGCGCTTTAATCAAGGAAAATGAAGAATTGACCAGAAGAATCGATAAATTGGATAGAAAGATAAATCATTTGTTCAAATTCTTCCTACCGGGACTGCTCAAGCTGTTTAAGATACTCAAAGATCAGCTGGATCTACTGAAAATAACGGAGGCCACCCCAACTTGAGGTGCCAATTTGGTACCTCAAGACTTCTGACTCCTGAATATTTAGTTCAAACATAAAGTCGGGTGGAAATCGTCTGATATTTCTGCGGACAGCACGTTTTAGATATTTGGTCTGGACGCCATATAACATTGCAAGATCCATATCCAGTATTACTTTCTTCCTTCTGAATACGTAGATCTTGCTCATTATCACCTCTTCCGGCACCATCAATTCATTCATTTTATAAAGATCTAAATTCATAATCAAAATCAAATATCAAATATCCGTTAATCGTTAATCAGATATCCTCTACCGGTTAATACGGTAACTATCTGTTTTGTTACCCCGAAGGGTCACTTTTGTCGCTCCGCTCCCCGGCCACGGGGCCGCTTTTAATTTCATCTTACTTTTTTGAGACCAAAAAAGTAACAAAAAAGTCTTTTTCAGGGCGAGGTTCTCCCGACACCTGGCGGTGTCGGGACCGGGCAGTTCACCCTGCCAAATCCCCGTCGCACAGCTCCGGGTATTTGGTACCATCAGGGCTTCGCTGCCCTGAACTGCGCCCTGAATTTTAATACACCCTGATGCACCGTAGGTGCTCTATCCTGGTAGAAACAAGAGGACATGGGACCATTCAAAGCCCCGTTAGAGGTGGCATATTGTTAAATATCCATTACCGATTACCCAGGTAGAAGGAAAAGGAGAAGGTGAAGGAGAGGGAGGAAAGGAAATCAGCAATCAGAATTAGTTTCAGATTGCTCAGATGCTCTTTTAAATCCAATCTTTTTTCGAGATACAGGAGGATGCAGCATTGCGGTCAGGATTTGATAGATTTCGTGAAATTTAAGATCCATTTCGTTCTCGAGTACCTGAATTCTTTCAACAAGGTCTTTATATTCGCACAGGTTCTGCCGAAGCAAAACAAATGCTCGCATGATCATTATATTAACTTCTATTGCCTTATCGGAATGCAGTATGCTCGATAGCATTGCAACGCCTTGCTCGGTGAAAGCAAATGGAAGTGCAGGACTAAACTTAATTTTTACAGGCAGGTTATCACAATTTGTGATAACCTCTTTCCATTCTTCCCTTGTAAGTTCAAACATAAAATCCTCAGGGAAGCGTCTCATGTTTCTTTTTACGGTTTGCTTCAAGGTCCTAGTTTCAACTTGATATAAATCAGCTAAATGAAAATCAAGTATCACACGTAATCCCCTTATCTCATAGATCCTTTTTTTTATTATCTGAATGTCAGGCATATAAGATCAGCTTATCTTGTTCCTTATTATAAATGAGTTAAATGAAATATTGCCGGAATGAATCTCCATTACCGATTACCCAGGTAGCTTGTCCTGATGTAAATCAGGAGATGAATGGAGAAGTTGAAGGAGAGGGAGAATGGAAATCAGAATTCTGAATTCTAATCGCAAATCGCCTTCTACTTTCCCTTCACCTTCTGCTTCGTATGTTCGTATGATGGATATTCATATCGGCTTTTTTACTTTTCAAAATGCTTGATAACATGGCGACACCTTGTTCTGTAAAAGCCATCGGAGCATATCGGGTTCCTCCCCAACTTGAGGTCACAAACTGTGACCTCAAGTTGACAAGCTCCTTATTATCAAGCGTGAACATAAAATCTGCGGGAAACCGTTCAATGTTTCGCTTAACTGCTTGTTTCAGTACTTTGGTCTCCACCTCATAGAGTTTTGCCAGATCGCTGTCCAGCATCACTTTCTCTCCACGGATAACATAGATCTTGTTCATTATCACCTCTTCCGGCACCATCAATTCATTCATTTTATAAAGATCTAAATTCATAATCAAAATCAAATATCAAATATCCCTGGCTTACGCCAGGGCAGGCTGTTAATCATTCATCAGATATCTGCTACCGGTTAATACGGAAACTATCTGCTTTGTGACCCTATCTAATGAATCTTCCGCATACAATGTTTTCTCCTGATTCCTGCTTTCGCAGGAATGACGCATCACCAAAGGGAGAGGAAGAGGGGCGCAGCAGTCATCCTCGCGTAAGCGAGGATCGGAATCTATTTTCGATAATGCAGATACACTGCACTGGTATGTGCTAGCTTTGCAGTTTTCTTCGTAATATTGATAACAGGAAGACATAGAGAAAATTAAATCTGACTGCCATGAAAATACTCCATACCTCTGACTGGCATCTGGGCAAGTCATTGGACAACCAAAAACGTTATGATGAATTCGACAGGTTTCTTGAATGGCTCATTGAGTTCATTGCCCATGAAAAAATTGATATTTTGCTGGTGGCCGGTGATATCTTCGACACCACCACCCCAAGCAACCGCGCGCAGGAACTGTACTACCGGTTCCTGGGAAAAGTTGCCAGGACCTGCTGCGGACATGTGGTGATCATCGGGGGCAACCATGACTCCCCCACCCTTCTTGATGCTCCTAAATCCATCCTGAAAGCGATCGATGTGCATGTAATGGGTTCTGTGACGGATAATCCTGAAGATGAGGTAATCGAACTTAAAAGCAAAAGCGGCGAAACACAAGCCATTGTCTGTGCCGTTCCATACCTGCGTGATCGCGATGTGCGAACGGTTTCTCCCGGGGAAGATCCCGGAGATAAGACCAAAAAACTCCTGGAGGGCATTGCCTCTCACTATGAACACATTGCTCAAATCTCCAGGCGACTCAAAAGTGACAGGACTTCAGTACCCGTGATCGGGATGGGACATCTGTTCACCCGGAACGCAAGAACCATCGAGGGTGACGGTGTGAGGGAACTTTATATCGGGACGCTTGCACATATAGAAGAGAAAAAGATCTCTGAAGGATTCGATTACATGGCCCTCGGGCATCTGCACATGGCCCAGAAGGCAGAAAATTCAGACATTGTACGGTATTCGGGCTCGCCCCTGCCCATGAGCTTTTCAGAAGCCGGTCAAACCAAAAAAGTGATCGTTGCCGAGTTCAAAGGCGATGTGCCTGTCATCACCGAACATCCTGTCCCCTGTTTCCAGGAATTAAAAAGATTATCCGGGGATATCGGGACCCTGACCAGCAGGATCGAGGAGCTTATCAACGAAGGGAGCCGGGCATGGCTGGAAATTGAAATAACCGCCTTCACTGCCGAAGCTAACCTGACCGATTATTTTGATAGCCTGCTGAAAGGATCCTCTCTTGAGATCCTGCGCATTAAAAACAGTGCCGTGGCAGAACGGGTGCTCAGCAGGGTAAATGAGACCGAGACCCTGGAAACGATCGATCCCTACGTGGTTTTCACCCGGTGCCTCGATGCCGGTAATGTCCCGGAAGAAGACCGCGGTATCCTGATTGAAACCTATCATGAAGCCATGAACGCTATACAAAATGCTGATACGAACGCAAACTGATCCCTTACCATGAAGATCATCCAAATCCGGTTTAAAAACCTGAATTCCCTGGTGGGAGAATGGTCCATCGACTTCACGTCACCCGAATATGTTGAAGATGGTATCTTTGCAATCTCCGGGCCGACCGGTTCGGGGAAATCCACCATCCTGGACGCCATCAGCCTTGCCTTATATGGTTGCACTCCAAGGCTGTCAACGATTTCCAAATCAACCAATGAGATCATGTCGCGGCAGACGGGGGAGTGTTTTGCCGAAGTAGTGTTCGAAACGGATGAAGGACAGTTCCGTGCCCACTGGAGCCAGCACCGTGCACGAAACAAGGCAAACGGTGAACTTCAGAATCCAAGACACGAAATATCCGAAGAAGGATCGGGCCACATCCTGGCTTCCCAACTCAGAACAACAGAAGAAGTCGTGGTTTCTAAAACGGGTATGGACTTCAAACGTTTCACGCAATCCATGATGCTTGCCCAGGGAGGATTTGCCGCATTCCTTCAGGCCACGCCCGACGAACGCGCTCCCATTCTGGAACAGATTACAGGTACGGAGATCTATAGCTCTATCTCCAGGCATGTCTTTGAACGTCAAAAAGAAGAAAAAGGAAAACTGGACGCCCTGAAAGCGGAAATGACCGGAATTGTACTATTAAGCCCTGAAGAGGAAGAACAGGTAAAAAAATCCCTGGAAGAGAAAAACGGGGAAAAAGATACCCTGTCAGCAAAGATTGATCAGGTAGGTAAAGCCATTAACTGGCTGAATACGATCGGTGAACTTAAAAATGAACTGAAAAACATATCACTGGACCAGGAAAAGTTGGATCGTGAATTCATTGCATTCGGTCCACAAAAAGAAATTCTCAAAAGGGCTCTCAGGGCCCTTCCCCTTGATGCCAAATTTTCCGCACTAACGGTCCTGAGGGATCTGCAAAAGAGGGATCTCGGGACACTGTCCGGTTTGCAACGGTCTCTTCCTGAACTGACAAAAGAACTGGAGACAGCACAGGAAAATTTCAATCGGGCTGAAAAAGTGTATGGCGATGCAGAAAACGAAAGGAGTAAGCTTCTTAAATTAACCACCCGTGTAAGGCTGATCGATCAGGATATCGCCCAGAAAGAAGACGCCTTGGCTACTTTCAGATCACAGATCGCCACCTTCAACCGGGAAAAAGCAACGGAAGAGGCCAGGAAATCGAAAGCCTTATCGTCGATCGGTCAATTAGGCCTGGAATTGAAGGATATTGATGCGTTCCTGGATGCTTATCAGCCGGATGCAGCATTAGTGAGCGAATTTTCAGGGATCCGGGCGTCCATTCAGGGCCTGCTGGAGTCCCAACGTGTCCTGGCTAAGGCAAGTAGTGATCTGTCTGCCCATGAACGATCCCTGGAAGAAAAGAAGAGCGAAATACAAAGGATTGAACTTGAACTGGCCCAGGCAAAAGAGACCCACAGGACGGACCAGCAAAACGTCACGGATGCACAGTTCACGATAGATCAGTTGCTTAACAAGCAGACAATCCAGGAAATCATCCGCAGAAAAGATGAGCTGTTGCTATATCTTGCTGAACTCAGGAAGATCGCCGACCTCGGGAGTGAACGGAATCAGCTGGAAGACGGTAAACCATGTCCGTTGTGCGGCTCGTTGCACCATCCCTTCGCGGAAGGCAATGTACCGCAGGCTACCGAATCAGAAAAGGAATTTGCAGCACTCATACTTCTGATCAGAAAGCACGAAGAAGCTGATCAAAGGCTTTCACTCCTGATGAAACAAGAGTCCCAGTCGGCTTCTGCGGTCAACAGGAAACAGCAGGAGCTGGAGCTTGCCGTGCAATCAAGGTCAGGCATTGAAGAAAATATCGCAAAAGGCAAGTCTGAGGTAAAAAACACCGCCACGACCGCTGACAGGGCATCGGCAAACCTTGTTCAGCTGCTCGAACCGTTTGGTATGCAAAAAATTCCCGGTAATGAGTCAGAGGCTGCGTTTATGATGAAAAATCTGGAGGTTCGTAGGAATGAATGGCAAAAAAAATCAGCGAGGAAGACTGAGATTGACCGGCTGATCACATCAGAAAAAGCCATTATCGGTGCATCCGATATTATGATCACTTCAAAAGTGAAAGATATCATGGGAAAAGAAAAGGAATCCAGAGATCTGGAAACCTTGCTGAATAAGATCAGACAGGATCGGGCGAACCTGTTCGGGGATAAAGATGTGGATGAAGAGGAAACACGTAACCTTAACAGGTTGAATGAAGCCAGGGATGTAAAAGATAGAATATCAGCATCATTCCATGCAAAGGAGAAGGAAATTGAATCGCACCACCAACGGATAAACAACCTGGCTAAAGAAATCCGGACCAGGAAAGCCAATCTTGAAAAGGATGAGAACCATTTTAAAGAAAACCTTCTTGCGAAAGGATTTGCGGACGAAAAGGAGTACCAAACCTGCAGCATTCCCGCTGAAGAAAGAGCAGAACTTGAGGAGAAGGATAATGACCTCAGGACAAGGCAGGTACAGCTGGCAACCCGAAGGAAAGAAAAAGATGACAGCCTTCAACGGGAGCAATCCAGAAAGCTGACAGAAGAAGGTATGGATACCCTGCAGGAGAAGCTTGGCCTGTTCAAGGCAAATCACACTGCCGTTGTTGAGGAGACCGGGGCGCTGAATCAGAAGCTGAAAGCAAATCAGGAAAACAGGGTCAGGGGGTCGGAAATCAGCCGCAGGATAGACCTGCAGGATAAAGAACACAAACGCTGGGCAGCGCTCAACGGATTGATCGGCTCTGCCGATGGAAAGAAGTACCGTAATTTCGCACAGGGACTAACGCTGGAGATCATGGTCTCCTATGCCAACATCCAGTTGGCAAAACTGAGTGACCGGTACCTGCTGACCCGTGACCGGGAAGATCCGCTTGAGCTGAAAGTGATCGACAATTACCAGGCGGGAGAGATCCGATCCACCAAGAATCTTTCCGGGGGGGAATCCTTTATTGTCAGTATGGCGCTGGCGCTTGGATTATCCGGGATGTCGAGCAAGAATGTCCGTGTGGATTCCCTTTTTCTCGACGAAGGCTTTGGCAGTCTGGATGAAGATGCGCTGGAGACGGCCCTGAGCACGCTGGCCAGCCTCCGCCAGGAAGGCAAGATGATCGGTGTGATCTCACATGTGGGCGCCATGAAAGAGCGCATCCATACCCAGATCGTAGTACGGCCGGTCAGGGAAGGGCGAAGCGCTCTCAGCGGGCCGGGATGCAATAAGATCGATGCAGATCATTCATAAATTCAGTACCTTTAATCCAGTCTTGTGAGGTAAATCACACTGGGATTCAGTAGAAAATTGAACGATGGCTCGAAAGTTCCATTTTATTAGTTGAAACAAACATGGACCTGCCCCTGAAGAAAGACCTGCCCGTTCATTTGCTTGCAGCATGTTTCAACAACACGTCTGCGACGTATAAGTTCTACTGGTTATTGTCCATTCTTCAATCGGTCGAAAGGGGTGAAAGAGTCATTCTGAAAAAAAACCTTTTTGCCAGGATGATTTCCAATGCCTGGTTCACTGTGAATTATTTTCATATTTCTTTCGGGAAGCAGGACAGGCTGCAGCGGGCAATTGAGCTGGTCAGGGAATTAGAATCACTGAACATTGATGATGACAGAGAACTTATTTTCAGTACCCTGGCCGGTACGACCAGGCTGGAAACACTGGAACAGCTGAAATATTTTAATAATCAGGTCCCTCACTGGTTCATCAGTCCCTGGTTTCCGAAACTCAATAAAAATGATATTTACCAGGCTTCCCAGAACTTTGAAAACAACTGCTTATACGCCTTGCATCATGGTTATATCAGGATCAATCCTGCCTGGGAGGATTATCTCACCGATAACGGAAGAATATTAAAGGATTTTTGTTACTGGAACCTGGCTTCGTTCCTGCAGTCAAAAAATCCCAGTGTTCCGGACATCCCGAACAAGCTGATCAAGCCCGCAACACGGATCAGCCTGACGAAGCAGCGCACTGATTTCTGGGATATCGTGATCAGGGAACTGGGCTCCGTTGACTGTATTTACACCGGAGCCAGGCTGACAATCGGAAAGTACGATGTTGAGCATTTCATTCCGTATTCCTTTGTTTCGCATGATCTGATGTGGAATTTGATACCGGCGGATCCTTCGTTCAATAGCTCAAAGAGCAACCGGCTGCCTCCCCTGGAGAGATATTTCAGTTCATTTTACCATTTGCAGCGCACTGCCATTGATATTGTCAGGGACAAGAATCCGAAGAACAGGTTCCTGGAAGATTATCTGACCATTTTTCCGGACCTGGATGAAATCCGAAATCTGCCTGAAAATTTTACTAAAGACAAATTCAGAGGACAGCTTCAACCGCTGATCAAAATAGCTTCCAACAATGGATTCGAATTTCTTGAATGATGTACCCCGATTTCTATGATTAGCTTATTATCAATTCATTGAACCAGGATCATGACTGAACCGAATCATCAAAATAAATCAGATCAACTCCCAGACTGCCCATTTTGTCATCCGTTTGAAAGAACAGACGTAATCATGGAATCCGATTCCGCTTATGCCATTTATGATAAGTTTCCTGTGAGCAGGGGTCATATACTCATCATTCCCAAAAGACACTGTGCCGACTATTTTGATTTGGACTTCAGTGAACAGTCCGCATGTTGGGTCCTGCTCAACGAAGTGAAGGAGATCATTGAAAATAAATTTCATCCGGATGGATTCAACATTGGCATCAACATTAACGAATCAGCCGGACAAACAATCTGGCATGCCCACATTCACCTGATCCCACGTTACCTTGGTGATGTTGTTGAACCGAGAGGCGGGGTGCGGGGGGTGATTCCGGAGAAGAGGGAATATTGATCGGTAAATTACTCGATGTACAAAATAGGATGTATTTTAGATGAAAATTACTCTCACTGTTATTTTTTCGTAATATTGATCAGCCCTTATCGATAAGCTATCAAATGAATTATTCATGAATCCTGATCAGGAAATCAGAATAGCAGCATTCAACTGGCTTTCAGAGAAAAAGGCCTTTTATGATGATGTCTTCCCACGGGATATCCTTGCAAAAGGATTTGAATTCAAAGGGGAACGAATTCCATTGTTGGGTCCTCAGGGTATATTCAAACCCAGGATGATGGAATTGCCGCTTTCGATCACTACTGCACCTGGTGGGCCTTACGACGATAGTTTTGGACAGGATAATTTCCTTCGTTACCGTTATCGAGGAACAAATGTTTTTCACAGAGATAATGTCGGATTGCACGAAGCCATGATTCACAATGTCCCTTTGGTTTACTTCCATGGTATCGTTCCTGGCAAATATTTGGCCGAATGGCCAGTCTATATCATTGGAGATGATCCTGGTGCATTGACGTTTAAAGTGGCCATGGATATTATGAACTTCCTCCCACAACCGGAGGATGTTCTAAGTGACAATGATGTGGCCCGGCGTGCGTATATTACTTCTACCATTAAGGTACGGTTACATCAGAGGAGTTTCAGGGAAAAGGTGATCCATGCGTATCAATCCCAATGCGCATTCTGCAGGTTGAGACACGTGGAGCTTCTCGATGCCGCACACATTATCCCGGACAATGAACCTGATAGCCGCCCTACTGTAGATAATGGTTTATCTCTGTGTAAAATCCATCATGCTGCGTTTGATAAATATATTCTTGGTGTTTCTCCGGATTATTACATTAAGGTCCGCTCAGATGTTTTAGATGAAAATGATGGGCCAATGCTTGTACATGGATTGAAGGAGATGCATAACCAGCGAATCATTATTCCCCGCAAGTTTGAACTACAGCCAAACAAAGAATTCTTGGAGAGGAGGTTTGAGAAGTTTAAGAAAGTTGGCTAAAAATTAGTTAACATCCCAATGATTTTTTTCTCGACTTCATTCATAACCTTCTTGCTGCATTGCCTTACCCCGGTCTTCAGACCGGGGACTCCCAGAAGCCAGCCAGCTAGCAGTAACTTACCCCGGTCTTCAGACCGGGGATGACACGCAGCCAGCCTGGTTAAAGGGCAAAAGGGAACCTTAATCAAACCGGCTGAAATCAAACGCCCCCATATATTCTGAAAATGTCCGGATCTTTGAAATATCCTTCTTGTCGAACAACATGTGTTCGCAGTCGAATTTTTTCCGGTCGGCTAAGTTCCTGGCTTTTGCAGCATTCAAAAGAGATGCTTTTAGTTGTGAGGGATTGCTTATTTGGCATTTAGCATCAAGATACATGAAATCTGGGGTTGCAAAATCGATAAGGGTTACTACATCATAAAAATCCCGGTCCTTTTTCCGCTTGATTGCAGCTGCTATCTTAGTGGAAAAAAGTATGTCCAGGGGAACAGTTTTAACAGGAGTAACTATGCCAAAACCAACCAATGTTCTGATGTCCGGCTGATAATCGAAGTTATGCGGTTCGGCTTCAATTTTAATGAAGAATTTTGATTCCTTTTGCTGGCTCAATCCCAATTTGTACCTGAGTTCAGGAAAAACAAAAACTCTGCGAAAAGCCTTTATGTGCTGATCCTTCATCCTGTCCGTGATAATAACATCGTATCCTGATAATCGTAAATCATATTCAACCTGCGACGTCATCTCAAGAAATTGTTCCCGTGTAAAGTTGAAGCAATCAAAATCAAGGTCTTCAGAAAAACGCTTAATACCATAAAAATAACGAAGTGCTGTACCACCCAGGAAAGAGATCTTTTCCGCAAATTTTCCTGAAAAAACCGATTGCAGCATGTAATGATGCAGGTACTCTTTTACCATCGGATCGTAAAACTCCGGCCGTTGCAATTCCTTTGGGTATTGCCTGACGATTTCATTGAGAGCGATCATAGGTTATACATTTTTTGAACACACCTGATCCTTTTTTCCAGCGCCTTGTTATTGAAACGCTTCAGGTATCCTTCCATCTTTTTCCAGTCCACCTCTTCCTCCAGCACAATCTCGTTGAAACGGATCTCCGAAATTTCCTCCTCCGACGTATAGTAACTGTAAATGTAAAGAAAATCCAGGATCGCCTTCTCCCTGCCGGCGATCAGGAAATTCCTGCTGGTACCGTTCACCATCATTTCCTTTAATTCATAACCAAAAAAGTATTCAGGGCTGATCGAATAGTACGTGTATGTACGGTTTATACAACGGAAACGCATTGTTTTTCTCGTTGTCATGGATGTTGAATCCACAATATGTTCGGGTATCAGCCCATAAAATAACAGCGCTTCCTGATGGCTGATATAGGAAGGAGCGTAGATCGTATTTGCTACAAGATAATGATAATCGGTTATGGATGTGAACTCCTTGAAACAATACCATTTATTCCTCAGCTTATAAATATATCCCTTCTTTTGCCAGTGCAAAAGGTTGTCAGTGTTGAAATCAGGAAACACCAAACGAACGTGACCCACAGAGAAAATGCCCTGCTGAAAAAAAGCCTCTTTAAATTGCAGAAAGCTTATATTCATGTCATATTATTTCTAATTATCCGCAAATATACGGATAAAAAGAAATAAAATTTACCTTTAGGTCAAAAAAATTATGCGGTCAAGTATCGAACCTGGAATAAAACATAACCTGTTTGCTAAAGTAACTTACCCCGGTCTTCAGACCGGGGACTCCCAGAAGCCAGCCAGCTAGAAGTAACTTACCCCGGTCTTCAGACCGGGGGTTACCCGCAGCCAACCTGGTAAAAGGGCTTTAGCCCGAAACAAAAACAGCTCCTTTCAGGTTTAGGGCTAAAGCCAGGTAATCTCCTTTCCCTCCTGGCCCCGGCGCTGAAGCGCGGGGTAAGTTATAACATGGTTCTGGGTTTTGAAGCAAAAAATATGAATTATTGAGTCCCGACTTCGCCGTGAGTATGCTAAAATAATCCTAAAAACGTTATATCTTCGTAAAGGATTAATTTAACAAACGGAATATGAAACGGATGCTCTGCCTTTTACCGCTGATCTTCATCCTCGGATTCAACACGTTACGCGCCCAGGACAGGCCATTCGGTCTGGGCCTCATGTTTGGTTACCCGACCGGGATCAGCCTTAAATACTGGATCGATGATAAACAGGCAATCGACGGGGGCATTACCTGGTCATTCTATCATGACGGATACTTCCAGGTCCATTCGGATTACCTGCGCCACGCCTACGTCATTGACGTGAACACCGGGAAACTGCCTTTTTATTACGGCCTCGGGGCCCGACTGGGCTTTGGACATAACGTCCACTTCGGAGCCCGCGTACCCCTGGGAATAGAATACATTTTTCAGAATGAGCCTATCGACATCTTCTTTGAACTGGTGCCCGGGATGGAGTTCCTCCCGGAACCCGACTTTTCATTCGAAAGCGTGATCGGCTTCCGCTATTTCTTCTGAGATCCCTATTGCGGCTTTTTCTTTGAAACGCCCACAACTGCATTGCCCTCTCCACCCATCACAGATAAAGCCAGATCTCCCGACTCCCATGTAATGCTTCCGCCCTGCCCTGCCATATCCATGAATACGGTCTGCATTCCTTTTGCTTTCAGCATGTCGTTGTATTTTTTGAATGCATCCGCCGGCACTTCTTCATAAACAACGGTCCAGATGTACATCTCCGGGTGATCGCTGACCGTTACGCCTGTGATCTTGCCATAGGTGAACTCAGGTATCTCTGCAGGTGCATCTGCAGGCCATTTGTTGGCACTGGCATCGACGTGAGTTGTTACATCCCCTGAATGGATGGTGGCACCCTGGTTCGACAGATTCACATCAGCATCCTCACCCGTGCCCTGCTCAATGGCTTGTTCCATGGCCTGTTCGGCCGTCTTTTGGCCTGCATTCCTGCAGGAATGGTTCATCATGGAAAATGTAAGGAATAACAATGTAATTCCCGTAACAAGAAGGTAGTTCTGTTTTTTCATGGATCAGAAAATTTAATGAATGGATAGGATTGCGTTTATTTGACAAATGTAAAGAAGATCTTACCTATTTTCAAGAAAACATCGTCTTAAAAACAGGCGGAAAAAAATTTCCTTATATAATGGGATTCAGGAAACCTTTGCGCCGCAATTATTACAAAAATGGGCGCCGGGGCTGACTTCCGCACCACAATAATGGCAGAAGGATCCATGATCCAACCGTTCGCCGCATTCCGGGCACCGTTTCGCAAAGGCAGGAATATCAGCTCCGCAGTTCGGACAAAATACCTCCGGTTCGCCGGCAGGCCTCCTTCTGCGGATTTTACCGGGACTGGTTTCCTCAAAGTCATCAAAATCCTCTAAATCATCGAATTCCTGCCGCCCTTTGTGGCTTTTCTTACCCCTGGGCTCTAATTCTTCATCTTCAAATTCGTCGAAATTCATTGTATGATGAGATTTTAGTGGTTCTCGCTTCAAATCCAGGTGCCGCTACTCCAGGTACGTATACCCATACAGTCCTGACCTGTAATTGGATAAAAATTCCTTACCCTCTTCCGCGGTGATAATTCCCGACTTCACCGAAGTAGTCACCCACTTTTCGACCGTTCGGACCATTTTCTTGGCATCGTACTGAACGTAATCCAGCACTTCTGCGACCGTTTCCCCATCAATGATCTGATCGATCTCATAGCCTTTTTCGGTTACGGAGACGTGAACTGCATTGGTATCTCCAAACAGATTATGCAGATCGCCCAGGATCTCCTGGTAAGCACCGACCAGGAAAACACCTATATAGTAGGGCTCGGATGACTTGATCGAATGCACCGGCAGATTATAGGATATATTCCTGGTAGAGATGAAATTGTCGATCTTACCATCGGAATCACATGTGATGTCCTGCAGTGTTGCTGTGCGGTCAGGCCGTTCATCCAGCCGCTGGATCGGCATGATCGGGAAGATCTGGTCGATGGCCCATGAATCCGGCAACGACTGAAACAACGAAAAATTACAGAAATATTTGTCAGATAAGAGTTTAGGGAGATAACGGAGCTCTTCCGGGATATGCTTGATCTTGGATACCATCTGGTTGATCTCGCGGGCTATGGACCAGAACAGACGTTCGATCTGAGCCCTGGTTTTCAGGTCGAGCATGCCCAGGCTGAAAAGGTCCAGGGCTTCCTCACGGATCTGTTGTGCATCGTGCCAGGTTTCCATCAATCGTGGCTGATTCAGCCGGTCCCAGGTCTTGTACAACTCACGTACAAGTTCATGATCACCCTCGGTCACTTCTTCCTCCTCCTCCCATGATGGCAATGTGGCCGTCTCCAGGACCTCAAAGACAAGCACCGAATGATGAGCGGTCAGGCTCCGACCCGATTCGGTAATGATATTGGGGTGGGGTATCCTGTTCTTGTCGCTGATCTCCACAATGGTTGATACTGCGTCATTGACATATTCCTGAATGCTGTAATTCACACTGCTTTCGCTGTTGGATGACCGCGTGCCGTCATAATCCACTCCCAGCCCGCCACCAATGTCCACAAACGCCACATGAAATCCCTGCTGATGGATCTGGGCATAGAACTGGGCCGCCTCCCGGAGGGCGATCTTCACTTTGCGGATCATGTTAACCTGGCTTCCAATGTGGAAATGGATCAGTTGCAGACAGCTCTGCATGTTGCTCCGTTCAAGATATTCAAGCGCTTCCAGCAACTCGCTGGATGTCAGCCCGAATTTGCTCACGTCTCCGCCCGATTCTTCCCATTTACCGCTGCCGGAACTTGCCAGTTTGATACGGATCCCAAGGGCCGGTTTGATCTTCAGTCTGCGCGATATGCGCGCGATCAGCTTCAGTTCGTTCAGCTTCTCCACCACCAGGAAGATACGACGGCCCATTTTCTGCGCCAGCAAAGCAAGCTCGATGTAATCCTCATCCTTGTAGCCGTTGCAAATGATCAGGGAATCAATATCGGTATTCAGGGCGATCACTGCATGTAACTCCGGCTTGGAACCGGCTTCCAGCCCAATGTTGAACTTCTTGCCATGGCCCACGATCTCCTCTACCACCGGACGCATCTGGTTGACCTTGATGGGATAAATAATAAAATTCTGCCCCTTGTAACCATATTCCTCCGCCGCCAGATGAAAACAATTCGACATCTCCTCGATGCGTGTATCCAGAATGTCGGTAAACCTCATCAGGATCGGCGTGGACACATCACGAAGAATCAGCTCATCCACCAGCTCCCTTAAATTGATCTGGATCCCGTTGCTCTTCGGTGTGACAACCACATGTCCCTTTTCATTGATCGAAAAATAGTTCACACCCCATCCGTTGATGTTGTACAACTCAGCGGAATCTTCAATTTGCCATTTTCTCATGGATGAAGGAATAAAAGTGAATAGTAATGCAAATATACTATAAGAAATAATAATCATTTACCGGAAAAAAGAACTTATGCAGCCGAAAATCAGGGAATAGAAATCCATTTGATAATAAATGTTAAAAATCTATAACCAGGTGATTTTCGACATCATAAAAATATTACCTTTGTTTATTCTTATTTAAGAATAATTATTACTTAATAATATTTTCACATGAAAACAGGGGATCTGAAAAACATCCTTGTTTCCAATAACCTGAAAGTAACACCGCAGCGCCTTGCGGTGCTCAAAGCGGTCAAACAGCTCCATGGCCACCCCTCTCCGGAAGATCTGTGGCAGTTCATACAGCGCAGCCATCCCAATATTGCCCTGGGAACCGTCTACCGTGCACTGGAAACCTTTGAGAAAAAGGGCATTATCAATAAAGTCAAAACAGCAAAGGATTTTATGAGGTATGATTCCATCACAGAAAAGCATCATCACCTCTATTGCGCTGAATCTGAAAAAATTGAAGATTATTTCGACGATGAGCTGGACCTGCTGTTGAAAGAGTATTTTGAAAGAAAAAAATTGCCGCATTTCCGGATCCGGGACATCAAGCTACAGATTACAGGAAATTTTATGGATCAACTCACTTAAATCTCTTTGAAGTGGTGTTTAAGGCTCTTTTCAATGAACAATTATCCGCCATAAATTAACATTTAACAATTTAACAATTTAACAATTTAACAAGTTATCACCATGGAAACAAATCAGGAACAAAAATGTGTATCGATGCCCAGGATCAATGATCCGGCACCGTCATTCAAAGCGGTCACCACGCAGGGACCCATTAATTTCCCGGAAGACTTCAAGGGTAGCTGGGTGATCCTGTTCAGCCATCCGGCCGACTTTACCCCGGTATGCACCTCTGAATTCATGACGTTCGCGCACATGGAAAAACAGTTCAACGACGCCAACTGCAAGCTGGTCGGACTGTCAGTCGACGGCCTTTACAGCCATATTGCATGGCTGAGGACCATCAAGGAGAAGATCGTTTACAAAGGGATGAAGGACATTGAGGTGACCTTCCCGCTGATCGAGGACATCACCATGGAAGTGGCCAACAAATATGGCATGATCCAGCCGGGAGAAAGCTCCACAAAGGCGGTCAGGGCGGTATTCTTCATCGATCCGAAAGGGATCATCCGTGCCATCATATACTACCCGCTGAGCCTGGGAAGGAACTTCGACGAGCTTCATCGTGTTCTTATCGCACTCCAGACAGCCGATAATTTCGGCATTGCCACGCCGGCCGACTGGCGCCCGGGTGATGATGTGATCGTCCCCACCGCCGGCTCATGCGGCACTGCCAAGAACCGGATGGAAGGAAAAGAGGGAGAAATGACCTGCCATGACTGGTTCTTCTGCACGAAAAAACTGCCTAAGGAAAAGGTACTCGAGGCGTTGAAGAAATAATTTTCTTTTCTTCAGGACATTCAGCATCCACAAAATCCGGAACTTTGCCGGAAATTGCGAACGATGCACTGGCTGAATGAACTTTTTACCGGCGATTCCGTTGCCCATGCGGTCGTTGTTTACAGCATCGTGATCGCACTGGGCATCGGGCTCGGTAAGATAAAAGTCTACGGAGTATCCCTGGGGATCACCTTTGTGCTGTTTGTCGGCATACTGGCAGGCCACCTTGGATTGACCATCAACCACCACGTGATGGAATTTGCCAGGGAGTTCGGCCTGATCCTGTTCGTATTTTCGATCGGCCTCCAGGTTGGGGCCGGTTTTTTTTCGTCGCTCCGCCATGGCGGTATGATGCTGAACCTGCTGGCACTGGGCATCATCCTGCTGCATGCGGGGATAACCATCCTGATCCATTTTATTGGCGACATCTCCATGCCCATGGCCGTCGGCATCATGTCGGGGGCAGTGACCAACACGCCCGGACTGGGTGCGGCTCAGGAAGCCATCAGGCAGCTGAGCGACGGCGGTGTTCTGACAGAGGCGCCGGATATCGGCCTGGGATATGCCGTGGCATATCCGTTTGGCGTCTTCGGGATCATTCTCAGCATGATCCTGGTTAAAAACATCTTCAGGATCCATCTGACCACCGAGATCGATGCCTTCAACCAGCAGAAATTCCCCATCGAAGAACTTCCTGATCAGATCTTCATTGAAGTCACCCATCCTGATCTTTTCGGCAGGAAGATCAGCGATATCGTCCCGGAGCTCCATACGGAAGTCATATTTTCAAGGCTTTACAGAAAAGGGGAAATCATCTTCCCTGACAAGGACACCCATCTGCTTGAAGGTGACATTGTGTTGATCATCTCCAAGAAGGTGAACCATGAAATGCTTGTCCACCGCATTGGAAAAGAAAGCGCCCTTGATGTGCGTACGATCCCGTGCAAGCTCATGTCGAAGCAGGTCATTGTGACCCGCACCAAATTAGCTGGCCAGACACTGGGATCTCTCCGGCTGCGGTCGAATTACGGAGTGAATATCACACGCATCAACAGGGCCGGTGTTGAGTTTGTAGCCAATCCCAATTTACGCCTACAGGTAGGCGATAAACTGACCGTGGTGGGAGAAGAGGAACATATTGACAGTGTGGCCGGTATTCTTGGCAACTCGCTCAAACGGCTTAACGAGCCCAACCTGATCCCTATTTTCATTGGCATTCTGCTGGGCATCCTTTTGGGCAGTATCCCTGTCTTCATCCCCGGAATTCCTACCCCCATCCGGTTAGGCATGGCCGGAGGACCGCTGATCGTGGCCATCCTGATCAGTAATTTTGGCTATAAAATTTCTCTTGTATCCTACACCACCCCGGGTGCCAACCTGATGCTTCGCGAGGTTGGGATCGTACTCTTCCTTGCCAGTGTGGGGATCAAGGCAGGCGATAAGTTCATTCCCACACTTGCTTCAGGGGAAGGATTTATCTGGATGGCCTATGGGGCTGTCATCACGATCGTTCCGTTGCTTTTAACCGGTATCTTCGCACGCAAATACCTGAAAAAGAATTTTATAGAACTTTGCGGGCTGCTGGCGGGCAGCACAACCGATCCCCCGGCGCTTGCCTATGCCAACTCCATTGCAGGATCCGATGCACCTGCCATCACCTACGCGACCGTCTATCCGATGACTATGTTTCTGAGGATCCTCGTGGCACAGCTGCTGATTATACTTTTTGTGTAATAGGATTCTGCGTGAGGCGCAAATACCAAATTCCAGGATCCAAATTCCAAACAAATTCCAACATTCAAATTCCAATAATTCTGATCCTGATTTCGTGTAGTTTATCCCGACGAAAGTCGGGGCTCATCAGGACAGGCTGTTGACTGTTGACTGCTGACTGCTGACCGCCGACTGGCTACCGCCTACCGCCTACCTCCTACCGCCTACCGCCTGCAACACATCCCCCACAAGGCTGAGAATGGCATCAAACCGCTCCGTAATGGCCGGCGACATCCCCTCCCCCAGCGTCAGGTTATCCACAATTTCGACAGCCAGGATGTGGATCTTTTCGGGCAGTGGGATCCCGAGTTTTTTGCCCAGTGCCAGGGTCTGCTCAAAAGAGGCATCATGCTGGCTCGAGAGATGCAGCGTTTCGTTAAAATCGGGATAAATGACGTGGCTGACTTCACCTGGGGCCGCTTTTCCGGTTTTTACGGTATCCAGCAACACCGCGCAGGAATGACCGCTGAACAGCGGGATCAGTTCCAGGCCTCCAACGGGACTGGTGAGAAAGGTCACATGGTTGAAACGGGGATCGGTGGCTAAATGTCCGATGAGATGGGCAGGCAGGCCATCATCTTTCAGTGCGGTGCTTCCGAAACCGATGAAGACCGTTTTGCCGGGGCAGGTCATTCGCAGACAGACAGTAACTACCGGCTCAGCGACCGGATGATATTTCCGTCCTTATCCCTGAAATTAACCACCAGAGGCATGGTTCCCGGCAGGTGATGCGTGGCGCACGAGAAACAGGGATCGTAGGCGCGGAAGGCCATCTCCACCATGTTCAGGATGCCGTCGGTGACGGTCACCCCCTGCTTGATGATCCCCTGTGCCGCCTTCTTCAGTGACATGCAGATCGCTGCATTGTTGTTGGTGGTCCCGACGATGAGGTTGGCCTTCGTGACAATTCCCTTCTCATCGGTCCAGTAATGATGTGTGAGTGTTCCCCGCTGAGCTTCAACAATTCCAACGCCTTCCGTCGGTACCTTATCGATCCTGGCCCGCAGGTCAGGGCTGGTGATCTCAGGATCCAGGGCTAACTCAAGACAGTGTTCCGAAGCATACAGCAGCTCGACCAGCCTGGCCCAGTGCATGACCAGGGTGGCATGCACCGGTTTCCCGCCCAGGGTACTGTACATCCGTTCGTATTCCTCCTGCGCCAGCGGTGTGGCCATGCCATCGGCGGCATTGAGCCGCGACAGCGGAGTGGCCTGGTAGACACCTGATGTTTGTCCCTCGGTAAAACCATTCCATCCGATCTTTTTTAGATAGGGGAATTTAAGGTAGCTCCACGGTTCTACCCTTTCCGCTACAAATTCGCGGTATTCATTGGCGGAGTATTTGCAAAGTTCTTTTCCTTCGGTGTCGACCACCCTGACCTTGCCGTCATAGAAATTCACATGGTTCTTCTCATCCACCAGTCCCATGGAATGGATCTTCAACGAATAGGGTCCGTTCAGTACCAGGTCGAGATATTCCTTATTGGACAGGACCACATCGTTGAACAGTTTCAGTGAAAATCGGGCGAATTCCACAAATCCTTTCGCTTTCTCCACAACATCCTTTCGTTCTTCCTCCTTCAGTCCTTTCCTGACGCCGCCCGGGATATTGAGGATGACATGGGTCTGATGTCCTCCCAGCAGTGCCTGGATCTCCTGAGCCTTCCGGCGCTGGCTGATCACCTCAGTTCCGGTGGCAACACCCACTTTAGCGATAAGTCCGACAATGTTCCGTTCAGCCTTGGGGGCGTCAGGCCCGACCACAAAATCGGGGGCTGCCAGGGCATAGAAGTGGGCAATATGGCTATGTACAAAATGGGCCATATAGAAAAGTTCCCTGATCTTTTTTGCCGCGGAGGTGGGCTGTACGCCGAAGACGGCATCTGCAGCCTTACCGGCAGCCATATGATGGCAACCAGGGCAGACTCCGCAGATCTTGGTGACGATCTGTGAGATCTCTTCGATAGGGCGCCCTTCGCAGAATTTCTCAAATCCTCTCAGTTCAGGCACCTGGAAATAGACATTTTCAACATTTCCGTCATCCGTGCAGAAGATATCGATCTTGCCATGACCTTCCAGCCTTGTGATCGGATCAATCGTATACTGTTTCATGAAACTTTCCTCCTGAGTTTAGAACCTGGTAAACTAAAGCGGTAAAAGGTGCCTGCAGGATCCACGATCGAGTCGGTGGCCCTGCTGATCTCTTCCGGCTCTTTGCCATCGAGCATGGAAGCGATGGCCGACAGGATCCGTGCGCCTGCATCGCCTATTCCATCCAATGGCCCGTAACATCCCCTGCACGGGGCATTTCCTTCCACACATCTGACCCCGCAGCCTGCCCGCGTGGCCGGACCCATGCACAGGATGCCCTGTTCGTTCAGGCACGTCTCTCCGTCGTCCGTCACTTCCCAGGGACGGTAGAACCGTGTGATCCCCTTTTTGTCCGATTTCTTTCGCTTGCATTCATCACACTGCACACGGATGGAGGCTCCGATGACAGATCCTTTCGGAGGCAAATCCTTTCCGCTGACAATGTCCATGAATACTTCCACCAGCCTTTCGCTCTGGGGGGGGCATCCAGGGATGTAATAATCAACGTCGACCACCTGTCCCAGTGTTAACACATCATTGTAAAACGAAGGTATGTGAAGATGTCCTTCACTGACCTCAGTGGAAGGCTGTGGGTGTATCTTTTGCGGATTATCCAGAGACTCGCTTTCTTCGTAGACACGCCGGAGAAGTTCCTCCCTGGTGGAGAAGTTGGCTAAACCCGGGATGCCTCCCAGATAAGCGCAGGAACCATAGGCAATCAGGATCTTCGATTTTTGACGGAGCACATGGGCCATATGTTCGTTTTCGCTGTTTCGCACTGCGCCGTTGAACAGGGTAATGTCGATCGACCCATCCGGCATTTCCTCCACATCCTTATATTTGATATCCAGGGCGATGGGCCAGAAAACAAGGTCGGCATGAGCCAGTATGTCCAGCAGCTTTTCATGGACGTCGAGCACCGACACGCAGCATCCGCCGCAGGCTGCCCCCCAGTACACGGCCAGTTTGAGTTTGGGTTTATCTTGAGCCATGATGCATCCTCCTCTATTTAATCACGGTTTGAACTACTTCCCTGATGGTGGATGGTCCCAGCTGTCGCAGGGTTTCCGTCATCTCATTGACCACCTCCTGGAGCCGTTTGCCTTCGCTGGCGCTGATCCACTCCAGCCTGAGCCTTCTCTGGTCGATGCCCATCTGGGCGATGACCCTCTGGAGCAGGTGGTATCTCCTGAGGCATTTATAGTTTCCCTCCGAATAATGGCAGTCGCCCGGATGGCAGCCGCCGATAAGGACACCGTCGGCGCCCTGGGTAAACGCTTCGATCACGAACTCCGGATCGATCCTGCCTGAGCACATCACACGGATCACGCGGGTGGAGGGAGCATACCTGAGCCTGGAAACGCCTGCCAGGTCAGAGGCCGTATACGTGCACCAGTTGCAGAAAAAGGCCACGATACGGGGTGACCAGTCTTGTTTCGTTTGTTCTGTTAATGGCATATCTGTATGATTATTCTACCAACAATCCATAAATTTCGCTGAGGATCTGCTGATCCTCGAAGAGGTTCTGTGTGATGGCTCCGGAGCCGCACGCAGCAACGCAGGTTCCGCATCCCTTGCAGAGCGCCTCGTTAATGTGCGATTTGCCTTTTCCATCGTCAAAGGTGATCGCGTGGTAAGGACACATATTGATGCAGACCTGGCATCCGCAGCACAGTTCCTCGGTAATAAAGGCAGTATTGGGCTCCAGTTCGACAAAACCGCTGTCGATCAGTGCCAGTGCCTGTGCGGCTGCCGCTCCTGCCTGGGCGACGCTGTCGGGGATATCCCTCGGACCCTGGCACGCGCCGGCGATATAGATCCCGTCGGTGAAGGTCTCCACGGGGGCCAGCTTCGGGTGGCGCTCCAGGAAAAAGCCTTCGTTGGAACACGAAATATTGAACATCCTGCGGATGTCCTGTGCATCTTTGCCGGGCTCTATCCCCACGGCCAGTACCACCATGTCGACCGGGATCCGTCTGACCATCCCGATAAGGGTATCTTCCACCCGGATCACCAGTTTTCCTTTCTCATGGTCGTTGATCGCCCAGTCGGAAACTTCAGCCACCCTCCCCCGGATGAAATGCACACCCTCGTTGAGCAGCTTATCGTAGAATTCCTCATATCCCTTCCCGGGGGTACGCATATCGATATAGAAATTGTATATCTCGGCATCCGTATGTTCCTTGAGCAGGTGTGCCAGTTTGAGCGAATACATGCAGCAAACCCTCGAGCACCACTTGTTGGTCTTTTCGTCGCGTGAGCCCACGCAATGAATGATCCCGATGCTTTTGGGCTTGCTTTTATCGCGGAGCACCACATGACCGCCCGTGGGACCCGATGCGTTCACCAGCCGCTCCACCTCAAGGGATGTGTACACATTTGAATAACGGCCGTAACCGTAATAGGGCGCCCTGGCTGCATCAAATGGCTGAAATCCGGTGCAAAGAAGGATCGTTCCCACCTCCAGCTCCTGTACCACAGGTTTCTGGTCAAAGTCAAAGGCATTCCTGTCGCAGGCCTTGGCACAAGTCTGGGGACACTTTCCGGTCTTGAAATGTATGCAGGTCTTGTCATCGATCAGTACCACCTGCGGTGTGGCCTGGGGAAAAGGAATATACACCGGTTTGCGCTTGCTCAGTCCTTCGTTGAACTCATCGCTGAACTTGGCTTCCTTGAAGATACAGGCATCTATGCATGCAAAACATCCCACGCATTTTTCTTCAATGATGTACCGTGGTTTACGCGTGACTTTTACATGGTAATTGCCCACGTATCCATCCACCGCAGATACTTCCGAATAGCTCAGCAATGTAATACCGGGGTGTTTCAGCACGGCCGACATCTTTGGCGTTAGGATGCAGGCGGCGCAATCCAGCGTCGGGAACGTCTTGTCGAATTTGGCCATGTAGCCTCCGATGGTGGGTTCTTTTTCGACAAGGTATACTTTCTTGCCGGCATTCGCAATGGTCAGGGCGGCAGATATCCCTGAGATCCCTCCCCCGACGATCAGGACATCCGGATTGACAGGTACCTTCTTCTTTTCCAGGGCTTTATGAAAGACCACACGACTGATGGCTGCCCTCACCAGGTCCTTGGCCTTGAGCGTGGCCATCTCCTTATCTTCATGAACCCAGGATGCGTTCTCCCGGATGTTCACCATCTGAAAATAGAACTGGTTGATGCCCGCTTTCGATGTGGCAGTCCGGAATGTGTTTTCATGAAGCAGTGGAGAACAGGAGGCCACCACAATCCTGTTCAGTTTGAAGACCTCCACATCCTTTGCGATCATCTCCTGACCAGGATCAGAGCACATGTATTTATAATCCCTTGACAGGACCACATTGGGGAGTTTTGCGGCATACTCGGCTACAGCGGTCACATCCACCATATTGGCGATGTTGTGTCCGCAATGGCAAATATAAAATCCTACCCTTGCTTCCTCATTGACAGGCATGATTTTTCCTCCTGATTCTGTTTAATTGAGCACTAATGAAGGTGACAACATTTGTTTAAGTCCCAGCTTTTTTGCAGGTATTCCCATGGCCAGACCCATCAGCTGGGTAAAGTACATGACGGGAATCCTCACATCATCTTTTAACTTTCGTGATATCTTTCCCTGGAAACATTCGAGGTTGAACTGGCAGAGGGGGCAGGCAGTGATGATCACATCTGCTCCTCTGCTCTTCGCCTCTTTAAGGATCACATAGTTCATCCTAAGGCCTATGTCGGTCATGGTGCTTGTCATGCTTCCGCTGCAGCATCTGGATTTGAGTGGCCAGTCGACAGGGGTTGCACCCATGGCCCTGGCAATGTCGTCCATGGTATGGGGATTCCATTGATCGTCAAACGTGGCGTAGGGTCTGATCAGCTGGCATCCATAATAGGACGCTACCTTAAGATCTTTCAGCGGCATCTCCACGGTCCGCGTAAGCGCATCAGCCCCCAGCTGATTGACCAGCAGGTCGAGTGGATGACGAATCTGAACCTTGCCGTTGTAGGAAAGGCCCGAATGATTTAAGATTTGATTTACCCTGTCCCTGATGCCGGATTCTGATTCCATGTATTTCTGAGTCTTCAGAAAGCCCATGAAGCAGGCAGCACAGGGGACGATCACTTCGTCACCACCCTGTTTCTCGGCAATCCCAAGATTCCGCGCCGTGATCTCAAGGGCATAATTTTCGTTGATGGACATGTAATTCGTGGCCCCGCAGCAATTCCAGTTCTCAAGCTCCTCCACCTCGATACCCAGCTTTTGAAGTACGGCCAGTAATGAGATCTCATAATGTTTCCCGGAAGATTTCAGCGAACAACCCGGATAATAAAGATATTTCATGGATTTTTCTCCTTTCCGTCAGGCTACTGGTTTAACATCGATCTGAACTCTTTCCTGTTGGTCATGCCTTTTTCAAAGAGTGACAACCGCCGTTTCATGAACAGTCGGACACCCAGTGAAGCATAGCCCAGCATCTTAAAGATATTGTAGCGCAGGTAATAATTGGTCAGCAGAAAGATCTCATTGATCCTGCCGGTCCTTTTCACCTCACTGTAGAAAGTCCTGGCCAGGATGGGTACCGGGAAGTTCTTTGGATAGATCTTGTTCTCAATGGCTTCCCTCTTCAGGGCATACATGACATCAGTAATCTTGATCCCTTTCGGGCATTCAACGGTACACTGGTAGCAGGAAGCACAGAGCCAGACCGTACGGTTCGACAGGACCTCCTGTTTGAAACCGGCCCTGACCATGGCGATCACTTTCCGGGGCGTGTAATCCATCCAGACACTCAGAGGGCATGCAGCACTGCAGTTGCCGCACTGGATGCAACCAAAGAGCTTTTCGCCGTGTGCTTCCCTGGCAATGGTCTCCCCAAAATTTTTATCCAGGTCGGCTTCCAGCTTAACCGTAAGTCCCTGGGTCAGAATTTCTGAACTTGATGCATTCATAAGGATTGTGCTTTCCTGAATTGAGGGTCAAAAAATGATAATCTGCTGAATATAAAAGTTTTCCAAAAACTGAAAAACGACGCAGAAAGGTAGGATATTCAAAAATAATCACCAAATAATTCGATAAAATAATTTGACATGCAATTAGCTTAATATGTGTATTATGAAACTATAAAAAAAACCTTTGTGTTCCTTTGATAATCCTTTGTGTTCCTTGGTGGTTAAATTTGTTGGCTTAACCACTAAGGAACACGAAGGATCTTCATCAAGGTACACAAAGGTCACGCGCAGAAACGCTCTGCCTTTGATACTAAGATCAGGGGGGTAAAAGGTCCGGAAAAAACGCTTATTTCTTGACTTTCGGAGCTTTTGCCGGAGCTGCTTTCGCTTTGGGTGCTTTGGCTACGGTCTTTTTAGCCGTGGCCGTTTTGGGTTTGGCGGCTGCCTTAACCGGAGCTGCTTTCGCTTTGGCCGTTACCGGCTTTTTCGCTGCCGGTTTTTTCTTATCATCCTTTTTGAAAGCCTCAGCAGCTTTTACAAAGCCACTCTTGAGAGCAGACCATGCATCACCCGCTTTATCCTTGAAATCTTCCCAATGATCCTCGCCAGCGTCCATGATATCGTTCATCTCTTTGGTCATCTTATCCTTCTTCACCTTCAGGTCCTTCATCTGTTCATGGTATTTGACCTTTGCGCTCTCTTTCGCTTTTCCGGCCTTCACTTCCAGCTCATCCAGTTCCCCGTCCCATTTGTCCAGCTGTTTTTTCAGTTTTTCGATATACTCATCGCGTTTACTCATGGCATTCAAATTTTAATAGTGATAAATAATAAAACGATGATTAAATTTTTGTTACCTTTTTAAACGTCAAAATTATAAAATATTGTACAATATGTAAAGCGGAAAGATATCTGATGAACGATTAACCGATATTTGATATTTGATTTAAATCCCAAATCAAATCCCAAATCAGATATCGGTTAATCTTTTCATCAGATATCGCTCAGGGCGTTTCAATCGCATACGACATTTTGGTCAGGTCCACTGTGACCTTGTATTCGCCAGCAGAAGGGCCGGGGATCCCCGGCGGATCCGGAACACTCTCTGTGGGGCGGTAGACCATCAGCCCTTTTTTGCTATTGCCTTTTTCGTTCGTTCCCCACTGGGGTGCCCACTGTCCGGGAACCTCCAGGAATTTCAGGTAGCCTCCTCCAAGCAGGTTCGTGGTGATGGTAAACACATGATCAGGACCTTCCGTCAGTTTCAGCCCGGCCATGTTATCCCATCCTGCGGAGGTGGCATCTCCGATCAGGTATAATTCGCCGGAGGTAAGGAACGTCTTGTAGGTCAGGTTCAGTGTATCGGCTTCAATGTAATAGTTACCCGAGGTGGCTCCCATCGGTACAGACGGAGGATCGGGCGTAGCTTCATCGGGTCGGTACACCAGGGGTCCTGACTCCAGCGTACCGGTGGCATCGGTTCCCCATTGTGGTGCCCATGCTCCCAGCATCGAAAGGAACTTGAACCAGTCGCCGGCAGCATCCAGGTATTCCACCCGCGCAAACACTCCGCTGCCAAGGTGTTCCATTGGGATTGCCTTTGTATTGTCCCAGTCGATGTTCGTTGCATCGCCGATCAGGTAGATCGGTTTGACATAGATGATTTCCGAATAGGGAGTGATCGAAAGCGTGATCACATCGGAATAAATCACCGGATATTCACTGTAGGTATTCAGGAAAGCTTTTACCCTGTATTCAAACTCATAGGCAATTTCAGGTTCCAGCTCCAAAACGCCCAGGAGCTGGTTATTCACCTGACTTATGGTCGTTTCATAGGTGAGTCCGGTCGTACTGACCAGATCCATGGGTTCTGCAAAACTATTCCCGGCAAAGTCCATCTGTAGGATATATTTGATGGATTCCAGATTTGCGAGGTCGTATTTTGCAGCTGACCATGTAAATTGGACAACGCTGTCGGCGTTTTCCTTTAAAAGGATCAGGGATGAGCCGTTTGAAGGGGCCTGGATCGACGACTTCACCGTTTTGCTCATATCCAGTTTCGGATCCCTCAGGTCTTCCTCGCAGGAAATCATGAAGCTGAATCCTATCAATGCTATGATGAAATAAACAAATTTTTTCATAGGATAATCGTTTTAAGCGTTGTTTTAATAACCCTGGTTCTGTTTCAGGTTCAGGTTGGCGGTCATATCGGACGACGGGATCGGGAACAGGTTGTATTTGGCATCTGTTGCCATTCCATCCATGGTCTTTCCTTTCCAGGGCCAGAGGTAATCTCCTCCGGTGAACAGGCCGTAGCGCACCAGGTCGGTCCTGCGGTGGCATTCCCAGTAAAGTTCACGTGCACGTTCATCCAGGATAAAATCAAGATCAATAGTGGACACATTGCCGGATGCATTCCCATAGGCTCTTTGCCTCAGCTCATTCACATATCCGGTCGCTGTTCCCAGGTCACCGCCTGAACCACCTCTCAGCACGGCTTCTGCATACATCAGGTAGGCGTCAGCCAGCCTGAACATGGGAAAATCGGTATCCGTATAGGTCTGGTTGGAACCGGGGGCACCGTCGCGTTTCACATTCCTGAACTTGGTGATGGCGTAACCCTGGTTGAAAAATCCAACATCATTGATCTCCAGAGTTTGTCCATCCGTGTAAAACATGGCCCGGCTGTCGGTATTGCCAGTGATATCGGTGAATTTCTGAACAAAGGCCTTCGTCGTCCGTGTTCCTCCCCATCCGCCTGAGATACCAAAATCACCGGGATTCATCGTTCCTCCCACTGAGGCGCTTATAATGAACGTGGTTCCTCCCCAGGTTCTGGTGTAGGTTCCGTCGAAGGGCACCGCGAAAATGACCTCATCCAGGTGGTCGTTATCGGCAAGGAAAAGATTCTGGTATTCAGGCTCCAGCGTGTAGCCCGCATTGATCACATTCTTGCAGTATGTGATGCACTCGGTATATTTCTGCTGACCGACATACACCTCGGCATTCAGGTACAGTTTAGCCAGAAGCATCCATACCGCTGCTTTATCGGCGCGGCCGTATTCATTCTGCCGTGGATTCATCATCTGGCTCTCGATAGCCAGCAACTCTGACTCCACGTACGCATAAAGGTCCGCCCTCTGGATCTGGCTCGGGAAGAACGATCCAACCGGGTCGTCTTCCGTTACGAATGGAACGTTTCCAAACAGATCCAGTGCATGCCAGTAGCTGAGGGCTCTGAGAAAGCGTGCTTCCGCACGGTAGAATCCTATTTTAGCCCGCAGATCACCACTGATCCCGCGCTCCGAAAGCTTGCTTTCAGATGTTTCGCGGATATATTCATTGCAGATGGAGACCTGGTAGAAGATCCGGTAGTACATGGCAGCAATGAATACATCGCTGGTGCCCCATGTCTGCCAGTGCAGATCCTTGATGGTCTGGTCGTTCCACGCCATGACCGATTCATCCGTGGTGAGTTCCTGGTGATACCAGTACCCTCGCAGATACTGTCCAAAACCTTCATCAATGCCGCTGATGTCACCGGCTCCATTAGGGCCGATCTGCCCTGAGACGGCAAGTCCGGCATAGAGCTTGGCGAGTACCTTTGTGTAGTTGGTCGTATCTTCATATACGCTTGCAGCCGTCACTTCATCCTTATCCAGAGGTACTGTATCCAGGTCCTTGACACAGGAGGTGAATACAAGTATTCCTGCTGCAATTAAAAGGGATATATTGAGTATTCTTTTCATGGTAGTCCTGTATTAAGGTTTATTAAAATGTAAGGCTAACTCCCAGTACGTAAACACGGGGACGCGGATAGATCCTGTTATCAATGCCCGTGCTGACTTCCGGATCAAGACCGGAGTAGTTGGTGATCACAAAGGCATTGTTAACGGTTCCTGACAGCATTAGACTCGCTTTTTCCTTGAAAAGCTTGTCAAAAGTGTAATTGAGCGTGATATTGTCCATCCTGAAAAACGAACCGTTCTCCACGTAATAACTCGACCAGTACCAGGGAAAGTCAAAATCGACTTCAGTAACTTCTGAAGTGACGTTGCCAAGATAGGGTCCTTCCGGCCTGTACATTCTTTCCCAGACGGCATTCTCAGATTTTACATTATTATAAACCCAGTTACCGAAGTTGGCTCTTCCTGAGAACGAGAATCCCAGATTCTTGTACTGCAGGCTTGTTCCAATTCCAAAATAAAAATCCGCTACCGGATCTTTGTAATGGATACGGTCCTTATCGGTTTGTCCTGAACCATCTCCGTCCTGGTCAACAAATGTACCTTCCAGGGGATTTTCATTGGGATCATAGATCTGTTTAAGGACGTAAAAGGAATAGGGAGCATACCCAACGCTGTGGACCTGGATGGTGTTGCCTACACCGCCGGATATTCCCCCGACCAGAACACCAAGATAGTTCGGGTCATCCGTTGCTGTCAGCTTTGTGATCTCGCTGGTGTTGTAAGTGGCATTCAGGTTTATTTCCCAGAACACATCCTTCCTGGCAACAGGACGGGTATTGATAGAAAATTCGACCCCCTTGTTCTCCATATCGCCGATATTGGTCAGGATGTAGTTGGTCAGGTTGGAGCCAGCCGGCACCGGAATGAAATTGATCAGATCGGCTGTCTCTCTTAGATAGAAATCCAATGATCCATAGAACTTATCCCGGGCAAAGCCATAGTCAAGTCCAAGGTTCCAGGTCGTTGTTTCCTCCCATTTCAGGTTGATGTCATATCCTTCCGGACGCAGGGTCTGCCAGTACGTGCTGCCGAAAAGATAGGCAGCGTTCATCTGGCTGTAGGTGTACCTGGGAAGGTAGGGATAGTCACCCTGCCCCAGATTCTGTTGTCCCGTGATACCCCATCCTGCCCTGAGTTTCAGCTGGGAAAGGATGTTTGCATTCTGCATCCATGGTTCATCCACGATCTTCCAGGCAAGCGCCACAGAAGGGAACAAACCCCAGCGGGTATCCTGTGAAAACCTGGATGTGCCGTCATCCCTCAATGTGAACGTAAGCAGGTACCTGTCAAGCAGTGTATAGTTGAATCTGCCGAAAAAGGACACCAGGTAATTCTCCGTCTCATAGTCCGAATCATCCATGACGACAGTTCCTTTCAGGTTTGTCGAATAATTCGATCCCCTCCTCCAGTAATGCTGCCAGGAGTAACCTGCCATGATATTGAAGGAGCTCTTGGCCGAGGGAACATCTTTGGTATAATTCAGATAGAAATCCAGCACTTCATTCCTCTTTTCCTGATCGTAGGAGGTACTGATACCTCCACCATTGACCGGATCAAATTCCCATGGTGCATAATCAGGGACGTAGACATTGCCATCGGTCAGTGAATGATCATAGCCCAGGTTCAGGTTGGCCCTGAGGTCCGGCAGAAAATGAAACGTATAATCAAACTGGATACTACCGATGAGCCGGTTCACGTACGATTCATCATCCCTGAGTTCAAGCAGGGCAACAGGATTCGAAGATCCCTGTGAGACCGGAGCTCCTGTGGCAGCCTGGGTCCAAGCATAATAACCGCCGTAGTCGGTCGTCGTTGTCTGGGGATTCCCATCGGCATCGTTGTAATGGACCGTATAGACAGAATCGGAAGTGACAGGTTTGGTAGGATCGTACTGGATGGCGGCTCCGATGGCTCCCTGATCAGCAAAATGGTTCCTCATGAACATGCCCGTCATATTGAAGTCAATCTTCAGGTGATCGTCGAACAGCGATGGGTTCAGTGAGGCGGAAACAGTGGTATTGCGCATATTATCCGTTTTCAGAATGCCATCCTGATTGGAATAGCCTAACGATACCCGGTAGGGAAGTTCATCCACGGTACCGGAGGCGCTCAGGTAATGATCCATTCCAAAAGCATTCGTGTAGATTTCCTTTTGCCAGTCTGTTTTATCTTTTCCAAGCATCGACAGTACGTTCTGATTTTCAGGATACCGTTTGTTCAACAGGATCTTGTATTGTTCGGCACCCAGAACGTCAATCTTGTTGGGTACAGTGGATAGTGAGAAGGAACCCGTATAATTCAGCTTGATTTTATCGCCTTTCTCTCCTTTTTTGGTTGTGATCAGGATAACCCCATTGGATGCCCTTGAGCCATAGATAGCCGTGGCAGAAGCATCCTTTAATACAGTAAAGGTTTCAATATCATTGGGATTGAGCATGCTGAGTGACCCTCTTGCACCGGAAACCCCTTCAATGTCAATTGGAACTCCGTCAATAATGATCAGTGGATCGTTGCTGGCTGACAGGGATGATCCCTGGCGAATCCGAATGGTGGATCCCTCTCCGGGTGCTCCACCGCCATTGATGATCTGAACACCAGCTATTTTACCGGTAATAAGCCCGGCAGGGGTAGTGATCAATCCTTTATTGAAATCCTTGACAGAAATGGCAGAAATGGATCCTGTGGCGTCTTCCTTTTTCTGGACGCCATAGCCGATGACCACCAGTTCCTGCAACACCGTGGATTTGGTCACAAGAGAGACGTTGACCACCGTGTTAGGTTGCACAACGATCTCCTGGGTTTCAAATCCGATGAAGGAGTAGACCAGGATTGTGCTAGCTGATTGAACCTGGATCTGGTAAGATCCGTTCTCATCCGTGATCGTGCCCATCGTTGTCCCTTTGATCACCACGGTGACACCCGGCAACGTTGACCCATCCGAGGCATCGGTCACCTTGCCGGTAACGCCTCCCCCCTGAGCATATCCTGCCACTGATGTACCCATGTACACCAACAGGAATAAAAGAAAACTGGAAAATAGATGTTTCATCATAATGTTTGAGTTAAATGATTTTCAAAAGATTGCCGGAACATAGCTTTCCGGAATATGAAACAGAGCAGGTGCAAAAATATGAAATTTTTGGTGCAATCAATCCTCAGATCAGGGATTTATTGAAAATCTGACAGTTCGAGGATCATGGCCGATCTCGCGGGAATGACCAGATGATCGAGCGAATGGATCACCCCGGTGAGGACATCCCTTGCTGAGACGGCATCTCCCGTCATTTCTCTGAAGCGTTGGGCACTTAGATGAACATCTGTCATATTCTTATTCAGCACGACCATCACTTTTCCCGTTGCATCGTACCTGAAATAGACATAAACTGCATTCTGAGGAGCATAATGGACAATCTTTCCAGAGTGAACGCAGCCTGTTTCCTTTCTCCAGTTCAGAAGTTTTTTCATGAGTAGCTGAACTTCTGCCTGTTCGCTGGTAAGACCTGCCCCGTTGAACCCATTCACCATGTCATCAGACCAGCCTCCTGGGAAATCACTCCGGATCACTCCATGATCTGTCGTCCCCGGATTTGCCATAAGGATCTCTGTTCCGTAATAGATCTGCGGGATGCCCCGCATGGTCAGGATATAGGCCAATCCCATTTTGAACAGATCAATATCTTCACTGACCTGTGTGAAAAAACGGCTCATGTCATGATTATCAGGAAAAATGACCAGATGGTCAGGATCAGCATATTGAAAGTCATTGGCCAGCATCTCGTACATCTTTATCAGGCCGTCGGAATAGATGGCGTCATCCTCGTTAAGGCCCCTGACCAGTGTTGCCTGCAGCGGAAAGTCCATAAGGCTTCCCAGACAGGAGGGATAACCATCCCTGTTTTCTTTGCCTTTCTGCCAGTAGGAAACGATGGCAGGATTTTCACTCCATTCCTCCCCCACGATGCTGAAACCAGGGTACTCCTCCATGATCCGGCACGACCACCTGCTCATGAACTCCTTATCCGGGTAGGAATAGGTATCCTGCCGGATGCCCCTGAGGTGGGCATATTCGATCCACCAGACGGAGTTCTGGATAAGGTATTCTGCCAGCAAAGGGTTCTGCTGGTTCATGTCGGGCATGACTTCCACGAACCAGCCATCGGGAAAATTCTGCCGGTCGGAGGGAGAAACATGGGGATCCTGCACGGTCGTACGGCGATGGTTGGTTGGGATGAACTGCCCTCCGCCATGGATCCAGTCGGCCGATGGCAGATCCTTCATCCACCAGTGTTCCGATCCGCAGTGGTTGGCCACCATGTCCATGATCAGCTTGATCCCCTTCTCATCCGCCTGCCGCCCCAGTTGCCGGTAAAGTTCATTCGTGCCAAGACGGGGATCCACCCGGTAAAAATCGGTGATGGCATACCCATGATAGGAAGTGCGGGGCATATTGTTCTCCAGGACAGGATTCAGCCAGAGGGCCGTAAAACCCATATCAGCCATATAGTCCAGGTGGTCAATGATCCCATTGAGGTCCCCGCCGTGGCGGCCATCCTTGTCTGTTCTGTCAGTCTTGTCCGGATAGCCATCCATCGTATCGTTTCCCGGATCTCCATTGGCAAAGCGATCCGGTGTGATCAGGTAAATGACATCCGAGGGATCGAATCCCTGCCGCAGTGCCGAACCCGGCTCCCTTTCCAGTAACGCGTAGGGATGGGTCATGAGGGTAACACCGCCCTTTTGAAAATCAATGGTAAAGCTTCCTGCAACAGCCTCCTGTGTGATGACCAGCGTAAGGAACAGGTAATTGGGATTGGTGGTGCAGGTGATCCGGTGAACCTGAACGCCGGTATATCCTATCACAGGCTGGAGCTCCGATATTTTTTCGCCATGGATCATGAGCTGAAGCGTGGGGTTCTTCATGCCGACCCACCAGCAGGGCGGTTCTACACGATCGATGGTGTAGCTCTGAGCAAAGGATAAGCAAAAAGACAGCTGAAAAAAGACGATGAGCAGGAACCGGAGTTTAACAGAACTCCTCAGGTTGATCATAGGTTCCATGTGATCTTCAGGTTTTCCCTGCCGCGGATGAAACAATTTTCCACGATATAGCTGACCGGAACCACGGAACCCTTCTGACCTTTCACACTGAGAAGGATCGTGGAGTTGGCCGGCATAAAGATCCTTTCCGGCGCAAGGGACTTATCAGCTTCATTCTCAATATGTAATGTATAACTGACATCGGATGAATTCGAAAGATAGTAAAACCGCTCCCTGTCCATCTCGTTGAACGGTTTACTCAGGGTAACCGATTGCAGGAACAGCTCATTCAGCCACTTTTCCTGTCCCATGAGCGTATCTTCGAACCAGCCCGCCGTACGGTGATCCAATAGCGCTTCGCGAATGGATTCGAGCGTGCGTTCCCTGGCAAAGACTAGGGTTACGAGCCGGTGTTTCACCCCTGCATATTCCCTGTAGATGTCCGAAGGTTCATGTATATCGGAATTGCAGGATAATGTCAGGTTCTTTTCCATGCACCATCCCAGGGCTTCGGGGTACCATTCGCCGTAGTTGCCCACTTCGATCCCGTGAATGAGGTTCTTCTCCACCAGCCGTGTATGCTCATCATACCAGCGAATGCCATCCTTGGCCTGGGCGATCCAGCCCGGGTGGTTCCAGAAGATAAAGGCACCCTGGTCTGCCAAGCCCTGCAGGGTTTTTTCATAATCCGGATCATCTGCCAGGTCTGCATTTTCTATGAACAATGCATTAAGATGTCCCGGTGGCATCTTACGTGTCACCTCAACGCCTTTGATGAGCAGGATATTCAGTTCCTCCGCCGTGGACTTCATCAGTTCATAGGCGTTATTGCTTACAGTATCAACGTACTTCTTATGTGGCTGATATTCAAGATGATCAGTGATAGCAACGGCATCCAGCCCTTCCCTGAACGCTTCCCATATCCTCACATCCGGCCACACATGCCCATCAGAAAAAACAGTATGGATGTGAAGGTCGCATTTGAGCGTCTGGTAGCCCATGATGTCCGGTAAATGGATCTCTTTGCGGATAAGCTGCTGAGAATGAACAGAATTCGTATGGAAAAGACAGCATAAAAAAATAAGTAGCAATGGGTATCTTCTCATCGTAGAGACATTTAATGAGTTCAATCAGCCCTTTTAAGATCAAAGAGCAAAAAGCAAATTTCAAAGAGCAAAAGTGAATTTTTGATTTTTGCTTTTTGCTTTTTGAAATTTGATTTTATATCTCCTCGAATCTTCCCTGGAAGAACCGCAGATGATCGGGTTCATAGGTAAACCGGAGCCCCCCGATTGAATTCCGTTTTTCGTAAAGCCGTATGATGCCATCGGCGACAGCTTTCATATGGTCGCGTGTGTACACCCGGCGCGGGATGGTCAGGCGGACAAGTTCCAGTGCGGGCCGGAAATTCTTCCCCGTGGCATGATTACGGCCTTTGCTGACATTACCACGTTCCATGGCTCTTACACCTGTTTCGATGAAGATCTGGGCTGCGAGCATCTGTGCGGGAAACTGATCCTGGTCGAGGTGAGGAAGAAAAGCACGAGCATCCAGGAAGATGGCATGTCCGCCATAGGGCAGGACGATGGGAATGCCGGCTTTGTGCAGTAGTTCACCCAGGTAGGCGGTCTGCTCGATACGGGAGTTGATGTAAGCATCATCGACCATTTCGCGGAGTCCCTGGGCATGTGCTGCCATATCGCCGGCAGATGTTCCCCCTGAACAATAGGGTCCTTCAAAGATGTTCAGCAGCTGAAGTGCTTTCCGGCACCACTGTTCATTATCCCTGAAAAGCAGGCAGCCTGAAAGGTTGCTCAGCATATCCTTCTTGCTGGAGATGGTGGCACCGTCGCCGTAGCTGAACATTTCCAGGAGGATGTCAGCAACCGGTACGTTCCGGTAAACCGGATCGTTACGCTGGATAAAACAGGCATTTTCAGAGCAGCGGGTGGCATCAAAGAATACAGGTATATCCCTTGTTTTGCACCAGGCGTACACTGCCTTGATGTTGTTCATGGAAACAGGCAGACCCCCTGCCAGATTCACATTAAACTCAAAGGAAAGGTAGGAAAGTTTCTTTCCTTCCAGTTTGGCTTTTTCGTAAAGTGCTTCCATTTTGGACAGGTCCACATTGCCTTTCCAGGGAAACGTGCAGGTTGTCTGGTGCGCCTCATCCACGATGACATCCACAAAGGTTCCCCCCGCCATTTCCTGGTGTTCACGCGTGGTCGTAAAGTACATGTTACCAGGGACATAGTCACCCTTCCGGATAAACATTTGCGACATGATATGTTCGGCGGCGCGGCCCTGATGGGTCAGAATGATATGTTTGTATCCGTAGATCTTCTGAGCTGTCGCCACCACTTCATGGTACGCATCCGGGGTTGCAGGGGTTTCCCTGGCACGTAGATAGGCCAGCCACTGTTCCACGCTCATGGCGCTGGTCCCTGAGTCGGTCAGCAAGTCGATGGTCACATCCTCTGATTTCAGCAGAAAGGTATTATACCCTGATTCCTTCATGGCATTGACCCTTTGTTCGCGCGTATCCATACCGACATGCTCGATGGAATGGATCGTATAAGGCTCACATGTGAACCGGTAAGACTCCAGCTCAGGGATGATCCACTCAAAACGTTCCTCATACGTGAAAACAGGTTGGTTGATGAGATCTAAAGAAGAGATAAGGCTCCGCTGGTCAAACAATTTTACGATCGCTTCCCCGATCTGTTCCACCTGTGTATTCATAAATGTCCTTCGTGGCAGTAACACCGGTAAAAGACCGGCCATTTTGCTGACATCATCCAAATGGCAGCGCACACCTGAAATCAGATACAGTGCTGCAGCCAGTGTTTGTGCCGCGACAGGCTCCGCATCGGACAAAAACCTGCCTGCGTGAAGATACACTCCGTTATACCCCCGGGTAAAGGGTACATTCCCTCTTTCAAGGACTCCGGCCAAAACGGATACCTGATGATCAACCCATTGGGCATGCAGCGGATCCGTCATTTCCCTGAGACCTGTGGCAACCACTTCCATGGTCCTTCCAGCCATGCCGCCATAAGTATGCAGCCCCTCGAATATCACGACTACGTTCCGGTAATGCTCATGATCATTTGGATCGCCGGTGGCGAGAAATCCCCCGACATTGCTCATGGCATCCTGACCGCCGTCAAAAAGGAGCGTATGACACAATCCTGCCAGTAAGCGGATCATTGAACCAAGTTCCTTATCCTTAAACGCCGGATCATGCTGAATGGAATGATAAGCGGCTTCAACAATGCAGGAAGCATCCATGACGAGTTTGACCTGATGCTCATCGGCAAGTTTTTTAATTCCTTCCAGGTTTGAGGGCGAAACCGGGCGGTATCCCCCTCCCTGCAAATCAATATAGATCATAGCCACTTTCCCTTTGTTCTGTTCAAGGAAGCGTGCAAGGTTCTTAAGATCGATATTACCTGTGTACAAAGGATCAGGATGGATGTCGAGTAAAACACATTCGCCACCGAATGCCCTGAAGGTCGGGAAAGACATCTCCGTGTTTCCAGCCACTATTTTCCGTTGAGCGAGGTGTACGTAACTGAGCAATTTCAGTCCGCCCATCGTATTATGCACCGGACACAGGTTGTCCAAAGCAAAAACATCCCTGACGGCATCGCATAGCTTATAGAAGTTTCTTGCACCGGCATAGGCTTCATCGCCAATGAATAAATTGCCCACCTGTTCCTGGCTCATGGCAGAGCTGCCCTGTGTGACCATATCGAAGGCGACCTGGCAGGATGGGATCAAACCAACATTGTAACTTGCGTTTCTCAGTGCTTTTTTTCTATCCGGAAAGCTGCGAAACCGAATATTCCTGATCGATTTGATCTTATAAGGTTCATGAAGTGCCATTGTTCTATTCTCTTTGTTGAATTTATGTAATACGCTTAAGATTAATATATTGAGTTTATTTTTAACAACGCGGAGCCCTTCATCACAGGTATTGGGTTACGGATTTCAAAGGTAGAAAAAAATAAGAAATGATATCCGGGTGCAAACTTTTTTATGTTCACCTGAAACCAGATATTGCTGATTACGGCTTACCTTTGACCGGAGAAAAGTAAAAGCAGGCGTCATAAACGGTCAAAAATCCTGATTGGTGAGTAAGTCTTATGCGTTTTTTCTTTCGGTGTTCATCCTGATCTGTACACATGGCAATGCCCAGAGCGCAGCAGAGTACACCCACTGGTCGCTTTCCTTCATACTGCATGATTATGTGGGAACGCCCGACAACGAAACTTTTATCATGGGCGGGCCGGTCATCGGGCGCCTGGATTCGCTGGGGGGTGATCTGTTGTTTTACCTGACTCCCCAGAGCAATCACGACTGCCGGCAGGCATTCCGTGTAGGATGGAATTTTAGCAGATCCATCGGTGACCTGGAGGAAGGGAAGAGTGTGGATGTGGAAGTATTCAGTTACCCGGTCGTCGACACGAACAGAATGATGCTGGATTGTTACCGGGCATCCGGGGAGGCAGCCGGTCATGACGACGGTGTGTGGATACGGTTCATCGGTGGTGATGCAAAGGGCCTGGCCAGCCAGCCGGATCTTGCCTTTTACTGGGAAAAGACATCACCGGCGCTTTTCAGGGTTGCCCAGCCTGTCAGGGCTGCGTCAGGAAGCGGCAGCGAAAGAAATTCGGGGATTATGGACGTGCAGGATCTCGATAAAGATCCCTCCGCCGCCGGCATTTTCTTTGGCACCATGGCGCTGGAGATTGGCATGGAAGGCGTGTTTGAATTCCGGATCCTGTACCTTTATGACGGACGCGAGTCCGACATCTCCCCTGAGGGTGCCCACCGGTTGCTCGTCGACAAACTAGTGGTAGAACATAGTATTACCGGGAGCAGTGCCGTACCCGTGATGAATATTGCGCTGGTAGGTTTGCTGGAACAGGCAGTTGGCCGCAACGTACAGATCGTTATTCATTTCCTCGACAATTACCGCCGGCCCCTTCCGGGCATCGAGGGCGATGCAGCCTTTTGCGATTCCACCGGTTTTGCAGTGGCTTCTTCCCCGGTGCGGCGCATTCCAGGCCGGCAGTATTACCTGAACGAGCTCGCCGTAAGTGTGCCCTATTACGCGTTGAATCTCCCTACTTCCAATACGGGCCATTCAATCTATCTATATGCCGAGATCTTTCTTGATAGAAAAAGTATCGGGATATCGCGGCTTACACAGACGACGTTCTTCTGGTAGAGAAAATAAATCCCAAATTCCAACCTCCAAATTCCAAACAAATTCCAGTATCCAAATTCCAATACTCTCTCCCGCTGACTGTTGACCCTTCGAGCTTCGCTCTCAGGGCAAGCTGCTGATTCCAACTTACGTTGGAACGTCGCTTCGCTCCGCTGCTGACTGATTTTTAACGAATATGATTCTTTTCCGGAATTTTTGTATCTTTGCGCACCTTTTCCGGCGAGGTAGCTCAGGTGGTTAGAGCGTCGGATTCATAACCCGAAGGTCACGGGTTCAATTCCCGTCCTCGCTACTATACGAAAAGCCTGTAGCCGATGGCTTACAGGCTTTTTTCATTCTCCGTCCTTCATCAGGAATTCTTCATCCAGTCACCCCCATCAGGCGAATGAAAGTCGAAATGAGTCTGACTAATGAAACGATCCTTACAGATGGTAATCCCCTGCCGCTTCCGGCTGGTAGATGATCTCATCGATCCTGATCCTGGTCAGGCCGGCGGGAACGATCCATTCGATCTCATCCCCGACCTTGTATCCAATCAGCGCAGTGGCAATGGGTGAAAAAATGGATATTTTGTTTTCCTTCACGTTTGCCAACCTGGGATATACGATCTGAAACTGGACCTGTTTGTCATTGTTCAGAAAACTCAGCCTGACGATCGAATTCATGGTCACCACATTGGAGGGTATCGCTTCAGGTTCAAGGATCTCGGCTGAGTTCAGCTCGTTCATCAGTTTCTCCGCTTCGGTTTTGGTGATGGATTTAAATTGTTTGGCATCCTCGATGCACTTCCTGATCCGCGCGTAATCCAGCTTATTTATAATAATCTTGCTCATGATCAATACGTTATAAATTATCAAATCGACTGACAAAGATACCTATTTATTCGATTAGATCCTTCAAATGGAGGAATCTGTTCAACATCATTTTGACAATTCTCTTTTCTTTTTGTACCTTTCGAACCCTGTTTGCTTGTTACAACTATGTTAAATCAAACACGATGAAAATAAAAATTCTCACAGTTAATTTTTTAATTTCTTTCTCCTCTCTCCTCTCTCCTCTCTCCTCTCCCTTCTCCTCTCTCCTCTCTGCCCAGCCCCCCCCACACTTTCAGCTACCAGGCGGTGATCCGCAACAGCAACGGTGAACCGCTGGCCTACCAGCTGACCAGTTTCCGCGTCAGCCTGCTGCTGGGAAACGATCAGGGACCGGTGAGCTACCAGGAGACGCACCAGCAGGCCACCAACTTTTTCGGGCTGGTGAATCTGGAGATCGGTAACGGTACCGCAGTCAGCGGCATCATGGATACTCTGTCGTGGGGCTCGGAAAGCTATTACATTAAAATTGAGGCAGATACAGCTGGAGGGAACAATTATGTGGCACTGGGCACCACGCAGCTGCTGGCCGTGCCCTATGCGCTGTATGCAGCCACCTCCACCAGAGCAGAAGCTTCAACCCTGATCCGTGACAGCGACAGCGAAACCATGGTCACCACCGAACTGACGCCCGGTGACGACAACATCCGGTTTTTTACAGGAGGTCAGGAACGGCTGAGGCTGACCGGCAACCGGCTGGAAATGGTCAACCATTCAGGAAATATTCTTTTCGGCGACAAGAGCGGTGAGGCCATCACCACCGGCTCGGGCAACATCTTCATCGGGGACTCGGCAGGTGCACACGATACGGAGGGTTCCACCAATACATTTCTGGGCACCTGGAGCGGGGCCAGCAATACAACAGGCAATTCCAACACGTTCATGGGATTTCTGAGTGGTTCCAAAAATACATCGGGTAACTACAATACCTTCATCGGGATGCTCAGCGGTCGATGGAATACGACAGGCAACGTAAATACATTCGTTGGAATGTTCTCAGGACGGTACAACTCGACCGGTCACAGCAATGCATTCTTCGGCTATGAAACGGGGCATGAAAATACGACCGGTGAGAATAATGCCTTTTTTGGCACCTTATCAGGACATAATAACCAGACAGGCTCCCGGAACACGTACGTGGGTACGGTGGCGGGATTTGGTAACCAGACAGGGAACTTAAATACGCTCCTGGGCCATTCAGCAGGCAGCACTTCATCCGGTTCAAACAATGTGTTCATTGGTGCTTATGCCGGTGAGAACACCGCAGGTTCAGATAATGTATTCATCGGGACATATGCCGGTCAACACGAAACAGGTTCCGGCAAGCTGTACATCACCACGTGCGGAACAAGTGAACCATTGATCTATGGAGATTTTACGGAAAACCGGCTCAAATTCTGGGCGGATTCGGTCGAAACAAGCGGTGAAATTCAGGCCAATGGCGAAATCAAAACAGATCAGCGGTTCAGCGCCGAAGGATATGACGGCATAAAAGATACACTCACTCATATTACATCCTTTGACTTTATCAATGATAAACTGAAGTACAGGACCACGATCTTCACGGGAGGGATCGCCACCTGGCTGAGCGATGAATCCGATTGGGCCGACACAGTTGGGGAACCGATCCTTCCTCCCACAATTTGCGGAGAAATATCCATAGTAGGCGAATTCAACGGCTGGGGAGGAGATACGGCCACCATGCCCGATCATATGATGACCAGGGATGACGAAGATCCGAACTTCTGGACGACCATTTTTGAACTCACGGTCGAAGATGATCATTCAGACCCACCGGATAATATCGTCGAATCAAAATTCCGGGAAAACTGCGACTGGAATGTGAACTGGGGTTCCTTTGATTTTCCGACCGGTATCGGTTACCAGGGATATGGAAATAATATCCCGGTACCCCTGAATCCCGGGTATGAAACTACGGTTTATTATGTCACCTTCAATTGCTGGACCGGCTACTACTCGTTCGAGGACATATCGGGTGATGCACCGGTTTCAAACCCGGTCAGTACGGATCCCTTTGGCAATGGAAATGACCGGAAGGGAATCCGGCAAACCAACAGGCATGAGGTCATTGACCCCTAGTACTCCCCCTGTCAGAAAAAAGCAGGCAGGGTCAGGTATGAAAAGTCCACAGGATTCCCTGATTCAGAACGTATACATTGATTTTAACACAACAAAAATATATCGTAGCAAAAATCCCTTCTATTTCGTACCTTTCGAACCTCCATCACCGATAAAAAGTAATCATAAATCCTATTCGAAATGAAAAGAATATTTTTCTCAGTTTATTTTTTACTTTCTTTCTCCTCTCTCCTTTCTCCTCTCTCCTCTCTCCTCTCAGCCCAGCCCCCCCATACCTTCAGCTACCAGGCGGTGGTCCGCAACAGCAACGGTGATCCGCTGGCCTACCAGCTGACCAGTTTCCGCATCAGCCTGCTGCTGGGCAGTGATCAGGGACCGGTGAGCTACCAGGAGACGCACCTCAATACCACCAACTTTTTCGGGCTGGTGAACCTGGAGATCGGCAATGGCACCGCAGTTGGCGGGATCATGGATACCCTGTCGTGGGGCTCAAAAAGCTATTACATTAAAATTGAGGCAGATACAGCCGGAGGGAACAATTATGTGGCATTGGGCACCACGCAGCTGCTGGCGGTACCGTATGCCCTGCACGCGGAGGATGCAGCTGCCTCATCAGGGATCCGTGACCGCGACGGAGACACGAAGATCGATGCGGAGGAGAATCCGGATGAGGATATCATCCGGTTCTACACGGGCGGGCAGGAACAGCTGCGGATCATGAATAAGCGGCTGGAGATACTCAATTCGGACAGAAATATTTTTATTGGAGAAAGCAGCGGGCAAAATAATACCGGTATTGATAATGTCTTTCTGGGCCACCTTGCCGGTAAAAACAATACTACAGGCGGAGAAAATGTATTCATTGGTGATTCTTCAGGTACGGCAAACACGGAAGGAGAAAACAACACATTCGTGGGTGTATGGAGCGGGACAGGGAACACGACAGGCATCTGCAACGCATTCTTTGGCGCGGATGCCGGTGAACGCAACCAGACAGGCACCCGGAATGCTTTTCTGGGGTACGGGACCGGGTACCGGTCAACAGGATCCAGAAATACGTTCGTGGGAAGTCATGCCGGGATGTACAACACAGCTGGTGACTATAATACCTTTGTCGGGCAGGCTGCAGGGATGGATAATTCAGGAAGCGGGAATGTATTCATAGGTAAATCCGCAGGAATCTATGAACAGGGATCCAATAAACTGTATATTACCAATTCCGATGCATACGATCCCCTGATCTATGGTGAATTTGACAACCAGCTCTTCCGGTTCAATGCCAACAGGATCGATGTGAGAAATCCCCTGGAAAACACCATTGTGGGTGATAATGCCGGTTATGCGACCAGTGGAGCAAGAAACGTCTATCTTGGAGCCCGTACAGTTGTGTACGAATCATCCGGCACCAGCAATGTCATGATCGGCTATGAAGCAGGATCTCATAATAAAGGGAATTGGGGTGTAATGGTAGGATACCAGTCGGGAAGTGCCAATACAACCGGAAATTATAATGTGTTCCTGGGATGGAATTCGGGTAATAAAAATACAACCGGTCATCGGAATACCTTCATTGGACCCAATGCAGGGTCTCATAATACAACCGGTGTAAGAAATGTATTCGTCGGACTGTCAGCCGGTAATCTCAATACTACAGGTTCCTTCAACACCTATGTGGGAAGAGCTGCGGGAATGAATAACACTGTAGGAAACTCCAATGTCTTTCTTGGCGATATGGCTGGTGCGAATGAAATGGGCTCCAATAAACTATACATAGCTAACTCAGAAACACCTGAGCCTCTGATCTACGGAGACTTTATTGAAAAAAGAGTGAAGATTTGGGCCGATACCATGGAAGTCAAGGGTGTGACGAGCACCGGGGATAAATTCAGCGTCGGCGGAGAAGGAGGGATTTCGGACACCCTTTTCGCCATTACCAGCTTCGATTTTGCCAACCAGAAGATCAGGTTCAGGAAACAAGTGATCAAAGGAGGAATCACGATCGAACTGACCGGCGAATCGGAATGGATGGACAGTATCAGCAGGCAATACCTGTTCTGTGACCCGCTGACCGACTCACGGGATGGGAAGCTGTATCAGACTATCCGGATCGGTGAGCAATGCTGGATGGCCGAAAACCTGAACGTCGGGACCATGATTGAAGGAACAATCGAACAATCGGACAATGGAACAATAGAGAAGTATTGCTACGACGACGGCGAGGAGAATTGCGACACCTACGGAGGATTGTACCAGTGGCACGAAGTACTGCAATATACTTCCGGATCGCAGGGGATCTGTCCTGAAGGCTGGCATGTACCCACGGATGCGGAATACAAGATCCTGGAGGGTACTGTGGATAGTCAATATGGAGTGGGAGATCCTCAATGGGACATTGAAGGATGGAGGGGATCTGATGCAGGTGTAAATCTTCGATCCACGACAGGCTGGAATGGCGGCGGAAATGGAACCGATGCATTCGGATTTCATGCACTGCCCGCAGGTTATCGTGCGGAAGGGGATGGATTTAATGGAGGGGATAGCAGTGCCTATTTCTGGGCATTCTCATCCAATGGTTCAGAATCATGCTATTTCCGTCATCTGGGTAGCGGTTCCCCTCAAATTGAAAGAAATACACTTACTACCGGTAATGGATTATCAATTCGCTGCATAAAAGGCCAGGGGATCGAATCTCCATCGGTTGAAACGGCAAACCTGACAAGCATAACAGGCACGACGGCCACCGGAGGAGGAAACATCACTGCCGACGGAGGCGACCCGGTCATCGCCCGTGGTGTGGTATGGAGCACGACTGAAAATCCTACTTTGGCGGACAGTTTCACCTCGGACGGATCAGGAATGGGCGCGTTCACCAGCAACCTGACCGGGTTGGTCAATGCAACGCATTATTATGTCCGTGCTTATGCCACCAATAATACGGGAACCGTCTACGGACAACAGCTTGCCTTTACAACCCCGGGGGCATCCTGCCCGGGAGGTGCCACGGTTGAATGGCAGGGCAAGAACTATAATACTGTAATGATTGGCAACCAGTGCTGGCTGAAAGAGAACCTGAACGTGGGGACAATGATTGAATTAACAATCGAACAATCGGACAATGGAACAATCGAAAAATATTGCTATGATAATGATCCTGCGAACTGCTTGCTCTACGGTGGCCTGTATGCCTGGAACGAAATGATGCAATACGCAACGCAACAGGGTGCCCAGGGCATCTGTCCACCCGGCTGGCATCTTGCTTCGGATGATGAATGGAAAGTGCTGGAAGGCATGGTTGACACCCAGTATGGAATTGGAGACACCGTTTGGGAAATCAACGGTACGAGAGGTTTTGATGCGGGTCAGCAACTCAAGTCCGTTTCAGGGTGGAATGACGATAGCAACGGAACGGACCCATACGGATTCTCAAGTCTCCCCGGTGGATTTTGCTGGCTTGGGAACAGCTTTGGTTACATAAACCAGTATAGCGCTTACTGGACTTCTTCTGAAATCGCGGGCACTGAAAATGCCTGGGACAGAGGTCTTAATTCTGCGTATGCTCAGGTCGACCGGATAGCTGACAACAAATCGGGTTTCGGTCAATCTGCCCGCTGCCTTGACAACCAGACCAGCCTGCCGATGGTCACCACGGCTGCAATAACCGGCATCACTCAAAATTCCGCCACCAGCGGGGGGGATGTGACCAGTGCAGGGGGCAGCGCTGCGACTGCCCGTGGCGTATGCTGGAGCACATCGGAAGCTCCTACGCTATTGGATCCTCATTCAACGGATGGCGCCGGAACAGGGAATTTTACAAGTAACATCACCGGGCTGAGCGCCAGTACACAATATTATGTTAGGGCGTATGCCACTAACAGCATGGGGACTGCCTATGGCAGTCAGAAATCATTCTTCACCGAAGGGGAATCCTGTCCCGGTACACCAACGGTGATCTGGGGAGGACAAACCTATCAGACCGTACAGATCGGAAACCAGTGCTGGCTGGAAGAGAACCTGAATGTGGGAACCATGGTGGAAGGAACAGTGGAACAATCGAACAATGGAACAATCGAGAAGTATTGCTATAACGACGATCCGGATAACTGCCTGGTTTACGGAGCATTATACCAATGGAATGAAGCCATGCAGTATAACACTTCCGAGGGATCGCAGGGGATCTGTCCGGACGGCTGGCATGTCCCCACCGATGCGGAATTCAAGATATTGGAAGGCACCGTCGACACTCATTATGGCGTGGGTGATCCTGAATGGAACAAGACAAGCTGCCGGGGTAATGATGCCGGAACCCATCTGAAATCCAATTCTGGCTGGCCGGGAGAATGTAATGGTGATAACCTTTCCGGATTCAATTATCTTTATTCACAAGGTTATCGCAATACGGACGGGACTTTCATAAGCCCTGAATATTGGGCGGGATCACCTTTATGGTCCTCATCCCAGTATAATGGGAATAATAGCTGGCCTCGCAAATTTCCCTGTCAAATGGGAGGATTGTGCAGAGATTATGATGATAACAGGTATGGATGGAGTGTCCGGTGCATCAAAGATTAATCTCCATTGTGGAGATTCATTTTGGATGACAGATTTAAATAGAACACGGAAGACGCGGATTACGCGGAAAATCACGGAATAATCTCTCCTGAGAAACAGACTATCCGCGATATTCCGCGTCATCTGTGTCATCCGCGTTCTAATAGTAAAATGATATGTCTCTTGAAGCCCTTCTCTTCGACAGCTCCAAACGTACCATTGACCAGGTCTCAGAAATGGTGCTGGAACATCCCGAAATGTTTGTACCGCTTTTAGATCTGGCACTGGAAGACAGGCCAAAAATTTCATCACGTGCCATGCGGGTGATCTGCTTAAGTAGCCAGGAAAATCCGGAACTGATTAAACCCTGGCTGCCGGCATTGATCAGGAAACTGAATGAAATAAAAACCGACGGCGTAAAAATGAATGTGTTAAAGATCTTTACATTTCAACCTTACCCGCTCGGCGAAGAAGAACTTGGCCGGCTGGTGGATCTTTGCTTCGGGTATATATCTTCAGGGCTTGAGAAACCAGCCGTCAAAGCCTACAGCCTCGACATCCTCTTCAAGTCGGCCATCCAGGAACCCGGATTGATCCCTGAGCTGACCGCCTGGATCAATACCCGGTTACCGGAAGAATCGTGTTCTTTTAATGCCCGTGGTAAACAAATAATTCACCGGTTACATCGTCAATAAATTTTATCATTTATATAAGAAATCGTTGCATATTTACGTTTTCCATGAAACTCCGATCCATATGAAGCGCAGATTATCCTTTATCTTAGCTTTATTCACCATCGTATCATTATTCAGCCATTCGGCCGATGCTCAGCCCCCCAGGCAGGTCAAACCATCCCTCATCACCCTTCAGGTCAGCAGTCTTGACCGATCCATAGCCTGGTACAAAGAGATGCTTGGTTTTGAAATGGATGACAGATTTACTTATATCAAACAGAAGACAAAAATAGCGGTCCTGAAACGGAAGGACTTTTATATTGAACTTATCCAAAATACTGCCTCCGGCAGTCCAATGCCTTCAGTAACCGGTTCATCGAATTACGGCTTCTATAAGATGGGTTTCCTGGTAACTGCATTTGAAGACTTTTACCAGGAGTTGAAGCAGAAACATCCGGATCAGGTCAATGGAGTCATCAGCAGCGAAGTCAGCGGGTATACCTATTTTGATCTCTATGATCCTGACAGCACACTCATTCAGATCATCGCCTCGGCCAAATCCATGGATTCACGTGAAATACGCCCCTACCTCATAGGGATAAAAGTGTCCGATATGGAATCAGAGATCAACTGGTATGAACAGAACCTGGATTTCACCTTTACCCGTAAGTGGGAAGTATCTGACAGGGGCATCTACGTAAGACAGCTGTACGCCGACGGATTTATCATTGAACTTCAGAAGGACACGCCGGATGAAGATCCTGTGAAGGAAGCCGGGCAGGCAGACGTAAAAAAAGATGTGATCAGCGGGATCTGCAAAATGACTTTCCAGACAGATGACATTCAATCACTCTGCGAATCATTAAAAACAAATCGTTCACAGCTCCTGCAGGAGATCACTGCAAAATCGGCCGCCTGGTACACCTCATTCCTCATCACCGAAGATACCGAAAAGAACACGATCCAAATTATCCAGTGATTCCCTTTCCCATTGATGATTTTCTTAACTTGCGTTCATCTGTCATGAACGACTGAATCCATGAATCTGTCAGGCAACCGGAACAGGGAAGCGATTCTTTTCTGGAGCATCTCTCTTCTGCTGTGGATCTATGTATGGGCGAGAGCCATCTGTGTGCCGTTGATCTACGATGAAATTGCCACATTTTTTCACTATATCCATGCTAATTCCTTTTTACCGTTCCGTTCCCATCCGGATGCCAACAACCATCTTTTAAATTCAGTCCTGACATGGTTTTCCTATCAGCTGCTTGGTTCCTCTCCCCTTGCCCTCCGCCTGCCCAACATCCTTACATTTCCACTGTATGCGTGGTTTGTCTTTCGTTTTGGGAGGCAGATCCAGTTTCCCATCATCCGATGGATCTTTATCCTTGCCATGCTCTTTGTCCATAATTTCCTGGAATTCTTTTCACTGACCAGGGGATATGGGATGTCGATGGCGTTTTTGATGGGCTCCTGCTGGTATCTCTATTCACTCTGGTTCGGATTTTCTCTGAAAAAATGCAGTCTTGCTCTGTTATTTGGCGTACTGGCAGTGGCAGCTAACCTTAACCTCATGTATACCTTCATTCTTGTGCAGTTATTAGCGGGATCCATCATGATAATCACACGGATTCATAAATCCCAAATCCCAGGATCCAAATTCCAAACAAATTCCAAAATCCAAATCCCAAAGCTCCGTCCGTCTTCTCTTCATCTCCCGCTTCCTGCCACCCGTATTTCTCATCTCTCATCTCTCCTCCTTCCTCTCTCCTCTCTCATCCTCGGCCTCCTCCCCACAGCCTTCTTCATCGCCTACCTGTTCTACCTGAAGAATCAGGGCGCCCTTTATTACGGGTCATCAGAAGGATTGGTCAATTCAACATTCCTTACACTTTCCGGATTGCTGTTTGAGAATGGTCAGAAGGTATTTTTCTGGTACGCAGGTGTTCTGGCATCCGCCGCACTGTGTTTTTACCTCTTTTGGAACATTTTCCGCAAGATATCAGGCCAGTGGTTCAGCTATCATTACCTGTTCCTTTACCTTTTTATCGGGAACATCATCGGTGCAGTGATGGCCCACTGGATCTTCAGAATAAACTACCATGAAGCGCGAACTGCCATCTATTTGTATCCATTGTTCATTGGAACGGTCCTTTTTATTGCCGATACTGCTGTCTACAGAACAAACAAAAGATGGATCATCCTGCTGGCAGCGCCGCTGCTGGTCATCCCGGTTACCTTTGGCATGAATATCAACCTTTCTCATGCATCCTTTGAAAATGAGCGGATCCCCGACCGTTTCTATCAAAAGATCCAATCGGATCCGACAGTGAACGGATATCCGGCAACCATTGGCGGTTACCGCGGCAGGGAGATGCAGTGGGCGTACCTGAACTTCAGGCACGGTGGTACCGGAGGGATCGTTCAGTACGCCGACTACCCCGGAACCCTTGCTGATTACCAGATAGCAGGCATCAGCGAAAACCCGGACTGGCGCAGCACGTACGATTCACTGGATTATGATCCCCAAACCAATTTTTACCTGCTCAAACGAAGAACGCCAGCAGCAAGAACTCCCCTCTCCTCCTTCCAGTTAAGCAGTATCAGCACATCTGAAGAATATGTCAGCTTCGGGCAGGCTTCTGCCGATACCCTAAAGGGCAAGAAGCTCTATGCAGGTTACAGGATCTCCGTCACGTCACCCGCAAAGCCGCTCCGCGCATGGATCGTTTTCACCGTATTTGATAAGGACCGCAATGCATTGTGCTATGAACGCATACCATTGGACTGGCTCCGGACTGAATGGATAGTAGAAAATGATGACCTCGTCACCGGGATATTCATACCGCTCATTCCAGACCAGGCTGACAGATTTGTGACTTACCTGTGGAATATTGACAAGAAACCTCTTGAGATCCTTCATGGAACGATCGAATTGTTTGTGCTGAATTAAATTTCACAATCACTGGTATGAACCCCAGGCAAGCCCTGGACCGAAATTCAGGTGCAAGCACCGGGGAATTTACCCTTTTACCCCACCCCCGTCCCCTCCCCTGCTAGCAGGGGAGGGGTGCAGGGGTGGGGTATATTAAACTTTAACGGAAAATTAACACGATATCTGGTTGAACCACATTAGCTTTGATCCTTATTTAGAATTAAATTAAATTATTTCACCATGAAAAAATTCTTAAGGATCCTGGCTTATGTCCTTCTGATCCTGGTGGTTGGGATCATTGGACTTATCTCCTATGTCAAGCTGGCATTTCCGAAGGTGGATGATGCTCCGGATATCAGGATTGAATTGACGCCCGAACGGATCAGCCGCGGGCAGTACCTCGCCAATTCAGTGGCAGCCTGCATGGATTGCCATTCTACCAGGGACTGGGGCAAATTCTCAGGTCCTTTGAAAGATGGTTCCTATGGAGGAGGTGGTGAAGTCTTCAATCAGAAGATGGGTTTTCCGGGGACTTATATTTCTAAAAACCTTACTCCTTATGCGTTGAAAAACTGGACAGACGGAGAGATCTTCAGGGCCATCACGAGCGGAGTCAACAAGGATGGTAAGGCGCTTTTCCCTGTCATGCCCTATCATAATTATGCCAGGGCGGACCGGGAAGATATTTATGCAATCATAGCCTATCTCCGGACGCTTGAGTCTGTTGAATCCGATGTTCCACCTTCCAGATCGGATTTTCCGATGAACATTATTATCAATGTTATTCCTAAAAATCCCTCCCTGTCTGACAAGCCCGACCCCTCTGATAAAATCAAATACGGAGGATATATTACCAATCTGGCCAGTTGTATTGAATGCCATACTCCGATGGAAAAAGGAAAGCCGGTGCTGAGCAGGGCTTTTGCAGGAGGAAGGGAATTTGGACTACCTACCGGCGGATTTGTCCATTCAGCCAACATCACCCCGGATAAAGTGACAGGGATTGGAAATTGGACAGAGGAAGCTTTCATCACCAGGTTCAAGGCATATGCCGATTCTTCATTCATTCCGCCTGAAATTCACCATGGAGAGTTCAATACCCTGATGCCCTGGATGATGTATTCAGGAATGAAGGAAGAAGACCTCGCCGCTATTTTTGCGTACCTTCAGTCGCTGCAACCGATTCATCACAAGGTGGAGCGGTTTACTTCAGTCTCAGACTATTCCCCACCACCGACACCGAACTGAACGCCATCGCAGCCCCGGCGATCATCGGATTCAGGAGAAATCCGGTGAAAGGAAAGAGGATTCCGGCAGCAATGGGGATGCTGACAGCATTATAGAAGAATGCCCAGAACAGATTCTGACGTATGATACGGACGATCCTGCCCGAGTAACCTACTGCCTGAACAAGTTTCTCCAGGTCCCCGTGGATAAGGGTGATCTGCGCACTTTCCATGGCAATGTCGGTCCCTGTGCCGATGGCAATGCCCACATTGGCCTGTGCCAGTGCAGGCGCATCGTTGATACCGTCGCCCACCATCGCAACGATGTGGCCTTTCTGCTGGAGATCCCGGATGAAATCCAGTTTGCCGGCAGGCATTAAATCCGAACAGCAACTGTCGATTCCGACCTGCCGGGCCAGGGCAGCAGCCCCCGTCTCGTGGTCGCCGGTCAGCATCACGACGTTACGACCCATTCGCTTCAAGGCTTGCACCGCGCCGGCCGCAGAATCCTTTACATGGTCGGAGATCGCCACCATGCCCAGAGCCCGTGTATCGTCAGCCAGAAAAATGATTGTCCATGCGTTATGGATCCATTCCAGATACTTATTCTCCATTTCAGTGCTCACCGCAGCTCCAGCCTCCTCAATAAAGGCTTTTTTCCCGGCGATGTACAACTTCTTATCAAAGACAGCCCTGATACCCATGCCAGGATGTGCCGTAAACTCTGAGGGGATCAGAGGCCGGATCGTCTTTGGCTGATAATAATCCAGAACAGCCCTTGCCAGAGGATGTTCCGACAATGATTCCATTGAAAAAAGAATTCGTTCAGGCATTCCCTGGCCGATAGTTTCCGTATCCCAGAACACGTCCCTTACGGATGGCTTTCCCTCGGTCATGGTACCTGTTTTATCCAGAACGATGACATCTGCCCTGTTCAGCATTTCGATGCTGGCTGCGTCGCGGATCAGTATCCCCATTTCGGCTGCACGCCCCACACCCGCCATCACTGCCGTTGGGGTTGCCAGTCCCATGGCACACGGGCAGGCAATGATCAATACGGTGACCAGAATGACAAAAGCATAGGTGAGCTGGGGTGAAGGGCCAAACACATACCAAATGGTAAAGCTGACCAGGGCTATGGCCAGCACCACCGGCACAAAGATCCCTGCGATCCTGTCGGCCAGCCGCTGGATCGGTGGCTTGCTGCCCTGGGCTTCCTGTATGAGCCGTATGATCTGTGATAGCATCGTCTCTGCTCCAACCTTCCCTGCCCTCATCCGGAAGCTCCCTGTCGTATTCAGGGTTGCACCGATCACAGTGTCCCCCTCTCTTTTCTCGACCGGTAGAGGTTCACCTGTGATCATGCTTTCATCGACGTACGAACCGCCCTCCGTCACTTTTCCGTCAACAGGGATTCGCTCACCTGGACGGATCAGGATATTATCTCCTGTCACGACCTCTTCCAGGAGGATTTCTGTTTCCAGTCCATTCCTGATCACCCGTGCGGTTTTCACTCGAAGTCCCATGAGTTTGCGGATCGACAGGGAGGTATTCCTGCGCGCCCGATGCTCAAGATACCTGCCTAACAGGACCAGTGAAATGATCACCACTGCACTTTCAAAATACACATGCGGCTCAAGTCCATGTGTTAATAAAAATCCCGGGAAGACCGTATTGAAAGCACTGAAAAGGAATGCTGACCCTGTTCCCAGGGCAACCAGGGTATCCATATTGGCCGAGCCATGCCTTAACCTTTTCCATGCGACGATGAAAAATTCCCTGCCAAACCAGCCCATCACCACCAGCGTCAGGGCCATCATGATCCAGTTCTTGTAAGGAAAGACAGGCATCAGCATAGCCATGATGAAAACAGGGATGCTCAGGATGATGGCCCACAGCGTATTCTGCCTGGCCTGGCGTAACTGATGGTTCTCCTGGATGCCAGTGTCATCCTGATAAGTGAACGATTCGGTGACGAGTCCGTATCCCAGGTCATCCAGTGACGACCTCATGGATTCCGGACCGGTCTTTTCCTCATCGAACTCGACCATAACCGAATTGGAGGCCAGGTTGACACTGACCTTCCGGACCCCTTCAACAGAAGATAAGGTCCTTTCCACGCTTGAGGCGCAGGATGCACACGTCATGCCGGTCACCGGATATGTCTGTCTGACAATGGCCATGTTAATCGAGAGGTTCTGCTGTATAACCGGCTTTTGCCAAAAGGCTTACGATTTCCTTTATGGTTATATTCTCGCTTTCGATGGAAAGGATCTTCCCGGGATCTTCAAGATCCACCTCCCACTGTTTGATCCGAGCCTCGCCATTCAGAAACGGAGTCACAGCCCGCAGACAGTTCTTGCAGTTGATGTTGGTTACGAATTTCATTAATGACATACGATTGGATTAGGGTTGTCATGGTAACAGTTGGGGATCAAACTGTTAAATTGTCAAATTGTTAAATTGTTAAATTGTCAAATTGTTAGCAATCAGCCGGGTAATTTTGCTATAATTTAACGAATTTACGGACGAAATGTTCAATATTCAATTCGTAAATATAGTCATTATGTTTTACCGCAGAGGATATTTTACCCATTTGCATTCCTCTAAGCGCCTCCGTGTTACCTCCTTCGCCTCTGTGGTAAAATTACCCATCGCTCTCCCCGAAATCAGTATCTTTGCCGAAACAACTTCCCATGAGAGTCCTGATATTCCTGCTGTTCGTTTTCGTGTTCCTGACATCCTGCAATAAAGATCCGGAAGAACATGTGAATCCCCCCGAACCACCGGTTGATACCACCTCCTTCACGATCCCCAAAACCGAGGAGATCGTAATGTATGAAGTGAATATACGGGCGTTGAGTAGTACAGGGGATTTCCAGGGAGTTACCCACCGTCTGGACGAAATCAAGGCACTGGGCATCAACGTGATATGGCTTATGCCCATCCATCCCGTCGGTCAAATCAATTCGGTCAACTCACCTTATTGCGTACAGAATTATAAAGAGGTAAATCCTGAATTCGGTACCCTGACAGATTTCAAAGACCTTGTAAAGGAAGCCCATAAGCTGGATGTGGCTGTGATCATCGACTGGGTAGCCAATCACACGTCATGGGATAATCCGTGGATTAGCAACAAGGACTGGTACAGCCAGGACGGCTCCGGGAACATCATCCATCCTGCAGGTACGAACTGGCAGGATGTTGCAGACCTCAACTTTGTCAATGCGCAGATGCGGCTGGCCATGATCGATGCCATGGAGTACTGGGTAAATGTGGCCGATGTTGACGGATTCCGTTGCGACGCAGCCGACTTTGTCCCCTTTGACTTCTGGCAGCAAGCCCTGTCTGCGCTGAATGACAATCCGGAAAAGCCGCTTATCCTTCTTGCCGAAGGCGCACGAAGCGATCATTTTACAGCCGGATTTCAGATGAATTATTCCTGGGACTTTTACAATAAACTTAAGGGGGTGTTCAACCAGAACCAGGCGGCAAGCGGACTGTTCACAGTAAATGATAACGAATATAAGAACATACCTGAGGGAAGGCACAAGCTACGATTCACCACTAACCACGATGAGTCGGCCTGGGATGCAACACCGGTAGTGCTGTTCAACGGGAAACAGGGTGCGCTGGCTGCTTCCGTCCTAGCCATTTACCTGCAAGGAATCCCCTTGCTGTATGGCTCACAGGAAGTGGGCGTCAGTGAAACTGTTCCCTTTTTCCAGCACGCCACGATCGACTGGAATCAAAATCCGGATATGCTGGGGGAATACAAAAAGATCCTTGCCTTTTACAATGCTTCCGAGACGGCAAGGAATGATTCCATCACGGAGCTAAAGACCTTCAGCCATAAGGACATACTGGCTTTCGAGCGTACCAGCAAGCAGGAGAAAGTGTTTGTCATGGTCAATACACGAAAGGTAGCCATAGCATACGGTGTGCCCTCTGAGCTGGTGAATTCGGTATGGAAAGATGCCTTTGATGATTCGCCGGTCACCCTGTCATCAGCCATTGAGTTGCAGCCGTATCAGTACAGGGTGCTGAAGAATTTTTAATTGTCAATTGTCAATTGTCAACTGTTGACTGTTGACCGCCGACCGCCGACCGCCGACCGCCGACCGCCTACCGCCGACCGCCTACCGCCTGTCCTTCCATCGTTCTATCTTAAAGTAAAGGGTATCTGCATTCCCTATGGTCATGTGCCGGTTTTCAATATCATTCCCCTCTTCATCCACCTCGACGGTGGACCATGGCCCGCGGTTGAACTTGAATTCAATGTCCTCCCCGGTCCGTCTAGGAATTCTAAGCTCGTACAATCCCTCCGCATTGCGTTTCATCAGGTAGTTCTTATCGTAGATCCACCAGTCGCGCATACTGCTCACAAAATAGATATCCGCATCAGGAGGCGTGTTCTCAGGTATCTGATCCAGGATCAGGACCACACCCTCGCATTTAAGGGGAAACTGATCATGCCAGCTTTCAATGCGGTGATGGATCGTATCGTCCTTTTGAATCAGGAACGTCCGGTTATCAATGTCCTTCCCGCACCTGTCCGTCTCCACGGATAGCCATCCACCCCGGGTAAACTTATATTCAATTTCCCCAAAACCCGAAGGCAGGGAGATCTGCCAGGTACTGTCGGTATTGAGTTCCAGCTGGTACCTCTCATCTCCGGGGTCCCATTTATTCAGATTGCTCGCAAAATAGATCACTTCTCCGGGAGGCGTATTCTCCGGTACCTCATCCACTACGATCACTACCCTGTGGCATGACATGACCGTCAATACCGAAATTATCAGCAACACATGGTTAATTAATACCTTTCTCATATATCAGCATAAAATCAAATAGCAAAAATCAAAAATCAATCTCAAATCAAATATCGTTAATCGTTCATCTGATATCACCTGTCCATCCACTTCAGGAACTCCTGCACCTTCACCCTGCTGATCAGCACCTTTTCCCCTGCGTCAGGCTGCAACTCCAGCAGCAGCCTGCTATTGAAGTATTTGCTCACCCTGGCCACCGAATGGATACCCACGATGTACCCCCTGGATATCCTGAAAAATCTTGCCGGATCAAGCAGTTGGCTGAGCTCATCCAGTGAATGGTCAATGATATACGATCTGTTGGATATTGTCACCATCACGACCTCATTGTCCTCGGCTTTGAAATAGGCGATCTCGGCAGTATCAACGACTTTGTACTGGTCGCCCAGTCTGATCATGAACCGTGATTTAAATTCAGGCCGAAGGCTTTTCACCAGTTTATCGATGTCGATGGGTTCTGGTGACACGCTCACCCGGGAGTACTGATCACTCAGATCTTTCAGCTTGTGAAGTGCATCGGTCAGTTCGTTTAGTTTGATCGGTTTGAGCAGGTAGTCGATGCTGTTCACCTTAAAGGCCTGAATGGCGTACTGATCGAATGCCGTGGTAAAGATCACGGGGGCTGTCACTCTCACCTTCCTGAAGATCTCAAAGCTGATCCCGTCTGCCAGCTGAATGTCCATGAAGATCAGATCCGGCATGGGATTCAGTTGAAGCCATTCGATAGAATCTTCCACCGAGTCGGTACAGGCCATGATATCGAGTTCCACTCCGGTCTGCACCAGAAGCCTGGCCAGTTCTTTCTGGGCGTAAGGTTCATCCTCAACGATCAGTACTTTCATGGATCATCAGATTAAAGGTATCTTAACCGAAAAGCAGGATTCATCTTCATTGACCTGTACAGGTTTATCCGTCAGAAATGCATAACGGCTGACGATGCTAGGAAGGCCAAAGCCTGATGAAATAGCGTTTTCATCCTTCCTCTGGAGGTTGTTGGTCACCACCAGATATTCGTGTTCATCAATAAACAATCGGATGGTCAGCGGTTTGCTGGCGGAGGCCACGTTGTGCTTGATGGCATTTTCAATGAGCAGCTGGAGGGCAGCAGGGACGATTTGCCGGCTCCCGTAATGGTCCGGGATACTTTCTTCAAGGAACAGTCGGTTCTGATGGCGAAGCTGAAGTAAAAACATGTACGATCGCATGAATAGTAGCTCATCCTTCAGGTCGACTGTATCTTTTTCACGGGTATCCAGGATATACCGGTAGACGTCAGAAAGTTCCCTGATGAACTGGCTTGCCTTCACGGGATCTTCATGGATGAGTGAAGAAAGGGTATTCAGGCTGTTGAATAGAAAATGCGGATTGACCTGTGCACGCAGTGTTTCGAATTTTGATTCCGCATTCTCTTTCCTGAACCGTTCCACCTGGACCTGTGAAAACCTCCACTTCCGGATTAGAAAAATGCCCAGATCCCAGAGTACAATCCCGGTGACGATCAATAATCCGAAGAAGGCAATGATCACTTCGTCGCTGAACCGGACAAAAGTACCTCCGGAAAAGGTCAGCATCCAGATCCAGCGGATACATGAGGTGATCATCAGTGAAAGGGCAAATCCCAGTAAAATCTCAATAATGGCCCTTGTCCAGAGACCATCCTCCCAGCGCACCTTCCTGTTCAGCTTTAGGATCACCAGCCTGAAGGCCTCTCCACCCAGCAGCACCCCTGCCACAGGATAGAGATACGATGACCAGGAACTGAAGATCCGGTGCCAGGGATAGATCAGTGCGAATGTAACATCGATCAGGAAGCTGCAGAAAATGCCTGTGGCCAGTAATCCCACCCAGCGCACCAGTGGATTGCGAAAAACAGGCTCATTCATCGGATCCTTATAAGACATGCCATTGAACGCTTTATGGTCATCAAATGTACGAATTAAAGGTCTGGTGAACAAACCTGTACCCGTATTTCAAAGAACAGCATAACATCGAAAACAGCCGGGACATCCATGTGTTAATTTTTAGCCAGTGATTCCTGGGGATTGGTCACAGGACTGGAGAATACGATCCCATCATGAGAGCTGACACGGATCTCGTAAGGGCCGTCGGGGCATTCGCTCAGATCGAACTGCAATTTGACATTGTTGATCTTCTTATATCTCCTGTTGACCAGAAGATCTCCTTTGGCGTCATATAAGCCTACGTTGACTACCTCCTCAGGAACCTTTACCATACGGAACGTGAGTAATCCATCCTGGCTGGTGTAAACAACGCACTCAACAGGCTCGTTCTTTCCAGCTACGGAATCGGCCGGTGTCAATGCCTGGCCATAACCTGTGGTCATCCCTAAGAAAAGGACACTCAGAACTGTTAACATTTGTGTTTTCATGGCAACTTAATTTTGGTGGTCAATAACATTGTGAATGAAACATGATCCAAAATTAGGTTCATTCCATCGCCTGGGAAACCGAAAAGCTGTGAAGTGTCGGATACGGAGTGTGAAGTGCAATAATGAAAAAGTGAACCGTTATCTATCCGAACATGATCTGGTCAGTGCTGTCATAATGCACCAGTTCATCATGAAAGCGCAGCTCGGCATTAAAGCAGTCGACACGGTTGCAGATAAGGATGCAGTTGGAATAGTTGATCTTTTCATCCATGAAGATGGTCACCAGATGTCCTCCGCAGGAGCATGGGTGGTACAGCGGAAAGGGTTTTTCGCATACAGGACACAGGATCTGGAGAATATCGCCCTTTTTCAGGTCGATGTCATAGGATATCCTGCTTTTCACTCCATATACGGGGCTGAGTGCCACCAGCCCTGTCTGATCCCCTTTCCTCACCTTTAACAAAATCCCTTCATAGCCGTCAAAAATGGCCCTGGAACTGACAAGGTTATGGCCCTCGGGACAGTAACACTGGCTGATGACAAGCAGCGATGATACCTTGCTGAAAGCTTTGGTGCGCTCTGGTGTCGGGATGAACAGCATGCCTTTTTTATTGTACAGTGCCATGATGGGTTGGATTTTAGTATTTCGAATTCAGTATTCTGTATTTGGTAATTGGGGGTAATGAATTATGAGATAAATATAAATCATATCTTCCTCCTATGCAATGGGGAGGGTGATATTTCTTTGATTTTCCTGCAGGTTTAAACAATAACTATATCATTCTCCCAGCTGTAACTGGCATCTCTGAATCTGATAGACAATATCCCTGAATAATTTGTTCCTTTCACGTTCAGCGGTCCCACTCAACAGTGTGGATCGGTTAATGATATTATGAGCCCACTGCTGGTTTTGCATAAAATATCCCCGGTGTCCTGATTTCATCAGATTGATCGCGTTGGTGGTGATGTAGGTCATTTTCTGCTCATGGGATGAAAACAGGATGGTATTATCCGTTAGCACAAGGTCATTGTAATAACAAAGGAAAGTTCCCCCCTGATTCACCGGTTCTGTACCATAAAGGAACTTATATCCCAGTTCCGCCTGTTGTTTCAGGTGCCCTACAAGGCGAAGCAGGGAATTGCAAAGCCCGATCGCATCGCCTCTGCTTTGAAAGAATCCTGATATATAGTAATAGATGATCTGTTTGAGCACGCTGTTCAGGATCTCAGCTGTAAACAGTTCGGTGGTCGGGATCCGGACATAGGCCTTAAGGATCCGGCTTACCGTCTCATCACCGAGTCGGCCAATGCGGTCAAATGAGAATGTAGCATCTTGATATTGTTTGAATTGCAAGTTTGACTTACCCCAGAAGAAAAACTTGAAAGCGGCAATTTCAGGGAACTGCAGTACATGGAGCAGGTTGAGCTCATTCAGCATGAAAATGATATGGGGCATGCCTGACCTTGCCGCTAATTCGAAATCCAGCATGATCGAGTGAAGGTATTCGCCAAAGCCAAACTTCTCTTCATCAAGCACATAACTGTCAAAACAGATCCCTGATGATGGTATGCTGAACAGTTTGTCGGCCGAGATCCGGTATGTGTGACACAACAGATAGAACTCATCCAGCGACAGGCTTTTCTGTCCGTTCATCCTACGGTACACGCTGTCGGTACTGATCCTAAGGATATCCGCCACCTCTTCGGCCAGCGATCTGCCGGGAGTCAATGCTGCAGCTATCTCCCTGAAAAGCTGAAACTGAATATCCCTATGTAGATCCATCGACATATTTTTGTTAAACCTACATAAAAATTTCATTTATACAGAGACTTCATAAAAATCGAGCCGCTGCTGTAACCTGTTTTTTACGTGCTCGTAGCACAATTTGAAAAACTTTTAAAAAGAAACAGTATGAAA
>Ga0116153_10000250_pt1 | contig 78630 bp, 63 predicted proteins | sample AD_UKC028_MetaG_FD_89896 | JGI IMG/M metagenome (GOLD analysis project Ga0116153, IMG submission 89896) | Active sludge microbial communities of municipal wastewater-treating anaerobic digesters from USA - AD_UKC028_MetaG | ecosystem: Engineered > Bioreactor > Anaerobic > Digestate | place: USA...
CGGTCGGTCGAGTATCGCTGCGGATACACTCCTTCCCTCGTGCCTTGCCCCAGGCCAATTTGAGTGCAACGAATGTATAGCTTATTTCTTGACGGACCCTAAGGATGCGTGAGGGTCGTGTAAAGGTGTTCTCCAGGGAAGTTCGGCTTGAGCGGAACGGGTTCGCTCCAGGCCAGGAAATCCGGCGAAGTCGTGCGGCAGACGGACCGGAGTTTGCCGTCCAGAAAATGCCTGAAATAGCAAAGATAGCGCTGCTCACTCTCCGACCAGAACGAAACGTTCTGAGAATCGAACGCATATTCCTTCGTGTAGGTAATCACCGGGGTGGGCCGCAGCTTGCGCCAGCGAATGCCATCCTCTGAGACAAACGCGATGAGAGAGGACTTGACCGTGCCGGCCAAGGCCTTGAAACGTTGGCCCGCCGGGACGCCAGAGCGGGTATCCAGAAACGGCGAGAAGTTATGGCAGAAAGGAGGCTTGTGCAGGATGACATTGTTGGCCGTGCTGCCATCGATCTCATTCAGACCGAGCCTGGGTTTAACCCAGTGAATCCCATCGCGACTTTCACAATAGCGGGTGACTTCCCTGGCGTCCCCGTCGCGCTGCGCACCGCCTCCATCACGGGTGTAAAGGCGAAATAGATCGCCGTCTTTGATCACGGTGCCGTATTCCAGGTCATCGGCCGGCTCAGTCATGGGGGGCGCCAGTTGTGGTTCGTGCAATTTGAGCGCCGCACCGTTCAAGTGTTCGATTAGCCAGTGGTCGACAAATAACTCACGCCGACTCCCAATCTCGCGGACCTCATCGGCTGCGGTTGCGGCTGCGGGAGCCGCCCGCAAGAGGCACGTGCGCAAACTGGCCGCCGCACTCATGGCCGCTGCCGTTTTGAGCCAGTCTCTTCGGTTCAACTTCGCACTTCTCATGACTGTCTAAGTCTCCTTTCCATCACCAGCCGCACAGTGCCCTCCGCAGATTCAATGCCCCATCGGATCACTCTCTCGTGAGTGGAGTCGCGTCCTGGCGTCGCTCAGCCGGCGTGACTTCCAAAGTCCGGAGCTGATTCGCGCAGTGTGACGGCAACGCGTGCGTCGTTTCCAGAGCAGGGACAATGGCAGCCTCGCAGGGCCCGGAAACCCGATGCTGTTCCGCAAAGTTGCCTCTTGAGCTTTCCTGGGATGTTGTCTCATGAACGTCACTTTACCGTGACTTTTACGATGGTTAGCGAGTGAGGAGTCAATTTGACGACGCCCTCGTTAAAGGTGAGCTGCCTTTGCTCTGGGACGACGCGGTTGGGGTGCTGGATATCATTATAGGCCTCGGGGGAATCTCCTGCCAAAATGATCGCGGCGTAAGAGCCCTTAAGCGGGACGTCCCTCATTCTGACCTCACAGGGCACTTGTTTCGATGGATGACGATTGACCAGGGCGATCGCCCAGGTTTTGCCCGCCGGGTCCACCGTGGCGGTCGCGTCGACCACGGGAATGAACTCGTTGCCATGAACGAGCATTCCCGCATCAACATCAATGTAGGCCACTCGGCTTTCGAGTTCGTTCGCATACAGCGCCAGGGCATGGAAGGTCGTGCGTTTCACCAACCCCTTGGGATGAACGAAGAGCGGCCCCCGCGTATTCACGATCGGGGCGATGTTCGCCATGCCAACATCTTCGGCGTGCCGTAGGCAGGCGTTGAGCAACGACGCTGAAAACAGCGCGTCAGCCATCGTGTATTGCGAGGCGATGGCGTTCTTCTCGCGTGCGCGGATCAGTTCGGCCACAACTGGATCGCCAGGGTCGCTCACCCGTTTGCGGGGGAAGCCCGGATGATGCCACCCGCGCAGGTTCCACTCGTCGAAGGCGATCTTGATGCGGCTGCGACAGCCGGCCTCGTGGAGGACCTCAATCACGCGGGTGATTGTGGTTTCGGGACCGCCCGAGCGCATGATGCAGGTGAGGTAGTCGGGCGTGAGGTTTTCCCCCCAGCACGGCAGCCAGTATTCGTGAATCGCCACATAGTCCAGGTGCTTTCCGGCTGCATGGAGCAAGGGCAGAGTCCAGTCCCGATTTGGCGTGGCGGCAGCCAGCAGCGTCAGTCTCGGGTCCGCCGCCTGCATCAATTCCGCCGACTTCAGAACCAGTGGTCCCCACTCCAGGGGAGTCTTTGATCCGATCTCGTGGCCGCCCCAGTTCTCATTACCGATGCTCCAGAAGCGGACATTCAGAGGCCGGGGATGTTGATTGGCCATGCGCATGGTTGCGAAGGGACCTCGGGTCCCGTTGCAGTATTCCACCCACTCCTTCATCTCTTCGGGTGTGCCGTTTCCGGCGTTCGAGCAAATGTACGGTTCGCAACCAACCAGCCGGCACCATTCCACGAATTCATCTGTGCCGAACGAATTCGAGTCCTCGACTCCCCAGACGGGGTCCGGGACCGGTCTGCGGGGTTTCCCAACGCCGTCTTTCCAATGATAGCCGCTGGCGAAACACCCGCCCGGCCAGCGAACAATCGAGAGCTTCAGTTCCTTGAGCGCGGCGATGACATCTTTCCGGAAACCTTGTTCGTCTGACAGCGGTGAGCCGGGCTCGAAGATTCCGCCGTAGATTTGGCCGTCAAAGTGTTCGATAAAGCCGCCGAAGAGCATCGGGCTGTAAGTGACAGAAGGCGCATGCGTGTCGATACTCACCAGCGCCCAGGGTTCTTCGCTCGACGGGTCTGGTAGCTGTTTCAACGCAACATCGTCGTACCAGGCCTGTCCCATTGAATCCCCCCATCCGCCAAAAAGGCAGTTGATTTCGAGCTCAGTCAGTTCTGAACTACGGAAAACAGTGGATACATAAGTCCAATTCCGGGTGCCGCTGATCGGAGAAGTTCTGACTTGTTGCAGGTTCTGGATGTTCAGCAATGCGCCCACTGCGCCCCGGACCTCGCCGGTCTTGATCCAGCCGGAGAGACGGTAATACGTGTTCGGTTTGACGGCCACCGTCGTCGTCCAGGCGGCATCGCTTCCATTTTCGGAATGAATAGACACGCACTGTTTGCCAGTTCGTCCCGGCGACTCTAAGGTCCAGCGGCAATGTTCTTCGCCATGCCAGCCACGCTTTATCCAGCCGAGGACACCGACAGCCGCTTCTTCCTCGAACGAGGGATTGGGGAGCAAGTTGGCGAGTCCGGAGTCCTCCGCAGGAGACTGCCCCTTAGCGCTGACCAATTTTTCGAGCCAGGGCGCGACTTTGTCCACCCAGCACGCGGCGTGTGCACGCAAGCCGGGTCCGCTAAAGTGGACGCCTTTGCTGTCGTTCTCGCGGAGATCGCCTTTAAGGGCATCGCTGTCCGGGCCAGCCAGGGCGATACCGTCCGTCCACATGGAAGCCTGTGCCGCGCGAATGTCGAGCGAGGCTTCGTCGCCCGGCACATGATAGCTGACCTGTGCCACGAACCACGGCGCCTCCCAGCCCACCGCACGCCGCGACTCCCGAATGAGCTTCTCAAGACACTCGCGGTAGAGACGGCCCGGCAGTGTGCGGGTTTGGTCCTGCTGGTTCGCGTCGCTTTCGCCCTGGTGCCACAGCACGGCGCGGAAGCCGCGGGGGCCCATCTGCTTCATGCGCAGCACCAGCATGTCAAAAGCCTCTCCTTTGCTTTCCCATTGGCCGTCAGAAAGCTGCTGCACGCGGGTCGTGAGAGTGGGCGGGTTCGGAAACCTCGCTTCTCGCGGTAGCCACTCGCGAACGCTCGTGGCTCCGATGCCGCAGGAAATGAAGCCCACGGGGACCCCAAAGCGCTGCGCCATGGCATCGCCAAACGGCGGCAGGAAGCTGCCGCCAGTCCCACTTGCGCCAGGCTGGGGATCGTTGCTGAACTGCCAGTGTTCACCATCGAATGTGACGACCTGGCCAGACTTCGTCGACTGCCTCTCCTGCCCGTAATTAGCCGCGTTTGACTGTCCGGCAACGACGAACACTTCACCAACTCCCACATGATCTACCGCTGCTTCTGCCAGGACGCTGTCTCCACTCAAAGCCCGCATCTCCAGTCGATGCCAGCCTCCCGCCAGAGAGTCAATTGTGGCCGAGAACCGTCCGCCGTTGAAGGTGACCGGCAGTTTTCGCCATTCGCCCGTTCTTCCATCGATGACTATCCGCCCTTCAAGAGTGACGTCCTTTGTTTCCGCATCGGCAAGCCTGCCCTCGATGGGAATGATGCCCATATTTCTGTTTTCCCGTTGGATGACCTGATAGTCCAACGGCGCCTTGAGCATCAGTGTCACGGCGTGCAAGCGACCGAGCGCCACGAGCAGGAGTGCGAACTGAGACAACCAGGGACGTGTCATAATTCAGTTTCTGCCGTCTGTCTGCGAGGCGCATTCCTCACTTTATAGCCCTCCCGGACAGCACTGCTTAGAAAGGTCGCCGATGTCGATGACGCACCTACCGTCGAACCAAACCACGAACGCCTGGGCAGGCGTTACTGGCACAAGGCCTGAGAACACCGCCAAAGCGGCCATAAACCAGTGGCGGTGGCTACGCCAGGAAATCTCACGACCGTGAAACATTACACTATGGCGACCTAGGGTTCATTGCCAGTTTCTTGCTGGTCAGCAGGCCGATGCAGCGCCCTTGTTTGCCGACGGCGCAATAATAGAGATAAAAAGTGTCCTGGTCCGGATCATACACGAGTGAGATTTTATGGGCGTACTGCAAATCGAGTCCGCCCGGATGTCCATCGGCCCTGTAAAGAGGCTCGCGGTGAGAGGTCCATTGCTGAAGGTCCCGTGAGAAGGCGGCCATAATGTGGGCACCCCCTTTGCCTACGCCGAAGTAAAACATGATCCAGTGGTCACCGTCGCGAAACACCTTGCCATCCGAGCAGAACTGCTGGTCATAGCCGCCGGGGCGAACGCGCACGACGGGGTTGGTTGGGTACCGTTTCCAGTCGAGCAGGTTGGTGGAGGAGGCACAGCCCATCTGTTCGGTACCGCCGTTGGCCGCGTTGTAAAAGTTGTAGAACCGGTCACCATGCTCCAACAGCCATGGCTGGTAGATGCTGTCCTTTTCCCAGGCGCGGCAGTCGGCATCAAGCACGGAGAGAATGGGCATGTTCCTGGCCCGGCTCCACGTCAGCCCGTTGTCACTCATCGCTACACCCTCGTACCCGGGCCGCAGTTCATAGCCGCCTTGCCGGGGATAACAACCGTAAAGGGTCCAGTAATTGCCGTCCCGTCGCTTGAGTTGGCGTGCCGCCTTGATGTCGTAAGACTCATACAGGAAGGCGCCGATGACACAGCCTCCATGGTCGAACTCGTTCGTTGGACCAAAGCCCATCGCCAGGCGCGGATTGGTCCAGTGCACGAGATTCGTGCTCTCGACGACGAAGCTATTGTAGCCTTGCCCGTCAAACCCGATAAAACTCATGAACCATTTGCCGGATTGGCCAGGGAGTTGGTAGACCGTTGGCACATCGAAGCTGTGGAATTTCTCGTAGCCAGTGATTTTGAAGTCGGATGGGATGATTGGATCCGCATAGTAATGCCAGCCGCGGTAAGGGGCGGACCACGCGTCCAATGTGGCCGGGTCGATCTGCCCGGCGTTGTCCCGGCCGCGGACGGAGTAGACCGCAAGCCTGCGAATTCGCGGCTCGGCCACTGACTTCAAGCACCGCCAGCGGATTTTCGTCACTTCCGTGGGATTGAACTGGTCGATCTTTTTGTGCCCGATCGCGGTGCCGCGACACAGTTCCTGCCACCGGTCACCCACGAATCCTTCGACGGCGTATTCCCGCACGCGCTCGCCCTCGAGGATGTTCTCCATCGTGATCACATGGTCGATGCGGGTAGGTTGAGTCAGTGCCAGTTCCACGACAGCTCCCGTGCTGTTCGTCTCCGCAACACTCTGGCCGAAGCGTCGCCGGATCTCGTCGCCGAACTCCTGGTAGCGCCTCATATCGGGCTCAGGAATCAGCCCGTCCGGGTCGGGATTGGCGTTGAGGAGCAGATTACAATTGTGCCCCACCGACCGGTAATAGCGGTCGATCAGTTGCTCAACGGAAAAGAGGTGGCCCTCGGTGCCAGGTTCCCACAGCCAGACTCCCTGGCGGATCGGCACATCGCACTCTCCCGGCAGCCATTTCGGACCGTCCGCAGTTCCGGGTCCGTTGTAGTCGCGAACGTCAGGCACGGTGGCCCAGCACGGGTAGGGCGCCACTCCGTCCTCGTTGCCGATCCAGCGGATTGAGGCCGCCGGTCCCTGGAAAACAATCGCCTTGGGCTGCAACCGGTGCAGGATCGGCAGCATATCAGGTCCGCCCTTAACCGGGTCCAGCACGCCACCGTCGAACCAGATCTCCGACAACGCCCCGTAATTGCCCCACAACTCGGTGAGCATGCCTTCGCAGATCCTGGCATAACGCGCCTGTTTGTCCGGATCTCCGCCCTTGCCACGGTTCACCAGGCCGGGATTGTCCACTTCCAGGTAACCATTGCACCCCATATGGGCGTAGATTCCTGGCCGGATGCCATACTTTCGGCACGAGTTCATGAAATCGCGCACTATGTCGCCCTGCCCATTCTTATACGGCGACTGCTTCATACCGTAGGGGTAAAGATCGCTCTGCCAGCACATGAACCCGCTACCGTGTTTGGCGACCAGGACGGCGTACTTCGCGCCCATGGCTTTGGCCGCCTCCAACCACTGGTCGGTGTTGAGTTTCCTGGGATTAAAGAGGCTTGGCTCCGGCCGCTTCTCATACTGGCGATGGTCCCAGCCTGGCTTGAATACGGGCATGTCGTAGTGGATGAACAGGCCCAATTCCAGGTCCTGCCAGGCTGCCTGTTCAGGTGTGGGGCAGGCCAGCTTCACCCCCGCCAGTTGGGCACCCGAAATGTTAGACCAGTGCAAATTCAGACAAACCGCAGCCATGAAAATGGCCACGGAATGGCCGATGGTCTTCCACTTTGGATTGATTTGTGGTTGCCTCTTCATTTCTTTGGAATCAGCTCGGGGCTTTGGGTGTCGGATGCCACCGGCCGGTTGACCTCGTCGACGACCAGGAACCAGCCACGCTTGGGCGCGACCTGGATCAGCTGATATTCGCCTAGTTCAATCGGCTTGCGGAAACGCTCCTCCACGGGTAGCGGGCACACGACGATGTGGCCTTTGGTATCGGTGAACACGCGTTCCTCGGCGGCGCAGAGTAGCAGGGCCATGAGCAATGCCCCCCAGAGCGCTTGGGCCAGGAATCTCATGGGCGAGCCTCCGACTTCGCTGTGTGGGCCTCGTAGTCAGCCCGGCCCTCGAGGGCCCATTTCCAGATGGAATTGCGCCAGAGCGCGACGCGCTGGCGCGCGGTTTCGGTGGCGGCGCGTTTTTCGGCCTGGGCGATCAGGTCACCAAGTTCCTGCATACGTTCCGGGGTTCCCAGCCGTTCCCAGGCTGCCTTCTTCCAGTCGATGCCGTCACGCCGGTGATACGGGGGCGGATAGCTGGCGGGATCGCAGGCGATCTGTTCCAGGCGCAGGTAGAAGCGCTGCATCGGCTCGCCCGCCGCGCCAAAATAGAGCCGGAAGAACTCGGCGAGCAGCCCATCCAGATCGAGGCTCGGATCATCCCAGACCTTTGCCATGACGTATTGCTCCACCTGGTCCTGCTCTCCGCATTCGAAGATACCGCGCACTCCGTCGCGGATGAACATTCGCATCGCCTCGGCGGTTTCGTGCACCATGACGTGCGGGAAGCACTTCCAGTTGCCGATCAGCGCCGCTTCCATGGGATGATGGTAGTAGACCCAAAGAAACATGGGCGCCTGACTCTTGGCCCGCCAGGCTCGATAGAACTTGAAGTCGTTGTCGCGCATCTCGGCGTGCACAGGGTAGTAGCAGGTGTGGAGGCACGGGGAGATGGAGACGTTGGGCTCGAGGTCGAAGCCCCGGGGCGGAAACGCATAGTTCCAGTAGCCGAGCGTCGCGATGTACTTGCCCGGGTGGCTCTGACGCACCTCGCGGGCCACCGCGTTGACGAACGAGAACCAGTAGTCGCTGATCTCGCCGCTGCTGAAGAAGCCGGTCCTCCGGTCCTTGCCGCCGTCCAGCAAGGCCCGGCACCGCTCGCAGCCGCAATACTGGGCTACGTCCTCGGGAACGATCGCAAAGTAGTCGCCCAACGCCTTGAACCCCTCGGGGAGTTCGCCCTTGCCGTCGAAATAGTCGCGCGCCATCTGGGCGAGGACCCGGACGAGCTTAGGATTGGAGTAGCAGAGGTTGAGCCCCTTGGCGGATCCCTGGGCCTGGTAATCCGGGTCCTTCAGCACGGTCTCGATGGTGCGGCGATGGATGGTGTGGTTGGCCGCCCATTTCTCGCCGCCGAGCCGGAGGCGCCGCCAGTACAGGGAAAGCTGCTCTTGAGTGAAGGGCCCCCACTGGCCCCGCAGGAAGGGCCAGCTCGCCGAGCTCAAGGCGTTGCGCTGCTTCAACGCAGGCGCGCGCCGGATGTAGGTCCCCTGGGCCGACAGCTCGCTTCGCTTCGGGATCACGCTGGTAAGATCCGACGGTCCGTACCACCGAACGCCACAGAAGCGTTCCAGAAAGTCGTAGACGGCATAACAGGTGCCCTGGTCGTCGAAGACGCCCGGCAGCTCCAGCGGAAAGGACCCGTGCTCCGGCAGGCCAACCGTCTTCCAGTAATCGAGCTTGTGGCGCAAGTCCGCCAGCCGCTGGTCGCCGATCGTCCGACCTGGCTCGCGCCGATTCGCCTCCGTGTCTGCCCAGTCGCGGCCGATGAGGACCAGCGCATTCGAGCGGAAGCCGATCAGGTACTCCTGGGGCGCGAAATCGGCGCTGCGAAGGCCCAGCGCGCGGGTGGCGGCGCTTTCGCCCACGAGGATACGCAGGCCCGACGTGGGCTCCGCCTCGTGCCGCAATGGCAACTCGACGCCCGTGATCTTCAGCACGTGGCTCTGCAGTTCCAGCGCGGCCAGTCGTGCCGCCGGCGAAGGCGGTTCTGCGGTGACGATGGTGCAGACGGGCTTGCCGTCTCGCACCAGGTCGAAGCGTTGGCCAGGGGCGCCACCGGCCTCTTCGATTGTGGGCCTGGCCGGTTTCGTCTCGGCCGCTGGGACCAGGGCGGTCAGCGGGAGACAGGTAAACGCCACCAGCGCGGCGATCCGCAGGTCCGTCCAGCACGGCCTGGCGAGGTCATTCATTTGTGTCTTCATCTGGTATCGTGTTCGAGGTTCATAACCATGCCGGCTCCAGCACCATCACCCAGTTCTTCGGGACGGCGGCCCGCGAGTAACTTCAAGGCACTCTTCACCGGAGGGAAACGTCCTTCGTGAAGGCCGCCGCCACGTTCTCAAAGAACAGCCCCTGGAACTGGCCGGGCTGGAGGGTCTCCGGCAGCGTGAGCACAAGTTGCTTGCTCACGAAAGACCAGCCGGGCTTCAACTCGTAGATCACCAGCAATTGCCGGTCCCCGGCGGCATAGGTGTAGGTGAGGCTGTTTTTGCGTCGCCTGGTGCTGCCCAGCCTGAGGCCTGGCATGGAGAGCTTCTCACCATTGACTGTCAGGGAAGCGGTGTCACCTGCCAAGGTAAAGCGGTGGCTTGATTCGGCCAGGGACAACTGAACCAAGCCCTGGGAATCAAAGTCCGCGCTGACTTTGCCGTTGCTCAGCTGGAGACGGTCTGCGGTGCACACGACCGGAGCGCCTAGAGCAAGACACAGAGCGCCCAGGAGTATTCGGGAGGAGTGCAAGGTGGAGTGTTTCATGGGTGTGCGTTGGTAGGTCGAGGAAAAGGCACGGAAGTTCTTCTCATTGGCTGCGAAAGACGGCGATTTCCGACAGCCCGATGTTCGGGAAGCCGGGTTTGACTTCGTTTACGACGAAGACGAGCCATGGGATGCGCTTGGGCGGGAACTTGATTTGCAGCCCCTGCTTCGCTTCGTCCGGCAACTCACCGGTCCGGAGGCTGGTGCCATCGCTGAAGACGAGTAGGCCTGACCGGATCTGATCGAGCTTGTTCGGCCGGTCGAACAACCCGACCTGATCCACGGTCTGTTCCTCGCTCCAGGTCAGCCGGACCATGGCGGCGTTGTTCTCCCCCCGCGAACACCACTCGCGGCGGATGTCAGCTGGGTAACCATCCACCGTGCCATCCGTGAGCCCGTCCATGGCGTAATCCGGGTGCGTCGAACCCGCCGTGATGGTGGCCAGCGGGGCGTTGTAGGTCATGGTCACACAGCCCATGTGATCCCGCCATTCGGCGATCGGCTGGATCCGGGTGAAGTCGCTCGTCCAGAGGTCCTCACCGTTTGCGCGGCGGCCGGCAAAGAATTCGTACTTCGTCCTGTCGTTCATGTTCTCGACGCTAGGGGTGACACGGACGAGGTACACCTGGTCGGCGGTAATCCAGCTGTTGTAGGCGAAGCGGCGCTTCTGGCCGTCGCTAGCGCCCTGGGCGACCAGGTAGGCCTTGCCGTCAGGCGAATGCTGGATGGCCTTGCCGAAGTCGGCGAAGTGAGGCGCGCCAATCTTGACCGGTTCACCATTCAGCGCGCTTTCGCCGAACAGTGGCTTCTCCGGTGTGCACGGAGTCTGGGTCCACGTGTGGCCGTAGTTGGTAGACCAGCGGAAGCCGACGAAGGGGCCCATCCAAGGCCAGTTGTAGACGGTGCCTTCGCGCCGCACGCCGCCGCTGGGATGAAGGCAATAGGTCCCGTAGGACCAGACGCTCTCGTGAACCAGGCTCCCGCAAGGATAGCGGCCTTCATAGGGACGCGGGCTGGACTTAAACACGCCTTGGTTGGTGATGACCAGCTTGAGCGGGTCGTCGCCGAGGATCGTGGCGTGGCCGGTGACGGCGTTTTCGCCGCCGGAACTGGAGCCCAGGCCGTTGACGTTACCGTCGGTCCACGGGGAGTAGAGATTTCCATCGGCTGCCCAGGAGGGATACCAGGTGTCTGCGCCGGTGTATTCCATGTGGCGGCCGGTGAAAGCCACGCCCACCACCGTGTCCGAGGACGGGAACGGACAATCCGGTGGCGAGGAACCGGGCCAGGCCCGATACGAATTGGTCGGCGGCGGTGGGGGGGCATCAATCAGCGTGGATTCCGCCGGTTGCGCCAGGGCTGAGGAAGTAATCCAAAGCGCACCCAAGAGGAGCGGTGTTGGTGTTCTCATTAAAGCTTTATCCGATTGTCAGGGGGGCCGGCAGGGTCGATCTGCTCCGTATGGACGGAGACTTCGGCGAGAGCTGCCGAGGCCAGGGCGAAGAGAAGCGTTGGCAGGAGAGATCGGAGGAGTGGTCGAATCATAGGCACCGAACGGGTTGATAGAGAAGTTCCGCTACGCACAGGCTCCCGCTCATGGCTTGTCCAGAACCACCGCGTCGAGGCCGAAGAAGTACCTGGCGCCAGTCGAAGCCGGGTTGGTCCCGACGACCTCGGCGCGCAGCATGAACTTCCCGTCCTTCGGTTCGTAGACGCCGAGGCTGATCGAGCCGGAAGGAGCCGGCTTTTCGGCGTAGCCGTCGAAAGTCACGTCGGCCGGTTTCCCGTTCACCGTGAACCGGAGCTTTCCGTAGTCGGTCGCCCGTGTCGCGTAGAGGACCACCTTTTTCGCGCCGGCTTCCTTGGCGGGGATGGCGAGTTCGGCGAAGTCACCGACCTGCTTGGCCTGGACGAAGAGCTGGGCATCGCCGCTCCAGCCTGGTCCATAGGAGGCGAGGGCCTGAGGTTCGGCCACGATGTTCGGCGATCGCCCGACCAGCTCCAGCAACTCGCACTCGAAGGCGCCAGGGATCTTCAGCGGAGGGCGCTTGGCTTCGCGAAGTCGTTCGGCGAGCGGCGGAAGCTCCGGGTAAGGCGCGTGGGGTTCCGCCTGGTACCAATAGGCGACCGAGGCGATGTCGTCGGCCAGTTTCTTGTACTTGCCGTCCGCCCCCCACCCCAAGGCTTGGATCGTCACGCGCAGGTTCTCCTCGAAGTTGATCGGGTCCTGGATGTGCCACCGATAAAGGCTCCAGAAGTTGGGCGGATCCGCGTTCTCGGACGCCGGCAGGACGGTGCCGGAGTAGGCTGTGGTGAACGGGCGCGGAAAGCCGTAGCTGCCCAGGAAGTAATCCTCCGTCCCTGTGCCGCAGATGGTCGGGAACTGGTCGTCGCCGTCCAGGTAGAACTTGATCTCGCCCTCGCCGAACCAGCCCTTCTCCATCTGGGTCCAGGCCAGGAATGTGCCCACGTAGCGGCCCCGGCCCTTCACGCCGTCAAGGATGACGTACGGATTCCGTTCGGAAGTGCCCGCGCGGCGGTATTGCGCGTGGAAGGTCCCGGCCGCGGCCGGGACCTTGGTCTCAACGTAGGTGATCTGGTAGGCCACCAGCTCGACATCGCGGTCTGTCTCGTTGAACAGAGTGATCCGGGCGCGCGAACGAAACGGCATTGGCCAGAAGCAGTTCATGGCGTTGGCGGGGTTAACCACGACCGCCAGGGAATTAACGGGTGCGAACCGGCCGTGCCCCACGGCGAAGAAGTCCGGCGCCGGCGCTTCCACCGAGGGTGACTCCTCGCCGTCCCAGTAGAACCGGATGACTAGTCCGCGATTGAGGCCTTCGACGAGCCAGATGTGCTGGATGATGCCTGGGCCGGCCACGTCCATAAGTGTTGCCGTCTCCCGGGCGTTCAGCCGGATGAACGGACGGACCTTCCAGCCCTGACCGAGATTGTCCGCCGCGCGGGCGCTGGCCGCCGGCCTGGGCTCGGACGGATTGGGAATCGCCATGCCGCCTCTGCCCTTTTCGCCGTTCGGATTCTCGGCGGATATGGAACGGGTCCTGCCCCGACCCAGCAGGGGAAGGCTGCCCAGGCCTGGCTGGGGACCGACGAAGGCTTCGGACCGGGACTCGGATCCGGCCCTGGGAGCTGGCGGCGTCTTCGACGCCCGCTCTGACGCAGTGGCGATGAGTGTAGAGCCCGGCATAAGCAAACCACCAGCGGCACCAGCCAGCAGTGCTGCGGCCAGGAGGAGTCCAACGCGATGTGAAGGGCGAGTCTTCATACGGGACCTTTCGACTTTGTCATGGGCTGACCTGTGCCTCTGATGATAAGGGGTGCTGGGAAGCGTTTCAACCGCGGAGTGCCGCTGGCTATTCTTACCAAAACCCAACCAATGCGGCGAACGCGCCCAGGACGGAACCTGCTCTGAGCTGAAGCGATGCAGACGAGAAGTGGAGCACGGGCCGCTGCCCTGCGGTGCGCGGCGGCTCGCCGAACACTTTTGTCTTCTTCACTTACCGACACCTTTCAGTGACTGGCCAAGGCGCAGGGCAGAGTCGTCGCCGAGCCGACGACGACAACACGCAAGCCCTGTGTGATCGCGGACGCTTCCCGACCTGAAAAATTCCGTCGCCCTGGTCGCGAGCGCCTGATTGGAGGAGTCTGGGAATTCCGGACGGTTAAGGGCAGCCAAATTCTCACCGCCTTGGCTTTGGAGCCGCTGCCTTAACTTGTCCCTCGAATTCAGAGCGATGATTCTGGGATCGGCGATCAGTTTCTTCGTGTTCCGGTTCCCAACCACGTTGTAGTGACCTTCGTCGCTCCAGAAGTTAAATCCGGCCAACTCCGGAAACCGCTGGTCGAGCTTTTTCACTACATCTAGGCAGTCACGCAGGGCCTCAGCCCGGTCCCAGAGGCCCAATTCCGCTCACCAAATCGCCTCCCCGGCGCGCTGCTTTTTTTTCCACAGCCGGTTGCGTCACGCGTTAAAGGCATGTCCGAAGTTAGCCGTGGCGGTATCCTTTCGGCGAGTAAGCGCGCGTTCAATCCCGTGACAATACTGGTCTAGCTAAACACGCGACTCGCCGTCACGGAGTTTTCGACACTCACAGGTAGAAGCCCCGAACTGAAACACAAACGCAAAGAGCTTTAGCAGCCGTTCAGAAACTGCAGGGAGTTGTCAGGCAGTTTTCCTGACCTTCAGGTGATACTTGCTCGTCAGGCCGTCAAGCATCAACGTTATGATGCTGCACGACATCCCGAGATTGCCCACTCCTAAAGGTTTTCCGGTCACTGAATCGTAATGTTCGTTGATGCCGTTTGTGATCGCGTTCGCAACGGTCTTGTCCGCGATTTCGACGGCAATCGCGCGGTGGCCGGCAGCGGCGAAGCCGCACGCAACTTGGTAATTGGGCACGGGCCACACGTCACCTCGCCAATAACTGTTGGAAACCCACCGTTTGTCGTGCCGATCGACTGTGGGGATCGGCAAAGGCGTCTGCCAATGGTCTGTCTGGATCGCCTCCGCCATGCGTTTCACCATATTCGGCGTAGGGACTTCGGCGACCAGGGGCATCCAGCTGCCGATGGTAGCAACTCGGATCTTTTCGAACGTGTCCCTATTTACAGCGAGGAAGGTTCCGCTTTCCTTATCCCACATGTGCCGGCGAACGGCCGCAATGGCTTTGTCGATGCGCTTCTTTCGACGCTTCGCCATGGCTTTGTCACCGAGGATGGTTGCCAACCGCGCCAGACTGCGTTCGGCCAGGAGGAGGTAACCGGTGTTGCCTGGCACGCATATGTTGCCGTACCACCTGCCTTCGCCGCCCCAGGGCCATGGCGGCACGTCTTGGCGTTTGGGGTGGAGCGTGAGCATCAAATCATCGAGGCAGCACTCGTTATCGTAGGTCTCATTGCGAGCTTCCTGGACATTATCGCTGTAAGTTCCCACCGCGATCAGGCCAGAATCGGTCACGTCCCGTTCCCGCCAATACCATTCGTGGAACTTCTCCAGGGGGACGAGAGATTGGCGCAGCAATTCTTTGTCCCCGTTGCGCTGGTAAACCCGCTCAATGCCCCACCCCAAGATTGGAATCTGCGAGTAGGCCGGGTATTCATACCAGGGCTTGACGTTGCCACGTGGTTCGATCATGCACGACACCATGTTGTGCGCATAGGCCGGGAACCGGGCATTCCACCGCTCCTGGAAGTCCCAGTAATTCTGAAACACGTCGCGGATGGTCTCCTTGTGTTCGGGCAGGATTGCCAGCAGGTCCACCACGAACATCGTATCCCAAATCCATTGGCCATAGAACGCGTCACCCGTGCCGGCCTGCAGCCAGCGTCGTTTGGCCGTCCCCTCCGGCGGCTTGATCTTGGCCAGCACACAGTTGCGCATCACGTCTACCGCGAGACGAACCAGGGTTGGATTGTCCGACTCGAACAGGCGCTCGAGTTCTTCGCGCGTTCGATCAGCAGCGACTGCAATTCCGATTGCGCGTGACGCGAGCACCGCACCGAGACTCACTCCCATGGTGGTTTGCAGGAATTGCCGCCGGTTTAGCTGGGTTCTCATGAGAACTCCTGTGTGCCAGACAGCGCCGCTCCATGTCAATGACCGAGAAGTTGCCTTCAGCTGACCCAGGGGATCGTTAAGGTTGCGCGACATCAGAAAGCGGCATGCCCGGACCTTGCTGCGTCTGTTGTATTACGCCGAAAACGTAAAGACTTTGCCTCTTGCCATGCTCGCAACGAATCACTACTTATCGGATCCAGATGATCCGAAAAATAGAATTGTGCCCGGGCAAGTTCTACGGCCGAAGAAGTGCCAGAATAAGCCAATTCCACCCAACCGTGAATTTACCGTCGATATGCTTATGCGCTTAACCGCCAGGAGATTGGCGTCAATGTTTATTGGTTGCCTGTTTCTTGATCTCCTGCCGGTCCTGCTCCCAACGCAGGCTGCGGCCCCGATCCCCAAGGCGATCTCAATCAGGCAGGAGGCCTCGGACCAGGAGCGGCTGGCTGCCTATGAAGTACAGCGCTACGTCTACTTGCGCATCGGCAAGCTACTCAAGGTGAGGAAAGGTTCGGGCACAGGGGACCGGATTGTAGTCTCGTGCAAGGATCGCTCGTTCTGCGGCGAGATTGGGCAGGACTTAGCCCCACAGCAGTTCACGCTGCGCACGAGCCGGACGAAAGCGGGCAATCTATGGTGGATCGTCGGCGGAGATGGGGTCGGCGCGTTATATGGCGCCTATCGCTTTGCCGAGAAACTGGGCGTGCGGTTTGGAATCGACGAAGACATTTTGCCCGAAGCACGACTGGACGGCGGATTGCCCAAGATCGACGAAACCGGAAAACCGCGGTTCGCCTTGCGCGGACTTCAGCCTTTTCACGATTTTTCGGTCGGTCCGGACTGGTGGAACCTGCAGGACTACCGGAACGTCTTATCACAGATGGTGAAGCTTCGGATGAATTTTTTCGGGCTTCACACTTATCCCAGTTGGAATCCCAGTGCTGGGCCTGAGGCCAGCGTGTGGATTGGACTGCCGCAGGACGTCGATGCCCGCGGGAATGTGCGATTCGGATACGAGTCGGGGGTGGTAACCACCCGCCGGGGGTGGGAAGTGAAGCCGTATCCGACCAGCCGGTATGCCTCTGGGGCCGGGCTTTTCTTTGAATCCGACGATTATGGCCCGGACTTCCTATTGGATTGGCTGGATTGGCCGAAAACCGGTGAGCAGGCCGCCGCTATGTTCAATCAATATGGGGACTTCCAGGAGCGCGCATTTGCCCACGCCCGTCGGCTTGGGGTAAAGATCTCTGTCGGCACGGAAATTCCGCTGGGTATTCCGAAAGGGCTGGCTGCGCGCCTTGAAGCTAGAGGAATGAAAGCTGACGACCCAGCCGTGATTCGAAGCTTATACGAGGGCACTTTCCTGCGGCTCAAACGCAAGATGCCAATCGATTACTTCTGGTATTGGGCGCCGGAAATCTGGCTGGGTGGCGAGCCGGGGTGTGCCGGTTGGGAAATCACGACCCGAACAAATGTTGAACGTGACATGGCAATCATCGAGGCGGCCGCTCACGCCGTGAAGGTACCTTTCGGGTTTGCGACCTGCGGGTGGCGCCTGGGCACAATTGACGACCCGCTTTGGTTCCACCACCGCACGCCGACGAACTGGGTTGCCTCATCCATCAATACCAGTGGCGGGGCCGATCCGGTGGAGAAGCATTACGGCGCGATGCCGGGCCGGCCGAAGTGGGTCATCGGCTGGGCTGAGGACGACAGCACTGCCGGCGCACATTGTTGCACCTGCTGGGACCTGCAGTTCTGGGTGCAGCGCATGTTCGTGAACTCCCAGGACGCCCTCCGCTACGGATGCGAGGGGATGATGGCGATCCATTGGCGGACCGCGGCGATCTCGCCGAACATCATGGCCCTGGCGCACGCCGGTTGGGACTTCACGCAGAGCAGCTTGGGCACCGCCGGTGCTGATCGGTCGGGGAGAATGCCGGAAATAGACGAATTCTGGGCTGACTGGGGCAGCAGCTTGTTCGGTGGCGAGGCCGGGGCGGAGGTTGGGCGAGTACTGCAAAAACTGGATGCGAAGCACCCGGGCATCAACGCACTCATAGCCGAGGGTGCAAAAACGACGGACGCCAGGATCTCCCAGTTCTTCGCTCCTCTGCGGGAAATGGAAACCCTGCGCTCGCGCATCAAGGGCACCGGCAATCTGGAGCGCTTTGATTATTGGGCAGATATTGTCCATGCCACTGAGTTGCGAGTACGTACCTGGGTGCTGGCCGGTCGCCTCGCGGTTCGAGTGAAACAAGCCGAGGTCATTTCGGACACAGAGACGAAGCGAGCTTTTGTTCGGAATGAGGTTGTTCCGCAACGAGTGGAATTGGCGCGGAGTTATGAGGAGCTGATTGCGACGTTCGTTCGGTGCGCCAAGTCACCCGGGGAGGTGGGCACGATTTCAAGCATCGAAAGCGGGATGCGTGAGCGTGTGGTGTCTTCTCAAGATGCTGCGATTACTAAAATCCTGGGAGAACCATTGCCAGCAGGAGCGGCCGTGAGTAGCGCTTACCGGGGCGCACCTCGGATTTTCGTATCGGCCAAATGCACACAAACAAGAGCCGGCGAACCGCAGGAAGTCCGGGCATTTGTGCTTTCCGGGCCGAAATGTAGCGGATTGAACCTCTACTGGCGTCCTCTGGGCAGAGGTGGATTTGTGAAGGTCCCGGCCAACCAACGGGCCCGACAAGCGTATCGGGTTAGCCTGCCTCCTCGATCTGAAGGGACAGTCGAATACTACCTCGAGGCAAAATTGACCGATGGCAAAAAGGCGTTTTGGCCGGCCACAGCGCCGGACCTGTGTCAAGCCGTAACCGCCTGGTGATGTGATTGCAGCGCTCCAGAGCCGCAGAACCACCAGCAAGAAGGTGAGCCGCATTCGCGAATTTCCAGGGGCTGCCCAAGTTACCCGCCGAGGCTGGGCGCGCAGGCTGGTTGAAGGAAGACGCGGGTGTGGTTGGCGAAAAAGCCATCGCGCTGTTTGCGGAGAGGCAACACGCTCGGGCCACGGATCGATACTGGTCGAGACCGGGATCCGAAGGCAACGATTGGATTGGATTGAGCGTACCATCACGTCGGGAAGCAGGCACTAATCACGCTACGCCGGGAGCGACACATTTGTCGGCTGCCTACGCGGTCCTGCCAGAGCACTTGGCAAACGACTGCTGCCGGTGAGCGATCTCAGGCGGCTTGGCGCTCGTAGCGATGATGGAGGCCACCCACTTCAGGGAAAGCCACGATCTTGCCCTCGTCGGGCACGAGAGATCATGTACTTGGCAACGGTTCGTTGCGCGATGTCGAGTCCCAGGTTGAGCAATTCGCCATGGATGCGTGGCGCGCCCCAGCGGGGATTGGCACGACTCATTTCGGGGTGTACGGAATTTTTGCCAACCACACCTGTCCAGTGCCCGATCAGCGCCCCTTCACAGCCCGTCAGGTGAAGATTTAGGTGAAGGTTCCGCGGTGCGGCGAAACTCGCCGTTTTCGAGCGGCGCCTGTCCTCGGCATACAGGACGACATAATCCTCAGCCCCAATCGTGTTCAAAAAACGCCTGCGTCAAGTTCGCCTTGAACTCGGCGAAATTGAAGGCGCCGGTCACAGCCCGCGGGTTCGATCGCACCAGCGGCGAGTCCAAGTCCAGGGAAGGTTCACCCATCGCGAACGTCGGCACCCGCGAGTTCACGCCGCGCAGACAAAACGAGGCGTGCGAAAGCGATTGGGGGCCTTCACTAAAGCACTCGCAGTTCACCAGTCGTCTATGGCAAGGTCTTCTTCCATGAAACTCACGTGCATTTCGACTGCTTTCGCAGTGGCCACATCCTTTATGATGGCGGCGGAACGCCGCGTTGCCTCTCCCGATGGAAAGCTGGCGCTGACTGTTTCCGACGCCGGTGGCTTGAACTGCCGCGTGGAAGTGGACGGTCAGCCCTTGCTCAAGCCTTCGCGTCTGGGTTTGGAATTCGCCGGCGGCGTGACGCTCGGACCTGCCGCCACCATCCGCGGCGCGAAGCCGGCGAAGCATGACAAAACATGGGAGAATCGTTTCGGCAACCACCGCTCGCGCCTCAAGTGTCTCTCGCTCGCCACCGGCGACGAGCAGTGGGTGCAGGAGGGATTCGGCTGGAGCAACCTGATCCTGTTCGATGGCAAGCTTGTGATTCTGCGCCAGGTCGGCGAACTCGTCATCGCCGACGCCTCGCCCGCCCGCTATCACGAGATCGCCCGCCACCAAGCGCTCGACGGGCGCTCGTGGACCGTGCCTGCGCTGGCGAACGGGCACCTGTTCCTTTGCAACAACGCCGGTGCGGTGGCCTGTTTCAAAATCGCAAACCCATGAATCCAATTCTTCCCACGCTGGCCGCAGCCGTCGCGGTGACCGTTGTATCTGGCCTCCATGCGGCCGAGAGCTCTGCCGCTGCGGGACCCTGGAAAATCATCATCGCCAATGACACGTGTCCGGACGTGACCTGGGGCTTCACCGAGGCCCAGGTGCGCGCATCGCTCGCCGAGCTCATCCGCGCGCACCTCGACGAGATGAACCGATCGGATGCTGGACCGGCGGAGAACCGCAATCACTACAACCTGATGGCCTTTGTCGAGGCCGAGGCTTTCTTCGAGAAATACCCTGAACGCAAGGAGGAGTTCATCCGCCGCGCGCGGGAAGGGCGGATCTGCTTAACCCCGTTCCTCTGCAACACCTTGTGGGGCTGGCAGAGCAGTGAGAGCGTGCTGCGCGCGTTCTCTCCGGCACACCGGTTCGCGCGGGAGCACGGCATCGCGTTGGACGTCGCCAACCACACGGAGCTGCCGTCCTTGCCTTGGGGCATGGCCACGATCCTGGCCGGGTGCGGCTTCCGGTGGGTAAACGTGCCGTTCCTCGACTACGACTGCACGTTCAAGGCGCTTCAGAACCCGCCGTTGTTTCGGCTGGAAGGCCCTGATGGCAGCGACGTGCGCGTGCTCCTGGACCCATGGGCTTCGCGGAAGGCCAATTACACGCAAGGCGGTCATCTGCTCCAGGACACTAAACGCCTGGCTACGGAGTGGCTTCCGCACTACGAACAACTCGGCGCCAGCTATCCGCTCCGGACGATCTTCGCTAGCGGCACGCACTCGGACATCAACCCGAATAGCTGGAAGCAGGCGCGCGCTTTCGCCGACCGCATCATCGCTTACAACAGCACCGGCACGAACGCAGCGAAGCTCGTCAATGGCACGCTCGCTCAGTTCTGTCGCGAGGTGGACGCCGCCGAGCAAGCGACGCCGTTTCTGCCGAAGCTGCGGGGCTGCTTCGGCCATTCCTGGGAGCTGTGGCCGGTCAGTCTGGCCCAGACTGTGGCGGCGGCGCGCGAGAACGAGCGCGCCTTTCTGGTCGCCGAATCGCTCGTCGCGCTCGCCACTCGAGCCGAGCCGGACCTGGCCGCGCGCACTCGCACCGATCGTGTGAGGGCGGAATGGTGCTGGGCGATGCTGGCCGATCACGCCTGGAACGGCACGGACCTGAAGAACAAGCGACATAACGCGCAACTGCGCCGCCAGTGGGCCGACGAGTTGGGCGGCCTCAGCCACCGTCTCACCGCACGGGCCTGGAGCGCCCTTGGCCTCAAGCCGGACCCGGCTTACCTCACCGTGTTCAACCCGCTCAGCTTCACCCAGGACATTTTTGTTTCCGTGGAGGGGCCCGCTGGAGTGACCGGTGTCGCGGGATTGACTTCAGGTCTCCGCCTGGAAGGCGGCCTGCGACGGCTCTCGTTTGTCGCCCCGCGCGTGCCGCCCCTTGGATTTCGCGAATTCCGACTCGACACGACGCAGCCGCTGCTGACCGTAAATCCTCCCTTCTCCGCCACCACCGACACGCTGGAAGGACCCTTCTACCGCGTGCGGGTGGACTTGCAGAACGGCGGTCTGGGCAGTGTCGTTCACAAACCCACAGGACAGGAACTCGTGCTCCGCGCATCGGGACGATCGCTGGGCCAGACGGTTTTCCACGAGGGGCGCGAGCAGACGCTGACGAACATCGAATGTCGTACGCAGTTCGACGGCTGCATCGGCGAGCTCCGCATCACTGGCCGCGCTGGCGACCTGCGGGTGACCAACGTAGTCATGCTACACGCGGCGCTCGATCGCCTGGATCTCGACATCCGGATCGAGAAACCACCCACCACAAACGAACAGCGCCTGCTGCACTTCTTCCCCGTGAACGACGGCGCAAAGGATCTGCGCATCGAAACGCCCGCGGCCGTGGTCCGTCCGCGTCCGCAACCCGACGGTGACTTGTTGCCCGGCGCCGACACTCGGCGGTTTGCCGTGCAAGGTTTCGTGGACGTCTCACCTGCGGGCCGCACCGGCGTCACGATTGCCCTGCGGGATGCCTTCCTGCTGCGGTTGGACCAGGGCGCGCCGGCCTTCGAGGCGCTGGGCAATGATCAAAACTGGAAGGAAGTCACCCAGGACCAGGACGGCGTACGCCATTTCCGCTTCCGCTATTCGCTCCGCGCCCACGCGCCGGGCTACGACAACGCCGCCGCCGTCGCCTGGAGCCGTGCCGACGCCGCGCCGGGCGTCTTTGCGCTTGGGCGCCTGTCCAAGGCCTGGTTGGATCGGGCGCACCTTTCCGTGGACCCCACGCGCGCCATCGCGACGTGTTTCAAACCGGCGGACGACGGCCATCCGGGCAAGATCATCGTTCGACTGTGGGAAACCAGCGGCCGGAGCAGCCCGTTGGAACTCGACGTCCCCGGCCTGAGGCGGGTCGGGGCCACCGACTTGCTGGAGCGCGCGCAAGACGCGCTCGAACTCGAGGGGAGCAGAATCCGAGTGCCGGTGCGCGGCTTCGGTTTAGCCGGCGTGGCTCTGGAACATTGAATTTTGAATGCGCCTCCACATCACGAACGACCGCACGCCCTTTTGAGCGTGTTGTGGGTGGCAGAAACTCCGTCACGAAACGAAGTCGTTGATTTAGCTGGATTTGTCCCCAAGCTAATCAGCCGTGTTCGCATTTGCCTCAGCACTCCTGCGCTACCTGTTGTGCTGGCTTCGTCCCCAGCATGATCTCGCCTTGGAGAATCTCGCCCTCAGGCACCAAATTACGGTGCTCAATCGGCAGACGCGCAGGCCCAAGCTCCGCCCGTTGGATCGACATATTTGGATCATGTTGAAGAGATGCTGGCCCGATTGGAAAAGGGCTTTAATGATCCTCCGATCCGAAACCGTCATTGGATGGCAGCGAACCGGGTTCAGACTGTTCTGGCGCTGGAAATTCCGGTATCGGATGGGGCGACCTGGAAAGGACCGGGAGCTCGTTCAACTCATCCGGCGGATGTGGTCGGTCAATGGGCATCCGGCAGAAACTGATCTCCCCCAGATCGTCTTGGCAAAATCCTTACGTCGAACGACTAATCGGATCGATCCGCCGGGAATGTCTGGATCGCGTGATTGTGTTGCACGAACGACAGCTACGCCAGATGCTGAAGCAGTTCCTGGCTTATTACCACGAAGTCCGCCCGCATCGATGACAGTCCGATCCAGCGACCGGTGCAGTTGCCCGACACTGGGAAGGTGATCGAGATACCGTTGATTGGCGGTTTGCATCATCAGTACCTGCGGCAGGCTGCCTGAGGCAGAGCCAACGACTGATCCAAAGTGTGGCACGGCGAGAAGAACCTTGCCCATCTCCCATCCAAGTCCTCATCGACTGTTGTCTTTGCGACGAAGCGGAGCACTGGTCTGGCAACTTGGCTCAGCTGCCGCGCCTCAGCGCTGATCGGATAATCAATTTTTCGGTCACGACGGACCTTTTGCCACCCACAGGTGGAACTAACCGCCAGGGTAGCCGCCGACTCGCAGCCCGGCCAGATCGCTCTCAAATATACCCTCGAGGATCTCTGGTCGCGGCCGCTGACAATCCTGACGCGCCAGGTTAAATCTGGCGAACCGGAACGCGCTTCGTTCCAGCTCCGGCAACCCGGCATGTGCCGGGTGCGCGTGCGGGCCAATGAATCGCCCGCCACCGGCGAAGTGTGGTTCGGGGTTTTTCCGGAACGGGACCGCAAGCTGTAGCCCGATTCGCCTTTTGGCATGCACGTGACTTCAATGGTGCCTGAGCCGGGCAACACGTTGCTGGCCTCGACGTCGATGGGAGCGCGCTGGGTCCGGCTGCACGATTTTGGAGACTATTGCCACTGGTACCAGGTGGAGCCGGAGAAGGGGCGGTTTATTTGGCGCGACCGGGAAATTGACGCGCTGCGCAAGTGCGGGTTTTTGATTTTAGCCAACCTCGGCCATCCACCACGCTGGGCGGGTCGCGATAGCGAAAAGAGCTGGTGGGGAACCCTGTCAGGCACCTCCCAAACCTGACTTCACCCGGATGAAACTCCGAGGCCGCAACCTCTACGAGGGCGATGTCCCCGCGTTGTTCTACAGCGTTCATAGCGGTCACTATGAAGCACACCGTGGATGGCCAGCCGACACTCCTGAGAGCATCAGTGATGAAACTCACCTTGAGGCTGGGCATTTCGGCGAAATCGGTTAGTCTCTCCTCATGAACAATCGCACCCGGATTGTGGCTGCTGGCATCCTGATCCTCGCGTGCCAAGCGGGACTAGCCAGCACATTTTTCGTCGCAGGCAATGGCAACGACACGGATCCGGGGAGCCAGCAGAAGCCTTTCAGAACGTTGGAGCGAGCACGGGACGAGATCCGGCGCATTAAAGCTGCCGGGCCACTTCCTATGGGCGGGATCACGGTCGAACTCAGAGGCGGTGTTTACGAATTGGCGCGCCCACTCGAACTGACAGACCGAGACAGCGGGACTGACAACGCCCCAGTCGTGTATCGTGTACGACAAGGTGAGGTGGCAAAGGTCGTTTGTGGGCGAATGGTGACTGGCTGGCGGCCAACCACCAATGCGACCATCCTCAAACGCCTGGATCCTGCCGCCCAAAGGAAGGTCTTCCAAGCCGACCTCAAAGCGCTCGACATAATGGACCTCCAGGGCATCGGGAATGCCGGTGTTTACCAATCCGATCCCGGCCTGGAGCTGTTCTTTGAGGATCAGCCAATGATCTTAGCTCGGTACCCGAACTCGGGCTATCTGCATATCGCTGACGTACTCGATCCCAACGGCATCGTTGAGTCCGGCCAGGCGCGGACCCCCGAGGGCAGGTTTGTGTATGATGACTCTCGCACCGCACGCTGGGTCGAGGAGAAGGGCATTTGGCTGCACGGCTTCTGGGTTTGGGATTGGGCCGACCAGCGCATCCCGCTGGGAAGCGTCACCCGCTCCAACCACTCGCTGAGCCTGCCGATTCAGCCAGGGCGCTCTTACGAAATCCGCAAGGGTCAATGGTTTTACGCCGAGAACGCCTTGTGTGAGCTGGATCGCCCTGGGGAATGGTACCTCGACCGTGAGACAGGCATCCTTTACTTCTGGCCACCGGCTCCCCTTTCTTCAGGGCAGGCCGTTGTTTCCATCGTGCGCGATCCTTTCCAACTGAACAGTGTCTCACACATCACCCTCCGAGGACTCCTGATCGAGGCTGGCCGCGGAAGTGCAATCATCATCAAGGGCGGCTCAAACCTGCGGATCGTCGGCTGCACGATTAGGAACATGGGAAACTGGGGCGTGAAAGTTTATGGCGGAACCAAGCATGGCGTGGTTGGCTGTGACATCTACCAGACCGGTCAGGGCGGCATCCATCTCGAAGGTGGCGACCGAAAGAGTCTTACCCCCGCCGGACACTACGCCGACAACAACCACGTCCACCACACTGCCCGCTGGGATCCGGTTTATCAGCAAGGGATCACTGCCTTTGGCGTCGGGAACCGCGTCACGCATAACCTCATTCACCATGTCCCGCACGTCGCGATCGGGTTCACTGGCAACGACCAGGTCATCGAGTACAACGAGATCCACAGCGCGGTCTTTCAATCCAACGACGCTGGAGCCATTTACACATCTCCGCCCGATGAAACCTGGACCATGCGCGGACACAGGATTCGCTACAACTACCTGCATGATATCCGCGGTTTCCAAGGCAAAGGCTGCAACGGCGTTTACCTGGATGATTGCTTTTCGTCGGCGGACATCTCCTGCAATGTTTTCTTCGACATGGCGACGGCGATCCTGATTGGGGGCGGGCGCGACAATATAATCACGAATAACATGTTCATCAAATGCAACAGCGCCTTTAGCATCGACGCGCGCGGCCTGGGCTGGGCCAAAAGCGTAGGCGAGTTTGCCACCAAGGAGCTGATCTCGCTCAACTACAAACAACCGCCTTGGTCAGTGCGCTACCCGGAGCTGTTGAACATTCTGGAGGATGAGCCCTTGGCCCCAAAGGGCAACGTCGTCGCCCGCAACATTTGCTGGAAAGGCAAGTGGGGCTCGACGGAAGAGAAGGCCCTGCCGTACGTCGTCTTTAAGAACAACCTCCTGGACACGGATCCCCAATTCCGAGATGCACCGACCTTTGAGCTTAGGCAGGACTCACCTGCATTCAAGCTGGGTTTCCAGCGCATTCCTTTCGATAAGATCGGCCTCTACCCGAGCGAAGATCGCGCCTCATGGCCTGTGCCACATAGCACGAGGTCGCCTCCTGAATTGTAACCACAGCTATTCTGATATGACTATCACCAAGCCGTTTTGTCCGAAGCTCGAATCAGGCTGCTGAGAACCATCAGGATCAGCGCGGCGGCGACTGCATCTATCGCCAGCACCCATACCGAGGTGAGAAACCAATCGCGCCCATTTCGATTGTCATCCATCCGCACCCCAGTGAACGAATGCAAAATGCGCATGACTCCCCAGACGTTGAGGTCAATTCGCTTCTCAGTAGCTCGGTTGCCGTCCAGATCGGTCTGGACTTCGAAGATGTGACCGGGGCGGTTTACCCGAAAATCAAATCGGCTCGCATCGCTTCGGGTCACGGTCCACTCGATCTCGCCCCGCATGCCAAGCTGACGCATGATCTCGCCCGCCTGCGCGAAGTCGCTGCCCGCAGCCGGCGCGATGATCGCTCGCCTGGAACTGGACTGCTGCCGGCTGGCCGTGGTCGGACAGTTCCGAACAGAACCACTGTGCCCGGTCGCGTCCTGAACACGCCGGCTCTGAATCAGCCGATCCTGACCGAGCGCATGGATATGGACCCCAGCGTCACCCTGTCCGCAAAGGAAGCCACACCGTCCCACTCGTGCTGTGTTCCCAGGACCTAAAGCAGCGGCAGGTAGTGTTCAGCGGTAGGCACCGCCAGAGAGGCGGAATGCCCCAGCCTGGGATAATCAATGATGGCTTTGTGGTCCCTCGTCAGAATCAAATCCTTCATCCGGGCGTCGAACTCCAGCGCCCAGTCGCACGCAGTGTCTTCCCAGACGACCTCGCGCAGGTTGTGGACGATGTTGCCGCTGCCGAGAATGAGCACGCACTTCTTGCGAAGCTCCCCGAGTTCGCGGCCCAGTTCGTAATGAACGGCAGGCGGCTGCCGTTGGTCGAGGCTGAGTTGAACCACCGGCACATGGGCTTTGGGGTACATCCGGCTGAGCACCGCCCAAGCGCCGTGGTCCAAGCCCCATCCTGAATCCAATTCAGCGTGGGAGTCTTTGAGCGCGTCCACCGTCCATCGCGCCAGGTCCGGCGAACCGGGAGCCGGATAATGCTTCTCGTAAAGCTCCGCCGGAAAGCCGTGGAAGTCGTAAATCGTCCTCGGCTGTTCCATCGCAGTGACGCGGGTTCCATCCGTCTGCCAATGCGCCGAGACGCACAGGACGGCCTTGGGCCTGGGCAGCGACCCGGCGATCGCAGCCCACGCCCGGCTGAACTCGGAGTCCTCGATGGCATTCATCGGGCTGCCATGCCCGATGAACAGGACCGGCATGGTGCTGCCGGTTTCAGGAGCCTCCTTGAGCTTGCGAATTGTCGAGTCGGTTGCCATTGGAACCTGTCTCAGCCGCGCAGTTTCGCAGCGATAGTCGCTACATGCTGGCCCTGAAAACGAGCCTGCCCCAACTCCTTGGCGCTCGGCTGCCGGGAGCCATCGCCTCCGGCGATAGTGGCCGCGCCCCACGGTGAACCACCCTTGACCTCGGTGATGTCAGCCAACTCCGGGCATGCGTAGGGCAGGCCGACGTAAACCATGCCGTGATGCATCAGCGTAGTGACGGAGCTGATGATGGTGCTCTCGTTGCCACCGCCGGTGCCGGTGCTGGCAAAGACGCTGCCCACCTTCCCGACCAAGGCACCCTTAACCCAAAGGCCACCCGTCTGATCGAGGAAATTGCGCATCTGTGCCGCCATGTTCCCGAAGCGCGTGGGTGTGCCGAAAATGATGGCGTCGTAGTCGCCCAGTTCCTTCGGGTCGGCGAGGGGCGCGGCTTGGTCGGGCTTCACCCCGTGCTGCTTGGCCACGTCGGGCGGCACGGTTTCGGGCACGCGCTTGAGGGTAATCTCGACGCCGGGAACCGAGCGTGCGCCTTCCGCGACCGCCTTGGCCATCGTCTCAACGTGGCCATAGGTGGAGTAGTAGAGAACAAGTAGTTTTGCCATAGTCAGTGTGTAAGGTTGTGGCTGTTAGATGTTCGCAATGTCTTGGGGGTAACATGTGTCCGGTCATTCAGCGGGGCGCAGCGCCTGCGATGCTCAGCGTGAGTTCAATCGTGTCGGCCACCTTGTCTTCGGACGCGCTGGGGTTGATGCGGAAATCGCTCCTTTTGATCGCAAAGTTGGAACGGATGACGAGCAGATCGCCTTGCATCTGGCCATTGGAACGAGCGCCGAGTTTGTCCTTGAGGTAACTGAACTTCACGGGCGCGGAGACCTGCTTGGCCACTCCTTTGATCGAGAGCGTTCCGGTCACATCCGCCGTGGTGCTATCGCCTGTGGTCTTCACATTACTCAGCGAGATGACCTCGAACGTGATTTCTTGATGTTTCGCTACGTCCAGCCATTGCTCCCCGTGCAGGTGGTCTTTCATCATCGGATTGGGCACGTGGAGCGAGGCGGCGGCGACAACGATCTTGCCCTTCGTAGCCGCAGGAATCGTCGAATCGAAGGTAACCGTGCCTCTGATGGCATTGGCGCTGCCGTTGATAGCTTCGAGCGGGGCGTCAAGTTTGAAAACAGCGTTGTTAACGCCTTTGGGGTCTTTGAAGTCGAAGCTCTGGGGTGCAGCCAAGGCGGCGCTGGCGAGCGTGGTGAGGGTCAGCAGGATGATGAAATGTTTCGTCATGGTTTTGGTGTGTTTGAGTTTGTGGTTTGTTTCTTGCAGAAAAGGAATGAGCCGCCAGCCAAGAGCGAAGCTCCCAGCAAGGCGGCTCCCAAGAATTCCAAGCCGGGCACAAAACGCCTCTCGTAGTTGACGGCTTCGAGGCCGGTTATTTCGTCGACCGTTTTCACTGGCACGCTGGTCTTCGTCCAGCACCCGTTGCCGCCAGTGACAAGCCAAATGTCTGCTGCGGCCAGCGCGAGCATAAGGGCAAGGATGCTAAGGGGCTTGGACATGGCATCTGGGTGATGGAAACGCTCACTGCAAATCGAACAGGAGCGCTTCGGTCTGCTGCGTAGCCGTGACCGTGAGCGTTCCGGGTTCTTCGGTGCTCACGCCGTCACCGGTCGCCAGCGGGACGCCATTCATGGTCAGCGCACCCTCAGCAACGTGCAGCCATGCTCCCCGGCCCGGCCTCAGTTTGTGCGTCACGGTTTGTCCGGTTTTGAGCCGGATGCGATAAATGTCCGCGTCCTGATGAATTGTGGCGGAGCCGTCGCGCCCGTCGGGTGAAATGACCAGCACCTTTGCGGCATCGGCATGTTCGGGCTTGGGATGCCACTCCGTATAGGTGGGTGTCAGGCCGCGCTCTCGCGGCTGTATCCAGATTTGCAGGAAGCGGAGCGGCTCCTTTCGGGAAGGGTTGTATTCACTATGGGTGATGCCCCGTCCTGCACTCATGAGTTGAATCTGGCCCGGTTTGAGTTGCCTGCCGTTGCCCATGCTATCCTTGTGCTCCAACGTGCCTTCCAGCACGTAGCTGAAGATTTCCATGTCACGGTGCGGATGGGTGCCGAAGCCCATACCCGGTGCCACCCGGTCGTCGTTGATAACGCGCAGAGAGCGAAAGCCCATGTGCGCCGGATCGTAATAGTCCGCGAAGGAGAAGGTGTGATGCGAGTTCAGCCAGCCGTGGTCGGCGTGGCCTCGTTCGTCAGCCCACCGGATGTTCAGTGCGGTCGCAGTCGTTTTCATGCCGATAAAGTGGCGGCCGTTCGCGAGACCGGCCAATGCCGAGTTATTGGCCTGAGACTGCTTTTCGGTTATGCTGCCCCGGCATGGAACTCCGACAACTGCGTTACTTCGTGGCGGTGGCTGAAGAAGGGAACATCAGCCGGGCCGCCAAGAAGATTTTCCTGACACAACCGGCATTGAGCCGCCAGATCAAGGCGCTGGAAGACGAGATCGGGCAGTGCCTACTGGAACGGCAAGCCCATTCGATCCGGCTCACGCCGGTCGGCGAGGCGCTGCTCCGTGAGGCCCGCGAGCTTCTCCAGCACGCTGAGCAGATGATCGAACGCGTGCACAGCGCTGGACGCGGGGTACGCTTGCGCGTTGGCTACGCTCCTTCGCTTGCCGCCGGGATGTTGTCTGTGGCCGTGGAGAACTTCACTCAGGTGCACCCAAACGCCCGCGTGGAGTTGTTCGACCTCGCCACCAAAGAGATGCTCGACGGGCTGGAAAGCGGCAAGTTGGATGTCGTGGTCACGGTTGGTCAGCAACACGAAACGCGGGGACTGGTCTGGACGCCGCTTACCCGTGCGGCGTGGCAGGTTGCGGTGGGCCGGAATCATCCATTGGCCCAACGGAAACAGATTACGCCTGCTGAAGTGGCCAGTGGACCGTTGCTCGTTTTTTGCCAGCGCGATTATCCTGAGTATTGGGACATCATCACCGGCTGGCTGCGCGAGCACCGGCTCCGGCCCAAGATTGCAGGTGAATACGACGGCGTGGACAGCCTGATGGCTGCTGTGGAATCCGGGCTGGGGCTGGCAGTGGTTACGACACGAACGGCAGATCGGGTCTCGAAGCGGGTGCGGCTAACAACTCTCGCATCCGCCCCTGATCCGTTGTGTATCGCCGCTGGGCACCGAGAGAATAGGGCAGAGGACAAGCCGCTGGCTGTCTTCGTTGGAGAATTGCACAAGGCATCCCGGGGGATTGTGTAGAGCTTTGCTGGCCGTGTGAGGTCAAAGAAGGGATGGTGACGGTCGGTTTTCAACCCTCGCGCATTGCGGAAGAGGGGGTTGTTCTTGGGTGCAAAAGATAACGCAAGTTGCTCAATAATAACAACTTGGAGGCGAGGGTCGGAATCGGTCCAAATAAGCCTGTTTCTGAGCCCTGTAAACCCATCCGTCCCGCGCATTGCCTTTGGTCCAGTGTTCTGTCTAACTTCCTGTTATAGAGCTACTTATCTTAACTGCCCTATCGGGTTCAGCTCTCAATGTGCCAAACAAGAATCGTGCCGTCAATGCAGTATACGAAGGTACTCTTGCAGTACACCTTAAGTACACTTTACTGGAAGTTTCACTGGAAGTGAAAAACATGAAATGATCTTGTAAGAATGTCATAATGCCGCTATTCTATGTTGTAATATGACAACCTATCTGCCGCGCGAAATTACCTCACGCCTGGAACGGGCTTTACGACAATTGCCCGTTATCGTGCTGTCTGGCCTGCGGCAAGCCGGGAAAAGCACGCTCCTCCAGAACGAGTCTTCCCTCGTCAATGGGCACGTCTATCGCACGCTGGACGATTTTGCCACGCTGGCCGCAGCCCGGTCTAATCCGGAATCGCTGCTGACCGAGCCCACCATTCTCGATGAGGTGCAGCGATGTCCGGAACTGCTCCTGGCCCTCAAACAGACTGTTGATGACCAACGCCGCGCAGGGCGCTTCATTCTATCCGGATCGGCCAATCTGGCCCTGATCGGCCACGTTTCCGAAACGCTGGCCGGACGTGCCGGCTACTATACGCTGCACCCCTTGACGCGTCGGGAAATCAACGTGGCGACCCCCAAAAGACCCTTTGTAGTGAACTTCATTCAATCGCTCGCCCTGCCAACGGGGAAGGCAAAACCTCTCGCTGAAGCTGAGATTCTGCGAGGCGGATTGCCTCCGGTGTGTCTTGGGCCTGCTGATGACGTCGCTGAGTGGTTTCGGGGCTATGTGCAAACCTATGTCGAGCGTGACCTGCGTCAGTTATCTCAGATTACTGACCTGATCTCCTTTCGGACGCTGGCACAACTTGCCGCTTTGCGAACGGCTCAAGTGCTCGTCATTAGCACGTTGGCGCGTGATGCGAAACTCAACGCGGTCACTGCGGGGCGATATCTGCAGTTGTTGGAGGCCTCCTTTTTAATCCGGAGGCTGCCCCCGTTTCTGAAGAACCGCAGTTCGCGTTTGGTCAAATCGCCCAAATTGCATTTCACAGACAGCGGGCTGGCGGCCTATTTGGCAGGAATTACCCGATTAGAGCCGGGGCGTGACGATTTGTTGCGAGGCGCCCTTTTTGAGACCTTTGTCGTTCAGAATTTGACCGCCGTGCTGGAAGCCTGGCTGCCTGAGGCACAACTGTTTTTTTGGCACGAGCAAGGACGCCATGAAGTCGATTTGGTGATCGAATTCGACCGGAAAGTCCTTGCCATCGAGGTGAAAGCAGCCACGCGGTGGAGCGAGAGTGATTTGTCGGGCTTGCGGGCATTCTTGCAACGGACACCAGCCTGTGTGGGCGCGGTGTTGGCTTACAACGGAAAAGAGTCGGTCAAACTGAGCGAACGGCTATTCGCCATCCCGCTGGGGTGTTTGCTTGAATAAAAGAGGGCAGGGGAGAGATCGCTGGATGTGGATAGTCTTGAAAGGATGGGGGTCAAACTGCCGTATCCGTGAAACATCTTCTGCCCCGAGACGAACATCGGTTGGCAGCGAACAGGATTGAAATATTACCACGAAGTCCGCCCGCATCGATCCCTGGCGCATGACAGTCCCATCCCACGGCCAATACAATCGCCGAACTGCGGGCCGGTTTTCGAGATACCGTTGGTCGGCGTGGTCAATGACATTTATTCTTCACTTGGTGAAAAATAATCGTCACTGTTCAAATCGTCGCGGGGCAGGCGTTGGCGCAACTGTATCAGGTCGTTCGGCTGTACGTGAACTACTTCCAGCCCTCATTCAAATTGCGCGATCGAATCCGCGAAGGCAGCAAGGTGAGGAGGATCTACTTTGCCCCGAGCACGCCTTGTGATCGATTATTGGCCCATCCTGCCGTTGATGAGAAAGTAAAGGAGGCCTTACGGGCCGAGCGCGATCGACTTGATCCGCTGGCGCTGCTGCACCGGATCCGGCAGGGCCAGTCTGCCCTTGCCGCACTCAGCTCCGGCGTTCCCACTCCCGGACCGGACCGGCAATGCTTGGACGAGTTCCTGGCAGCGTTGCCTCAGCTCTGGCGCACAGGCGAGGTGCGTCCCACGCACCGTCGCACCCATACGAAGCCGCATTACTGGCGCACGCGTGAGGATCCATTTTGCGAGGTATGGGCTGAGCTGCTCCTTTGGCTTCAAGACGAACCGGACTGTACCGCCAAATCACTCTTTCTGCGGCTTAACCAACAGTATCCTGGTCGTTTTGCCCCAGGCCAGTTGCGCACACTCCAGCGCCGGGTCAGCGAGTGGCGACTGATGATGGCTCGAAAGTTGGTCTTTGGAGCCAAAGAGGAAGCAACGGATGTTCAGCCGATTGGAGTGACACCGCCGGCATGAAATGGGCTCCACAACCGGCACAGTGTCTCCGCGCGTCCCCCAACGGGGCCCCAGGCGCTACGCCGCAGGCCGCGACCGAGGGTTCGCTTCGCTTCGGCCTGCGGCGGCGCTACCCCCGTTGGGGACCGCGCTGTGCACACGCACTATACCTATGAAATCCGGTAACATTTTTGCTTGAGGCAACGGGTGTGAAAAATAATCGTCACTGTTCACCAACCGGCTGGTAACCGGCCCGAGAACGGCAGGTTGCTCCGTAAACTGCAACCGGAGAAAACATAAATTACAGCCCGCGCCAATGTTAAACCCAAAAGCAAGAACACGTTATAAACACCGATAAACACGGTTAACGTGGTGGAAAGTGTTAGTACTAGACGTTAGTACCTGATGACTAAAGAAGGCAAAATCACTCTGCTATGTTTCTTGTTATGAGTGATTTACGAAGATTTTGAGGCGAAGGTCGGAATCGGTCCAAATAAGCCCATTTCTGAGCCCTGTAAACCCACCGGTCCCGCGCATTGCCTTTGGTCCAGTATTCTATCTAACTTCCTGTTAAAGAGCTATTTATCTTAACTGCCCTATCAGGTTCAGCTCTCAATGTGCCAAACAAGAATCATGCCGTCAATGCAGTATACGAACGTACTCTTGCAGTACACCTTAAGTACACTTCACTGGAAGTTTCACTGGAAGTGAAAAAACTGAAAATTTACCCACTCCAGAATTGCATAGCGCTCCAAGACCGATGCGCTGGAAGGCTGAAAACCTTGCCTCAGGTCTTATGCTCCGGTAAGTTGGGAGCATGAAACTGCGCCTGGAAAACCTGCCACCGTCTCTGCATGGTCAGCGTGAAGTGCTGAGCCGTTGCTTGGACGCTTTCAATCAGCTGACACCAGTTCTTCAGGTGTATTTGTTTGGCTCGCATGCTCGCGGGGATGCCCGGTTGGACAGCGATGTGGATTTGTGTATCGTCGCGGAGGGGGCCGAACGGCAGCAGGAAACGGCGCGCCGGTATCGGGAGGCGATCTGGGATATTTGGCCGCGTCCGGCTTTGACGTTGATCCCCATCGCACCCGCTCGATTGGCGGAGAAGCAGGCGATCGGAGACCATTTTTTTGCCAGTGTCCTCAAGGAAGGAGTGTTGCTTGCCTCGGAAAACTGATTCGAACAATCCCGCGGACTGGCTCGCCTTTGCCGAATCGGACTTGGCGGGGCTGGAGGTTTTGGCTCAGTGCGAACTTAGCCCGCAACTTTGTTCGAGCAAGCTGGCGGAAGTGCTGGAGAAGATCCTCAAGGCTGAACTGATACGATTGGGATGGATACTGGAGAAAACTCACGACCTTGAGAAACTTGCCAACGAACTAAACGCGCGCGGCTCGGATTTGGTCGGAGAAATACGGCCTTTGTCTACTGCGCTTGCCGAGGTTTACTTTGCGGATCGCTATCCTGGATTTGACCTTGAAGACCCTGACTGGCATGTATTCCGCCAACAACTCGCCCAAGTCAAATCCGTTTTTCTGAAGGTCAAGCAGCGGATGATGTCCTCAAGCTAGCCCTGGCCAGCGAAAATGGATAATCAACGTTTCGCAGGATTACGGGATTTTCGATCCCCACAAGAACCAATCAATAACCCAGGGCTCGACGTGGGGAGAAGGGCCTTGCCCACCTCCCATCGTAATCAACATCGACAGTCGTCTCCAGGACGGAGCGGAGCACTGGATTGGCAACATGGCCGAACGTTGGGTGGGATCGGTGCGCCGGGAGTTGCTGGATCACGTGGTCATCTTCAACCAACTGCAACTGCACCGACTCCTGACGGAATACGTCCGGTACTACCACGAGAACCGCTGCCACTTGACCCTGGAAAAGGATACGCCCAACGGTCGGGTCGTGAGCATCAAGACCTCGGCTGACGCTCAGGGGATCGCACTGCCACGGGTCGGCGGCTTGCAGCACCGCTACGAGTGGCGCCAAGCGGCGTGAGTGGAGATCCCCGGTCAACCCGAACTTGGGGTTTGGACCGACTTGCCCACAAGGCCTCTGGTCGAGGACTGACCACTGAACTCTTCAAGACTGGCCCATCGAGCGCGACCATTGTCGGCTACAGCGCCCGAGCCCGCGGTCCAACGAACGTCCTCACGAGAAAGCCAATGCCCGCTCCCCACGCCCCTGCAGGCAATCAGGAACGATGTGATTTTGTCGACCCACACCCGGATTCCCAACTCCGCCCACCACAACGCGGCGGGGTTGCCCCGTGACCTCTGGCGGGACATTGGCAACTCGTCCGGGCGATTGGGTTTCTTCCGAAGGCATCCGTTTCGGCGGTGAACTCTACGAGAGTGGAGCGTTCATATCGAGGTTGAGTTTGTGACCGGGCTGCGTCACAGATTGGAGGCGACCACGCACACCAGCAGTGGAAACCGGCAGCGCGAGCACGTGGAGCATCCCCAGAACTGCTGTGATATAAATTCAGGATGCAAGCACTGACGCTCCCCCTCCCACCGGGCACAGCTGGTTGTGAAATGAATGAGAACCGTGACCGGCGCGTCTGCCTGTCGCGTCAGCGGACTTGCCGGTTCGGCTGCATTGCCTGCTGATTTAACCCTTTCGGGAAGAAGCGGTCGATGGTCGCCGCGACTTCGGCCAACCATCCCTTTCTCTCGGCTTCCGAACTCGTCACGACAATATTGAACATCCTTCGGTGAATTGTCAGCACGCCACAGAGCGCGAATATGCAATTCTTCCATATCGCTTCGAGCGGGTCACCAAAGAGGGTCTCCTCTCTGGTACTTTCTGTATTCGACGTGTTAAATATGATGGCGGACTTGGCCTTGAGCAGCCCGCGTGGAACGCCTTCACCCTTGTCCCCTTCGAGAAACTCGTAGGCCACTCCGGGCCGGATAACCCTGTCCACCCAGCCTTTCAATATAGCTGGAGGCTGCCCCCACCAGTTCGGATGAACGATGATAATGCCGTCAGCCTGTGACACCTCGTTACAGTGCCGTTGAATCTCTGCTGGCAGCACCGCACCTTTCGAGAACTCGCCGTAGGGAAGCAGGGGGTTGAACTGTTCTTCGTACAGGTCGTGAGCAATGACCTCATGACCGTTGGCAGTTAACACTCGCAAACAGGCCGCAGCGATGGCGTGGTTAAAGCTGGCCCTGCTGGGATGCGCTACGATGACCAAGACTTTCATTGCATTTTGGCTGGCTCCGCGCCGGACTGTTCAGGGCGCTGCTTCAATGCCGGGGTGGCACTCGCGGTTTCATTTCTTTCCAAGTCCACGTCTGCCAATGAGGCTGCGTCGCGCAATGCCTCCAAGTGAGTGAACAGGATGGCGTCGGGCAGCGCCCGGCGACTTGGAGCGGGCGCTTCTCCTGCCGTGGCCTTGGGTGTGTCAGGCACGGGTTGCTTATACGATGCGTCCGCCTCTGTTGCAAGAGCGCGTGGATGGAGGGTTCTGACGAAACCGCCCGCCACGGCGGGCAAAAGCTGCTGCCCATTATCCGCAATGATGCCGGTGGGTTCTTCGGCTTCGGCGAGCACGACGGTCCCAAGTTCGACAATTACGAGGGCAGGTTCTCCCGGGTGCTTCCACCCAAGCAGCCCTCAGCCGAGGAGCGGGACCTGGCGCTTGCGATGCTGGCGGCGATGGGGATAACCGCGCAGGCGCTGCGTGGCGACGCCGAGTCGAACTGACACGGCCGGGTTGCGGAGTGACCACGTCCCTGGGTGGCAATTTCCAGCCCATCCACCAGGAGGCGGCTGCCTTATGTAGAGGCTTACGACACCAGCGAAGTTGCCCGGCAGGAGGGCTTTCTTCTTGGGGTTGACCGAAAGGTGACAGCGGTTACAAACCTCTCATGCCAAAGTAATTGCCTGTTGGATTTGCGAGGTTGAATATGCGGACACATCTATGCCAATTCCCGACAGCCCTGCCAAGTGAATGCCCTGATTCCGCCAAGGGCGTTATCGGGTAACGCACGGTGTGAGCCATCCTGTGCCGTGAACGATCAAGCGGCGAACCCAGCCCCGACAAGGATGACGTCGCCCCATGCGAGAAGCTGGATTTCGAATCCTCCGAGGGTTGAGCCTCAAGCCACCTTCGGGTGACGAACCGGCGGCGGGGCTTCCTTGGACCAGAAACCAGCCTGAACCCCGGCGCCTCGCTCATTGGAATTCTTGAGAATCCAGCAGTTGGCCGCTTCACGGTTCTGCCTGGAACCAAATCTCCAGGGTGAGGTCTTGGTCCTCAGGAAGCAGGATGCCCTCCGCGTGCTTCCAGCCGCTGGGTTGAGTGTAGGTGGCGGTCGAGATGTCGCTTGAGCAACGGCGTCTGTCGGGTAACGCGAGTTCGATCCAGAAGCGCCGCACGCTGAAGCAATCGTGGTGGGGGTTGGACAGGGTGAAGACGTTTCGCCGCGCCAGGGAGTGGATCGCCGCCGCGTTCAGGGCCACCGCCGCCGGAGCGGAAAACACACCGTTGACCTCGTCGCCGTGCGCCCCGACCATGTCGCCCAACGCCACTCCGTTCAGTAAGGCCACGGTGCCGTGGGGACCCGGTCCTTCCATTCCCTTGCCTTCGTAGTGAAGCCAGCCGTTCGTCGCAGAGCGCAAATCCTCAATTCGCAACCCGGCGATGGAGTGCGGTCCCGGTATGCGTCGGAGCCGCTCGACGTCGGGCTCCAGCACGCGCGACAGCACGAGCTCACGCGATTCGACGCGCAGGTCCGCCCAGCAGCCCCAGTCGCCCACGGAGTCGTCGCTCGGCCCGACATCGGCCACGAGCTTCAGGCGAGCTTGCTTTCCGGCCCAGCGCGAGAGGTCCGCCTCGAACGGCTGCCATTCATGGCGGGTCACCGTGGCCTGGCCCGCCGGAGTCTCGGCGCCGGAAACCTCGAGCACCACGAGCTTGAACAGGATGCCGTCGCCGGGATCACTGCCGTCTTCCTTACCCACGTTGGCGCGGAATACGGCCGAAGGTGCGGTGGGCAGTTGGATGGGATCGAACACCACGTAGCTGTAACCCACGCCCCCGTGCCAAGGCGGGTGCATGAACAACGCGTTCTTCTCGACCTCCCCGCAGCGAGCGGGGCGAAGCGTGGCCACGGTGCCGCTGGTCCCGAACTCGGCGGTCTCGTGCTCGCCACGCCTGCACATGCCCCCGGTGTGCTTGGAAGGCCAGGGCACCAGGGTGCGCACCGCGCGCACGGTGCAAAGCCCGATCTCACGCCGTTCAACCGCATCGCCCGAGCGCAGCGATAGGTCCAGGATTCCCGCGGATTCGTTGGTGGGCGTTCCCAGGCCGATCCGTGTCAGCACCGGCTGGTTCTTCTCGAGTTGAAGCCGCCGCTCGAAGGCGCCTGCACGCAGGGTGAATCCGTCTGAGCGTCGGACACGGCTCGTCGTCGTGACCAGCAGGTCATTCCCGTCCAACGCCGCAGATAGTTCCGCCAACGGCACGACGGTGAAGTCGATCCAGGCTCCTTCGAACTCGAACCACAGCCGGCTTCCGGGCCGGGCATCCTCTGGAATCGTGATCTCGTGTGTGGTCTGCCCGCGCACGGTGACGCGCTCGCCGGCCACCACTTCATCGCGTTGGCAACTCAGCACATCATTGCGGGTCGCTGCGGGGCTCAGACGGTAGCTGAAGGCCCCTGGCATGGGCCTCACATAGGTCAATCCGCGCGCGTATCGCACTTCAGCGGGGCCGAGTTCCTTTGCTTGCTTGTCCAGGGCCACCGCCTGCGCTGCCTGAACCGCAAAGCCACATTCAGCGTCAGCCAATGGGATGACCTCGTGCTGCCCGTCGGGCAGGATGCGGCAAACGGCTTGGCCGTTGCCGGCAGCTTTGGTGAAGCGCGTGAAGCGCCCGCGTCCATCCACGTAGAGGTAGGCCGGGGTAGCGGCACAGTCGGCTCGATGGCCGGCGGTGTCGCTGCTCAGGACTTCAATGGCGCCGTCCTCGGTCCACCCCGCGTAGCCGTTCGGTGGCAGGTCCAGATCGTGTCCGAACACGCGTGCGATCAGCCGCTCCGTCTTGCTGCCGTTGGAGGCGGTGATGGTGCCGTCGGCGTAGCGGGCCACGACCTGGGAGCGTTTGAACTCGCCGCTGGCCACCGCCTGGCTGGTGTTCAGGAGCCGTCCGTCCGCGGTGACGTACCGAATCTCCGCCACGTTGGTGAGGCAGTAGCGGCTGTGGAGTTGCTGGAGCATGTAATAGCTGCGGAGCGCGTTCCCCATGCCGCCTTCCATGACGAGAAAGCCGGGGTGCCCAAAGGCCACCGTGGCGGCAAGGAAACGGTCGAGCCAGTTCGTGTCGTTCATCCAACCGCGCTGACTGGCGAAGAACATGTCGGGGTTGCCCATGCCGAAGTTGCAGCCCAGGTCGTGCATCTTGCGCAGGTCGAAATCGACCAGCCACGGATTCTCCGCGGGACGGTAGCTTTGGTCCTGGCCGTAGTTGCCGTCGGTGAGGCCCATGTAGAAGCAGTGATAGTTGCCTTCGGAATAGACGGGGCCATGCCAGGCTTTCTTCTGGTGCAACATGATCTCGCCGTAGGCGTAGAACACGGCGGCGAAGGTGCCCGCCCCCGGCACGCGCGGGTCATAGTCCACGCGGTGCCACGGCGCGACCGCGGTGTGCACGTCGCAATAGGCGGTGCTGAATCTGAACTTCTCCTGGATCTGTGGCGCCAACCGGGCGCAACACTCGACAGCCCGGGCCGGCTTGGGCGCGTAACAGCGCATCCAGGCGTGCTGGAGCTGGTTCTGCGGGTCGCGCGACACCATGTCGGTGTTCCAGAACTCGTTGACCGGCGCGAAGTCGGTGTAGTTGTTGTACGGCCCGTACACAAACCCGAGCGTGTCCTGCATGAAGCGGGAGTAATCGCGGGCGCCGGCGTCGCCGCCCTTGCCGGGTGCGGCTTTGGTCCGGAAGGTGAAGCTCTCGCCGCCATCGCGCCACATGGTTTCGTGATCGGTCACCACCATCTGGGTCATGCCATAGCGGTGCACTTGCTCCCAGTAGCGCCGATCCTGCTCGCGGTCTCCGGCACCGTGAGCCCGCCAAAGACGCGTGCCGGTGATGTGCCGCCAGGGCGACGGCGGGTTGGGGATGTCAGGCAACACTTCTTCGTAGCGCGGCGCGAGCGTGACGATGAAGCGCTCGAAGCAATCGGTCCGTTTGCCATTTGTCAGCGGAATGTACCGGGTGCCGCCGTGGTAAACCACGCCGTTGGTAGAAACCGAGTTGGCGGCCCAGAGAACCGAGCCATTGGAGACGTACCAATCGACGTTACCGGTCAGGAAGAGCGGCGCGTTGGCGGTGTCGCTGACCACCACCGCCGGCCGGCCCCCCTCGGCCGGGTAGAACGGGTTGGTAACTAGCCGCGGGTTCGTTAACCCGACCGCCCGCCCGAAACGCACCTCCGCCACGTTGCCGCCCGGCGCCAGCACTTCCACTACCAGCGACTTGCCGTGCAGGCGGTAGCGATACGTGACATCCGCCGACACTCCGGCGGCAGTCAGACGCCAGCGAGACTCGACGCTTCGGCCCACGATCGTGGTGCCAAGGTGCTCCGCCTTCTCCGGCGACGCGGGCCCGCTGGCGGTTGCCAGGAACACACCGCCGCCGGTGCAGGGCCGGGTCAAGAATGCCGGATTGTCCGCCTGGTGGCTGCCGGGCGGGAGCGGAAACTCCCACTCCGCCACAATGTCGCTCCAAGTGCCGCTTTCCGGGCGGTAGCGATAAATGAGCCGGCCGTCGCCGCCTTCGTAGGTGAACACGTACCCGCCGGAAGCCGCGCCCGACTCCGGTTGCAGGGAGTTCGTGTAGGACGGAACGGCGTTATCCGGCAGGATCGTCTCGGCGGTGGTGGGGAACGGCAATCTCCCCGGTCCGGTGTTTGCGCCCGGGGACTGGCCCGGGAGCATCGGGATCCCCCGTTCGGGGCGCAGCTCGAACTGAAGCGGTGCGAAGCGCTCGGTAAACGCGGCCAGGTTGTCGAAGTACAGCACACGGTCCTGCTGGTTCTTCCCGTTGGTGACGAGCAGTCCCGTAAACCTGGTGCCGGATTTCGCGTGGTCGATCTGTTCCGCGCTGAGTCGTCGGTGCAGGAGATACCATTCGGTCCAGTCCACGTGATAGAGCGGCACCGAGAACTCGCGCCCCTGGGCGTCCTGGAAGAGTGCGGCAATACGCACCTGCGGTGTCTCTGGGTCCGGCGCCCAGCCCCAGTTGTTGCCATAGACCCACAGCGAGACTGCGTCGAACGGGCGCGAAATGGCGATGGGGGCAGGCGGGAGCAGACGCACTTCGGGCGCGCTGTTGGTGGCCCGGTAGGTCAATTTGCCGACGTGGCTGCCCCAGATCTGTTGCTCGCGCGTTCGTTCGAATGTGGCCACCGCGCCATGGCACTCAACCCGCCAGCCTTCCAGGTTCTCGAAGTCCACCAGGGGTGGCTCGGCATCCTCCAGGCGTCCGGCCCAATCGAGTTCGTAGGGGCGCTGGCCTACGCGTTCGCCGGCGGGCGCAGATATGCCCAGCAGACCAACCATGGTGAAGAGGAGATGGCTCGGTTTCATATCGTGACAGGCAATGACGAAGCGGTTCAGATCCGCTTGGCACGAAAGTATGGCCAGCAGTTCACGCTGTAAAGACTGGAGAGTGACAGGTTCGCGGGTGGATAACTCGTCACTCCGCGATGAGCACCATTGAACACAGGGCTGTTGCAGGATTGGTTATAGGGGTTCTATGCGCCGGTTTGGCCACAGGCTGGGTAGGGGCGGCAGCGGAGATGACCATCACGACCAACTCGAGCCTAACCGTGAGCCTGGGCGTGGAACACGTCGTGGCCCTGTCATCCACAAACGTCGTCAACCAATGGGGTCCTTGGCAGTTCCCCGCGAACGACCGCCTGCCCGACGGGCGGCTGCACGTGTGGTTTAGTTCGGGGCTGGACTCCGCCGTGGACTACGGCAAGGAAGCGCACTTTGTGTCGAGCGACGAGGGCAAGAGCTGGCAACGCAAGGAACGCCAACACGGCGGCTGACCGCTGCCTCCTGGTGTACTCGCGTTGGCCATTCAAGAACGCCGAAGGTCACGCCTGCAAGGCGATTATCGTGCGTGAGATCCGAATCACTCGGCTCCCGACTGAGTCGCGCTGACCTGCCAAGCCTCACTGCCCGAGGCAGGGGGGTCCCCCGAAGGTTGGCTGGCACAAGAATATGCTGACAAGTACACACGAATCTAGGAGTACGCGGCCTTGGCGGTTTGATCAGGCGGAAGAACGCCACGCATCGCTGAACAACAGTTCGATGCTGCTCTTGCCTCCCGAGCCAGAGCCAGGACTTACTTCGCCGGCACGAGGATCAAGGTGGAGACTTGAGCTTCGCTCAGTGCGCGCGACCAGATGGCCGCTTCCTCTATTTCATCCGTGAAGTACATCTTCGGAATTCCGTCAAATGTGGCCGCGCCGATGAGGATTGGTTCGCTGTTCTGGGTAAGCTTTCCCGACCAGGGCTTCTCTTCCATTAACCGACCGTTGCAGAGCAGAGAGATTCTCTTGCCGTCATAGCGCCCGATCAGGTCCAGCCAGCCAGTGGGGTCAACGCGCGAGAGCGGAAAGCTAACCATGACGAAGCCCTTTTCGGTGTGGACTTCAAAACCAATGTCCAGCCCCGGCGTGCCTGGCAAATCCGCACCGAACAGGCAAAAATTCATCACGTCGTGGTTGCCGCGCTTGGCGAGCAAGCCCGCGTTCCAGTTCCCGTCCGGCACCCGAGCGCGCAGATAAACGGTCAGTGCCTCCCCGGGGATGTTCCACAGCCGTGGCTGGTTCAGGTCACGCTCAAGGTCGAAGTAAGCGCTTTCGAATGTGGCGACGACCGAGCCAGCCCGCGCGCCCAGACACCGGTGGCCGGCAGCTTCGCGGCGACCTTGCCGACGGCTTTGAGCGGCGGTTGGTGGGCGATTAATCGTTCGCCGAATTGCCACGCCAGCGAGGCCTCGGCGATGAGCTTGCCATTCACCCGCAGCGAGAGGTTGCGGCCCTGCGCGACGAGGTGATACTCGTGCCATTCATCGAGCCGGAAATCCTCCGCTCCAGCCTCCATCTCTAATCTCTCGGTGTGTTTTGCGCCCTCGCGATCGAAAACGGTGCGCTCGCCCTGCCAGACGAGATACTGGTTCAGTTTGGGTGCGTGCTCGGGCGAGATCGTCCCGGTGATCGCCTCATCTTCGACGGACCAGAACGACATGTCTTGTCCTTGCCAGCCATTGAGCGTGCAGCCGTCGAAGATCGGCTCGAAGCCGTCAGCCAGCGGACCACAGCGGATGACGTGACAGCCTAAGGTGAGCAAGGCCACGGACAGCAGCGCGGAGCGCGGAGAGTTTCATGTGGGGAGTGTGCAAGGCCGGCATCAGCGATGCGAGGCCAATGTGGTCTTGCGGGTGTTCACCCGGCTCGTCCGTCTCCGGAGATTCTGGTCCTCTGCAGACAGCACTGGAGCTTTACGCTCCGGCTTGCCAGCACGCTTCCACCTGACATCGGTCTCGCTGCGGGGAGAGGGTTGGCTCTCATCCCTCGCCTCTTCAAGAGCGCTGCTTCGCAATGCGTTGATCCCGTGTGAGGTGGATCATGCCACCCGGAAGGAGGGGCCGGCAGCATAATCCGGGCCGGAATGGGACTACTGGCGCGTACTTGCCTACTACTCGGGCTTACTGGGCCACGACTTGGAGGCGAGGATCGGAATCGGTCCAAAAAGGCCTGTTTCTGAGCCCTGTAAACCCATCCGTCTCGCGCAATGCCATTGGTCCAGTATTCTATCTAACTTCCTGTTAAAGAGCTATTTATCTTAACTGCCCTATCAGGTTCACATCCCAACGTGCCAAACAAGAATCGTGCCGTCAATGCAGTACACGAACGTACTCTTGCAGTACACCTAAGTACACTTCACTGGAAGTTTCACTGGAAGTGAAAAAGGCACTTTTTTTTCACAGGATCCTTCAGGCAGAATCAACAACTGATCCAAGGTTCAGCACTGGGAGAAGAACCTCGCCCATCTCCCATCGTAATCCACATGGACTGTCGTCTGCACGACGGAGCGGAGCACTGGACTGGCAACTTGGCTCAGTTGCCACACCTCAGCGCTGATCGGATAATCGCTTTTTTGGTCACGACTGACTTTTTGCCACCCACACCGGGACGGCCAACGATTTCAAAGCAACTGAGAGTCCTCATTGGTCAGATGAGCCGGGAGAACCGCCTGTGGGGTGCCGAACGAATCCGGGATATCCTGGTCCTGCTGGGCTTTCCCAAACTGGACGTGGAAACGGCGCGGAAGTACATGGTCGGAGGAGGGATCTGGCGGCAACGTTCGAGCACGTGGTTGAGCTTCTTGCGCAATCACCTCCAGGTGTCGTGGGCGATCGATTTCTTTACGGTCACGACCGTGGGCTTTGGTCGTCTCTACGGGTTCGTGGTCCTGGAGCATGGACGACGTCGAGTGGTGCACTGGGCTACGACCGCTCGTCCGACGATGGCCTGGGTCCTCCAGCAATTACGGGCAGCCACACCGTTCGGCCTCCAGCCGGGATATCTCTTTCGCGATCACGACCGGATCTACGGCCAAGGAGTCGCCGATTTCCTCAAGGGCTGTCAGATTGAAGAAGTGCGGACGGCTTATAGGTGTCCTGGGCAGAATCCTTTCGTGGGGCGCTTTGGGGGCAGCCTGAGGCGCGAGGTGTTGAACCACGTGATCGTGCTGAACCGAGCACATCTTGAGCGTTTGCTGAAAGAATACATCGAGGAGTATTATCACACCGCACGGCCGCACCAAGGGCTGGAAGGGCAGGTGCCGGAGCCCGGTCCGCAGTTGACGCGGCAACCGAGCCAGGTGAGGGCGATTCCGGTGCTGGGCGGACTACATCACCGCTACGTTCCCGTCGCTGCCTGAGGGGACGGAGACCGGGGTGAGAAGCGAAGCTGAGGTGAGCAAGTATGCGAGCGAACGAGGCGAGGTGGAACGTTTCAGCCTGTGTCAGCGGGGAAGGGAGTTACTGGTGTTTGTTGAGGTGGGAGGTGAGATTTTGGAAGTCAAGGAAAGGCCCGCTTTTCAGCAGGCGCTGGTGGCCTTTTTGAGGGAGCAAGGAGTTCCGATCGAGGATTTGCGACGCCTGGCTTGGCAGGTATTGGGCAACATCTGGTATCGGCCGCGGTTGCTGTGGCGCTTTTTGAGGAATCAACCGCCGCCCGATGATTTTGGTGAGACTCGAGCGAGGGAAGCCAACATCGACAAATCCAATGCCAAGTCCACTGGCCGGCCAAGACGGAGTTTTTCAGTAGTACACCTCCCAGTTTTCATACAGCTTCGACGCGTGTGCATGAGACACTCAGCAGGTTGCACACCAGTTTTTGCTGGAGCATTATGTCGGTTCGATTCTGATTCTCGCCTCCAAGTTTTGATGGTTTTGTATCAATGATCGGTGGGAGAACGTGCGGAGTCCACGCCTAATTCACCGGCATCATCCACATCGGATCCCATATCGGTGCCGAAGATGATCACAGGCCGGTTGGCTACACCCGCCGCGTCGCACGCTTCGAAGACGCCGCCACCGCGGATTACTCGTCCAGCACCACGACCTCGTAGGCCTCCAACCGCGGCAACGTGAACCGGCCTTGTGGCCCCACCGGAGTGACCGGCAACTCCTGGTCCAGGCGTAATGCCGTAGCCCGGCGAAACGGACCAGCCAACTCGACGCGGATGTCCCGCATGGGGATCGGTGCGAAGTAGGCCGTATCCGCATGGCCGCTCAGGTTGACGAAGTGAACGAGCAGACGCTGGCGTGAGGGTTGTTGCATCACGGTGATCTCCACCAGTGGATGCGCGCTGGTTCTCAATTGCCGCCCCTCCGGCAACAAGTGGTCGATCACATCGGCCATCAATCCACCATGCCCCGGTGAGCTGTGCCGGTAATAGAGACCCCCCACATCCCACGGAATGTACCCGATCCGTCCCGCGCCGTGGTTGGTAAACACCAAACCAGGAATGGTCGTTTCCACCTTGTCGACCCAGACCTTTTCGGGCGGGCCAAACATGGCAGGTGGAATCAGCGTCAGCAGAGGTTTCTCCAGTGGCGCCAATTCCACGAAGGGGCCATCCAGGAACAGCAGCTTGGTGGGTGCCAAAGACGGCAGCAGGCTATAGTCGTGGATACGCCAAGAACCCTGGGTGGATTCACGGCGGCCGATGACCTTCCCCACCGGAAGCGCGGGAGGATGAGCGCCGGCAAGGAGCAGGCGGCCTCCGCTCCGGAGGTAATCCTCCACTTCTGCCGGGGCAGTGCTGGGAGCAATGACCAAGTCATACTTGCGGGATGGATCCGTTAGCCATTTTAGATTGTCTGACACCGCAAATGGGATGTGTTGCTCGCTTAATAGGCGAAAGAATCCGCGGTAGGCCGGCGTGTCGCCGCGTAATAACAGGACTCGCGCGGCGTTCTGTTGATCTACGTAAAGGTTCTCGTGCCGGGCACGCCATTGGAAAATGGGGCGGCCGGCCAGCAAGGCTTGCTGGTCTTCCTGGTCGAGGGTCCCATGCATATTCAGTGCCAGCGCACCGCCATGGGCCAAGCTCTGATGCAAGCGCAATTGGATCTCGGCTGGCGGCACCGTGACGAAGCGCCACGGGTAATCCACAAAGCTCATGCACAGGTTGAACGCCATCTTGTCGGGCTCCGAAGAGCGGGCGCGATTGACATTGTCGCTCGCCGAATACGGCCAAAGCGGCAGCGCGCGCCCGACGGCCGTATTCGATTCCGACATGATGCCGTCGGTGTGATCCTGGATGTAAGTGAGAAACGCCGCTCCGGGCCGCAAGCGGTGAATCAAGTCGGCGAACATGGCCGCCACTTCGCGGGCCGACTCGGCGAGGAATTCCCCGTAATTGGGATCACCTGAATGGGCCGGCAGCGGACGATGGTAACGGGCTTGAAATCGGGCTTGGCACGCTTCGCACTGGCAAGGCCCCATCGGACGGCCGCTGTAGTCGGATGCGGGATTGCCAAACATGTTGAAGAAAAGCCCGTCAACCTCGTAACGTTCCAGCGCCTCGCTCAGGATTTTGAGCGCGTGCTCGCGGTAATAGCCGCCATTGATGCATGCCGAGTAGAGGCCATTGTAGATGGCTGGTTCGCCGTTCGTGCGCTTGAAGAACCACTCAGGATGAGCGTCGAACACCGGTTTTTGTGTCTTGCTCAGGTCAAACCGCCCGATCACCCGAATGCCGCGGGCATGGGCGGTTTGGAGCACGTCGCCGAACAGATCGCGGTCCGGCGGCAGATGCGGGCTGGCATAATGAAAGGCCACGCGGGTCGGGTAGTGCGCGACGATGCCGCCCATGTTGAAGAGCAGCGTATTGGCAGGAAATTCGGCCACTTGCTGCACCAGGCGTCGGGCGTCCAGCGTGGAATCGGTTTCGCGGAGGTTGGTCTGGAGGAGCCGGATGGGCTCGTCCATCCACCAACGCCGGTTCGCCGGATTCACGATGATTTGGCGCGGTAGGGCCGACGGATCGTCAACGGTCCTGGCGGCAAGGGAGCGCGCATCGGTGGTGCGCCTTGCCGAATTGGGTGGCGCACCAGCAACTCGTTGGCGGTCGTTTAGCTGGACGTAATCAAGCTTGATCCGTTCATGGCTTCGGGCCTGGACCTCGACACCGATTTCGTCGCCGACCCGAATGGGCACGTCTGTAATGGATTGGGATTGCCACTGTTGGACGGTGTCTTCGGTGCGCCACGACTGGCCCTGCGGCACTCCATTGACCTGCAACGCCAGGCGGCTGTCCCCGCTGCTTCCGGGCATGAAGCGGACCTCGACATCGTAGCGCGAATCCAACGCCGTGTAGGGCTGCTCGAATCGCGTGCGGATGCGGTTCACGGCGTTGGTGCCGGTGAGTACGACGTTGATCCGATGTGAGGCACTTCGGTCTCGATCCTCCAACATAAAATCTTCCAGGTGCCGAAAATCTTCGGCCTCGAGCCGCACCTGCGGGCGCACGGTAACGGCTGCCGGCAGCTTGTGTGCCTCGAGGAGTTGCCGCAGTTTGGCCGGATCACAAGCCTCGTCGCCGGTGACGAGAAAATAGGTCATGCCGGCGTCGGAAGGATCGGGCCTGGTCGAGACAAGCATCCGCTCCCAGAGCCAGCGGACGCTGGTGTCGCGCGAGTCGCGCATCCAGAAATACGGCTTGAACTCGTCCGGTGCCGCGAGCTGGCCGTATCGACCGAAGCTGAGCCGCCGGTTCTGGTCTTGAATTTGCACCCAACGCACGGATTGTTCGATGATGCTCCGCTTCGTGAAAGTGAATTTGTATTGGGAGGCGAAACCGTCATTCCACCGGCTGTGGGACACGCAATAAACGAACTGGCGTTTGGCCGGATCCGATTTCTGGATGCCCAGACAAGGCACTTCCATCGGGCCGGCGATGATGAAGTAAAGCGGATTGTCGGCCGCCGAATCATTGATCGCTTGGGCGATGTCCGCCACTGCGGCATCGAGCCTCTGGCGGCAGTCGAAGAACCGCGACTTATCGAACCCATATCGCTCCGCGGCGCCCAGCACGCTCTCGGCGTGGATTTTTTCCCAGTCCGGATTCGTCAGCGGCAAGATGCAGTTGTAGTCGAAATGGACCAACCGGTCTTTCAAGCCCGCTTCGGCAAGGATCGCCAGCGTCACGGGCGAGGAAATCCAATCGTCGGGATCATTGTGGTTGCCGTCGGTACTGTAGGCGATGCGACCGTGAAACTGGCCGTTGTCAGCGTGCGCGGGAGGAGGCGCCAGGCATAGAAGATCCAAGGCAACGATGGTGAGCAGCAGGATGGTTTTCATGGAGCGTTTTGCCTGTTGGGATGAATGATTGAGGCACCGAGCCGATACCAGGCATCCATCTGAGGGTTGAAGTTGGAGGTGCGCGCCGGATGATACCTGTTTTGGGGGCCCACCTGGCGGGTGGCGGTGATCAGTTGCGGCCCCGTGCCGGCGCGAACCACCAGGTTGGCCGAAAACGGCGAATAGATTTCCGCGGTCCCCGTATTTGGCCGCGGCAGGCCATGGACTTCTGCGTGGCGCTCCTCCAGATCATGCAAGTCATCCCAGATTGCGCTACCAATTACGTTCGCCGTGACCGTGAGGGTCTGGAATGACGCCAGGTTGGAGCATACTTGGAGACGCCGGAGCGTCGCGTCCGCATCGTTTGCCGGATTGTGGTCCAGATGGACGTGAATCTGTGCGCCAGCCACCGCGGCCAGTTCTGCCAACTCCGTCCAAAGGGCGTCTTCACCCACGGTCACTACCGCCGGCACGCCCTTGACACGAAACCACATTGCTGCTGGGTTGGCACCGGGCTGAAACGGACTTGTTGCTGAAAGCTGGTCGTAGCGCGTGAGCAGCAAGCCGTCCGGACCGATGACAACTGCGGAATTGCGCCGCTCGTCTGCGACGCGATGTTCCATGCCGACAACCACCGTGATTCGATGGCGTCTCGCGGCCGCCTTCAACCGCTCGAGCGCGGTCTCAGCAATCGCCCGCGCCGGGAACGCCACAAGATCAGCATTCTGGGATCGAGCCTGGCCAATAATCGTTTCCATGGCGGCAGCGTCATCAACTACTTGAGCGACTGCGAGGGTGATGTCGGTTTTCGGGGATGGCAGCGGTATGAGGGGTGGTGCGGCCACCCTCTGCCCGTGCTGCAACTTCACGCCCGCCTCCCAGAACACTCGCAGGGCGGGATGCGTCGAGCGGGCCAGCGCCGCTTGTCGCGACGCCAGGCTGACATCCAGATCGGCTATCACGAGGGTTTCCATGTCATGGCGCGCCGCCGCCGCGATGCGACCATCCGGCGCGATGATGGCGCTATGCCCGTGCCGCAGTTCGCGTAGCGCGCTGGTATCGTCCGGCACACCTGACACCTTATTGCCGGTGTTGGCGAAGACGACCCAGACATTGTTCCGCAACGCCCGGGGGACATACCAATACCAGCCCAACGGCGCGACCCATTCGCTGACAAAGTTGCACGAGAGCTCGAAGCTGACCTGCGCCCCCTGCTGAATGGGGATTTCCTCAACACCGCGCAGCCAGCGATCAGCGCAGATGATCGCGCTGCACGAGATGCCATCAATATGGAATACGCCTGGCATCTTGGCGCGATCGTTGTCGTAGAGCTTTTCGTAGCGGAACACCTCACGGCCATCGGGACCGATGACCTGCATCCAGTTGGCGTCCTTCTTCAATTTCCGCGAGTAGGTGCATCCGCCGAACACCACGAACAACTTCGCTTTGCGTGCCGCTTGCTGAATGGCAGTGACGGCTTGCTCAACCAGCGCTGGTTGGTCCCCGTCAATTCCCTGCAACGCGCCTTCCGGAAATACCACCACTCGCACGCCCCGCCATGCGGAGTTAGAAATCCCGGACACGATGACCTCCCGGTTGTCCGCGATCGTCCGAGCCAAAGCCATTTGCACGACTCCGATCCGGAGCATGCTTGAATCATTGTTCCTTTCTGCGCCACGCACGAGCAAGCTGGCAACGATGAGCATGGCACCGATTGATAGCCATCGTTTCATTGCGAAAGCGCGTTGGGTTCAGTGTGCAGGAGGATCCTGCCTTGGCGGATCGAGAAATGGTCGTTTCCCGAGAACACGAGATGCACGGTCCGACCGTCGGCGCTCATCCACTTCGTGGGCAGGCTCGCGGTTTCACCCGGGCCGACATCCCAATCCTCGGTGAAGAATACCGTTGTCCATGGCCCCCACGGCTCCGGCGCGTCATAGACACCAAAGCCGCCTTGGAACCGCGGCCCCTGCGGGTGCGGGCTTTGGGGCAGAATCAGGACCCATAGATAACGCTTGAGGGCCGCGTTGTAAGTAATCCCGGAGCGGTAGCACCGACCGGGACTCGTGAACACCGCGCCGCGCTGCGCGATGTCTTTCGTCCAAACCGGCTGGCCTGAATCGTCCAGTCGCACCAAGAATTCATAGGCCTCCCGGCGGCGCAACTGGCTTTTCGGTACCCGCGCGAGCATCATGCGGTCAGCCGGTTCATAGGCGCTGTCGTGATCGGGTGAGTAGAGATACACCCAATTGTCGCGGGCCCCGGCGTAGTTTTTCCCGAAATTCAGAAAGGTCGGGCAGCCAAAGCTGTTGGTGACCTTCCAGTCGGCCCAAGTCCAAGTCGCGCCATGATCGCCGGACCACGCGAGTTGCGCATTACCCGCATTGCGTGCCAATAAGTAGAGGACGCCATCGACGCAGAGCAGACCGCTGGCTTTCCTGCCCTTGGCCCCATCCCCAAGGGTTTCACCGGTGGGTGAGCGGAGGTTGATGCCCTTCAAGTCCGCCGGCCCCCCGGTGAGGCGCACGAAGCCCAGGCTCAGCTTCTGCGGGGTGAACGGTTCAAAGCCATTGCCATCACCGTATGCCGTGTAGAGCGCGTCATCATCAGCCCAGGTCATCGGCCAGTTGTCGCTGCCGCGCGCTCGGCGGAGGATGGTATCCTTGGGGGCCCAGCGAATCTCGCGGATGACCGGGCTCGGCGGCGCTGGAGACTTCGCTGACGGCAGTTCCGGCGCGGAACGAACGGCGGCGCAGATCGGGCCCAGAAACGGTTTGAGCACGTCGTAGTGACCGGTGCCTTTCTGGCGTGGCCACGACTGGCCAGCGCGCGCGACCACCAGATCGAGACTGGGAATGACCACGATGAGGCTGTCGTAAAGTCCCCACGTCCAGAACGCGTCTTGAGGCACGTCCGCGAGTGTGCCGTCGTTATTATTCCACCACAGCAGTCCGTAGTGTGCCGAGGCCGGACCGAAGCGGTCGGCGGGATTCATGGGCTCAAGGACGGGCAGTTGGACCAGGTCAGGCGGCGTGCGGCGGACCATTTCCACGAAACGGCGCGGCAGCAACTCGCGGTCTTTCCAACGACCTTCGCGCAGGTGGAGATAACCGAAGCGGGACATAGCCGTAAGGTTGGCGCTGATGCCGGCGCCGAACTCGCGGCGCGGGATGCCGTCCAGATATTGCGGGCGATACAAGTTGTTACGCCAACGCAGATCATCCCGGTCGATGCCGATCGGGCCGAACACGCGCTCGAACATCACTTCGTTCAAGTCGCGCCGGTAAATCAGCGTCAGACAGTCGGCGAGCCAGTTGGGGCCGCCGTCGCTGTAATGCCATTTCGTGCCCGGCTCGAAGAGCAGCCTGCCGAAACCGCCGGTCTTCTCGAAGCCCGCCGTCTGCGTGGTCAGCATCCGCAGCGTGATCTGGTCGAGCCAGCCAGTTTGGGCGTTCGTCTCGGGGGGCACGCCCAGGTTGGGGTAGAACCTCCTGGCGGGGTCGTCGAGCTTCAGCTTGCCGTCCGCGAGTGCCAAGCCGAGCGCGGCAGCTCCAAAGGATTTGGTCGTGGACTTCAGATCGTAAAGCTGCTTTGGGTCGCCCCACGCCAGGACCTGTTTGCCGTGGCGAACGATGCCACCCGAGCCGCCGCCGGTGAGTGCGTAGTCGCGAGCCTGCGCGAGCTTTTCTCCGTCCATACCGACTTCCGCGGGCGTGGCGCGAGACCAATCCGGATTGGGCCATGGTAGTTCGGCACTCGTTTTGGGCGCCTCAGCAGCGCGCACGCCGGCCAGCAAGAGGCCTGCCAACACGAGAATCGCTGCGATCAAGGAAATGAACGAGAAGAACGTCTTCATGCAAGATTCAGGGTGGACAACCATCATGGCTTTTCCGCCCGGTTGAGGAAGACAAACGTCTCCGGCCGCGCCATGATCCTCGGATGATCGGCGCGCAGCGTAGCCAGGACTCTTTCCGCCGGCGGCAGCGCCAGCGACATGCCCGTGGGGGATGCTGGTTCACTCTTGGTTACGGCCACAGCCGTCGCCGCGCTCTCGGACAACGAGAAGATGCTGACTGCCGCAGCCGCGAGGAACAGAGGTATGTTTTTCATGGTTTCATTGCGTGGGCGTGATGCACAGGACCCAGTCCTCTGAATCGGGACAGGTAAACGACCGTGGCGCGCCTCCGTTGACGAAGCCGACCGTTTGCTTTGCTCCGGTACGTGGATTGATCCAATCGGCCTTAAAACAGGTGGATGCCGGAAGCTTGGTCCAATCGAGGACGATCTTTCCGCCGCGTTGCCGATAGATGACATATGTCTCACCTGGCGCGGCCAAACACAGGCTTCCTGCATTCACCAGCGTGTGATCGGGTTGCAGTTTCCAATGAGCGAGCCCACCAAGAATATTATGCATGATTTCGATGAACCCAAAGGCGTGGCCATCGCCCCACGTGAGTGTCGGCTCGAAGCACTCGGCGTAAAGATAGAACGCCCCGCCCATGATGCTGCCCCAGGCGCCGCTGCGCACTTGGTCGGCTGTCAGCTTGCCGGGCGTAGCTTCCCACGACGTTTCGAACGCGAAGACGGGCTTGTCGGCGTAGTCGTTCACGGCGCGGCGCGCGTTCTCGAGGGCGTCGCTGCTGGTGCCAGCGGTGAATTGCTGGACACGGAAATCAACCCACGGTTGGTTTACGGTAGTGTTCAACGCGTGCGAGGTTAGCGGATGCTTCCACGGATCTGCAGCTTTTATGAATCTGCCCACATCATCAAACTCGGCAGGCTTGAATAATTCGTCCCATTCCCCGGCGATATTCCAGGTGATGTTCCAATAAGGTGCCAACCGGGCGATCCAGTAGCGTAGGACAGCTTTTCGTGCGGCGGGAGGCACGAGCAGCCTGCCGTTCCCGCTCCAGTCCCAGCCCAGCATCCCCCAGTGGTTGAACCACACCGCATGTTGCGTTTCCAGTTCGGCGAGCACCTGGTCCACGTTCGCCCAGCAGCGAACACTTGGACGCAGCCAGTCCACATTCGAGCCGCCGTCGAATTTAGGTCGGTCGCCGGAATACAAGAAAGGGAACAGCCCATTCCCGGTGATCTTCACGAACTGGTCCGGCCGCAGGGGATCGGGTGCTTGGTAAGGGGTGCCCTTCCAGTTGAGAACCTCGCCCGTGCCCACGAAGTTTAGCAGATTCGCGTTGCAGAAATTAAAGCGGTGCTTCGTGCCAAAGAAGTAGTCCACCCAGAATTGCCGGTGCTGTTCATTGGCGGCAACGAAAAGCTCTGGCGCGGTGAACGGACGCGCTAAGAAGCGCTTACCATCGGCAAATATCCAGTAGTGCCGGTTTACGGAATCGACGCGCAAAGGACCTGGTTTGGCGTCCTCGGCCACGCACTGAAACCTCCCGCTAACGCCCGGCGTCCCGTCGGAGAAAGTACAGTCATACGACCATAGACCGATCTGGTCCGGCATAAAGCGCAATTTCCAGACACGACCGATCTGTTTGCCGTTGCCGTCACCGTCGTGGAAGCCGAAGAAGGAGACGCGGCTTTTGTCGGGGCGAGTGAATATCGCGTTCAATGTGACATCGGTGAACGGATTGGCGTAACTGAGTACATTGCTGACTGCAGTCTCAAAACGTCCCCAGAGCGAAACGGGCGCGGGATCTCGCTGGCCCGGTCCAGTTCGCAAAGCAGCCGATGGTGAAACCATCGGTGGCCGGCTAGACAAGGTAACATCCTCGGCGGATCTCTCGTGTGCGCCTGGCGCGACGCCCATCGTCGCAATGAGGGCTGACGACAGCAAGAGAGGCTTGAGAAGATGGCAGTCAAAGCCTGGGCTCCGGGACATAATACTATTCCTCGCGATCACGGCTGTTTTGTTTGGATCGTTGCAGCAAAAGCACCCAATCGCCGCTGCCAGGTGGGGTGAAGCGACCGTAACCAGCATTCGCGACGAGACCGTCTATCGAAACAAACCGGCCTTGCACCGGGTCGAACCAGCGCGCGGCCAGCGGAGATGGAAACGCGGATAGGTCAATCTCGATGACTTCGTTGCTCGGCAGGTAGGCCACAGCCAAGTCGCTTGCACGACTCTTGGCCAGAACCATGTGGCGCGTGACGTCCTGCGGTTGATTGCGGATCAACTCGTGGGCCGGCTCCAACCGCCACCACTCGAGAGTGGCCAGGAAGTCGTGCAGATACTGCATTTGGCAGGCGCTGTCCCATTGGAGTGCTTTCCTCCAATAGTCGTACTTTTCCGGATCGGTCACCCATTTCCACAGTGCCCCGCTGCCTTGCGGAACCTTGGGCGGCACATCGCCCGCGCCATAAGTGTAACCGCAAGCCCCCGACAACCAGGTCCGCCATCCCAAGGATCGTGCGTCCACCGCGCGCCAGCCGTTCTCGCCCTGGGCATCATACATGGCTTCCAGATTGACGACCGGCTTGTGCGGTTCGTGGCGGTAGAGTTGCAGGTTCCACTCGATGGCATTCCGTGCGCACCAATCGAGGTGGCCCCCATTGTGACCACTCTGGACGCCGACAAAGTCCAGGCAAGGCTCGTCATAGTATTTCAACGAAAACGTTGGCGTGGGTTGGTTCCAAGGGGTGCCAGGATGTTGGGTAATCAGATGAACACCGGTGGCCTCGCGAATGGCACGGCCCACCTCGTTGGCCAGCGGCATGAAGCTGCTGTCAAAGCTCGGCGAAAAGATGACGAAGTTGCCGAACAGCCGGACCACGATGTTCCGGGCGAACAGGCAAGCCTTGGGAGCCTCCGGATACCGGTTTACCGGCTCCATTAATCCGACCAGCAGCACGACTAAGCCAGTCTCATTGGCCCGTTGGACTTTTTGTTCGAAGGACTGCCAGTAGGCCGGATTCCACTGAGAGCAGGTCTTCTCGGTGAACGGCTTCTGTCCCTGACGGTCAGTGGGTCCCGCCCATTCGGATGCGGGTCCCACCTGGATGACGGTGAAATGTTTCGCCGTGCGATCCGCCAGGTATGCATTCCATTCCTCGTTGCTGGCCCGTTGTGGCGCGCCCCAAGCGGTATCGCCAATCCAAAGAAACGGCGTGCCATTGCCATAAGCCAGATACCGCCGGGTTTCGCCTACTTTCAAGAAACCCTGCCGGTAGAGAGTGTTGGTGCCTTGATACGGTGCGACGTCCACGGTGCCACGTTGGTGGTGCAGACCTGAATTGGCCGTGTCCGAACACTCGGTCTCCCATTGCCACATCCCCGCAACCGGGAATGCGCAGCGAATTCGGAAGGTATCGCCGCCATCCCAGTATCCATAAGTGTGGAGCGTGCGTCCGCCCGGCCCGCGGTAACTCACCTGCACGGTCACATCCGCATAAGGATTGGTATAGCTCCGGGTGCTGGTCAGGGCATGTTCCCATCTCTGCCAGGTACGTGAAGTCTTTTGCCGTGCGGCTGGCACATCCGTTTCATTCCTGTTGGCAGCCGGGAGTTGGACGCTGGCTAAAGTCATCACAACTGCCAGACGGAACGGGAGCAGGGTTGTCTTCATTTCAGTATTGAGGTCGTTAGGGCATTTGAGTGGGCTTCATGGCAGGACCGCCGTTTATTGTGCGCCCGGAAAGGTGGTGCGTTGGGTGGCTTCCTTGCGCTCAATACGCACAGCCAGGTCGTCCATGAAGGATGGCAAGGCCAGCTTGTCTTCCTGGCCGAGGCCCTTGGAAACCCAATCCCGGTTCTCCAACACTGCGCCGTCTGCCGGCCTGAGCAAGGCGAGGCGATAAGCTCCGTCCGGCAGGCGCAATCTCAGGCCCGTGCCGGACACGGCTTGGCCCGTCTCGCGGGTGCAGCAGTAGACCAATAGGCAGACACGCTCCGAGGTCGCCAAGGTCGCTTGAACCAGCGCTGCATCATCCACCACGGCCGCGGTCTGGCAGGGATTCATCCGCCAGAACGGCAGCGTGCGAAACGTCTCGACCATCGGGCGTAAATACTCCTCGCCGGGGGCACGGTAGGCCCGGTCGTTGATGCCTTCGCAGCCATCCCAACTGTGCCACGTCCAGAAACAGCCGGCCGCGTACCAGAGCCAGCCTTGCTTGCGCCGGTGCACCCCATCGTCATTGCCATGCCGCCGCTCGCGGCCAGATTCGTTGCACCAGGCCGGTTTGCCGTGGGCGCGGGTGTTGCGCGCCACGGCCAGATACCAATCGCGCAGGTCATGGCGTGGCGTGGACGAGGTGCAGGTGTGATTGATCGCCAGGTCCACCCACGGTTTGCCTGGCCACACCGCGTCGTCCGTGGTGCCGTCAGAGGTGCAGACCGGACGATGCTGCGGGTCGTTATCCTTGAAGAACCGGCCCGCCGCGTCCTGGAACGCTTCGTTGCGCGTGTATTCATTGGCGATCTCCCACGTCAGGATGTTTGCATACTGGCCGAGACGACGGAGGATTTGTTCCCAGTAGGGACGCTGGGTTGCGATGTCGGTCGCCTCGGGGTGGAGATCCATGTAGAGCACCACGTCCAAGCCGATGCCGTTCTCGCCCGCCAGACGCACCCTTTCTTCGACGCGCTGCCAATAAGTATCGTTGAAGCTGCTCCAGTCGGGCTGCGCGCGGGTGCCGCCCCACGGCCACAATTCAATCCCCAAATCCTTCCAATACGGACGCCCCTCGAGCGCCACCCGAATGACGTTGACTCCTTGGTTCCGCGCGCGATCCAGATAGCCACCCAGGTCCTGGCAGCCGAAGAAAGCCCAAGCCGTCTTGTTCAGGATCAGGAGGTGCTCGCCCTCGCGGTTGACCAATTGATGTGGCCAGTCGGGGTCCACGCGGAACGGCGAAGTCCACGGCGAGCTAAACGTGATCAGCGGTGTCTGGAGCGCCTCAGGATCGTTCGCATCATAGCGTCCGCGAAAGCGTTTCAATATTTGCTCGCGGGTTTGTGGCTGGCCGGTTTGGCTGAGGAAGACCTGGGTCCAAGGCGGGCGCGCGGACGGATCAACCAAGGCGCCGTATGCCGCGGGATTGCGCACATTGAAATAGCCGGCGCGTTCGTCCCACGCTCCGGCATACTTGTCTCCGATGTGCCGGGCGAAGGGTTGGATCTCATACGTTTTCCAGCCCGGCTTATCGGCCGCGAGTTTTCCAAGCGGTTCGCCGCGGCTGTCCACCGCGTAGCAGCCACCTTGGAAAATGCTCATCACAATGGGCACGAAATTGTCGGCGGCGCGCGCCGGCACCAAATGTTCCATGTCATCGGCGACGCTGACATGTAGGATCACGTCTGCGCCCTGCAACGCTTGGCAACGCACCGTCTCGGGATACCACAGGTCAGCACAGATGCTGAATCCGTAACGAACGCCACGGAATTCAATGGGCCGGAACTCTGAGCCCTGAGACCATCCCCACCAGGTCTGCTCGCCGAGATTGGCATGGACTTTCCGATACTTGCCGACGAAAGCGCCCCCGGCATCCAGCAGAAAGGCGCAGTTGTAGAGCCGGCCCGTATTGCTTTCGACCAGCCAACCGACCAGCGGCGTGCGTAGTTCGAGGGCCAGCGCACGATAGCGTTTGAACCAGGGCCCATCGCCGGGTATGGGTTCGGCCAAACCATTCATCACGGACTCGCCAGGATAGGGCCAACCGGAGATGGCGTATTCAGGAAAAACAATGAGGTCGGGATGTTCCTTTGCGGCAGCGCGGGCCTGTGACGCGAGCACGTTGAAGTTGGTCTCGAGACCGGGATTCCCATTCGCGTAATGGGCCTGGCCTGCCTGTAAGGTGGCGATGCGGAGCGTGAACGCCGGGTCACGCGCTGGAATCGCCGCCGTATCCTGGATAGAGGAGCTCGTGGTTGCGGTTTCAGGAGCGGCTGCCGGAGCCCGGTTCAGCCCAGCCATCAAGAAAAGCAACAACGATAAGGTAGCTGCCGTTTTCATAGACGTGGGAGATCATGGTATCGGAACATAGGCAATGATCCCAGCCTTCTGAAGTTGAGCGGAAACTCGGGGGGCGCGTCCGCCGAGAGGAGAGATGGGCCGCAAAGAGTGAGTAGCGAATGAAGCAGGAATTTTCTAATGGTTGTATTCATTTTGTGTCAGCTTTTGGAGGCCGTGAATGTTGGAATTTCGCGCTGATGAGTTGGCGGCCATTCCAGTTGCCCCGGTTTAGGAACAACAGCCCGAAGCGAGCCATCTCGCGCGCGGTGATAAAGAGGTGTTTGTTGCCGTTGCCGGAGCCTCCGTTCACGACCAGGCCATCCACGGTCGCGTAATCGCCCCAGTCCCAATTCTTCATGCCGATAGGCTCCGCGACGCGGCGTCGGAACATGTCCTCCATCGATTCCTGCGCGATTTTCGTCAGTGCCAGCCCCAGGGTGTTCATCGCCGAATCCCAGTAGGCATAGTGCGAGCCGGGCGGTGCGAATAACGGTTTGGGATTCGGCTGAAACGGGGTGCCGCTCGGACCGTGTTTATAGCTGCCGGTCGTCTCGTCACCCACCGCGCGATACCCACTGGTCATGGTGGTGAAATGCCGCAAGGTCGCTTCCGTATAATGGGCCTTCAGTTCAGGCAGCACCGTGGCTACCCGCGTATCGAGCGTGCATTTGCCGTCCTCGATCAGCAGGCCCAGCACGGTGCTGGTGAACGATTTTGTGGCGGACCAGACGCCGTGGCGGCGGTCAATGGCGTCGCCTTTCCAAATCATCCGTCCGTGGCGAATGATGACCAGTTCCTGCACGCCGTTGCTGCCGACGGTGGTGGCGAGTTGGCGGATCGCGGTTTCCAGCTTCTTCGCATCCACCCCCTGCGACTCAGGCGTGGCTTCCTCCCACGTGGCGTCCGGGAAAACGCGTGCCGGCACCGCTGCCGTCAAACAACCGGCGATGGACAAACAAATCAAAGTGAGCAGAGGCGTTCTCATAGTGTCGGATGGTTGACCATTCATTGTTGGGGCAGGCGTGGCCTGGGTGCAGTGACGTGAAGCAGCGCATCACTCCAGCCGGTCGGAGGGGTAAAAGATGAGGCTTGCCGGTCAAGAGCGCGATCAGGCAGTTCTTCGCCCGTAGCCGGATTGGTCCAGCGGGCAGTGAGTCGATCCCCCATAGTGAGTTGATCGAGGCGGAGCTTTACCGTGGCCGGGCTGGCGAAATACACCACGAGGGCGTCACCGTCCACACTGCGCATGGCCACGTTGCGCGTGCGACCATGGCCCTCACCTTCAGCGATGATTGCGGCGTCCGGCACGAAGTTCCACCAACCGATCTTGGTGAGGAAGTTCTTGGCGTGGCGGAGCGTGGCGGCTCCCGGCGAACGGAGCGCTTCCTTCCAAGTCTGGGTCAGCTCAGGTTTGCAGGTGTCGAAATGCCAGACGTTCCCATTTCCGTAAGTGTGGTAGCCGCCAGCGAACCACGACCAGCAAGCTTGTTTGCGGATGACAAGGGCGTTGATCGGCTTGGTGGGATACTGCGGGCCATCCTCGTAAGCGCCCTCGCCGAGGCCGCAGGGTTTGACGGGCGTCCGTTGGTAATCGCTCAAAACCGCCGGATAGATGTTCTGATACGCGTCCCACGTCTGCGCCATGTTGAAATCCAGCCAGGGCGAGTTGTGCCAAAGTTGGGCCGAGGACGCGCCGCCGTTGATGTGATAAGTCATGAGCACCCGGGAATAGTCTTCCTTCCCGGTCAATCCCTCGGCCAAACCTTTCGCCACCAGAGGCCAAACCGCCTTCTGTTCGTCGGTCTTCGGTGTGTTGTCGCCGCCCAGCACCCAGATGATCTCCGGTTTGCCGCGATAGCGCGCGCCGAGGAAACGACCATACTGGCAAGCGTTGTCCGGTTTCAGGAACTTGTAGCCGTCGCCGCCCCAACCGACGAAGTAAGTGACGAGCGCGGCACGGAATCCGTGGGCGTGGATGCGTTCGAGGACATAATCGAGGTGGTCCCAGTAATCATATTGCGTAGGATCGGCGGGATCCGTGCCAGGGGTGACGGCGGGCTTGAGCACCTCGTTTTCAATGAACGGCACATCGTCTCGCGAGGTTCTGCGGGCAGTGCCCCAAACACGTTCCTCGCCCATGACGGCCGTCAGTTGAATGACGGTGAAGCCCTGCTCCGCGCGGGTCCGCAGGTAGAGTTCGAGTTCATCCCGCGAGGGCACCTGTGCCAGCAGCCAGACCGTGTCCCCCAGCCAGAAGAACGGCTTGCCCTTAACGGTGAGATGGTGACCCGAAGTGGACGCGGCGAGTTCGGAAGCGTGTGATTCTGTGGTTGCATTCAGCGTCACCAAAGCGACGGAGATCATCAAAGGGCCAGTCAGGAAGTTGTAGTTCATCATTTCGTTTTCCTTTCCATCTGCGGGGGCTCGGTTTTGAGGTGAATTGCGGCATCTCCGGCGAACGGAGCGCGCAGCCTGCGCTTGGCGCCACCCGGGACCGGTGCCCCTTGCGTCACGACCTCTTCAGTCAATCGCAGCCATTCCACCGCCAACGTCCCGGAGACCGTCGTGAGGTCCAACGTGACCTCACCACCTCCAGGGACAAAGACCAGGTATTCCTTCCCCGGATTGACCAGGCAGTAGCCGGAACTAGCCAGTTCACCCCTTGGCGTCATGGCCGCCAGATTCATCCGCTCGGCCAGGCGCCGGGTTTGTCCCATGGCTCGGCGTGAAGCGACGTAGCCTGGATCGTCGGTGGTCAGGGGGTAATCACGATCCTGAAACGAGAGCGGGGAAAGATGTTCCATCAGGATGGGATTATGACCACGGCAGAAGGCCCGCCAAACCCAATCACGACCCAGGGCCGGGTCCCGGTAAATCTCCTTTACGAACCAATGATCCGAATCCAAGAGGCTAACCTTGGCGCCATCCGCTGCCGGCAGGTTGCGCACGCCACCCCAGGAGTCGGTGTGCGGTGCAATCCAATCAACAGGGCTGGCGGCGAGCATCTGATTGCCCTTGGCCGCGTTGTCGGTCCAGAGCGCGGTCATGCCCACCGGATGCTGCCGGGGCTTGCCGGTCTCCTCATGATGAATGAACCGGATGAGATGATATTGCCATTCTAGCGTTGCCTCGTCCGCTTCGTTGGCGATCTCGTAGAGGACGTTGTCGCAATCGTTCACCGTATCAATGACCTTGCGCACATAAGCTTCCTGAAGACGCGTGATGGCCGGCACAGCCAGCGTGTACGCTTCCAGACCCACGCCGTCTCTCGCTGGATCGCCATCGATTTCGTTGATATTGTTGTGCGTATGGAAGGGATTACCACGCCATCCGCCGTGGCATTCATAATGGCCGCCGAAGAGCATGATGGCGACGTAAACACCGCGGTCGCGTGCGGCAGTGACGCGCTTTCGCAGCCGGTCAAAATAGGCCGGATCGAGCTTCGTCAGATCAAATTTTGGCTTGCCGTCCAACGCGATGCCGGGACCGGTCCGCATCCAGGCCAGGGGCGCAGCATGCAGTTCCCCCTCGCCATAGTCGTGATACCAACCCACGTGTCGGCTCCAGAGGCGAATGAAGTTGTGATCGTGCTTTTGCAGGAACTCCAGATAGAGGCTGAAATCAAACGCCGGCGGCGGATCACTGGGACCGCGATCGATCAGGTTCGACCAGGTGTGTGACCCGGTCAGGTAAACCGCCTTCAGCGAGCCGTCCGGCTGCCTCGCTCCATCCGTGAAGTAGCGGGGGTTGGTCGGGAGTGGACGGAGCGGGCCGGTGGCTTTCGTCGAAACATCCTTGGTCGCGCGCCGGAGGATCCGCAGTGCGATGTCCTCCGAATAAACGGGCGAGGCCATGGCTTTGCTTCCCCCGGCATGGCTGAAGCGTTCGGTCTTTTCAATCTGGCCGGACTTCGTGTTGACCCAATCGGCCTGGTATTTGTTGCCCGGCAGGTCCAACTCCAAATGAGCCTGGGTGCCACCGTTGACGTATATTGCGTAGACTTTGCCGGGCTCTGCCAACACCCGCACTTTGGGCGCGGACTCTGGGTTGTTCGCCGATCCGGTAATCCGGTTCGCTTTGATGATCTCGTCGTGCGGCGCCATGCGGATGAATTCGAATCCCTCCATGAATTCCTTGAGCACGCGGAGTTGACGGCGCAGTTCCGGGCCGCCTCCCCCCGGGGTGTCTGGCGGCAGCGGCACCGCCGTGCCGTCGGGACGATCGGTGGTGAAGGAGAAATCCAGGTGGTTATACACAGCGCCGCCCGCCATCAGCCAATCCCAGCCTTCGGTGCGATACTTGCGGTCGATCCGATCGGCGCCGCCGGTCTCATCGAACGCGAGAACTCGGTTGTGGTGGTAATTGAGCCGGACCGCCGCCGGATTCGCGGCATGGAAGTTCAGGATCGAGACGCGCGGATTCAGGTCAGTCACAGGGGCGGTTGAAGTCGGGAATCCTTGAGCGATGAGGTGCTTGTTGGGCAATGCGGACTCGCTTTCGACGACGGCGGCGATGATGCCGTCGTTCCAGGTTTTGGTGAGTCCACCGCGCTCATACGGTTCGTTGCAGACCTCGTAATAGAGATTGTCAAACGCGTTGAGTTCGGTGACCAGTTTGCGCACGACGGCCCGCTGCACGTCGAACAAACGCCGGTCCTTGGCGCTGTACACTTCGTATTTGCCGACACCGCCAATGCCGTTGACGTTGTTGCGAACGTGCATCGGGCTGGCCTCCCACACCTTGTCATCATACATCGTGCAGAAGAACACCAACTCGACGACGATGCCGCGTTCACCGGCCTGGGCGATGAAGTCCTTCAAGCGGGCGAAATACCGGCCGTCCCATCGGGTGAGATCAAACCTGTTGCCGCCGTCGGAAGCCCCCGGTGTCTGGCTGCGCGCCCACGGGCAGAGGAAACGCCCCGCCGCGGGCGCCAGGGTGTTACCGGTGATATTGAACGAGCCTGCCACTTCCCGGTACGTGCCCGAGAAGATCCGGGTCAGTTTAAACCGGTGGCGGGCGATTTCATCCAGGTAGGCGGTGCAGTTGAAATCGAGGTTGAGAACCGCGCCGTAGTGTTCACCCGAGGTAACCAAGATCATCGGCTGGCCACGAAACTGAAAGTAACGGGGGTTGTCCGGATGCAAGCGGAGCGGACCGGCCGGAGAAACCACGGTCGAGGCGCTCGTCGTGGCCAGCAGTGCGGCGCAACACATAGCGAGTAGAGTCTGGTTCGTCTTCATGCCCTTTCAGCGGAGGACTCCACGAATGTGCTGATACGCATCCTGGGCGACCGGATCGGATCCGTAGCCCGTAAAAACCAGGTAAATGACGGCGCCATCATCGCTTATCCACTTCGTTGGGATGTTGGCGTAAAAGAGATTCGTGCTCCCTAAAAACGAGTTCGTGTGATAAACCGTTGTCCACGGTCCCCAGGGCTCGGGAGCGTCGCAAATCCCCAGACCACCATACGGTCGGGTGGGCGTTCCGTTCGGCACAATGAGGAGATAACGCTTTGTGGCTGGATGATAGCACGCCGACGGCAGCTGAACGCCTCCATGGGGGTTGCTAAATACAGCAGTGCGTTTAGCGGCGTTGTCTGTCCAGCAAGGGCACCCAGCAGAATCTCGGCCACGATAGAATTCGTACGCAGTGCGATTGGTCATTTGCGTTTTCAACGCCCTAATCAGCGTGATATTTGTCCAAGGGCCACTGGAAATCGTCCACGACCCTCCTGCGCCATTCGAGGCATCACAAGCATAGCTATACACGTAATCATCTCGGGCTCCGGCATAATCTCGGCCGAAGTTCAGAAAGCTGGGGAGACTTACGCCATCGGGGTGACGGAAGAACACTTCGCTGAAATCCCAGCTTTTTCCGAGATCGGCCGACCAGCCCAGTCGGGTTTCCGTGGAGCTCTTCCATTGGGCCTCAGGACCGAACCACATGAAAAGAATCCCTTGGACGGACAGCAAACCATAGCTCTTGCCTCCCCAATACCCACCCTCGTTTACACCCCACAGATTCAGCCCCTTGAATGTACCCGGATCACCTTCGAGGCGCGCGATACCCAATCCTTTGCGCTCATTGCCGAATCCGTTGCCATCGCCCCAGCTCGTGTAGACGTGTCCGTCGGGACCCCAGGTCGTGGGCCAGTTGTCGCTGCCGGAGGCATGGCGCACGATAGTCGATGGATGGTCCCAAATGACACCGGGTATACACTGGCTCGGGGGGTAGGGTGCCGCTTGGGCTGCCGGTTTCAGCGCGAGCGTCGCTGTCAACCAAAGGGCCACTTGTCCGGGAACGGTCATGATTTGTATGATCCACTCGGTCGGTTTCTGCATGTGCATGCGTTTTCATCGAGGATGCCTTATCAAAGGCTTGGGGGAAATGCAGAAATGGATGTGGTTTAAAGTTTGATGGCCATCCGCGGAATTGCCGGGCGAAGGGTCCGGATGCGCAGCCAAAGGCGCCGGCGATCCACAGGCCGACCAGGTAATCCACCACCGTCGTGCCGAGCATCAGCAAAACGAACCAGGAATTCGCCCAGCCGTAAAACAGGTAGCTGAACAGCGTCAATTTAAGGCGCCGCGCTTTTTAAGGAGAAGCGTAGTAAACAAACAGAACGTGGGGCAGAAAAATGTGACAACATCGGGGCTTACGCAGGGGAGGTTGCGAGGTCAGGATTCAACACCGCACCGAGGCCGAACGATGCTTATCTTCCTATCTTTCCTCGTTCGCGACGCGGCGCGCCCACAAGGCCAGGTCTCCAGAAAAGGCTGGGATTTCGAGCGAGAGGATTCCATCCCGCGCAATGGCTGTTCCCTCCTGCACGGCCTGTCCTGCCTGCGGACTGATCCACTCCGCCAGGTAGCTGCCATTCGGCACGTTCATGCCGAGCTTGCCCGAGCCTGTCCCCTCCAGATAGACGAGGTACGTCCGTCCGGTGTCGGCGATGCCGTAGGCCTTAACGCCCTCCGGTATCGAGCGAAACAGGTCCGGACGGCGGCCCAGTTGGACGAAGTCGACGCTCTCGATGAACTGTTTCAGGTAGCCTAACTGCCGGCGCAGTTCACGGTAGTCGTGCCGCTTGCCGAACCACTGGGTCTTGCCGCTGCCCGTCTCGTCGTCGATCATGAACGAGGAGTCGAGGTGGTTGTAGGCCGCGCCCCCCGAGAGCATGAAGGCCCACGCTTCCCGGCGCACCACCCCGGTGGGCCGGTCCGTCTCGGTTTCGTCGAATGCGAGGGGCTCGTTCAGGTCGTAGTACCGCTCCAAGCCTTGCATCGCCCCGACCCAGTCGTCCCCGTAGGCGTAATGGAAGTTGTGGATGGAGACAGCGGGATGGTTGCACCGGGTGGGGTCTTGGGCCGCGATGAGCTGACGGGCGGACACGGCCGCCAAGGCTTTGACCGTGGTTTCGGCGAGGTGGTTCTGCCATGTCCTCACAGCCTCCGGCTCCCGGTGGTCCGGCTGGTTTGGCTCGTTGCAAAGCTCGTAGTAAACGTTGTCAAACGCCTTTAGCTCGTCGACGACCTTGCGAATCAGGGCCTCCTGCCGCTTCACCAGGGTGGCATTGCCCAGCGTGATAAACCGGTCGAAGGAGGGTATCGGGGGGTCGCCGTTGACGTTGTTGTCCTGGTGGAGCGGGGAGAGCGCCCACATCTGCTTGTCGTACATCTGGCTGAAGAAGACGACCTCAACAACGATGCCACGCTCCGAGGCGGCCCTGCAGAACGCCTTTAGACGGTCGAAGAATTGGGAGTCCCACCGGTCCAGGTCGAATTTGTTCCCCCCGACCGCTGCCCCCGGGGTCGCGCTGCGAACCCACGGTGCCAGAAACTGCCCCCGCCGGGGCCCGAGAGTATTCTGGTCGTTGTCGTACACCGGCTCGCGGTAGGCTCCTGTAAAGACGCGGGTCAGGTTAAGGCCGTCATCCCGCAGCTTGTTGAGGTAGGTAAGAAAGTCGAACTCCAGATTGATGACGGCGCCGTAGTGCTCGGCGGAGGTGATGAGGACCGTTGGCTTGCCCCGGAACAGGAAATAGTGAGGGTTGTCTGGATGAAGGGAGATCGGTTTGGCGGCGGCGTCCGCCGATGGCTCACTGCCGGAGCCTTCCGCAGAGAAAAGGAGCAGCGTTGAAAGGATAGTGAGTGCGCTCAGCATCTGGTAATTCATCCGGAAAGGCAAAGCAGTAAAGCAGTCATTCCTTATCGGGGCTTGAAGGCGCCATTCCATAGTTTGATCCAATTCCCTGAAAGTCATTAGTTCATATACCGAGTGCTGGAGGCGAACTGATTCGGCTTGATTCGTTTCCAGTCTGTTGGCCCATCCACCTATGGAGCGTGCCGTTAGCACTCACGGAATCCATCAAACCTACTCCGGCTGCGATCTCGTTCAAGCTCAATGTCGTGTCCCTCGGTCCTCGTGGTCCTCTCGGGTAACAGTTACTTTTGGCGCACGGGGTTCCGTGGTCCTGCCCGGTTGCTGCTTAAATACCTGCCGCGACAGCGTCGGCTCCTGTTGGAGTTCTTTCGAAAGGCGAGAATTCAGAGACTTACAGAGATGAAGTTGCCAGACCAAAATGATTTCCAACACGCCGTGTGGCAACTGTGTGGTGTCCGAACCTTGGCTTGGAACTTTATGCGGGCGTGATCGAGCAGTCGCAGCGCCGCTTTCCTCTCCACAGCTAAACGTTACTCAAGGTCGGTTTGGAGATATTTCCGCTGGTGCCCTAACGTAGGAATGAGTCATAGCCTCGATCCATTCTCTGCCACCCGCGCCACCGTCGGCCTCGGTGATAAAGAGCAGGTTCCCCTCTGCGGCCTCCTGTACCACGGGCACTTCCTCTCCTTTGTCATCCTTCGCCCAGCCGTTGAGGCGATGCCGCCGGGTGCTGCGAACGAGTTCAGGATGGAGGAAATAAACGGCTATTGCGAGGTCGTTTTCACCACCGGGATAGAGCTTTTCAAGACGCAGGCGCTTCTCACGCAGGTAGCGGCCCAGCGCGTTGTCCGGAAGCTCGCCGAGCCTATCGAAGGGCATTTGGGGCGGCGCGGACGAGAAGAGCGATTCGATTGGGAGGCATACCATCGGGAGCTTGCTGGCGACGATCCAAAAGGCCCAATAATCACACCAGGTGTTATACTCGCGCACCTGGGATGATTGGCCTCCGATGTAAAACACCCTCAGGCTGTTGGAGATGGAAGGAGCGGTCAAGTAGGCGCTCGCGACATCGGTGAGATGGCCGCCAACCATCACCACTAGCGGCTTCTGTGGAGTGGCTTTGTGCGCCTCCGTGATGATCAAGTCGCAGCCCGGAGAACGGACTGGCTCGGTATCCAGGATACGCCCAGAGCGAGGGCGAACCAGGCCGCGGTTGGCTCCGAGTGTGGGACGGACGCTGACCTTGAGTCCGGCGGCACGCGTAAGCTCGATCAGATGACTGGCCTCAGCGCAGGTTTGTTCCGCGCTAAGGTAGATGGTGTGCCCATCGCGCCCCGCCTTGCATCCGATGATACCACGCAAATCGAGTTCGCCGTGGCTTGTTCGGGCCAGGACATATTCGAGGGTCCAATCATCACTGAAAGCGTCGTTGTCCAGAATCACCGGGCTGCGGCTGTTCAGGCCCAGCTTACTGTCCGACGTTAAGGCAACACCGCCGTTCTCTGAAGCGCGGACCTGATCCAGTGTCACAAACAGTACCGCTGGGGCGCAGGGCGTGCTAAACGTCAGTGTCGGAGCGTCGGCGACTATGTTTGATGTTCGGTCGATACTGCCCTTTGCCGGTTCAAACCATTCGCACTGGTATAGCCGACCGATTCGCAGGCCTTGGACCCGGATCTGCTCCTGCTGTGGCGCGTAGACGATATAATCCAGTCCTTCGTTGGCCAGGCAAAAACCGGTGGAAGCGAGGTCGGCCCGAGGACGCATTCGAGCCAGGTCGGTAACGCCGCAGGAGAGCAGTCGAGTCTGCCGGATATTGGCACGGACTACTTGCCACGCTGAGGATTCGTTTTGAGGCTGCTCGAAGGGCTGATCGTATAGGCTGAAATGGTAACCGCGGGTAAACGCTTTCCAGACCAGCGTTGCGTCGTGGCTTCCCGGGCTGACGTGGTCCAAGTCGAAGATGACGGGCTTTTTGATCTGGTAAACCTTGGGATTGTCTCGGTCAATCCAACCGTTGGCCGTCGCGATACAATCGGAGTCGCTTTCGAGGAACTTCGTTTCCGGATGCAGGATCCAACCGGCAGGCTTCCAGCCGCCGGGGGACAAGAGGACGAGGTGCTGCTTGGGTTTGTGCCGCTCGTACGCCTTCAGATGGCGCAGCATCTCGTATTGCCAAGGCATGGCCTCAGCCGGCGCTTCATTGCAGATCTCCCACAGGATGTTGTCCAGGTCGTTCAGCGTATCGACCATCTTCTCGATGTAGGTTTTCTGCAGCCTGACCACGTCCGGACTGTCGAGGCTGAAGAATTCTTCGCCGAGCCGGTTTTGATTCCGGTCCACGTTCAGACCGTTGATGTGGTTTGCGGAGTAGAACATGTTGCCTTCCCAGAGCCGTTGGCCGTTGACACCCTCACCGTCCAGGAAGCCATAGAGTTCAAACAGCATCACGGAGATATACACTCCCCGTTCCTGAAGGGCGCGGGCGCGGGCGCGCAGGCGCTGAAAGAAATCCTCGTCGAAACGGGACAGGTCGAATTTCGGTTGGCCATCGTTCGCTCTTCCCGGACCGGTCCGCGAAAAAGGCATTGAGCTGACGATCCGATGCGGCGGAGCAGCCGTGCCGGAGCCTGTTGACCAGATAATACTGTCTTCCCTGGTCAATCATACCAGCGAAGTTGAAGGCGTACACTCCGTGATCGCGGCAATAGCCCAATGCGTCCTCATTTGCGCGGAACGTTCTGGTCGAGAAGCGTTGGGTGTTGGTGGTGTCGAACCACCAGGAATCGGTCGTGTTGCCGCCGGGAGCAGACGAGGCACCGCGTTGAAGCCGGTCGCCCATGTCGGGCCACATGATCATGTTGTAGCCGCGATCGATTACCTTCGCTCGGAGCGCCTCCTTGAATGAGCCGAGCTCCGTAGACATCCGGCGGGTGGGGCTCCAGACCAGAAAGTGGTGCATTCCATACGGGCGGGCATGGAACGGTTTGCCTCGTGCCGTCATGAAGTACCACGGGTTGTCGGCGGCCACCCTCAGGGGACCCTCCAGGCCGGTGTCCTTCACCTCGAAGCTGCCGGATCCTCCTTCTGTATCATCGGTCCACGAGTAGGAGTAATGCCATGGCCCGGTTTCGTCCGGCATGAAGCGAAACCTCCAAACCTGGCCGGTCTGTCCGCCGATCCCGTCGCCGTCGTGGAACCCAAAGAAGGACATCTTCCGGCCCGAGGGCGCAACAAACGTGGTCTGGAGTTCCACCACCTGGAAGTCAAAGGGATTAGAGTAAGGTTTGCCGTTGGTGACTTGGCGTTCGAACATGCCGTACAGAGGCACTCGCGGCACGCCTTCGCCTGCGGGAGCGCACACCGCCGCCAACGCCAGCAGGCCGATCCAAATTCTCCAAGCAGTGATCACTTGGTTGTGCATCCATGTGCCATAGATCTGCATAGATAAGGGAATCACTGAGCACACGATGCCGCGCGCTTGAGAAACTGCCGCTCGACGGCGTCCAGTTGGTCTATCAGCCGTCCCTGGGAATGCCGCAGGTCGAACGAGCGGCGCTTGCTGGCCGGAAAGCGCTCTGGGGGGCTGGGACTCCCGTTGTGGAAACACCAACCCGCGGCCCCGCCGAGTTTGGCGTTACGCAGGTCGACGCAGAACGTTTCCACCTCCGGCTGCCAAAAGCCCCGGTAGTCCAGGTAGTCGCGTCGGAAGGGTTCCTGATAGTGAATCGGCACCACCCGGCCCAACTCCTTCATCCAGCCGAAGTATCTGCGGGTCGCCTCCGCTGTTCGTTGTTCAGTTCCAGCATCGCGAGCCAGATGCGGGGCGATGAAGTCCAAGCCTGCCTCCACCAAGTAGCGCGCCAAGTCCGCCTGGTCGGTGGGTTGACCGGAGGCCGTCACCAGGCGGTCCGGGTCGGCTGCTTTTACCCGATCGCGCAACGCTTTCAGCTCCGAAAAACTCACGAACGTTCCACCCGCATAGTTCTGATCGCGCTCATTGGCCAGATCGAAATAGACGTTGCGACAGCCTTTGAGTGCCTTGGCCAGCGTTTCCACCGCCCCCAAATGAGCTGCCTGATTAAGCAGGCAGGGCATCCTCGACAACGTCACGTCCACCACCATCCCGCGCTTCTCGGCCGCGTTGACAACGGCTTTGAGCTTGGCGAGGTAGGGCTCGCGCGCTTGGCCGGTTAGGTCCACCGCTGAGACGTTGTGGTCAAACGCGTCCCAAACCGCAAAGACACGAACCCAATTGAATCCGAGCGCACGCAGATCGTCCAAGTCGCGAGCCATAAAGTCGTCGGGTGCGCCGAGCGCGCCATAGTAGCTGGCGCCGAGCAGGAAGGTTGTCTTGCCGTTCAGGGTGAAAGCGGTGCCGTCGATCCCCAAGACCAGACCTGCGGCGGCTGAAGGATCCGATGTTGATTGCGCGGTACCCCGCCTTAAGCCTGAACGCAATAGGAGTACCCAGTCGTCAGTTGTGGGTGACTTGAACTCGCCGCTCCTGTCCCCCGCAACCTCGAACGGTTCGCCAGCCGTGCGGTCACGAGGATTGAACCAATGCCCCGACAGCGTGCCTTTGGCCGCCGTCAGGTCCACCGTTACCTTTCCGCCGTGCGGCAGATAAACCACATAGACCATGCCCGGTTCGGCCAACGCAACAGCCTCCCTGCCGTCAACTCCCTCGAACGGCTGCATTCGCCAGAACGGCAATGCGGCAAAGAAATCGTAAAGCACGCCCAACTGCGGCGCGGCTCCCGCGTCTTGGACCGCGAAGGTATAGTGCCTCGGAGCATCGATACGATTCCAAATGTCACTTTGGCCGACCGTGCCTTGGAAGCCAGCCGCGAAGTAACCACCCGCACAAACAATTCGCCAGGAGGAACGCCGCACCTTATCCGTGTGATGGACCTGTTTCCGATAAGTGTGCTGGCCGGCGAAATACTCGTAGCCGTTTTCGGTGTTGAGCACCGGCTTCTGGAATCGCCGGTCCGCGCGCAGGCTGGCGACCAGCAGCGGATCGTCGCCGGTCCAACATGCGCGCTGCTCGTCCCAATGGACGTCTTTGCCGGATTGTCCGGTCTGCTGGGACAGCACGTCCAACGCCTCGCCTTGGCCGAAAAACGGGCCGATGCGCCACGGCGGTTCGAAGGGGTCGCCCGGCCAGGAACCTAGCGCGCTGGCAGAAATCACCGGATGCACCGTGACGGGGTGCCGGTAAGGATCGAATTGCTTCACGAGGCGCGCCGTCGCCTGCGCCCATTCCACGTCGCCCGGGCGGTCAAGCCGATAAACCCCGTCGGGATGCGTCTCGTATTCGTTGGCGAGCGTCCAGAGAAAGACGTTGCGGAACGCGGCGTAACGCGCCAGCACATAACGTAGCCAAGATCGCTCGCGGACCGGTGTCCACAATTTAGTGTCGGTGAACGGCCGGCGGTAGAAGTTGAACAGGATCAACTCGACGTTCATCCTCCGCGCCTGCAAGTCGCGGAACATCTCGTCCAGGCCGCGAAAAAATTCCGGGTTGAAGCGATCCAGGTCCGGTTTGGCCGGCGTGCCGCCCCAGGCCCAGAACGCCGGGTCCTGCGCTGCCCGCGCCTCGCTATGGCCAAGGGTCATGCGGACGAAATTGAAGCGTTGGCGCCGCCGTGTTTCCAAATATTCACGGCGCAACGCGGGTGTGATGTGACTGTCGTCGAAGAGGCCATAGCACGTGTCGCCCATGGGAAAGAACGCCGTGCCATCAGTGTATGCAAATGCATAGGGATTGTCCGGGTGAATGCGAATGAAGCCATGGTGCGCTGACGGAGCGCAAGTCAGTGAGCCCGTTCGATGATGCAGGCCGGCGTTGTTGGTGTCACTGGCAGACGTGACGTAACTCCAGGCGCCCGACGCATCCGGCGCGAAGCGAACGCGCCAGATGTTGCTGCCGTCATGGAAGCCGTGCGCGGTGACCTTGCGTCCGCAGGGTGCCGTGAACATGGCTGTGACGGCCACATCGAGAAAGGGGTTGGCGTAGGATTTGGCGCCGGTCAGTTCCACCTCGAACACTTCGAAGCGCGGCGTGACGGGGGTGGCGGCCATGGTCGCCGTGACCAGCAGATTACCCACAAGGAGAGTGGCATTTTTTTTCCTCATAGCTTTGATCGTAGTCATGGGTCGCTCCGTCTTGGGGTGGTTGCTGGCGTCCATGGATTCCACCGCTCGAGGTGTTGCATCCGCGCGATGCCCGTTTCGGGATCGAAGGCGACCGGCAGCCACAACTGGCAGGACAACTCGGCCGGAACACGCTTCCCCTCGGGACCGATGAGCCACTGCTCACAGAGGGCGATGAGCTGGCCTGACTCGGCAAGATAAAAGAAGGACGAGATCTGGCTTTGCCACGTTTTCTGCTGGCTCATGAGCCCCTTGTAAGTGTAGGGGCCCAAAGGCGAATCCGCTACCGCGTAGGTCGTATCTGTGGGGTTGAGTCCCTCAACCCCCGAGCCGGCCACGATGTACTTGCCTCGATGGCGGATCAGGGACGTGCCCTCGTAGACTCTTCCGGCACCGGCCTTCAAGGCAATCGTCGTCGCACTGGTCAATTTGAGGAAATCGGGAGCCAACCGGCTCACCCGAAGGCTGCGCCGCATCTGATCGTCGTAGGCGATGTAACCCTGTCCGTCCGGATCCTGGAGGAGCGCCAAGTCACCGGACTCTCCAAAGTCGGGCCCGGTCTGGACCGTGAACGGTCCCGTCGGGCTGTCCGCCGTTGCCACGACCAGGGTCGAGGCTCGAGGCGTTCCGGTGGGAAACATGAAAAACCAGAGCACATACTTTCCGGTCTGAGCGTTGTAGAGCACGCGCGGCCGGTGCCAGGTGCCTGCGGTCAGGAAGCCGGTGGCCGGATAGGTGAGAATGGCGCCGCGAAAGGTCCAGCTCGTCAGGTTTGTCGAGCTGTAGCAATTGAGGCCACACCGAAACCGGGCCCCGCCAGCGCCGTAAATCCCGTCGATGTTCCCCTTGTAGGCCCTGCCGTACCAATAGAAAGTTCCACCCATTCGCAGAATGCCGCCTTCGTGACAGTCGATGATGTTACCCTGGGTGTCCCGCCACGTGCTGTGATTGCGGATGTCGGCCGCAGGCAATGGGAGCGTGAAGATGATCGCAATCACCACAGCGGCGGCCCAACTGAACCTATTGTTATTTCTCATATGACTAAAAACCGGTTCCCAGCAGCGGAGTTAGCCGGCCTGCCCTCAACTCGTCAAACTCCAGCCGATTCAAGGTCCACGCGTAGCCATCGTCAGGGAACTTGTCCAACAGGGCAAACTTCAGAAAGCGCGCCGACACCGGCCGGTCGAACTCGTAAATGAACCAGCTCCCCGAATCGTTGTTTTCACCGGAGGCGATGCGGCGGTAGGTCTGGTTGTCGTCGGACACCGAGAACTCGTAGTGACGGACATTGAATTCCACCTTGTGTCCCACCGGAACCAGGATGAGATGGGTGAAGGCCTGCGCCCCTTCGATCTCACAGACCATCCATTGGTTGCTGGTGTTGGTGCCGGAGTGCCATCCGGTACTGTAGCGTCCATCGGTGGTGTTGTTCATCAACTTCTCGTTGACGGAAGCCTTGAGGGCCTTAAGTCGGACCGGGACGAACCGGCTGACAGGCTTGCGCACGCCGTGAGCGCCAAGCTGCGTTCCGAAGGAGCTATCCAGCTTCGCGCCGCCTCGACGGGCCGGGCTGGCATCGCGGCAGGCAAGATGACCTGCCTCGGGATCGATCAGCAGCGGATCCGCAACGATCCCCCCACGCTCGAACGAGGTCTTTCGCTGCACTTCATCCAAGGTCGTCATTCCCGGGTTGCCACTGCCCGGCCAATTCGTGTGGTAGAAAAACCGCGGCCAACCGGGCGGCCCGAAGTACAGGTTGTGGTCGATGATCAGATGATCGCCGACGATGTCGGGCTTGTTCCAAATGTGCGTGTGGCCGGCTTTAACGAGGATGTTGTTCCGGATGTCGAGATAGTCGCAGTCCGGCCCCGGGGCGTTGGTGTCTTTGTTGACCGCGATGCTGATGTGCGGGCCGTAACTGTCATAGACGGTGTTATGCCAGAACAGATTCCAGCGGGCCTCGCCTTTGACGTGCTTGGGGTTGAAGCCCTGGCTGTTGTCATAGATGCAATTGTTGAAGGCCCGCGCTCCCGAGCAAGCGTTGTAGTCCAGACCGGTCCAGCACTGGTGCATCCGGTTGCCCTGGATGGTATTTCGCTTTCCCGACTGGTCACGGATCGCTGTCTTCTTGCAGAGGAAAACATCGTTGTCCTGCACGAAACAATCCGCGGCCGAGGCGAGGTGAATTCCCATAGCTTCCTGGTTGTTCCCGATCATGAAGACCACGTTGCTCTCGATGCGATGACCGGTTCCACGCACGTCGATCCCTTTATCGCGCGCATGATGGACGAAAGTGTTTTCATGATGGATAGTCGATCCGACGATTGCGTGGCAAAGCTTATTCACCAACATTCCTGGGATTCGCGGGGTTGACGCGCTCTGAGCCGGTATAGGGTCACTGCTCCGGCTTCACCGACCGCAATCTCGCTCGTGGTCCAACGTTTGAAAGATCCCAGGATTCGAAGCCGATCTTCTTCGCCGGCGACTCCGGGCGCAGACCGAAGTCACCCTGCGCAGGCTCGACGAACAATGGATCGGCCACAATACTGTTCGCGTCTTGTCCCATAGCCTGCCACGCGGCGAAGCTCTTGTCGCCAAAGCGGACTGGCTGTCCGGAGACGTTCCAGTAGAGGTTGCGATGGAACACGCACACGTTTGTCCCGCAGTTCTCGACGCCAACGGGGCCAACGGCGCTGCCCTCCCGGTAGTACACCAAATTGCGCTGGAATAGCAGTTCGAAACCACCGACGCCATAGCGTTCGACTTGGGTGTGGCGACTGAACGCGAAAATGTTGTTCTCCACCGTGATGTTCCGGTTGTGATGGGCGAACAGAGCGCCGTCTTGGCAGTTATAGACAAGGTTCTTCTCAATCAGCAGGTCGTGGGCGCCTTCATCGGGATAAATTCCCCAGCCACCATAGTCGCGGCGCCGGACGTCATGCACCCGATTAAACCGGATGCTCGTGCCGGGTGTGTTGCACGTGTAGATGCCAGCCAAATCGCTGAGCATGCCATAGCCGATGTCGTGAACATGATTGAACTCGACGAGGTTGCTTTGGGCGTGGTTGGGCCCGAAGTCCTGGACCGATCCCACGCAGATGCCGGACCAGAACAGGTCGTAAATGTGGTTGTGAACGATCTGGTTGTATGCGTTGTCACCCACGAACACGCCCGCCGCTTCCGGGGTGAATCGCCCGCAGTGGGCAATCACGTTGTCGGCCACCGTGATCCGCTGGCTGTGCGGGCCTTGTGGCATGGCTGCCTTGCGCTGTTTGCCGCGCTCCGTTAATTGGCCCGAGCCGTCCGTCTCCCAGGAAAAGAAATGGCCGATCCGGATCCCTCCGGCTCCGATGTCGGTGATTCGGTTACGCGAAATTTCCAGGTCGGCGCAGCCGACGTTCACTTCGATGCCGCAATTGCCGATGTGTTCGATTTCACCGCCCTTGACCACACATCGCTCGGCGTAATCGAAAAAGAGCGCGCCGGGCACCTCGACTCCCGCCTGGAGCGACGAGGCATAATCGGGCGGCGGTTGCCACTCGGTGTGTGAGAAGGTGATGCCTTCAAAGCAAAGGTCGTGCGCCGGCGCGCCTGGACGCCCGACGACCCGCACCACTTGCGTTAGCCGCGGTGCAATTATCTCCACCTTTGTCATGTCCTCGCCCGCCCGCGGCAGGTAGTAGAGCTGTCCTTGCGGACGGTCGAGATACCACTGGCCGGGAGTGTCCAGGGCCTCGAACACGTTCTCCACCCAATAGACCGAGGGAGTGGTCGTGCCGTCACCCCAGGGAGCCGACGAAACAAGTGCAAAGAGGCTCGGGCGGTCGAAGGTGACCGTGCGCGTGTTGCCGTCAACGCTCTCGATGGGCAACCGGTTGTCCAGCCACCGCGTGATTCCCACCACTTCCACGTCGCGCAGGTTACGCCAGGTAGGGACCATGTGGCCCGGCGCATAGACGAACTGCTTCGTCGGGCTTCGCAGGAAGTCGCCCGTGTAGCCCGGCAGAGATTCGATGCGGTATTCCCCTTGTTTCGGCAGCCGCGTCCGAGGCCGGCGTTCGCCGTTCACGAAGAGCTGACGAAAGCGCCATCGGGCATCCTTGACCTCGGGAATGTCGATCACCCAGGCCTTGCGGCCATTGACTTCACCCCACCGGCCTCCCACCAGAAGGCGTCCTCCACTCAGCACGACTTTCTGACCCGCAGCTGCCGCGTAAACCACCGGGGCTTGCGCCGTTCCCGAATCCTCCGGACCGAACTCCAGCGGGGTGTCGAGATAATATGTTCCGCCACGCAGGACCACGCAGACGGGTCGTGGCGGTTTCTGCGTCTTGAGCAACGCCCGAACGGCGTCCCGAGCGCGCGCCACGGTGGCCAACGGCCCGTCCTTTTCCGCTGGCTGGGCCAGCCTCCCCGACCAACTGTCATTCCCACGCGTTGACACATAGAGGGTGATGGGGTCCGATCCTGCCGGGAGCGTGGCGGCCAGCGCCTCCGGTGAGAGCGGGGAGCCAACCGCAACGAGCAAGAGAGCGAGGTTCACGAGCGTTCTCATGGCCGCTTAAGGTAGAGAACGGCTTCGGCCGCGAACGGCACTCTGAATTCGTGCCTGCCTCCGGCGGATTTGACCCGACCGCTTCCAGCGACGACGCCTTTGGCTACGTCAAACCACCGGGACTGATACGTCGCGGCCTTGAGCTCCACCGAAAACGGTTCGCCCGCCTTGGGTTGGTAAACCAGATACTCGTACCCCGGCTTGGCCAGGCAGTACCGAGTCGAAGCCAGCTCCGGCTGCGGGGTCATGACGGCCAGGTTCACCTTGCGGCAAGGTCGAGCGTGAAGCCCATCTGTTTCCGCATGGCTTCCTGCTCCTCCACCGAGGTCCACTCTGGCTTTCCGTGGCAGTAAGTGTCCATCAGGATCGGTTGGTTACCATGTGCCGCACCCTTATCCCGGGCACGGTGGGCGTCTCGATGGCGTTCTCGGCTACGACGGGTGCCGAGTGGAATGGTCGAGTGGGCATACATTGTAAAAGCGTTGTGGATTCGGTGAGGCTCTCAATCACCAGGGCAGTCGGGCTGGCTATGCCAAAGCTCTCGCAGATTCCTAGCAACAAGGCGAAATCTGGAATCGCTGGCTTGAGCTTGCATGAAGGCTATTCTAACATTTGCATCCGGCCCATGCGAACGAAAAAAGCCGAGACCAGTTGACCACGAATTGCGCCAAAAGTATTGTTACCCGGAGGGGGGGCGAGAGAGGGGAAAATGATACGTTGTGCCAAAAGCAACTGTTACCGTGGCGAGAATGGACAAAACCATGAGTCAGAGCACACGAAAAGAAGTATTGCTGAAGTTGCGCCAGCGTTA